>JRHI01000109.1_pt1 | contig 86046 bp, 84 predicted proteins | sample 215371 | NCBI WGS metagenome assembly JRHI01 (sample SAMN02929681, study PRJNA255918) | sediment metagenome | biome: cave system; feature: Ice Cave; material: Sediment; isolation source: sediment from deep within a dark volcanic ice cave with no known source of... ... | reverse complement strand
ACGGGATAGACCAACATCTCATCCGCCAGTACCGGCGGGGTACGGCCGTCGCCAGCCTGGCCGGGCAGTGCGCAGCGCCCTCTTAGCGGCCTGAGCTTGGCACCTCTGGAGGCGAGACCCGCAAGATCGGGTACGACCCGCGTGTACAGTCCACCATCTGGTGGACGGAAACCCACACTCGTTGATCGTGGCATCGGTGATCTCGTCGCGACAAGGTGTTACGTGAGGGTGGTCCCCGCCGTCTGCGTCTCTGCGAGCCAGTCATGAAGGTGTCGTCGCTGCTCGTCGCCCAGTGAAGTGAACTCCAACCGCATCCTATAGAGGTGCTCTCCCGGAGCGATGGCGCAGCTCACCACCTGTCCGATGGCCATCACTGGAGAACCCCAGGGGCCGGGAATCCCCACGAACGCCCGTCCGCCGGGCGGGAAAGGATCGCTGCAGCGCACGAGCGCCCCGCCCTCAGAAAGATCGACCGTGACGGCGCGGATCGGGGTGTCCGAACCGTCAATCTGCTCCAACTCGATTTCGACCACAATCGGGACCCGGGGATAGAAGCGCCGATCAAGGGTGGCCGCCAAGCGCAGGGCCAGCCCGTCGGGGGGCGAAGAGGCCATCACGGTCCCCTCCACGGTCATCTCCGCACGGCCGACGGTCATGACGACGGGAGCGCCCAGGGTTACCGGTCCAACAGGCCTTCCGGCGCGCAGCAGCGCGTCGCGTCCCTCAATAGAGGCAAGCGTGAAGTGTCGGACCGGCATAGACCGGCGAACCGAGCCGGGCACGTCAAGGGTTACGGGCTCGCCCACCGCGACAAAATAGGTTCCGGCCAACTCACCACCCCGTCTCGCGGCATGGCATGTTTTCTGAGTCGGCCACGCCGAGGCAGACCTGAGCAGCAGCGAGGATGCATGTCCGCGTTTCCCCGAGAGCCATCCCCGATGACCGCTCGCTGCTGCCGACGCAGGCGACGCTAGCTAGCGCAAATGTTTCGTTGTGACAACTCTACGACCTGAACCGTTCACGTCAATTGGGCCAGCGGCTGAACGGTAGCCGACGGCTCCGTCCTGCCCCTTCCCCAGCGCCGGAGGGGCAAGCACACGCCAGCTCTGTCCGGCCCCGCCGCGTCCGCCCACTTGAGTACTCGGCGGTCGTCGGTCAGATACAGGATCTGCATGCCCTCGGCCTCTCGTTCCAGGAGATCCAGCAATCCCCACACCATTTCGTCCGGCAGCAATGCGAACGCGTCGTCAACGACCACAGGAGGACGGGGAACACCGGGCACAGGGTCTCCGAGGAACAGAAGCGACCGGATTACTGAACCGAGACCAGCGGTCCGATCAAACTCGTCGCCGTCGTGAGTGTCCGCAGGTTGTTTCTGGTCAAGCGCAAGCCCCTCCGTTGGGGAGCCTGCCCCACCTTCCTCCTGCGCCCGGCGTTCCTCGGCCGCCGCACTGGCCGTCACGGCCCGCTGGACCCTGGCCTCGCAGGTACGCAACTCGGCGATGGCGGAAAACGCCGCGGCCCGAGCCCCGCGCAACTGGCTCTCGGCCTTGGCCAGCCGAGCTGTTCCCTCGGCGCCCGCAATGACGTAGTCGGCGAACGACACGAATCCATGACTGCCCAGAAGGCGGCTCTCGGCCTCCCTGGCTCGTTCGAGGCGCCGCCGAGTCAGCCGGTGGAAGGCGCGGTGGTCCGCATATTCGGCGGCCCTGACCACATCGTTGTGGGCTTGTTCGATCGCGCTTCGCCGGTCGGGCGTCAGCGGCTCGTGCGCGGTCATATCGTCCGGCCGCGTCAGCGAGCCTGCGGCACGGCCCGAGCCGGTGCTTCCTGCCGTGTTGAATTGGGCCGACATGCCCCGCACCTCGGCCTCAAGGCGGCGTACGGTCTCCGTCGACTGCTCGACCGCCTCCCGACACCGTCTGAGTCCGATATTGGCGAGGACGGCGGCCTCGCGGGCTCGCGCTGCTGTTCGGAGCGATTGGCCGCGTCCAACGGGTGATACCGGTTCGACCCGGCCCGCTCCGGGATCTTCAAGGCTGTTGGCGCCCACCTGTACGCATGAGTCTGGCCCTGTGGGCAGTGGCGCGGCCCCAGACCGCCCGACTGCGCCCATGACGTCTTCACGGGTGAGGACGACACCAGCCGGCCGACAAGACCCGATCAACTCGTGAGCCAAGGACGGAGCGTCGACAAGCAAGCCTTCGTGCTCAGCGGTGGCCTCCACGGCACTGGGCCGGCCGCAAAAGAGGTCGTCGAGGCCCGACGAGAGCTGTGCCCGAAGCGGCTCCCGGGCCAGCAAGACCGCGAAACGGCGATGCACGACGTAAGCCGGCGAACGCCCACCGACGGCCCAAAGCCTGACAAAACGCATCAACGTTCCCTCCTCTCCGCTTGCACAGTTGAGATCAAGGTCGGCAATACCCGCAGCCTTCTGAACTATGCGTCGGAAGCACGGCCCCCGAATAGCGCAAATTCTCATCAATTAGCGGATCCCACCGATGGAAGAGGGACTCGATCTCGCGCCAAGGAGTAGTTGTGGGAATTCCCCGAAAAAGTGCTCGGCAACAACTGCGCATCGTCATGGCCGTCGCGGTCTTGGCGTTGGTGGCTCTTGCCACGCTAGCCATGTGGTCGCTGAAACCCAGAACAGGAGGTGGGCAGACGTACGCGGGCATGCCCGTCCCCCAACAAATGGAACTGGTCCTTGGCGTCACCGTGCTGCTCGCGGTCATCGTCAGTGGCGTCTGCGTGTCCGCCGCTCGTTCGATCAGCCGGCCTCTGCGGCTCTTGACCGCGGCAGCCAACGAGGCTGCCGACACCAGTCTGCCCCAGCTGTTGGCCTCGCTACGCCTGTCCACGGCGGATACAGCCGAGCCTGCGTGCCCAACCCTCGTCATCGAGGGTTCCGACGAACTTGTCGAACTGGCCGCTGCGTTCAACTCGATGCAGCAGGCCGCTGCCGGCGCAGCAGTTGAACAGGCTCGCTCCCGCAGAAACACTGCGCAGATATTCGTCAACCTCGGCCGACGCAACCAGGTCCTGCTGAAGCGGACGCTGGCCTTCGTGAGCGAGCTCGAGCAGAACGAACGCGATCCTGCCGCGCTCGAGCACCTCTTCCGCCTTGACCATCTCGTCACGCGCATGCGACGCAACGCGGAGAGCCTCCTTGTGCTCGCCGGCGCCGAGCCATCGCGCACCTGGTCAGAACCTGTTGATGTCGGCTATGTCCTGCAGGCTGCGATGTCCGAGATCGAGGACTACACACGAGTCCAACTCGTTCTGCTTCACCCCATTGCCGTTCGGGGGAATGCCGCAGCGAACGTCACGCACCTACTGGCCGAGCTGCTGGAGAATGCCACCAATTTTTCAGCACCGTCGACGAGGGTCAAGGTCACGGGTAAGCCGCGACCTGATGGCTCCTACCTCATCTCCATCGTCGACAAGGGCATCGGCATGACTCCCGATGAGCTGGTCGAGGCCAACCGCCGCATCAGAGACGTCGGTGCAGTCGACGAGAGACCTCTGACGGTCCAGGGGCTGTACGTCGTCGGCAGGCTGGCCGCCCGCCATGGAGTAAGAGTGCACTTTGGCGCGTCCGCGGATGAGGGCGTCATCGTCGAGGTCCTCCTTCCCGCTCCATTGCTGGCGGAACGGCAGCTTGATCCCGACCCGCTGGCCACCAGCACAGCGACGGCCGCATCCGGCGCTGCCTTGTCGCCGCTGATGCCAACGGTCATTCGGCCGGACATGGCGATGGCGGTCCAGCCGGGCAGTGCTGCCGTCGACACCGCACGGGCCGACTTCACCGAGAATGGCCTGGCTCGCAGAGTGCCGGGCACACAACTGTTCGATACCGGACCTGCGCCCGAGGAGCCCGCCGACGGCCCGGCCACCGGGGCCGAAACGGTCAGTACGTCATTTTCGCGGTTTTTTGAGAGCGTCGAACGGGCTCGCAACGATGCCCGAGTCGAGAGCACGGACTGAGAACGGGAAGGAGATCGTTTTGAACACGCCGAGCGCAGGAGTCGTCAACATGAACTGGTTGTTGACGAGCTTCGCAACCAACACCCCAGGCGTCGAACTCATCGTCGTGGTGTCGTCGGATGGACTGCTGATGGGCAACTCCTCGAATCTGGATCGCGCGTCGGCCGACACCTTGGCCGCCATCGTGTCCGGCTTGCGCAGCCTCTCGGACGGAGCCGGACGAGTGATCGGCAAGGGCTCGGTTAGCCAGGTCGTCGTCGAGATGCGGCTGGGCTACCTACTCGCGTCATCTATCGGCGGCGGGTCGTCATTGGGAGTCGTCGCGTCCAAGTCCTGCGATCTTGGCGTCGTGGGATTCGAAATGGTGCTGCTCGTGGAGCGTGTCGGGCGTCAACTGACGCCCGAGCTCGTCTCCGAACTGAAAAGCGGCCTGGCGCGGACGTGAATGCGGAATACCGCGCCGGACCGCCGGTGGACACTCTGGATGAGGGGCCATTCGTCCGATCATTCCTGGCTCAGACGCCGGGACCACGTTTCACTCGTCCGGTGGCGCCCCGGACAGACACAGGCGTTCGGCCGTACCTCCTCACGGGTGGTCGGACCCATGTGGCCGATCAGTCCTTGGGCTTCGAGACCATCCTGGCCTGGACCACCAAGGGGCAGTCCGCACTTTCACAGCTCAGATACGAGTACCGCCAGATAGCCGTGCTCTGCGCCGCTGGTCCACTGTCGGTGGCCGAGATCTCCGCCAAGCTCCCTGTCCCGATTGGCGTAGCTCGGATCCTCGCTTGCGATATGGCCTCGATCGGTCTTCTCGATCTACACCAAGGACCGACCGACCCAACCGACAACGTCCCTTTGATCAAGAGGCTGATAAATGGCATACAAGCACTCTGAGATGCTAACGGCGGCGAGGAAGGAGACCGCTGCGCCGATTCCCGTGAAGATCGTGATCGCAGGCGGGTTCGGGGTAGGCAAGACCACGTTCGTCGGCGCCATATCGGAGATCGAACCATTGACTACCGAAGGGGCGATGACGACCATCGGCGCTGAAGTCGACGATGCCGGCCACGTCTCGACAAAGACAACGACCACTGTGGCAATGGACTTCGGACGCATTACCATTGACGACAGTCTGTTTCTCTACTTGTTCGGCACCCCCGGACAGGACCGCTTCGGCTTCATGTGGGACGATCTGATCACCGGCGCGCTAGGCGCCATCGTGCTGGCAGACAGCTCGAGACCGCAAGATTGCTTCCCCGCGCTTGACTACTTCGAGAGCCGGGACATTCCGTTCATCGTCGCCGTCAACCAGTTCAACGGAGTTATGGCCTTCGACCTCGAAGAAGTGCGCCTGGCTCTCGGCGTCGATCCGAGGGTGCCCGTCATATCGATGGACGCCCGTTGGCGTCAAAGCGTGAAGGACACCATCTTGGTGTTGCTCAACGACGTGCTGGCCCGTGCCCTCGACCGCGCTGGCGTGTAACTCCTGCCCGGATTGCCACCGCCACCGGACCTGCGGTTTGGGTGGTCGTACAACGACATCGGCAAGTCTTTCCCGATCCGATGTTGCAGACGCCGGCCGGCCGCAGCCTCGGTCTGGTCATCGCCGGCGATGACGGTCTGTCGCACATGCGGGGCATGGGCCGTACGGTGTCTGCCCGGGCCTTCGGCCACAATGGCGCGGCCGGTCAGGTGGCATGGGCTGACCCTGATACGGGGCTCTCCTTCGTGTACCTGACCAACGGGATAGACCAACATCTCATCCGCCAGTACCGGCGGGGGACGGCCGTCGCCAGCCTGGCCGGGCAGTGCGCAATGCGTACGTAAGTACCAAGTTCGGCACTCCCGACAGCTACATTGCCGGGCAATGAGTGCCGCCGCCCACCGCCGCGTCGGCCAGTACCGCAGGTTGCTCGTCGGCGGTGGAGCCCTGTTGCTGTGCCTATCGCTGCTGGCTGCAGGCATCGACCGGTATTGGTTGTCGGGCGGCGCGACGAGCCGGCGGACCGTTAGTGGGCCCGGCCCTACGGGATTGCCGGCGGCGACCACCACCACCACGGCCGCGCCCACCGAGATCGACCCTGGCCAGCTCCCCCAGACCCACGACCAACCGACCGCCACCGGACCGGCCTTTGACGCCCGGGTGCATGGTCTGTGGCAGGCGATCGTCGAGGACAACCCCGACCTGGCGATGCCGTTCTTCTTTCCGCTCACCGCCTACGAACAGGCCAAAGCCCTGCCCAACCCGGCCCAAGACTGGCAGCAGCGCCTGGTGACCGCATACCGGAACGACCTGCATGTCCTGCACCTGTCGCTCGACAACGCCGGCACCGCCGTGCTTACGTCGATCGACGTGCCAGGGACGCAGGCCGTGTGGATCAATCCCGGCGTCGAGACCAACAAGATCGGGTATTTCCGGGTGTACGGGACGACCGTCCACTATCTGGTGGATGGAGCCAAGCACTACTTCACGGTGGCATCGCTGATCTCGTGGCGGGGCGAGTGGTATGTCGCGCATCTGTATGTTCGCTGATGCGGGCGGCGTCGCCCTTTCCCCACCACCTAATGCACCGTGACGGTGCCCGCCGATCCATCAACCATGGCCCCGTCGGGAATCTTGCTGGTGGCCCCGATGACCGAGACGACGCACGGGATGCCCAACTCCCGGGACACGATGACGGCGTGGCTGATCTGGGCGCCGACGTCGACTACCACTGCCGCGGCCGGCACGAACAGCGGCGTCCAGGCCGGATCGGTGATCGGTGCGACCAGGACGTCGCCCGGCTCGAGCGCCTGCGGCGCAGAGGGATCGAGGATGACTCGGGCCCGGCCGGTCGACTTGCCCGGGCAGCCGGGAATGCCCGTCAGCACGGTTCCAGCCTTAACCCAATCCGCGTGCGGCTCACGCTTGCTCCGGCGCGGCCAGGTCGCCAGAGGCGGCACCGTGCGATGAATGATGAATGGAGGTTGCAGGTCGAACAGCTGGCGGTACTGCTGCGCCCGCTCCTGCGTGGTCGAACCAAACGAAGCAGGATCGGCCGCGAATGCGTCGAGCTCCTCATCGAGCAACATGAAGATGTCCTCGGCGACATCCAGGTCGCCAGCCTCGTAGTGACGCCGGCCGAGCTCCCGCATGGCCAGACGCATCTCGTGGACGACCTTGATGTTGTTCGTCTTCGTCCGCTCCCGGCCGGCCAGGTACAGCCCCGCGGCGCGCATCCCGGCCTGAAACTGTCCCAGTGCGACCGCGTCGCCCGCGACCCGCGCCTCCACCTCAGCGGTGGCTTTTTCCCGCTCGGCCCGTCGCACCTCGGTGTGCGACTCGGGCGACTCCTCGTCGGCCGTCAGGCGCATGCGATCGATGGCCACCAAGGCCAGTGCCGGCCTCGTCCCCCACGTGTCGGAACGCAGTTCCCACTCGTTTGGACCACGAGCTCCGAAGTCACGCAGAAACGCGTCGAAGCCGGCCAGGAACGCGGCGGCGTCGTCGTCGTCGATCGTCTTCAGCGAGTCCAGCAGGCCGGTGACGCCGCGCTCGAAGGCGGCCGTCATCGCCGGCGAACTGCGTACCTGGCGGCTCAGCGTCCACAGCGCCCAGGAGGGAGCCGCCGAGTCGACATCGCCGACCCCGGCGACGAGGGTCATCGTCAGCTCCGGTCGCCCTACCGCTTGACAGATGGCGGCGACGGTGCCGACCGCTAATCCGGCCCCGCCCGACACGGAGATGTGACGCTCGAACAACCGCCGGTGCCACGGCACCATGCGGCGGGCCCGACCGATGAGCTCGGCATCTGACAGGGAGTGCAGATCGGGGCGAGCCGCTACGAGCTCATCGACCTCGGCCTTCTCGGCGCGCGGTTCGGGAAGGTCCTCGTCGGTGAACAGCCGATCAATCCACGTCTGGAGTTGGGCGGTGCGCTCCGGGTCGTCGTCGCCAGGACGAGGCTCGTACGGCGGGATGCCCGGCATCTCACCGAAGTACTGGAAGTCCACGATCTCGGGAGTGAGCCCCGGGCAACGGACCCCGTAGAGCCGGGTCGCCGACATGTTCAGGTAGAGGTAGCCACCGAAGCTGCCGATCGTGTTCGGACGGTCATCGTCGAACTCGGAGGCGGCGATCGAGCCGGTATTCACGTACGCATCCCGCCAGCCGGCCTCGCCGGCCCGCAGCATTCCGAGTGTGCCGGTCAGGGGCGAGATCGGATCCGGCATGACCTCGCCGGCGTTGGCCCGGGTGTAGGTCGGAAATCGCTCGCTCGGCTCGTTGTCCGTGATCCAACGGTCCATGGCCATCCTTAGCACGCCCCCCCGCCTGCCATCCGGAACATCACTCGGCCAGGATCTCGATCCGGTTGCCAAACGCGTCGTCGACATAGAAATGGCGGACGTCAGGAAGATCGTCCTCCCATCGGACGTCGTGGCCGGCGGTCTCGAGCGTGGCGGCCAGTTCGTCGATCCCCGAGACCATCAGGGCGGGGTGAGCCTTCCGGGCCGGGCGGAACTCGGCGTCGACACCGAGATGAACGTGCACGTCGCCGCGCTGGAACCAGCATCCCCCGCGGGCGGCCAGCCCGGCGGGCTTGGGAACGTGCTCCATCCCCAGCAGCCCGCCATAGAAGGCGATAGCGGCCTCTTCCTGCCCCGCCGGCATGGCCAGCTGAACATGGTCGAGGCGGGTGATCTCGTACGCAGCCGTCATGGGTGAACCATGCCACGGGCGTGGTTCGAAGAAGGTCTCAACGCGCCATCGGGATGTTCGGTCCCCAGAGTGAATTACTCTTGGTCGGTAGAGGACGAAGGAGGATCCGGTGAACGAAGCGTGGAGACCGGTCCCAGGACAAGTGGCACTCATCGAATACGCCGAGGTCGACTCCTCGCCTGAAAGCCAGGCGTGTCTGACCGGATTGGTGCTTTCGGACAACGATGGGCATGTCACCGTCGACCTGGGTGCGTCTGGGCCGCTCGACGAGACCCGCGCGGAGATTGTCGTCAGCTTCTTCTCGCCCGAGGCGCTCTATCGGGTCCACGCCACCGCCCGACCGCACGGCCCGCCCGCCGTCATTGAGCTCGACAACGTCCAGTACGTGGAGCGGGTGCAGCGGCGGCTCAGCCCGCGCGTGCCGCTGCGCCTACCCGTGGCGCTGGGATCGTTTGACGATCCGTCCTCTGGTTTCTCCGGACTCAAGGGTCACACCTTGGACATCGGCCTTGGCGGCATGCGAGTGGAGACGGAGGCGCCATTCCCCGCTGGCGCCGACCCCACCATCGCTCTCACACTCGACGATGGGCGTCACATGGTCGCCCACACACGCGTGGTCATGGCCGACATCGAAGAGAGCCATTGCGAATATCGCTTGGCCTTTATCGATCTGGATGACGCCGACCGCGCCCTGATCGCCAGTCTCGTCGGCGACTACAGCAACGGCCGCATCGGCTAGCCCTGCGCGGTTCGCCACCGTCAGTGGATTCGCAGTTCAACGTGAATGGGTCGATGGTCTGAGCCCTCAGTCGCGCCGACCCGGCCGCCCAGGATCTCGACCGCACCGCGCACCAAGATGTGATCGATCTGGCTGTGCGGCCGGTGGGCCGGCCAGGTCGGCCCGAGCACGGCCCGGCGCCAATCGGGAAAGCAGCGAGAGACCACGGGACCCCACATGTTCATGTCTCCGGCCAGCACGGCCGGACTGTCGACCCCGGTGGACAACGCCTGCTCGAGCCGCCGTAGCTGCATGAGCGATCCGTAGGGACGGTGCGATACGTGGGCGGTGGCCACCGTGAGGGTGGTGTCGCCGACGTCTATCTCGATGACGAGCGCACCCCGAGGAGCCGGATCCGCAATCGCATGACCGAGGTCGATGTCAGGCTGGCGTCGAGACGGCACCCGGCAAAGCAGCGCGAGTCCCCAACCGCCTTCCGCCTCCTCTCGGTTTCGCACCACCCGAACCCGACCGGACAACGCCGCCGGCGCCAACGCCCGTTGATGGAGTTCGTAGCCGAGGGTGGCGGCCGCCTCCTTCGCGAAGCCACCCTCGCCCTGCGCGACCCACACTTCCTGGAGGGCGATGATGTCGCTGTCGAAGCGGCGACAGGCATCGACGACATCAAACGGCCGGCCGCGTGGCACACCCCGAAATGGGTGTTGAACGAAGAGAAGGTGACTGCGGTCGGCGCGCTCACGCCGTATTGACGAAGAGAAACCCCTCGGCCAGACGGTCGTCGCCCCACCCGGCCTCCGTGGCCACTTCCCGCCCCCACGCAAACATGCGGTCCCTCGTCGACGCCGGGTCCGGCAGCTGGCTCACATGACACATGAGCGCGGAGACTTTCGACTCAATGGTCGCGGTGATGTCCACGTAGGTGTCCCGGCGGGGTCCGGCCATGATCCAGACCTCGCGCACGGTGTGGGCGTCCAATCCCTCCTTCATCAGTTCGGGAAAGGCGAACGCATTGCGGGCGTCCGGGTAGACGGCGCAGATGGCCGCTTCGCCTGCGGCCAGATGATCCGGATGGCTGGCGTAGATGCGGGCCAGGTTGCGCTCGGCTGACGGGCAGAGGACTCGCTGCGGGCGCTCTCGTCGGATGACCCGGGCCAGGTCCCGGCGCAGCTCGATGGTGGCGGTCAGCCGTCCATCCGGATAAGCAAGAAACGTGACGTCATTGACACCGACGACCTTGGCGGCCGCTTCCTGTTCGGCCCGCCGAATCTCGGGGATCTTGGACCGCGGTACATCCGGGTCAAAGCCGCCCGCGTCGCCATCAGTGACCACGCAGTACGCAACATGCACGCCTTGCTCCGTCCACGCCGCGACCGTCCCCGCCGCGCCGAAATCGACATCGTCAGGGTGGGCGGTGATGACGAGGACTCTTTCGACCGTCTGTTCGCCGGGCACCCCGACGACTCTACGGGACACGCGGGCCTAGCTTGAACGGGCCTTCTGCACGAACCGATTGACATGGAACGGCGAGATATCCAGATCGGGCGTCCGTCCGATCACGACATCGGCTGCCAACCGCCCGCAGAAGGGCGACAGGAGAAGGCCATGGGCCCCATACCCGCTCGCCAGGTGAATATTCGACCATCCGGGAACCGGCCCGAGAACCGGTAGGTCGTCGGGAGACACGGGTCGGAGCCCGACACGCACCTCACCGAACTCGGCGCCGGCCAGACCGGGGGCGACCCGCATCACCTCGCTGAACACCAACCGCATCCCCGCCGCGGTGGCCCGGGCGTCGAAGCCGGCGTCGGGCTCCGAAGTGGCGCCGACGGCCAGCCGGCCTTGCCGCCACGGCACGAAGTACATCCCGAGCACGGGTTGGGCGATGGGCCAGGCGGCGGTGTCGGCGCCAGGAGCCATCAGATGCACGATCTGGCCCGCTGCGGAACGACAGGGAGCGTGAAGCGCAGAGCGCCGCCGAATTCCTGAGACCAGGCGCCGCCGGCCACGACGACGGCACCACACGCATACCGCTCGCCGGCGACCTCGACGGACGTGGCCCGGTCGCCCGAAAGAACCAGCTTGGCGTCGCCATGCACCATCTCGAGACCAGCGGATGTGGCGCCGCGCTGGATGGCGGCATTTATGAGCCGTCCATCCACCCGGGCTGCGTCCCGGAAGAACAGTGCCCGGGACACCGTTCCCAAGGGAGGGAACAGGAGATGGGCATCGTCCGATCCGATCTCGTACAGCGCCCTCGGGTCCGGATGGGAGCGGCGCCGCTGGCGGTCGAGAATGACCGCGGTCGTCTCCTCGTACGCGGCCACGTCCCAGTCGGCCAGTGCCAGGGTCAACAGCCCACATGGCTTATAGCCGGTTTCGCCCGCCCCTCCGTCCTCCAGCTCGACGACGAGCCGGCGGTAGTGCTCACCGCACGCCCGTACCAGCTCGTACCAGTCCTCACGCTGGTTCTTGGTCGTCTCTGGGGAAAGGATTCCGGCGCCGGCATCGGTGGCCCGCCCTCGATCGCGCCGGTCGACCAAGAGTGTCCGGAGGCCCGAACGGCACAGGTGATACGCCACGGAGGTGCCGGCCAACCCTCCCCCGATCACCACCGCGTCGTAGGTCATGGTGGCGGGGATGGTACCGGCCGCCGTCAGCTGGCGGCGCTCGTATGGAACGTGCGCCGATACGCGATCGGTGAGGTGCGCATCAACCGCTGGAAATGCTGGCGGAGATTGGCGGCGGTGCCGAACCCGCATCGGCTGGCGATCAACTCGACCGGGGAGTCCGTCGTCTCGAGCAGACGCTGGGCCAGCAAGACGCGCTGACGCAGCAGCCACTGGTGCGGAGTCGTGCCGGTGGTAGCCCGGAACCGACGGGCGAAGGTTCGGGGACTCATCGCCGAACGCCGGGCCAACTCTTCGACACTGATCTCTTCTCCAAGGTGCTCCTGAATCCAGACCAGGGTGTCGGTGAAGGGATCCGACGCCCGCAGATCGGGAAGCGGCTCGTCGACGTACTGCGCTTGTCCGCCGTCGCGATGCGGGGGAACGACCATGCGACGCGCGACCGCGTTGGCGATCTCGGCTCCGAAGTCCTGGCGGACGACATGCAGGCAGAGGTCAATGCCCGCCGCCGTCCCAGCCGAGGTGAAGATATTCCCGTCCTCGATGTACAGCACGCACGGATCGACGTCCACATTCGGGTACATGCGAGCCAGCTCGGCGGCATGCATCCAATGAGTGGTGGCCCGCCGGCCGTCGAGCAATCCGGCCTCGGCGAGGACGAAGGCTCCGGTGCAGAGGGAAAGGATCCGCGCCCCTCGGTCGTGAGCCTGACGCAGCGCGTCGAGAAGCTCTTCGGAAGATCCTTGCCGGCCACACGCCGGCACCACGATGGTGTCGGCCCGATGGATATCGTCAAGACCATAAGGCGTGTCGATCGTGAACCCAGCCGAGGTTGTGACGGGCGGCGGATCGGCGGCACACACGAAGAAGCGGTACCACGGCACGCCGAGCTCCGGACGGTCGAATCCGAACACCTCGCACGCAACCGCGAACTCGAACGGCGAGACCCCGTGGGTCACGACCGCGGCGACGGTCCTGCGTCCATTGCGCCCACTGGCAGTATTCTTTCGCACATAGTCTATTCTGCCACTCGTGGCGCGGCCCGGCAAGGGTCACCATGAATCCATGTTCGACGTCTATTGCAGAGGTCATGGCGCACGAGTACTGCTCTTCCCCGCCAACATCGTCGCTCTCGTTAATCAGCCCGACAGCATCGAACTACACTGGCGATGCACGTGCCGCACGGTCGGCATTCGCACCATGCGGCGCCTGCCCGCCGATCGGGCCATCGATACCAGCGCCGAGAGTGCCGCGTGATGCACCCCGACGTCGCCAGGGCCATAGCCCGAGACCGTTCGGTTGCGTTGAGCACTGAGGCCGACATGGAGAGGTTGGCGCGATCCGTGGACTCACCCGACGCCCGCGCCGGTGTATGGCGTTACGCGCCGCTCAGGTTCCTGCGTCGGTGGCATCGTGTCGGGCCAGCGGCCGGAACCGCCGCAGCCGCCTGCCCAGCGGTGGGCCCGCCAGGCTGAGACTCGGCCGCGTCAGTGCGGCTCCGGACGAGGTATATCGTTTGGTTAGCGGTCCAAGCTGGAGGAGTGACCGTATGCCTGACATTTCGGAGCCCGCGCCGCGCGCCGTTCCTCTTACCCCGGTACTTCGGGGCTGGTTGCACCTCGTCTGTTTCTTCATCTCTGTCCCGGCCGCGCTGATCCTGCTGACCGGTGCCACCACTACCCGCGGGCGGGTCGGCGTTCTGGCCTACGGAGTCGGGCTCATCGCCCTGTTCGGGGTGAGCGGGACCTACCATCGCGGCCGCTGGTCCCCCGCCGGCCGGGCCAAGATGAAACGCCTGGATCACGCCACCATCTTCGTGATGATCGCCGGGAGCTACACGCCGCTTTGCCTGCTGGCCCTCGGCGGCGCGGCCGGAACCTGGATGCTCGTCGCCGTCTGGGCCGGCGCCGGCACGGGACTGATCTTGACCGCCACCCGGGTATCTGAGCGCCGCGGCGTCGCTCTGGCCTCGTACTTCGCCCTCGGCTGGGTGGCGGCCATCGCTATGCCCGAGTTGGCGCGTCGGTTAACAACCACCGAATTCATTCTGCTGATCATCGGGGGCCTCATTTACACCCTCGGCGGCGTCGTGCTGGCCTCCCACTGGCCGGACCCCATACCTCGCATCTTCGGTTACCACGAGGTGTGGCACCTGATGGTGGTTGGGGCCGCCATCTGCCATTTCGTCGTGATCTCAGGAGTCGTCAGGGCCTCTGGTTGACCCCGCTCCGCGGCCGGTCCCAAAGTGCGACGACGTCGGCCCGCGGAGCCGACAGACTAAAGGACGTGGAACCCTTTCTCTCCTCCGATTCTGCTGCCGCGCCTGGGCCCGCACCCCTCACCGCTTCCGGTGCCGCGCCGGCGGCCCAAGTCATCGATGCCGTCAAGGTCTACGGTCGGGCGGATACCGCCGTCCGGGCCCTCGACGGCATCTCCGCCGCCTTCGGTTCTGGGCAGTTCAGCGCCATCATGGGTCCGTCCGGATCCGGCAAGTCCACCCTGATGCACTGCTTGGCCGGGCTCGACACGCTCACCAGTGGGCGCGTCTTCATCGGCACCACGGAGCTCGGCACCCTCAACGACAAGGCCATCACGGCCCTTCGCCGGGACCGGGTTGGCTTCGTTTTCCAGGCCTACAACCTCGTTCCGACCCTCACCGCCATCGAGAACATCACCCTCCCGCTCGCGTTGGCCGGCCGTAAGCCCGATGCGGCCTGGGTCGATTCGGTGGTCGGCGCGCTGAGATTGGGCGACCGGCTGAAGCACAAGCCGACGGAGCTGTCCGGCGGCCAACAGCAACGCGTCGCGGTGGGCCGTGCGCTGGCCTCTCGGCCCGAGATCATTTTCGCCGACGAGCCGACGGGCAACCTCGACTCGCGCGCCGGTGCAGAAGTGCTCGAGTTCATGCGCACGTCGGTCCGGGATCTCGGACAAACGGTCGTGATGGTGACCCACGACCCAATCGCGGCCGGGTACTCCGAGCGCGTCGTTTTCCTCGCCGATGGCCGCATCGTCGACGAGATGGCCGACCCCACCGCCGAGCGCGTCTTGGACCGGATGAAGGGCCTGGGGGACTAGGCCATGTGGCGAACCAGTATCAGGAGCCTGGCCGCGCACAAACTGCGACTGGCCCTCACCGCACTTGCCGTCATCCTGGGCGTGGCGTTCATGGCCGGGACCTTCGTCCTCACCGACACCCTTAAGCACACGTTCGATGCTCTGTTCGCACAGACGTCCGCCGGCAAGGACGTCGTCGTGAGGGCCACCACTCCTTACTCGACCTCGGGACGGGAGGGAGGAGGCATCGGCGGGAACCGACCGCTGACGCCCGACTCCCTTCTGCCCGGAATCAAGTCGGTGCGCGGCGTTCAGGCCGCGGACGGAGCCGTGGGCGGGCTGGTGACGCTGCTGGACAAGAAGGGCAAGGCGATAAAGAAGCAGGCGCCCACCCTGGCCTTCTCCTGGACTGACTACAGGCAGCTGTCGTCACTGTCTTTACGAAGCGGCCGCGGCCCGACAAATCCCGACGAGGTCACCATCGACTCGGGTACGGCGAGGAAGCAACACTTCCAGTTGGGCGATCACGTCACCATCATCTCCAACGAATCGCCGCAACAGTTCACCCTCGTCGGCATCACCGGATTCGGCAGCGCCGACAACCTGGCTGGCGCCACCCTCATCACCTTTCAGAGCGCCACCGCCCAGAAGCTGGTCGGCAAGCCCGGATTCTTCACCGAAATCGACATCGCCGCCACCAAGGGCGCCAATGTGGACCAGGTGCAGAGCGCGGTGGCAGCCACGCTGCCCCATGGTTTCGAAGCGGTCAGCGGAGCCAGCGTGGCCCAGCAGACAGCCAAGACAATCAATCAAAACTTCAGCTTCTTCAACACCTTTCTCCTGACCTTCGCCTTGATCGCCTTGTTCGTCGGCGCCTTCCTCATCTTCAATACGTTCAGCATCTTGGTGGGCCAGCGAACCCGCGAACTGGCCTTGCTTCGCGCCGTCGGGGCCAGCCGAGCCCAAGTCAACCGGTCGGTGATGTTCGAGGCGCTGGCGGTCGGCCTGCTTGGGTCGCTGATCGGGCTCATTGTCGGGGTGCCGCTGGCGGCCGGTCTCTATGCGCTGCTCGGCGCCCTCGGGCTCGACCTTCCCAAGTCATCACTGCAACTGCTCCCTCGAACCATCATCGTCTCCATGCTCACCGGCACGTTGATCACTCTGGCGTCAGCCGTGCTCCCCGCCCGCCGGGCTTCTCGAATCGCGCCGGTGGCAGCCATGCGCGACGACGCCGGAGAGACGGAGACGTCGCTTCATCGCCGGGCCATCTGGGGCGGTGCCGTCCTCGCCGTCGGGATCCTCCTGCTCGCAGGTGGCCTCTTCGCCGGGAGCGGCATCGCCGCGGTCGGCGCCGGGGCGGCCATCACCTTCGTCGGCGTGGCCATGCTCGCCCCCCTGATCAGCTCTCCGCTGGCCCGCTTTATCGGCCGGCCGCTGCCGACGATCCTCGGCGTCTCCGGGCAGCTAGCGCGGGGCAACGCCGCCCGCAATCCCCGGCGCACCGCCGCCACCGCCTCCGCCCTGATGGTCGGCCTGGCCGTCGTCGCCGCTATCGCCACGTTGGGAGCCTCGGCCACCGCGTCGTTCAACGCGCAGTTCGACCGGAGCATCAAGAGCGACTACGTCCTCACCAGCAGCAGCAGTCAACAACGCTTCTCGCCCTCGATCGAGGCAGCCGTCAAGGCCGCTCCGGGCGTCACGGCCGTGTCCGCCGTCCGCGTGGTTCCTTGGCATCAGGGCAACGCCGTGAAACAGGTCACCGGTCTCGACCCAGTCGGCGGACCTCACCTGGCGACCTTCGACATGGTCCACGGGTCTACCGCCAGCCTGGCGCAGGGTCAGCTGCTGGTCGACGACAAGGTCGCCAAGGACCACCACCTGAAGGTCGGAGACACCATCCAGATGGGCTGGGACGCCACGGGCGTCAAGCCGGTCATCATCGGCGGCACGTACAAGACCAACCAGTTCCTGAACAACTACGTCATTTCGGCCCAGGTAGTGGCCGACAATGTCAACCAGGTGCAGGACGATGTGGTCCTGGTCAAGGTGGCTTCCCGCTCAGCCAAGCAACAGGCCGATCTGACCGCCGCCGTGAAGGCCTATCCCAACGTCGACGTCAAGACGGCCGTTCAGTTCAAGCAAGACCAGAAGAAGCAGCTCGCCACGCTCCTGGCCGTCGTCTACGTCCTGCTGGCTCTCAGCATCATTATCGCCCTCATCGGCGTGGTGAACACGCTGGCGCTGTCGGTGATGGAGCGCACCCGCGAGATCGGTCTCCTGCGCTCCATCGGGATGCAACGCCGGCAGATCAAGCGCATGATCCGTGGGGAGGCGGTCGTCGTCTCCTTGATCGGTGCCGTCCTCGGTCTGTTCATCGGCGTGGGCCTGGGCGCGGCCATCGTGAGCGCACTGTCCAGTTCCGGCCTGGACAAACTGGCCATTCCCACCTCGACCATCGTGGTGGTCCTGATCCTCACCGCCCTTTTCGGAATCGGAGCGGCCGTGTGGCCGGCCCGACGGGCGGCCCGCCTCGACGTCCTGGAGGCCATCGCCACGACGTGAGGCCCGCATAACGCGCAATCCCGCCGAACGGGTATGGAATGGCGCCGCGGTAGTGTTCTTCTCCCAGAGGTGGCAATTCGCCGTCCTCAGACAGGAGGATCATGGCGGAAACAACTAAAGGACGAGAAGACACGTTCGTGCTCGAGGGCATTGTCGTGGAGTCGCTCCCCAGTTCGATGTTCCGCGTCGAGCTCGAGAAGGGTCATAACGTACTCGCCAAGATCTCAGGAAAGATGCGGACGCACCGCATCCGAGTTCTTCCCGGAGATCGCGTTCAGGTCGAGATCTCGCCGTACGACCTGAGCAAGGGAAGGATCCGTTACCGCTTCAAGTAGTGGCTGTGCTCACTGGTCTCGCTGTGCTCGCTGTTCTCACGCCGCCGATACGGCCAGGATTCCCCTGAGCCGTGCGGGGCTCTCCCCCCCGAAAAGGTAGAGCGTGTTGGCGATGGTCGCCGAGGCGGCATCGGCCACCGGGTTCGGCAACGTTCCGACCGGTGTCAGGGTGCCCGAGGCGAGATCAACCCGGTCGATGGACGATCGGGTCACCGTGCCCGAACGGCCGCCAGCGAGAAAGACGGCACCGGTCACCACATAGGCGGTCGCCTCGACGATCGGCACGGCGAGCTGCCCGATCACCTTCGCCGTACCGGCCGTCACATCGACGGCTTGTATGAGATTGGTCTGGCTACTTGTCGCGCTCTGCCCACCGAGGAGGTAGATGATCGATCCAATCGTCGCCAGGGCGGGATAGCGCACCGGGGTGGGCAGGCGGGCGATGGCGCGGAACGTCACGCCATCCGTGGTTTCGAGCACGTCGGCGAGATAGGACTGACCGTCGAAGCCGCCCAGGACATACGCATGCCCGCCGATGGCTGCCGCGACCGAGTCGGAACGAGGTTGCGGCAGGTGACCGACCAGCTGGGCCGTCGACCCGGTGAAGGCCTGCACGGCGTCGATAGTCTGCGATTCGCCGCCTCCGAACACGAAGGTGGTGTCGCCGATCTGGGCGGCCGAAGCGTCGTGGGTGGCCACCGCCAGGGTCCCGATCGATTGGATCGAACCGGCGGCGGGATCGAAGCGCTGAATGCTGCGCACGGACCCCGCCGACGTCAATCCGCCGAAGATGACAATCGTGTTCGCGGCCGCCACGGCCGAGGCGCGGGACAGTCGCTGAGGCAACGAAGTAGCGGCGGCGCCGACCTGGAGTCGAGCCGGTGGGGCGGGCGCGGCCGTGGTTGAGGTCGGCGCGGCCGGCAGCGTCGTCCGGGCTCCGACGGTGGTGGCCTTGCCCCCGTGCCGTTGGGTGAGGACCACCACAATGAGGACGATCAAGACCAGGGTCACCGCCACCGTGCGAGCCAGCCGAAGCTGGCGCCGCCGGCGCCGGGCCGCGGCGCGCGCGGGCGACCGCGGGCTCATCCGGGCCGGGCCGCCGTTGCCGTAGCTCACGTTGACAGGCGATTGCCGGCGCGTTCGAAGCGTTCGGTCCCCTCAGCCACCGGGCGACTGTAGCCGGGTCGGGCTCGATCTTGACATGCAGACCGGGCACGTTCTGCCGCAGGCACGATGGGAGATGTCGCGGCGGTAACTAGGAGGCCGGGACCCGCCAGCCCTTGGACTCGGCGATGTCCTTGCACGTCGGACAAACGGGATACTTCTTGGGGTCGCGGTTGGGAACCCAGACCTTCCCGCAGAGAGCCCGCACGGCGGTGCCGTTGACGATGCCCTCGACCACGCTTGGTCCAGCTTGCACGAACTCGCCCTCGGGCGTCTTGACCCCCTCGAGAACGATGTGCGCCATCCGCTCGTGATCGCCGTCCAGCGTCGGGTCACCCAGGACGGGAGCAATCGTGGTCTGCCGGCTGGTCTCGTGGGTCGTCTCAGTCACCACCTACCAGGTTAACCGCCACGTTCGCGGCCGCCGTCGGGCTGCGGCCCCGCCCACTCGGGGCGAACCGGTTGGCGATTCGTGCACTCCAGGACCACAATCGCCAACCAGTTCGCCCGCCCGCTCAGTTCAGGGTGCCGCCGGGGTCCTATTCGGCGAACCGGTCGAAAATTCGACCGTGGGAAGGCTCGATTTGCAACCAGTTCGCCGACGCCGCCCAGTTCACCCGCGGGCGCCGCTGGCGCCACCGCGGGCCGCCCCAGGGAGTCACGCCGGCGACGGCGACCGGCTGTTGTCCTCCTCGTAGCGACGCAGTTCCCGGCGAGCGACCTGCATGCGGTGGACCTCGTCGGGACCGTCGGCGAACCGCAGGGTACGCAAGCCGGCGTACATGGCAGCTAGAGGAAAGTCGTCACTCACGCCGCCGCCGCCGTGAGCCTGGATGGCGCGATCGACCACCCGGAGGGCGACGTTCGGAGCCACCACCTTGATCGCCGAGACTTCGATGCGGGCCCCCTTGTTGCCCACGGTGTCCATCAGCCAGGCGGCCTTCATCGTCAGCAACCGAGCCTGCTCGATCTCGATGCGGCTGTCGGCGATCCACTCCTGAATGACGCCCTGCTCGGCGAGGGTCTTGCCGAAGGCGGTCCGGATCCGAACTCGCCGGCACATGAGTTCGAGGGCGCGCTCGGCCATACCTATGCAACGCATGCAGTGGTGGATTCGGCCCGGGCCGAGGCGGGCCTGGGACATGGCAAACCCACCGCCCTCGTCGCCCAACAGATTGGTCACCGGCACGTGCACGTCTTCGAACACGATCTCGCAATGGCCCTCTCGGTGCTGATACCCGAAGACCGGGAGGGCCCGGACCACGGTCACGCCGGGGGCATCGATCGGCACCAGGACCATGGACTGCTGGAGGTGCCGGGGGCCGTCGGGATCGGTCTTGCCCATCACGATAAGCAGCTTGCAGCGGTGCGAACCGGCCCCCGAGATCCACCATTTGCGACCATTGATGACGTAGTCGTCGCCGGACCGGATGATGCTGCACCGGATGTTGGTGGCGTCGCTGGACGCCACCGCCGGCTCGGTCATGGCAAAGGCGGAACGGATCTCACCCTCCAGTAGCGGATGCAGCCATCGCTCCTGTTGTTCAGGCGTGCCGTAGAGGGTCAGCAGCTCCATGTTGCCCGTGTCGGGCGCGGCGCAGTTCGTCGCTTCGGGCATTAATTCGCCCGAGTGACCCATGATCTCGGCCAATGGGGCGTAGTCGAGGTTGGACAGCCCATCCGTCCATTGGGTCTTGTGCGGCAGGAAGAGATTCCACAGCCCCTGGCGGCGAGCCTCGGCCTTCAGTTCCTCGATGACCGGAGGGTGGAAGTGCGGAGCCCCGGATGCCCGCATCTGGTCCCGGTACACCGGCTCGGAGGGATACACGTGGCTCTCCATGAAGCCGATCAGCTTCTTCTGGAGGTCGGTGGCAGTTGCACTCAGAGCGAAGTCCACGGACCCGGGTTTAGCCGACCCACCGAGCGATGGCCAGCGGGCGATGTGGCAGCATTCGGGCCGCGGATACGAAGGGAAAAGATGGCGTCGTCGTTCCTTGTTTGCCCAGTGCACGTCGGCAGGGACGACGCCGTCGACACCCTGGCAGACAGCGCGAAGGCGGCGCGGCGTTCTGGACGGCTCCTGTTCATCGGCGGCGAGGCCGGGGTTGGCAAGAGCCGCCTGGCCGGTCACGCCGTCCGCATCGCCGAGCAAGAAGGATTCCTGCGCCTGGTGGGAGACTGCTCCCCCGAAGGCACAGCTCCCTACAGCGCGTTCGCGGTGGCGCTGCGCCGGCACACGAGGGCCATGCAGGCCGAAGAGCTAGCGGCGCTCTTCTCCGGCCGCTCGGCGCTGGCCACCGCTCTCTTGCCCGAGGTCGAAGCCGAACTCGGGCGGACGGGGACCCCCGCCGCCCCCGAGCCAGAGGACCTGTACGCATCGATATGGCACGTCATCGCCCGTGTCGCCGGTCGGACCGGAGCCTTGCTGTTGCTGGAAGACGTCCACTGGGCCGATGTGGACTCACTTCGCCTCTTGCACCATCTGGCCCGTGAGATCGCCGATCTGCCCGTCTGGCTGGTCGCCACCTACCGGACCGACGAGCTCCACCGCCGCCATCCGCTCCTGGCCCTGCTTGGCGATCTCGAACGGGAGCGCCTGGCCGATGAGATCAGGCTCGAGCCCCTGGGTCGAGACGACGTGCGCACGATGCTCAGGGCCATCTTCGACGGAGCACCCGTCAGCGATGAGTTCCTCGACGCCGTGCTCGATCGCACCGACGGCAATCCCTTCTTTGTCGAGGAGCTGGCCAAGACGCTGGTCGATCAAGGTGACCTGTACCTGGAGGCCGGCTTGTGGAACCAGCGGTCGCTGGCGACCATCACGTTTCCGCCGAACGTCCGGGAAGCGCTGCTGGCTCGTTTCCGCCGCTTGCCGCCCGATGCCGCCGAGGTATTGACCTTCGCCGCTTGCGCGGGCGACCGCATCGATTTCGATGTGCTGGCCGTGGCGTTCGGCGATGAGGCGGCCGTGGCGCGGGCTATGAGCGAGGGCCTCGAGAGCCAGCTGCTGGTCGAACGGCGCGACGGTGCCCAGCTCCTCTACCAGTTCCGTCATGCGCTCACGCGCGAAGCACTGGTCGATGAAGTCGTTGGACCGGCCCGAGCGAGGGTCCATGCTGCGCTCGCCGACGCGTTGGTGCAGGTGTACGGGGCCGAGAACGACACGACGGCCGCGGAAGTGGCCGACCACCTCGAGAAGGCGGGCGACGGGCCACGCGCCGCCGAGTTCGCACTCCGTGCCGCTCGCCGGGCCGCCGCCGCGGGCGCGCTCGACGAGGCCGCCAACCGGTACGAGGCCGGGTTGCGCCTAGGCGCCCATGACAGTTCCACCCGGCTTCGGCTGCTGATCGAAGCGGCGGAGGCCACCTTTACCGAGCGCGACGCCAAGGCGGCTGTCGCCTTCGCCCTGGAGGCGCAGCGAATCGCCCGGTCCACGGGCGATCCGATCGCGGAAGCCGAGGCGCTGTGGATTCTGGAGGCAGAGCAGTACTTGCAGGGCGACGCGGCCGGTGCGGTCGGTCTGCAGGAAGAGGCCCTCCGGTTGCTCGAAGGGCGCGACGAGAACAAGGCGGCACGGACGCTGGCCCGCCTTGTGCGCCTGTATGTGCTGGCCGACCGCCCGGCCGACGCCACCGCGCTGTCCAAGCGCGCCATTGCCATTGCCGAGAGCGCGGGCAACTACAGGGCCTTGTCAAGCGTCTACGCCACTCTCCAGCTCATCGCCGAAACGGAGGAGGAGGCAGATCGTGCGCTCGATCTGTCGCTGGCGGCCGCCCGCCGGGCAGAAGACCGGGAAAGCGAACTGGCCGTGTGCGGCAACCGCGCGTACTCGGAGGCGTGGCGCGGCCGGCTCACATCAGCCCGAGCCCGTATGGAGCAGGCGGTCGAGTTGGGTCGACCGCTCCGTCCGGGTCGAGTGAACTATTACGAGGCCGGGCTGGCGTGGGTCTGCTCACTGAGTGGCGATTTCCGAATGGCCCGGCAGCTGGCCGAGAACCTTCGGAATGACCGCGACGTCCCAACCCGCCTGGTCGCGCTGGCAGCCCTCACCGAGGTGGAAGAACGCTGCGGTTCGGACGACGACGCCCGGCTGCTGGTGGAGGAACAGTTTGCTGACGCCGAGCGCTCCGGCCAGTCGCAACGCCTCGTACCCGCCCTGGCCGCCCGCGCCCGCCTCACGGCCCGGCGGGACGGAGCCGAGCTGGCGTTGCCCATCTTCCGCCAAGCCCTCCAGAGGACGGTCAACGAGCTCGGTCGGGGCAGCCACTGGATGTTCTCCCCGGACGCGGCGTGGGCACTGGCGGCGACGGGTGCAATGGATGAACTCGACGCCTGGGTAGACGACATCTCGGCCCTCACCGGCCGCGACGGCCACCCCAACAACGACGCGGCCGACTTAGTTTGTCGAGCCGCTCAGGCGGGAGCGCACGGTGACGAGGAAACGGCCCGGCGACTGGTGGAAGAGGCCGTCGCCGCCTTTCGGGCCATGCCCTATCCCGCGCGCGAAGTGGAAACGCTCGTCGAGCTGGCCGCCGTCGCCGAACGATCCGGCGACCACGAGGCGGCGGTTGCATCGGCCCGACACGCCCATGAGGTGGCCCACTCGCTCGGAGCGACCCGGCTGGTCGAGATGGCCGCCGATGCCATCGACCGCACGGAGGGTAGCGCCGTGCTGGCGACCGTCGTGTTCACCGACATTGTCGGCTCCACCGAGCGTGCCGCCAAACTGGGAGATATGGCGTGGCGTGAATTGCTCGAGCGGCACAACACCATCGTGCGACGAGAAATAAAGCGCAACGGTGGGCGCGAGATCGACACCGCGGGTGACGGCTTCCTCGTGTCGTTCGACAGCCCGGCCCGCGCCGTACGGTTTGCGTCCGCGGTGATCAGCGGACTGCGGTCCGTTGGTGTCGACATTCGAGCCGGAATCCACACCGGCGAGTGCCGCGCTACCGGGCATACCCTGAGCGGGCTCGCCGTCCATATTGCTTCCCGCATCGCGGCGATGGCGGATGGCGGGGAGGTGCTCGTATCCAGCACCGTCCGCGATCTGGTCACCGGCTCCGGGATGGTCTTCGTCGATCATGGACTCCACGCGCTGAAAGGCATCCCCGACGAGTGGCACGTGTATCGCCTGGATCGATAACGGGTCAGGCCGGGCCAGGCCGCACGGCGTGGACATTCGACACGTCGGCGTAGGCGGATTCCATCGCATCCGACCGGTCCACCTGCAACAGCGCGATCGCCGCGCCGCCCAGATTCCGAAGCACGCACGCTGGTCCCTCCGGCGTGCCGATCGGTCCGAGCTCCAGACTCCATCCGTGCCCTTCCAATGCCGCAAGGGTCGCGTCCAAGGTGTCCGTGGCGTAGATCGGCAGAACGGATCCAGGAGGTCGATGGTCCGCCACGAGGATGAAAGGACGAGATCCAGGATCGATGGCCGCGACATCGGCACCGAAGTGCCGGAACCGCCAGCGCAGCTGAGCCCGCGGCACGCGCAACCACGCCGCCACATCGGCGTCAACGTCGGACGACCCAAGGTAGAGATAGCGAAGCTCCACCGGATCGAGCCTATGCCTGGCGTGTGTAGCGTCTGATCGTGGGGCGGAGGGACCACTGGAGGCGGTACTCGTCGACGTGGGCGGCACGGACGCCGTCGCTGAAACTCTGGCCCGAGCCCGGGAAATCGTGCTGTCCTGGACGTGACCGTTTACCCGCCATCGAAGTCGGCGCCAGCCACCGAGGTGAGCACGATGCGCGGTCCTCCACGGCTCGCCGTACCTGCGGGTCGGTCAGGACGGCCAGATCAGACCCCCGGTACTCCTCCGCCCAACGGTGCAGCTCCGACCCCGGGCTGGTCATCGACGCGAGCTCCGGGCCGGGAACGCCGGGATGGCACACCAGTAGGTGGACGCCGGGTTCAAGCCGGGCCAGGCGGGACAGTCGGCGCCGACGAGCGACGCCCCACTCGTGAGCGATCCCCAGCGGAGGCGGTCCCAGTCGCACGTGAGGGTCTGGTGGAGCCCGACCGGGATACCAAGTCGAGTGGCTATGTCCAATGCTTCGTCGACCCACGGGCACACGGCCATTGTTGACGCCTGGGTGAGGATGCCGCGTACGAAGGCCTCCTCGATACCGGCGTTGACGGCATGACACATGCCGAAGTCGTCGCCCTGCACGACCAGCTGTATCTGCGCCGGGTTGCCCATGGCGAGGCATGCTATGGCGGTGACGGAGAAGCTGGCGATTGAAGGCGGCAAGCCGGTGCTCAACGAGTTGCTCCCGACGGGCAAGGGCGTCAGCCTTCTCGGCGACGAGGAGCGAAAGGCTGTCCTCGAGGTGCTCGACAGTCGGTCTCTGTTCCGGTACTACGGGCCTGCTCTGCTGGGCAAGGTGGAGGGTTTCGAGCGGGCGGCCTGCGATCTCCTCGGCTGTGCGCACACCGTGGCGACCTCATCAGGCACCGCTGCGCTGCGGGCGGCTTTGGCTGCACTCGGCGTCGGTTGCGGAGACGAGGTGATCGTTCCCGCCTTTACGTTCATCGCCACCGTCAATGCCGTCGTCACCATGGGGGCCGTTCCCGTGTTCGCCGAGATCGACGAAAGCTGGGGCATGGACCCAGCGGATCTCGACGCCAAGATCACGGAGCGAACTGCCGCCATGGTGCCTGTGCACCTCGAGAACTGCTCATGCGATATGGATCCGATCCTCGAGATCGCCCGTGAACACGGCGTATCGGTCCTCGAGGATGCGGCCCAGTCGATGGGCGCCAGCTATCGCGGCCGCGCCCTCGGCACCTTGGGAGACATGGGAGCTTTTTCTCTTCAGTTGGAGAAGAACGTCACCAGCGGCGAAGGCGGCCTCATCGCCTCAAACGATGAGCACCTCTACCTCCGCGCCGCGCGCTATCAGGACCAGGGCGGCCAGTTCGTGACCAGCACGGGCTCCGAGCGCGGATCGGACGCCATCGCTCCCTTCGTCGGCGAGAACCTGCGCATGACCGAGATCGCAGGGGCCATCGCCGGCGTCCAACTGACCAAGTTGGGTGGCCTGCTCGCCGCACAACGGTCGAACCAGCGCCGCATCCTCGACGCGGTCGGACGGCCTGCGGGTCTGGAGTTCCGCCGGCGGCCCGACCCGGACGGGGACGGCGGGTCGAGCATCGGGTTCTTCCTCCCGGACGCGAACCTCGCCCGTCGATTCGCCCGGGCCCTTATCGCTGAGGGTGTACCGGCCGCGCGCATGTACCGAGGCCTACCGGTGTATGCCACCGAGTCGATCCTGCAGAAGCGCACCGCGTCCGACAAGGGCGGGCCCTGGCGGTGCGCAGAGCACCCGACCGATGTCGAGTACCGGATGGGAATGTGCCCCCGCACCGAGGACCTGGCCGCCCGCTCGGCATTGGTCGTGACGGCCGCCTCGTACACCCGCCACGACTGCGACGCGGTAGCCGAAGCGATCCTGAAGGTAACCCAAGCCCTGCTGGGATCCTGAGCCGTGACCCTGCGGGTGGGGCTGGTGGGCTGCGGGGCGATCGCCCGGCGCGCCCATCTGCCGGCATTCAAAGCAATTGGGGCTGAGGATGTCGACGTGGTCGCCTTTGCCAGCCGCTCGCGCTCGTCGGCAGAGGCCGCCGCACAAGAGTGGGGCTCCGGGCGGGTGGAGGATGACTGGCGGCGTCTCGTCGAATCACCTGACATCGACGCCGTCGACATCTGTTCCCCCAACCGGCTCCACGCCGAGGTGGCGGTGGCGGCCGCCGATGCCGGCAAGCATGTACTCGTCGAGAAACCAATGGCCTGCACCGTGGCCGAGGCGGACGCCATGATCGCCGCCGCGGAGCGGAGCGGTGTGGTGATGAGCGTCGCGCACAACCTTCGCTTTGCCTCGCCTTTCTTCACCGCCCGACAGGTGGTCGCCAGCGGAACACTCGGACGGGTCGTCGCCTTCCGGGCCGCCTTTGGCCACGGTGGGCCCGAGGACTGGGCGCCGGAGGCCAGCTGGTTCTTCGACCCGGAGCAGTCTGGTGGTGGTGCCCTCATCGACCTCGGCATCCATGTGGTTGACCTCATCCGGTTCGTCCTCGACGACGACGTGACCGAGGTCTCAGCGCTCCTGTCCATGCGCAGCCCAGACCGCGCGGTGGACGAAGCCGCCCAGGTCGTACTCCGGATGGCCGGCGGCGCCATCGGTAGCTTTCACGCCAGCTGGGTAGCCCACCCCGGTCCCGACCATCAGCTGACGGTGTTCGGCACGGACGCCAGCGTGCACCTCGACAGCCGCACCCCACTCACCCTGCTGCGACCTGGCGCGGTGGCGGAGCCGGTCGCCCTGGAGAAACCGGCCACTGGTCTCTACGCCGGCTTTGTGCGGGCGTGTCTCGGTCATGCTCCGAATCCGGTCAGCGCGGAGGACGGTCGCGACGCGCTGGCCGTGGTTGATGCTGCCTACCGTTCGGCCGCCTCCGGACAGGCGACGACGCTGGCCACGCGACCACCCCGGTGACAGCAGCCGGGCCGGTGGGTATCGTCAGGCTGTGCTGCGCACCCGGTTCAGCGAGATGTTCGATCTTTCCTATCCGATCATGTCCGCACCGATGGCCATGCACAGTGGCGGCACGCTGGCGGCGGCGGTCTCGGCCGCCGGTGGGCTGGGCTCGTTTGCCGGGATACGTCCGGACAAAGGGCCCGAGTGGGTCGATGCCGAGGTGGCCACTCTCCGCGCCAGCACGGAGAGGCCGTTCGCCATCGGCTTCATCACGGCGTTCCTGGGATTCGCCGGCGCCCAGTTCGAGGCCGCGCTGGTGGCGCGCCCATCCGCCATCGTCTTCTCCTTCGGCGACGCTGGGCGCTGGTTCGCCCCGGCGAAAGCGGCGGGGGCCCGGACGATCTGTCAGGTCCAGGACTACGTCGGCGCCGAGCAGGCGGTATCCGCGGGTGCCGACGTCCTCGTCGCGCAAGGGACCGAGGCAGGCGGACACACGGGCACCCTGAGCGGGCTGCCGTTACTGGCCGGATTGGTAGCTCAATATCCCGACATTCCGATCCTGGCCGCCGGGGGCGTCGGCGACGGCCGGACTCTGGCCGCGGCATTGACTGCGGGCGCGGATGGTGCGTCGTTGGGGACAGCGTTTCTGGCCACGCATGAAGCGGTGGAGGTCCCGGACATCCACAAGCGCCTTATCGTCGAAAGCGACGGCGCCGACACGGTCTTCACCCGAGCGTACGATATCGTTTGCGGCCTCCCGTGGCCGGCGGGGATCGGTGAGCGCGTTCGCCGGAACCAGTTCACCGACCAGTGGACCGGACGCGAGGCCGAGCTCACGCAGCGGCGCGACGAGATCGCGGGAACGCCGGTGACCAATCCGTTCGCAGGAACACCTGACCCGGACACCAGCGAGATCCTCTACGGCCAGTCGGCCGGCTTCATCCGGGCAGTACGGTCGGCGGGGGAAGTTGTCAGCACCATATGCGACGAGGCAGAACAGATCCTGCGCTCCCGCCCGGGCGCCGTGCTCGGCTGAGTTCTCGCGAAGGGACGCTATGACGCAGCCGCCGGACGTGACCCGAAGGACGTTTCTTGCTGCGACCGCGGCAGGCGCAGGGTGGTTGGCGCTGGGCGGCTGCTCCTCATCGTCGAAGCGGGCTGTAGTTGCGAGGACGACGACGCCGCCGAGATCGACGACGAGCACCGCGAGGCTGCCCAACCCCAAGGACGCACCTTTCGACACGGTCGTCGTCCTGATGCTCGAGAACCGCTCGTTCGACCACCTTCTCGGTTGGTTTCCCGGGGCGAACGGAAAGCAGGCCGGGCTGACCTTTCCGGACTTCCACCAGCAGTTGGCACCGACGTACGCACTCGGCAACGACACACAGGCGTGCGGCGAGAAGGACCCCGCACACGACTGGCAGTCGATGGTCAAGCACTACAACGGCGGAAAGTGCGACGGTTGGCTGCAGACGCAGATGACGGGCGATCACTTCCCGATCGGCTACTACGAGAAGCCCCAGATCCCGATTCTCGCCGCCCTGGCCGAGAGCTACACGCTGTTCGACTCGTTCCACTGCTCGCTGATGGCGGCCACCTGGCCCAACCGCTTCTACATGCTGTGTGCGGCGACCGACGTTGACGAGTCGGGGTTGTTCCCGGCCGCCGGTGCGACTCGCCCGTCGAATCTCCAGCTGGCGATCTTCGACCGGCTCACCGCGTCCGGCCTCACCGCGGGGTACTTCCACTGGGGTGAGCCGATGACGGGCCTATTTCAGTCGAAGCGCTATGACAGCATCACCTACCCGATCGACAAGTTCTACACCGACGCCAAAGCAGGCAAGCTGCCGAACGTCACCTTCGTCGAGCCCGACTACACCACGGTGTCAGAGTTCCTGGGGACGTCGAACGACTACCACCCTCACGGCGATATCGAGGTCGGAGAGGGGTACCTCGCGCAGATCTACGAGGCGCTTCGCGGCAGCCCACAGTGGGACCGGATGGTGTTCGTCGTGAACTTCGACGAGAACGGCGGCTTTTATGACCATGTCGTCCCGCCAGCGGCGGTTGACAACAACGTCAACCCGAACCCGGGCCCGCATCCGACCTACACACAGCTCGGTTTTCGGGTGCCGTGTCTCGCCGTCGGGCCGTTCGCTCCGAAGAAGCTCGAGACGGTGGGTCCGTACGAGCACTGCTCGATCCTGCGCATGATCGAGTGGCGATGGGGCCTTCAGCCCATGACGGCACGAGACGCTCACGCCAAGAACCTGGCCGAGGCCCTCGACTTCTCGACGCGTCGCCAGTCCGTCGACCTTCCGGCGTTTACGGTGCCACCCAAGGTGGCGTGCAAGAACCCCTCCGTCGCCCTGGCCTGAGACGGACACGCGGCCGGATACCGGCCCGCGGCCCGATTCTTGCTACGAGCAGCCGCTGGTGGTGCCGCAGCTTGGGCATGCGTGACAGCTGCCGGCCCGTTGCATCTGGACGCCGCATTGGTAGCAGTAGGGGGCGTCGGAATGCATAGCCGCGGCCGGTGAAGGTAACGGCGACGATACCGACGAAGGGCGGACGTCGACGACCGATTCGTCGTCGGGGAGGGCTGCGACCACCGATTGGTTCGGCGTGGCCACTTCCTCGATGCCGGGCAGGGTGGGTTGCAGCCGCTCTCCTGTGGTGAGGATGCTGAGCTCGGCCCGCTCGTCGTAGGGCAGATAGTCGACGGCCAGGCGGCGGAAGATGTAGTCCACCAGGCTGGCGGCGATACGGAGATCCGGATCGTCAGTCATGCCGGCCGGCTCGAAGCGCATGTTGGTGTACTTCTTGACGTAGGTGGCCAGCGGCACGCCGTGCTGAAGTCCGAGCGAGACCGAGATGGCGAATGCGTCCATGATCCCGGCGAGGGTCGAGCCCTGCTTGGACACCTTCATAAACACTTCGCCGGGTCGCCCGTCGTCGTACTCCCCGACCGTCACGTAGCCCTCGCAATCCGCCACCCGGAAGGCGAAGGTGCTCGACTGACGCTTGCGCGGCAGCCGTTCGCGGATGGGCTGCTTCACCACCACGGTCTGGCGATTCAGGGCTCGCTCAAGCTCGGCCACCTTCACCGCCAGTTCGGCATCGTGCGCCTCGGGGACCGACATCGTGGCGTCCCGCTTGGTGGTGGCGAGCGGCTGGCCGACCTTGCAGTTGTCCCGATAGACCGCAACCGCCTTGAGGCCCATCCTCCAGGCGTCGAGGTGTAACTGCTCCATGTCCTCGACGGTCGCCTGCTCGGGCAGGTTCACCGTCTTGGAGATGGCACCGCTGATGAACGGCTGTACCGCCCCCATCATCCGTACATGTCCCAGGTAGTGGATGGTGTTGTCCCCCATCGAGCAGGCGAACACGGGGAGATGGTCACGACGCAAGTGCGGGGCGCCGACGATCGTCTTGTGCTGGTCGATGTAGGCCACGATCTCGTCGATCTGGCCGTCGTCGTAGCCCAGATGCTCGAGGGCCCGCGGCACCGTCTGGTTGACGATGGACATGTTCCCGCCACCCACCAGCTTCTTGGTCTTGACGAGACCCAGATCCGGCTCGATGCCGGTCGTGTCACAGTCCATAAGCAGACCGATGGTGCCGGTCGGTGCCAACACGGTCGCCTGCGAGTTCCGCACGCCATACTGCTCGCCCCACTCCACCGCCGTGTCCCAGGACTCCTGGGCGGCGGAAAGCAGGTCGACGGGGACGAGTTCTTCGTCGATCTTGGCGACCTCGTCGCGGTGCATGCAGAGCACGCGAAGCATCGGCTCGCGGTTGTCCGTGTACCCGGCGAACGGCCCCATGCGAGCGGCGATGCGCGCCGACGTGACGTAGGCGTGACCGGTCATGAGCGCGGTGACTGCGGCGGCCCACGCCCGGCCCTCGTCGGAGTCGTAGGCCATCCCCTGGGCCATGAGCAGCGCGCCCAGGTTGGCGTATCCCAGGCCGAGCTGGCGGAACCGCCGCGACGTCTCGGCGATCTTCTCCGTGGGGTAGTCGGCGTTGCCCACGAGGATCTCCTGCGCGGTGAACACGACCTCCACCGCCGACCGGAAGCCCTCGACATCGAAGGCCCCGTCATCCTCGAGGAACGTCAACAGATTGAGCGACGCCAGATTGCACGCCGAGTCGTCGAGATGCATGTATTCCGAGCACGGATTCGACCCGTTGATGCGGCCCGTGTTGGCGGCGGTATGCCAGCGGTTGATGGTGGAATCGAACTGCAGGCCGGGGTCAGCGCACTCCCATGACGCCTTGGCGATCTGCCGGAATAGATCGCGAGCCTTCACCGTCTCGAGCACCTCGCCAGTGGTGACCGCCCGCAACTCCCAGTCGGCGTCGGCCACGACGGCGTCCATGAACTCGTCGGTGACCCGAACGGAGTTGTTGGCGTTCTGGTATTGGGTCGAATGGCTGTCTTTGCCGTCGAGGTCCATGTCGAACCCGGCATCGCGCAGGGCTCGGGCCTTGCGCTCCTCGATGGCCTTGCACCAGATGAAATCTGCGATGTCCGGGTGGTCGACGTTGAGGATGACCATCTTGGCGGCGCGCCTCGTCTTGCCCCCGCTCTTGATGGTCCCCGCCGACGCGTCGGCGCCGCGCATGAAGCTCACCGGACCTGAAGCGGTGCCCCCGCCGTCGAGTCCTTCCCTCGACGAGCGGATGCGGGACAGGTTGATCCCCGCCCCGGAGCCACCCTTGAAGATCGTCCCCTCTTCCACGTACCAGTTGAGGATCGAACGCATGGTGTCCTGGACGGCGAGAATGAAACAGGCGGACGCCTGCTGCGGGACGTCGCGCACCCCGATGTTGAACCACACCGGCGAGTTGAAGGCGGCCTTCTGGTGGACGATGAGGTACTTCAACTCCGCCTCGAAGGCGTCGGCCTCGGCCGAGTCGGTGAAGTACCCGTCTTTCAACCCCCAGGCGGTGATGGTGTCCACCACCCGGTCGGCGACCTGCTTGAGCGACCATTCCCGCGTCGGCGACCCGACCGTGCCGCGGAAGTACTTCTGGGCCAGGATGTTGGTGGCGTTCAGGCTCCAGCCGGCAGGCACCTCCACGCCGAGCTGCTCGAAGGCCACCGTGCCGTCGCGGAAGTTGGTGATCCGAGCGTCCCTGCGCTCCCACGCCACCTGGTCGTAGGGGTGCACCCCGGGCCGGGTGAAGTACCGTCGAATCTCGATCCCCAACCGCTGCGGTGCGATAGCCATCGTGCGCCCTCCCCTGTTCTTACCTGCCGTCTGTTTCGATCTAGAACGCTAGATGTTGGGGTACTCATGGTAGTGGACCACAACATGTGGGGTTTAGACCGGAAGGACACCAGTGTAACTACACGAGCGTCAGCTGTCCTCTGGGCGGTGCCGCGAAACTGCTGGTCAGAGGCCGCTCGCGAAGGTTCGCAGTCGTGATCGCGCTCACGAGGGACCCCGGCCAGGTTCGGGCGGCTGCTAGACCCGCGGCCGTGCCCGCCGACCTCCGTCCGATTTCCGCCGACGACCTTCCCGCCTTCGCCCGGGCCATGGCCGTCGTGTTCGCCGGCCCCGCCCCCACTCCCGAGCGGCTGGAGCAGATGGCCACCACCACGGAGCTGGATAGGACGTTCGCCGGCATCGACGGCGAACTGGTGGTGATGACGAGCGCCACGACCACCTTTCGGCTGAGCGTTCCCGGCGCCGTCCTCCCGGCCGGTGGCCTGTGGGGTGTCACCGTGTCCCCCACCCACCGCCGCACGGGAATGCTTACCGCCCTCATCCGCCATCATCTCGACGACGGCGCCCGCCGGGGCGAGGCTCTGTCGTGCTTGTGGGCGTCGGAGGCCGGGATCTATGGCCGATTCGGGTACGGGCTGGCCACGCACTCACTTCGCTGGGAGCTCCACCGGAGCCATGGATCCTTTCTTCCAGAGCTTGGGGAAAGGGGCCGGATGGCGGCCAGCCGGGTGCAGCTCCTCGACCCGGCTACTGCACCGGACGAGATCGTCTCCGTCGTACGGCCCGTGCACGACGCTCTCCTCGGCGTGGTGCCCGGCGTGGTCGAACGGCCCAACACCATGTGGGCCGGCCGGACCCGAAATCCGTCCGGCGATACTCGCTGGGCCGTATTTCGCAACGGTCCGGAGGTAGAGGCCTACGCCGCCTACCGCGTCACCGGCGCCTGGGGCGATTTCGGCCCCGAGAACACCATGCTGATCACCGAGCTGGTATCCACCACGACGGACGGCTACCTGGGCATCTCTAGGTTCCTTCTCGACCACGATCTGGTCGGTCCGATCATGGCCGCACTCCGTCCGACCGACGAGCCGCTGCCCCTGATCCTGGCCGACCAGCGCCGGCTGACCCGGACGATCACCGAGGGGAATGTGGGTTCGGCTGGTTGACGTGCCGGCCGCTCTGTCCGGTCGCCACTACGCGGGGTCGGATCACCTCGTGCTCGACGTCGCGGACCCCTTTTCCCCAATGAACTCCGGACGATGGGCGCTCGATGCCGGGCCTGACGGCGCGTCGTGCCAGCGCAGCGAGGAACCAGCCGACCTGTCCCTCGGGGTGGGCGACCTGGCGGCGGCATACCTCGGCGGAACGCCGTTCACGGACCTGGTGCGCGCCGGGCGGGCCCGCGAAGACCGGGCCGGCGCAGCCCTGGCCGCCAGCCGGCTGTTCGCTTCCGATCCGCGGCCCTGGGCGCCGACCTTCTTCTAGGGTGGCTGTCCTTGTCCGTCGTGATCGCCATCGATGCCGGGACGACCGGGGTGCGGGCCTTCGCAATCGATGACGCCGGCCGGCCGGCCGGGTGGTCCTACCGGGAGTTCCCGCAGTACTTTCCCCGACCCGGCTGGGTGGAGCACGATGCCGTCGAGATCTGGGAGGCGGTGCAGGCCACGCTGGCCGAGCTGCGGGCCCGCCTGGCCGCCGCCGGTCACGCCATCGCCGCCATTGGGATCACCAACCAGCGGGAGACCGTCGTCGTGTGGGATCGGCGCACCGGCCAACCCCGGCATCGGGCCATCGTCTGGCAGGACCGGCGGACGGCGGCGGCGTGCGACGCGCTTCGAGATGCCGGCCACCTCGAGATCGTGCGCCGCCGGACGGGGCTGGTCCTCGACCCGTACTTCTCCGCCACCAAACTGGCGTGGCTGCTCACCGAAGGCGGCGTCGAGACCGACGCCGACCTGGCGTTCGGCACGGTGGACAGCTGGCTGTTGTGGAACCTGACAGGCGGCCTCCACGCCACCGACCCGTCTAATGCCAGCCGCACCCTTCTTTTCGACATCACCACCCTCGAGTGGTCAGAGGAGTTGTGCTCGCTGTTCGGCGTGCCACTCGGATGCCTCCCCGAGGTACATCCGAGCAGCGGCCGCTTCGCTCTGACCGACGAGGGAATACCCGTGGCGGGCGTGGCCGGAGATCAGCAAGCGGCCCTGTTCGGACAAGCCTGTTTTGAGCCGGGGATGACGAAAAACACGTATGGCACCGGGAGCTTCGTGCTGATGAACGTGGGCGATCGCTGCCCCGATCCGGTGGAAGGTCTGTTGACGACCGTGGCCTGGACCCTTGGGCCGGTCGGGTCCGTGACTTACGCGCTGGAGGGCGCCATCTTCGTGACCGGCGCCGCCATTCAGTGGTTACGCGACGGGCTCGGGATCATCCAGGAGGCCGCCGAGATCGGGCCGCTGGCTGCCACCCTGGACGACGCCGAAGGCGTGTACGTGGTCCCCGCGTTCGCCGGTCTGGGCAGCCCGTGGTGGGATCCCTACGCCCGGGGAACCATCGTCGGGCTCACCCGGGGTGTGGGCCGGGCCCATCTGGCCAGGGCCGTGGTGGAGGCGATGGCCTACCAGACGCGCGACGTGGTCGAGGCCATGGCCGCGGCATCGGGGCGGACCATCACCGCCCTGCGGGCCGACGGCGGGGCGTCGGTGATGGATCTCCTGCTGCAGCTGCAAGCCGATCAGTTACGGGTACCGGTCGCCCGGCCGACCGTCGCCGAGACCACGGCGATGGGCGCCGCCTACCTGGCCGGCCTGGCCGAAGGCGTGTGGGGATCGCTCGACGAGATCGGCCGCAACTGGGCCCTCGACGCCGAGTTCCACCCGGTGATGTCCGCGTCCGGCGCCGACAACCGTCACGCCGGCTGGCGCCGCGCCCTCGAACGCTCCCGCTCCTGGGAACGGATTGGTAGCTAGCGCCGGCCCGCCCCACCGGTAGGGTTGGGGCCCCAAGCGGGTCAGTTAGCAACAGCGCTGGGGTGGGCCAGGCGGGAGGCCTGGAGGACGAGCTCGATCCAACGGGCGTCGGCGATGCGGGCCAGGGCGGTCAGCTGGCGGCGTTCACGGGTGCGGAACGGCCGGCCTCGCCGGCCAAGCACGAGGGCAACGTCGGCGACGGAGAGCGTGGCCCAGGCCACGTCGTCGGGTCCGCAGTCGCCCGCGGTGACGCGGAGCGCGGCTCGGCTGCCCGCGACGAATGCCCCCAGCCAAGCGGCGGCAGGGGGGTTCCCGACGCAGGCCAAGGGCAAGGGCAAGGGGCAGGCGGGGTCGACGATGGCCGCCCAGTCGCCTTCGAAGTCGTGAGCCGCGTGTTCGGCGAGGGCGTGAAGTAGGGAATGGACCTCTCGATGCTCGACCAACAGTGCGGCCGTCTCAAGCGCATCGAGGCGGGGGTCGCGGACCCCCTCGACGGAGGGACGGATGTCCTCCACATCAACGCCATCGACCTGGCTCAACTCCCGGACCAGCAACGGCACCAGGTCCTCGGAGGGCAGTTCGACAATGAGCTCGTCGATGGCCCGCCCGCCGCCCCGCTCGAGGATCTCGATCCCAGTCAGATCGCCGCGGACGGAGCCAATGCGGCTGGCCACGGCCCCCAACGCGCCCGGGCGGTCGGGTAGCCACACCCGCACGACAAAGCTCCTCATGGCTCCGAGCGTACGGGAGCAGTGTGAACGGCCCGTTTCCGCAAAGCGACGGTAATGCGAAAGATGTGATTTAGCCGACGGCCGCGACCAGCTTGACGAGCTCCGGCGCAGCCGCTTCGACGACTTCGCCGCGCTTGGCATAGGAGTTCACGTACCCCTGGCCCGACAGCTCCCGCAGTTCCCACATGATCTCGTCGGTGATGGACCGCAGGACGTGCGGATCGCCGGCGCGGTCGTCGTAGCGGGCAAAGGACATGGGGGCCGAGATGCGGATGGTGATCGGCATGAACAGCCGGGGCATCACCTGGCCAATGGGCTGGGCCTCGCGGGTGCCGATCATGGCCACGGCCAGCACGGGGGCGTGGCTCTCGAGCGCCAGGCGGGCCACGCCGGTATGGCCCTTGTACAGGCGCCCGTCCGGCGAACGGGTGCCCTCGGGATAGATGCCGAAGAGGCCCCCTTGGCTCAACACCTCGGCGGCCGAGGCGAGGGCTCGCTCCGATGCCGAGCCGCCGGTCCGCTTGATCGGGATCTGGCCCATAGCCCGGAAGAACCACGCCGTCTTCCGTTTCTCGAAATACTCGGCCTTGGCCACGAAGGTGATTCGGCGGCGCAGGACCAGGGGCAAAAAGATCGAGTCGGAGAAGCTGATGTGATTGCTGGCCAGGATGGCGGGACCCTCGGTTGGAACGTGCTCGAGGCCCTCGACGCGGACACGGAAGAAGAATCGCAACACCGGGGTCAGCACGGCTTTGAGCACCCAGTAGGCCATCCCCGGCCCACTTTAGGCCGGACCATTCCTTGACCGCTCGGTCAAGAATGCCTACCGTGAATCGGACATGGACCGACGGCTCACTGCGCGAGGCCGGGACCGGCGACGTCAGCTCATGGACTTCGCCGCTCACCGCTTCGCTGACAACGGCTACCACCCGACGTCGGTCGCCGAAATCGTGCAGGGCCTGGGGGTCGGCAAAGGCGTCTTCTACTGGTACTTCCCGTCCAAGGAAGAGCTGTTCGTCGAGATCCTGCGGGAGGCCCAACGCGACCTGCGTCGCATCCAGCAACAGGCGATCGGTGATCAGCCCGATCCCGTGCAGCGCATCGAGCTCGGGATCCTGGCGACGATGGCGTGGCTCGATGAGCATCGCCACCTCTCCGTGCTGTTCGAGTTTGCGGCAACCGAAGACCGCTTCGCCCCGGCCCTGTCCCGCGGACGCGAGGTGGCCGTCGGTGACCTGGCCCGCCACATCAAGGAAGGCATCGTCGAGGGCCGCATCCGCGACAGCGATCCGCTCGTGCTCACCTATGCCGTGTTGGGTGTGGTCAACCACCTGGCCCGCACGTTCATCATCGAGCGCGGCGACCCGCCCGAACAGGTGGCAAACGCCGCCATCGCCTTCTGCCTGCGCGGTTTGCTCGGCCGCTGATCAGAGCGACTACAGCTTGTCGAGGGCCCGGCGGATGTTGCGTACGGCTTGGCCGATGCGCTGCTCGTTCTCGATGAGGGCGAACCGGGCGTAGCCTTCGCCGCCCTTGCCGAACCCCATCCCGGGCGAGACCGCCACGTGGGCCTCGGTCACGAGGTACTTGGCAAAGTCCAATGAGCCCATCTCCCGGTACGGCTCGGGAATCGGAGCCCACACGAACATGGTCCCCTTGGGTCTCTCGACACTCCAGCCGATGCGGTTGAGGCCGTCGCACAACGCGTCGCGCCGCCCCTGATAGATCTCGTTCACGATCTTGGGGTAGTCGGGCGCTTCGTTCATGGCCACGATCGCGGCAATCTGGATGGGCTGGAAGGTCCCGTAGTCGAGGTAGCTCTTGATCTTCTTGAGCGCGGCCACCAGCTCGGGATTGCCGACGAGGAACGCCACCCGCCAGCCGGCCATCGAGAAGCTCTTGGTCATCGTGTATAGCTCGACGGCCACGTCCTTGGCGCCCGGTACCTGGAGAATGGATGGGGGCTGATAGCCGTCGAACGCGGTGTCCGAGTACGCGAAGTCGTGCACCAGCACGATCTCGCGCTCCCGCGCGAACTCAACCAGCTTGGTCATCCACGCCAGGTCGACGCACGCCGTCGTCGGGTTGTGCGGGAACGACAGCACGATCACCCTGGGCCGGGGCCACGTCGACTCCCAGCGGTCCATGCAGCCGGCCAGGAAGTCCTTGTCCGGACCAAGCTCTACCTGCTGCACCTCGGCTCCCGCGAACAGCGGCCCCCAGATATGTATGGGATACGACGGCGTGGGCACGATGGCCGAGTCGCCCGGACCGAGGAGGACCCACATCAAGTGGGAAAGGCCCTCCTTGGCACCGATGGTCGTGACCACCTCGGAATCCGGATCGAGTTCGACACCGAAGCGCCGCAGGTACAGGTTCGACACCGCTAGCCGCAGCTTCGGGATGCCGGCGCTCGAGGAGTAGCGGTGATTGCGCGGGTTGCGAGCGGCCTCGCACAGCTTCTCCACGGCCACGTCAGGCGAGGGGATGTCCGGGTTGCCGAAGCCGAGGTCGACGACGTCGTGGCCGGCTCGCCGGGCGTCGATCTTCAGGGTGTCGATAATCCCGAATACATACGGGGGCAGCCCGGTGATCCGGCGAAATTCCATGGCGAAAGGCTAGTCGCCGGTCTTCGCCGCCTCGATCACCATTTCCACGGTCGCGGGCCACGGACTCTCCGCCGGCGGCCCGTAGATGGCCCAGGTCACGCCCGCCGTCGCCAGGCCTTCGAGGTGGGCGGTCATCGCCACCACCCCACCTTTCGGTGGTGGCCCGGCCCACGTCAGGTCAACTCGATCGGGGAGGTTCCGCCGCATCTCGGCCAGCCGCTCGACCGTTCCGCCCCAAACGTTGAGCGCGTGCGCCTCTGCGGCGGCCACCTCGGCGACGGCCGCCGAATTCCCGGCCGCCCACACCGTCACGTCGTGCTGACGCAACGCTCGGCAGCAACGCACCAATTTCTGCAGTCGCTCTTCGACGGGAAGGAAGGGGAGGGAAAAGAGCTCGTGCTCCAGAAGGCTGCGGTTATCACCGGTTCCGAGCGCAGCGATCAGGCGGGACCCGACCAACCGTTGGACAGTGAGCAGACCGTTGATAAGCACGGCATCGGGGAGGACACCGACACGCGATACCAGCGGGCCAAGTGAGACGTGGGACGTCTCGGCGGCGATCGCGCCGAGCATAGGTACTGCGGAAAGGGCAGGGCGCTCGGGTTGACCAGCCGGGAACAGATGGTCGAACACGAACACTCCGTCGAGGCCGCCGGCGTCGGCGCGCCGGGCCGCATCGATGGCGGTATCGGCATCCTTGCGGAACACCGGCAGGCAGATACCAACCCTCACGCGCAACCGGGCCTCGGGGGCTGGGGTACCCGAGGCTCGGCTTCGAGACATGCAATCAACGACTTCGGCGCAGTGATCTCGCGCTCGGCGGTCGCGATTTCTGTCACCGCCCGCCCCGGGCCAGCACGGCGGCCCCGATGGCGCCGGCCCGCTCGCCCAACTGGGCCGCCGCGATCCGGATGGCGGGGCGGTGCTCGACGCCCTCGACCAGATCGGCGAAAGCGTTGCGGGCCGGGCCGATGAGGACGTCGCCGGCTTGCACCAATCCCCCACCGAGAACGATCACCTCCGGGTCGAAAACGTTGGCCAGGTTGGCCAGTCCCAGGGCCAGCCACCAGGCGAACTGGGCCATCACCGCCAACGCTTCGGGGTCCCCCTCGGCGGCGGCGCGCGTGACGTGCTCACCGCGCACGCTTTCGGGATCCCCGCCCGCGATCTCGGTGACGCGGGTGGCCTGGCCGGCGTGCGCCGCCTCCCGGGCCAGGCGTCCAAGGCCACTGCCGGAGGCGAACCGCTCCCAGCAGCCCCGCTTACCGCACGGGCAGGGGGGACCGTGCGGGTCCACGACCATGTGGCCGATCTCCCCGGCAAAGCCGTTGGCGCCCATGAGCGGACGACCCGACGTGACAATACCGCCGCCGATTCCGGTGCCCAGCGTCACCAGGAGAACCTCGTCGGCGCCGCGCGCCGTGCCGTAGGTCTGCTCGCCGAGGCCGGCGCAGGTGGCATCGTTGGCCACCCGCCAGCTCGTACCCGGATGCAGCGCTTCGAGCCGCTCCCGCAACGGCAGCTCGAGCACGCCCGGCAGGTTCGGCGCGAAACGCAGATTCCCGCCGTGGTCCACGAGGCCCGGCGCGCCAAGGCCGATGGTGTCGAGGCCGCCGTGGCGGCGACCAAGCTCAGCGAAGACTTGGGAGATGCCGTCGACGAGCGCATCTGCGCCGATCGGGGTCGGCGTCCTCTGATCGGCGATGACCGAGCCGTCATCCTCGAGGACGACGCCGAGGATCTTTGTACCGCCGATGTCGATGCCGACTGTGGCCAACGGTCAGAACCGCAAGAGCGCGCCAATGCGCCCGAGCACGTCGAGATCGGCGTTGCCGGCGCAAACCGCAATCCGGCACGACTGGACCAATGCCTCTTCGACTGCTGCCTCGACAACGTCGTCAACGGCCTTCATGGCCTCCGAACATACTGGGCACCGGCGCCCTCGGGTGCCGAGATACTGGCAGACCGGACAGCGCCAGCCTGGAGCCTCGTAACCGTCAGATACGACCAGGGTTTCCACCCGTCGTTCCACCACGGCCGTCAGCACCGGGTCGAGGCCGACCACCCCCTGCGCGCCGCGCTTGACGGCCGAGGCCTCACCGCTCACCCATGCCGCGTCGCCGGCCCCTACCGCATCGCGAAGGCGAGTTATCAAAGCCGCCTGACGGTCGCGGCGCAGCCGCTCTTCAACGTCCAGCGCCGCCACGCGAATGTCCTCGTCGCGTGCCGTCGTAGGTAGCGACAATCGGGCGGCAATCCGTTCCCGGAGGTAGGAGTGCAGTTCGTGTTCGACCTCGTTGAGCATCTCATCGGGAGCGGAGACGATAAGGTGATCAAAGGGCTGATCCTTGTGCACCGCGAACGCGACCTGGGCGGCGCGGCGCACGTGGCGGTGGGCGTAGGCGGCGACGTGGTCGCGGACGTGGTCTCGCTCGAACTCTCCGCCGTCGTCCTCGTGACGCGGAAGCTCGTCGACAAGTTCGCTCTTGTCGACCAGCTGCCCGAGTTCGAAGACCAACAAGCGGGTGCGCTGGCGATCGACGAGCAACACCCCGAACCGTTCGTACTCGTCGAGCACCGCTTCGAGCTGGCGCACCTGAGGCGTCTGGTTGATGGTCAGGCGGCTGCGAACGGATACCGGAAGCTCGATGACCCGCCATAGCCCGGCCTGGGTGCAGCTGAAGATGGCAACGCCGCGAGTTCGCGACCGGTCAAAGCCGGCTTTGACGCACGACTCGATCTTGCGGAGATCCTTGTCCGCCGGGTGATACCCGTTATGACCGGCCGGGCCTTTGGCCCGGCGGAGGAGATGGCCGAACTCCGCTTCGTAGTCCCTCGGGCGAGGGTGGCTCCGCCCGTCAACATCGAGATAGAGGGAAACGACCGGCGCCTCGTCGGCTCGGAAACCGGCCAGGGTTCGGACCTCGTCCTGGGTGAGGTGTGTCACAGCACCTCCTGGTTCGCGCTCGTCCGCGATGGCATCGTACGCCGTCGGGGCCGGCTCCGGCACGGGTCAGGATGGACCCTGGTGGGCGATCGAAACCACCCGGCCCTCCTCCCGCGCCCATTCCTCGACGTCGGGATCGTTGGAGAGATAGATGATCTGAAGAGTCGAGGCCATCCGGGCCAGGAGGTCAAGGCCTCGATATCGGGCGCTCTCGGGCAGGTGGCGGAACGCGTCCTCGACGATGAGCGGAAGCGAGCCGGCCCCGCCCACGTCACGCACCGCCGCGATGCGGGCCAGGACATGGACATCTGCATTCGACGCGACGTCCTCCGGCGAGTCGCCGCCTGCATCATCGTGGGAGGGCGGTGCCGGCGCGGTGACCCGTTCGGCTTCGGTGACCGCCGCGCTGGAGTGGCGGACCGCATCATTGGCGAGCCGAAGAGCTTCCTCCGCCTGCAGCTTGTCGTTGTCGGCGCGGTCGAGCAGATCGGCTGCCTCGCGCCTGGCTTGCGCGAGCGCCGCCGCCTCCGCATCGAGTTCGTGGCTGGCGGCGGCCTCGGTTTCTGCGGCTATCGCTCCCTGCGCCTCCTGGACGTGGCGGAGGGCTTCGTCTCGCTCCTCGATGGCGGGTCCCTCGTATGCGTCCCAGGCCGGACGGGCCGTCTTCAGCCAGGCCGAGGCGACGGCGGCGAGTTCCTCCAGCGCCGAAGGGGGCTCGGCTCCGATGGCCTCGGCTAGGGCGGAACGGAGGGCTTCGACCAGCGACGGGACGTCAGCGTTGGCCCGCCCGGTCAGATCGCGAAGGCGGGTCACCAGGTCCTCATCCTCCGGCTGACCGCCCGCCACGATCGCGGCTTGCCGGCGCAACTCCGCCTGCAGCGCGACGAGCGTCTCCCGCCGCAGTCGCTCGGCAGGCTCCTCCGGGTCATCGATCCGCTGTTGGACTTCTTCGAGGCCGATTCGGGCCGCGTCGATCCGATCCTTGGACTCCACGTCGAAGGACGGAACCGCGGTCATGAGCAGCAGGTCGGTATAGGAGTGAAGGCCCATGCGCGCCAAGAGGGCCTGCTCCTCGTTCCTGGCCTCCTCGAGGCGGCGGCGGGCCTTGCCTCCACCGAAGCGCTGACCGGTCCGTTCCTCGGCGTCACCGACCTTCTCGTGGGCCTGCTCGAGAGCGGCCACATCGTCAGGTTTGAAGCCAAGGAGTCCCGCCTTGGCCTGTTCCTCGGCCAGGGCGGCCCGAGCCTCGGCCAACTTGCCGGCCGACAGCGCCTCCCAGCCGGGAGTGCTCCGGTCGGGGATGGCGGCCAATTCCCGGGCCGTGCTGTCCAGCGCGGGGAGCAACTCGGCCGCCTTGCGGGGGACATCGGCGTCGGACGTCGTGGCCTCCTCGAGGGAGACCAAGGCGGCCTCCACCGGCCCAGGATCAGCAGGAATCACAAGCGCCTCTAAGGCGGCGCGTCGATCGGCTGCCTCGGCGGCGCGGTCTTCTCGGGATCCGATGGCTTGGGCGACCGCCTCTCGACCCTTCCTCAGCTCATCGAGCTGAGCCGACACCTCGGCCATGCGTCGTTCGGCGTCGAGGTGACGCTGGATGGCATCGGCGTGGGCCCGCGCCGCGCCGGCCACCTGCCCCACCGCGATCTCAAGCTGGGCGCGCGCATCGGCGGCCGCCTGGGTGCGGGCTTGGGCGTCCTCATCCGCCTGAAGTGCATCGGCGTCGCCGAAAGGAAGGTCCCGGCGACGTAGCCGGGCGTCGGGAGGATCAGCGGGAAGCTCCAGCCGGAGGATGGTCTCCGCACTGAGCTCGAGAAGCGCTCCGTCCAGGGTGACATGGCCGCTCAGCCCTTCGACCCTCCCGGAATAGACCCCTTCCAGGACATCGGCCAACGCGGACTGCGCTTCGTCGCCCAAACCGGTGATGAGCGTCACCCGCGGATCGAATTCCAGCTCGACCCGGAACGGGATCTCTGCGCTCAGCGAAACAAGGCGCATTTAGGAAACCCGGATGTGCTCGACGCGGGGCGTCGGCTGAGGACCTTCAGGTGCACCGTCTCGTCGATCGCCCCCGAGCAAGGGCTGCACACCTTGCAGGGCCTGGGCGAGCATGCTGGCCAGACCGTTGCCGGCCGCCGCGAGCGGCGGATCTCTGACCAGGTCTTCGGCCAGATCGAGAGCACTGCGCAGCGCCGCGATCATCTCCAGCGCGGCGGACTGAAGGTGCTCCAGGGTGGCGGACACGCGGTCCGCTCCTGCGTCACCGCTCGTGCGCTCGCTCACCGAACCTCACCTCCAACCATCCGTCTACCAGTCTGGCGTCTTCCACGGCCCGCCGGCGCAGGGAGTCCGGTAGTGCCACCGCCCGGCGGTGCGGGCCGACGCGAACGAGCAACTCGTCGTCCCGTCGTCCGAGCTCCAACTCGTCACGGTCGGCAAACGGCAGCTTCAGCGCCAACACGTGCCAGCGTCCTCGCCGTTCGACGCGAAGCATCTCGCCCTCGTGCAGCACGGCGGCGGGATCGAGATCGCCGTACAGAGCGGCGCCGAAGTCGCGCAGCCGGTCGATGCCCACCAGCTCATCGTCGGCCAACTCGGCGCGGAGGACCGGCACCGGCTCGAAGCCCTCCTCGATGGACGCCAGGTGCTCGAGATGCGTCTCCTGCCAGGCCTTGAACCAAGGATCGGTGATCTTGGCCGGAAGCAGTCGATTGGCGATGACGGCATCGACTCGGTAACCAAACAACGACAGGTAGGTCGCGGTTCGGCGGGCCTCGGCAATGACCATGCGCTCGGGGTTGACTACGAGTCGCACGCTGCATCTGCTGGGGTCGGTGAGAAGCGAGCGAACGCCTTCGAGGCGGTCGTAGAGACGTCGGCCGGAGGCGAACACTTCGTCGCCGGCCACGGGCAGGTTGGTGAGCCGGGTCACTAGCGGCCGGACCAATCCGGTCACTCGGCGGCCGAGGGGGAAGACCCGTTCCATGTACCAGGCGAGCACATCCGGCAGGGAAAGCAACCGGATGGTCTCCGCCGTGGCCGAGCAGTCAACGACGATCACGTCCCAGCGACCGGAGTCGGCGTGGGACTTGATGTCGGCAAGCGCAAAGATCTCATCGAGGCCGGGGATGACGGCGAGCTCCTCGGCCTCCATGGATTCAAGGCCGGCCCAGCCGAACAGGTCGGCGAGATACGCCTGTATGTCGCCCCACGAATCCTCTAACCGGGCAGTGGCGTCGAGCTCCTGGCCCCACAGGTTGTCGATGAGCTGAAGGGGCCGGTCATCGAGGGCATGGTCGAAGGCGTCCGACAGCGAATGGGCCGTGTCAGTCGACAACACCAGCGTCAGCAGACCGTTCTCGGCGCAGCACAGAGCCGTCGCCGCCGCCACCGATGTCTTGCCCACTCCCCCTTTTCCCGTGAATAACAGGACTCGGGCGGAGCGTCCCGCCGTCAAGCCTCCACCCGGCTCTTTAGCTCGCGCAGGGCCGTTCCCATGATCCTGCCCTCCGCCCGCCTCTTGATGAAGCCAGGCAGCGGCACTCTCAGCTCGACGTACAGGTGATAGACGACTTCGGTATCCTCGCCGCTGGCCTCGAACGAGTACTCGCCCTCGTAGCGCGACGTCAGGTCGCCGTGGTCCTGCGTCCAGGACAGCCGGGCCGGTGCGCCGGCATAGTGGTAGACGAGCACCAGCGACGTGCTGCGGCCGAAGGCGGCGACCCGAAAGGCGACCTTGGCGGCCCGACCCTCCTCGCCTCGTTCAAGGACGCTCACCTGCTTGATGTCCGCCGCCCATTCCGGGTAGTGCTCGAAGTCGGTCACGACCGCGAAGCACTCGGCCGGCGTGGCTCTGATGATCATCCGCTGGGTGGCTTGTTCCGCCATCGTTGGCGCTCTCCGAGAATGAGTAGTCGGTCAGAACCGGGCCGGGGCGTTGCGCCGGACGACAGAGTAGTAGTAGCCGAACACGATCCCGTAGCCGATCAGCGGCCACGACAGCGGCAGAGCGATGACCAGCCAGCGCAGCCAGCCGGCGCGATCGGCGAAGCCCCCCTCGAATTGCTCCGGATCGCGGTTGATGCAGTCGAGCAACGCCAAGGCGGCGGGGATATCCAAACCGACGAGCAGAACGACCCAATGCATGGCCACGCCAGCCTACTGCCGCCGGGCGTCGCTGCGTGGGCCGAACGTCCCATACCGGGCACCCCACAGGCCGCACAGACCAAGGCCCCACAGCGGGCTGAGCACGCCGAAGGCCAGCCCGCTCAACGGGCGCAGGCCCGCGGTGATGAACGCGCCGGCGATTTCGGCCGCCAGGGCGCCGAGCAGTTGGTGCTGCACCGGAGCGGGCGCGGTGCCCTGCAAGAAGTAGAGGCCGCCGATGCCAATGTCGACTTCCCGGCTCCGGCCCACTGCGATGGCGTAGGCCCACAGGAAGCAGACGACGCCGCCGGCGAAGAGGGCCACATCGACGATCACGGCCACCAGTTCCAGGTTCGGCGCGAGCAACGCGGCCACTGCGGCGACAACGAAGACCGCGGTCCCGGCCCATGCCGCCCGCACGATGGCGATGCCGGTGATCCTTGCCATCGGATCGGTCATCCCATGCGCGGCCGGTCGGCCATGGTGTCGAGTGCTTCGCGCAGGCGTTGGGCGAGAACGTCGTAGGCGAAGTCCCGCTCGACCCGCTCACGGGCGGCCGCGCCGAGACGTGACCGGCGATCTGCGTCATCGAGCAGGTCGGCGAGCACGGACGCGACCGCGGCCGGATCGCCGGGTCGGCGCACTACCAGACCCGTCTTGGGGTCCTCGACGGCGTCGGCTGCCCCGCCGCTGTCCCCCGCCACCTGGGCCACCGCGCATGCCGCCGCTTCTAGGAAGACGATGCCGAACCCTTCTTGTTCGAGTCCCGCCCACCGGTCTCGACAGCACATGGCAAAAACATCCGCGCATCCATACAGGTCGGGCAAACGGCCGTCAGCTACCCGACCCAGCAGGCGGACCGGCGCGCCGGTGGAGCGCACCAGTCGTTCGAGCCGGGGACGGTCCCGGCCCGCTCCGGCGATGGCCACGGTGAGGTCCGGCCGGCCGGCCGCCAGTTGATGCGTCGCCTTGATCAGAACGTCCATGCCCTTCCGCGGCACCAGCCGGCTCACGCTCACCACCAACCGCCCTTCGGGCGGAAGGCCGAAGGAGGCGCGGGCCGCGGCCCGGGCGGGCGGGTCGAGCGGTACGAAGCGATCGACGTCTACTCCCGGAGGAACGATGGTCACGGGGGGCAACCGCCCTCGTCCTGCTCGGCTGGCTTCGGCGGCCGGATACGGGCCGGCCGCGATCAGCTGGTTGGCTCGGCGGATCACCGACGACAGCAGGGGCCGGGTGACCGGCAGGCGACCGGGCACGGTCACCTCGGCGCCGTGCAGGACGAGCGCGTACGGAAGTCCGAGCCGCGGCCCGATGAGTCCGAGCGGCAGGGCCGGGTCGAGAACGACCAGCTCGGCACCCGTCTCGGCGGCCAGACGACGGATGTGCCTGACCAGCCACGGCGTGGGCAGAAGGACCGGCTGGCGGGTGCGCTCGATGCGCATCGGCGCAGTGGCGTCGAAGCTGGCCGCTCCTCGCTGCGGGGTGGTGAGCACCACCACGTCGGCGGGCGGCAGGCGCCGCCACAACTCCCACAGATAGGACTGGATGCCTCCCACCTTGGGCGGGAAGTCGTTGGTGACCAAGAGGTGTCGGATCACGGCGTGGGCTGGCCGGCCTCGTTTCGGGCGGCGGCCAATTCGTCGCGGACGCGGGCGTCCTCCTCCGTGATTTCGAGGTCGGCGAGGAGGTCATGGCGGCCGAGACGGGCAGCCGCCCAGACCGCGTGCCCACGAAGGAGCGGGTCGGGGTCGACCAGGAAGCGGCATAAGACGGACTCGACAGCGGGAGAATGGCCGTCGGCCGTGTTGCCGAGCGCGACCAGGGCGTTGCGCCTCACGTAACGGGCGCGGCGGCGCGGGATGTACCAGCGCCCATAGCGTTCGAGCACCTCGGCGTCGCTCAGCGCCAGCAGCCTGACAAGATCGACGCCGGGCTCGTCGCCGGTGTCCGCCGCTGGCGGAGGGAAGTGCCGGGCGGCGCTGCGGTTCGGTGGACACACCTCCTGGCACTCGTCGCAGCCGTAGACCCGCCCGCCCAGCGCCACCCGGTACTCCCGCGGGAAAACCCCGGGTGCCTCGAGCAGCCACGCCAGGCACCGCCGGGCGTCGAGAACACCGGGAGCGATGAGGGCGCCGGTCGGGCAGGCATCGAGGCAGCGCCGGCACGCGCCGCACCCGTCGGCCACCCGTTGCTCGGCTGGCGGCAGCGGGGCGTCGGTAACCACCGAGCCGAGCACGAACCACGAGCCGCGGTCCGGGATCAGCAGGTTGGCGTTCTTGCCGTACCAGCCGAGACCGGCCCGGTAGGCGGCCTCGCGGTCGACCAGCGAGTTGTCGTCGACCAGGACCACCGCCTGCCACTTATCGGCCTCAAGACGGCCGGCGATCCGGCCAAGGGCGTCTCGCAAGGGCCGGTAGTGGTCCTGCCACGAGTAGCGGGCGATCTCGCCCATTGGCCAGGCCGGCGGCGGGGCGTCGGCCGGCCGGCGAAGATACGAGCGAACGCCCACGACGATGGCGGCCGCCCCCGGCAGGGTCGACGCGGGATCGGTGGCGGTATCCGGATCTCCGTACGTGAAGTGCATCCCGCCGTGCAGACCGGTCTTCTTGCGCCGATGCAACTCGGCCCGCGTGTCGAGGAACGGCGCGGCGGGTGCGATCCCGACCGCATCGAGGCCGGCCTCGATCCCGATCCGGCGCAGTTCGTCGGCCAGAAGTTGCACCGGTGCGGAGCTCAGTGATCCGACGCTGGCCGTCGCCGCCGCGCCGGCGCCTTGGCGGGCTGATCGGCAGCCGGCAACGGGGCGGTGACCGCCGCCTTCGACGCGCGCTGGCCCACGGCCGCCACATCGTACTTTTCCCGCCTGGGGCCCCTACCCCAGACTCCCCCGCTTGGCGGGGACGCCGACCCCGCCGTGGCCGCCGTCTTGCTGGTGGGGAGCAGGCGGAGTTGATCGACATGCTCCGTGGGCTCGGCCGGCTCGGCGCCGCCGTCGTCGTGGCCCCCGTCGGGCGGCCGCACGGCCGGCCGGCGGGAGTCGGGCCCGACGAAGCCGAGGTCGGTCGCCATCCGGCCTCGAGCCGTGACTTCGCCCGAATGCGCGTCGTAGTCCCAGTCGGCGGCGAGAGTCCGGCCTCCGGACACATAGGAGAAGCGCACTCCCCACCGACCGTCACCAACCTGATACGCGGACCACGCCGAGGCCAGGACGTCCTGGGGCGGCACGATGCCACGGTCGGCCAGGTTGCGGGCTACGGATGGCCCGAGCGGGAATCGGGATGCACCGAGCTTCGGCCGGGTCGGTATGGCCGCCAACGCTCGCGTCACGACCTGAGCCTGCTCGGCCAGGATCGGGCCAGCGAACCTGGCCACCCACTCCTCGTCGACCCCTGCCTCCTCGGCCACCTCGGAAAGCGTCTGCCCGACCCGCAGCCTGGCCTGCATCTCCCGCGGCGTCAGTCGACTCGGCGATGCAGGCTTCGAGGCCTTGGAGGGCTTTGGTGCGCCGCCCCGGCGTCGATCGGCCGCGATCCTCTCCATCTGGTGGAGCAGCTGGTCGTCCACCGACACCCAGAACTCGCCCGAGGTGCTCCCACGCTGAGTGCTGAAGATGAGGCCCTTCAGATCGGGCGTAGATCCAACCAGGTGGAGCTGCTCCACTCGCGCTCCTGGACAAGGGCCCCCGAACGGGCGCCGACCCAAGCGAACGTACCACTCGGCTCACGCGTGTCCATGGACCCGGGGGCGGCACGGTCATCCGCTCCGCCGGATATGGCGAAGCTCCGGGACCAGCCCGGCTCGTCCGAGCAGGCGTACCGCCCGCGCCTCCTCGGCATCGATGATGATCGCCTCGCCGGCCTCCCGCGCGCAGATGAACGTGACGACGCAGTCGTCGCATGCAGCCGTACCTTGAAGCGCGCACTCGTCGCAGCTGATGGTGATGCTCGTGGCCATAGGATCAGTGTGCGCCGAGGGTGTGACATCAACGTCGGCAGGTCCGTCTACGGCGCTCCCGCCGCCCGGCCGAGAACGGCCAGAAGCTGCCCGGATGAGATGACGTTGGCGCCCCGGCGGCGCACCTCGTCCTGGACCCGACGGTCGCTCGTCGCAACCAGTAGCGGTTGCACCGCCGGCAGGGAAGCAGCCAAATCGATGATCACTTCGTCGGCGTCCACTCCGGCGGGCGAGAAGGCCGTGCGCACCAACGGCCGGGCCGAGCTGGAAGGAGGCGCCTCGCTGCCATCGGCGCCGTCGAATATCGCCTGCACCGTAGCCCCGGTTCGGGCGACGAGTTCGCCCAGAGCATCCACCAGGCGCCGGCGCTGGTCGGCCACGGGCAGCTGCGGCCACGCCAGGAACGACACGTTGTATCCGTCCACGACGATGGCCATCCCGTTCACGCGGACTAGGTAGTCGGCGGCCTCTACCGAGTCCTCGAAAACGGCGGGCGGGAGCCTTACGGGTTGCCGGCGGGCGAGACGGGCGATCGATCTGACCGCCGCCTCATCGGCGCGGACCGGACCTCCGGCTGGTGTCATCGCGGGCGCGTCAGTGGGCGCGGCCTCGAGCGCCGCCGACGCCGCGGCGAGCGCCCGGTCGAGGCGTTGGGCGGCCTGTACCGCGGCGCGAACCGCATCGGACACCACCTCCAGGTCGACCTTGGGTTCGGGGATCGGGGCGGGTGGCGTGGAAAGCCGCTCTTCCGACTCTCGATGCACCATCTCCTGCCGGAGCCGCTCCCGTTCCTGCTGGACAGCGACGAGGCGGTCGTGAGCCCCTTTCCCCTCCTCTTTGGCAGCGCGGGTGGCGGCCCGCGCCGCGTCACGCTCTCCCTCGACCGCCGCCAATCGAGTCTGTAGCGAGGCGAGGAGGTCCTCGGCGGCGCGGCGAGCGCGCCGTTCAGCGGTTAGGTCGTCGGCGGACCTCGAGAGGTCGGCTCGAGCCTGCCGCAGCGCGTGCTCAGCCCGCTGCGCCGCTTGTTCCGCGCCGCGCACCCGGCGGCGAGCGCTGCGCTCCTCCTGCTCGTCCAGGGCGGAGTTGGCCTCCTCGGCGGCGGCCGCTTCGACATTAGCGAGCTCCTGCTCCCAGCCTTCGGGACGAGTCAGGTACAGAAACGACGCCCGCCCAAGCTCGCCCTCGTCAGCCCCCAAGGCGACGCGCGATCTGAACTCCTCGTCATTGTCGAGCACCTGCTTTACGGCCGCCAGTGCGCGATCGGGAAGCCTTGCAAACCCCAGCAAGTGGCGCAGCGGTCGCGGCGTTGGTATCGGGGGGTTGGCGTCGACTCCGACGCGGGCGACCAGCCATGCCAGCTCCAAGGCCGGGCGCAAGAGCGTGGTCACATGACCTGTTCCTCTTGGTTGCCGGCGGCGGGCGTCTCCTCTTCCGATGCGACCGCCTCGACGGACCGGCCATGGCCGCACCAGCGACAAGCGACCTCCTCGACCGCCTCGGACAGCACGTGTTCCTCCTCGATGGCCAGCTCGCCACCGACCGTGTAGTGGTGGAACGCGCGGGTGCGGCGGCTGACGGTGACGTCGAAGCGGGTCAGGTTCCCGCACGCCGTGCAGCGGTAACGCATCACGGCGCGGGAGCGTACCGCCCCTTGTGGGTCGAACGTATGTTCGTCTAGGGTGCCCCGATGTCCTTCGTGCAGCGCTCCTTCGACGACCTGGGTGCGCCGCTCTGGGACGTCACCTTCGTCGTGGTCGACCTGGAGACCACCGGGACGTCACCGCAGTCGTGTGAGATCACCGAAGTCGGCGCGGTGAAGCTGCGCGGTGGCGAGTGCTTGGGGACACTGCAAACCCTCGTCAATCCTGGTCTGCCCATCCCGCCGGCGATCACCTACCTCACCGGGATCACTTCGGCCATGGTGATGCCGGCACCGCCGATTGACGTCGTGCTGCCCACACTATTGGAGTTCATCGCCGGCAGCGTGATCGTGGGACACAACGTTCGCTTTGACCTGTCGTTCCTTCAGGCGTCCCTGGCCCGAGCCGGATATGGACGGCTGGCGAACTCGTTCGTGGACACGTGCGCCCTCGCCCGCCGGCTGATTCGCGAAGAGGTACCTGACTGCCGGCTGTCGACGCTGGCCACGCACTTTCGGACCGCCACCCGGCCGACGCACCGCGCCCTCGACGACGCGTGGGCGACGGGCGAGGTCCTGCACGGACTGCTCGAACGAGCGGGGACGCTGGGCGTGCTCGCCCTCGACGATCTCCTCGCCCTGCCGACCGTGCGCGGCCACCCACAGCTCAGCAAGTTGAAGCTGGTGGCGTCGCTGCCCCGCCAGCCCGGCGTGTACCTGTTCCGCGATTCCGGTGGGCGAGTCCTCTACGTCGGCAAGGCGACGGATCTCCGCCGTCGGGTGCGTTCGTACTTCACCGGCGACGAGCGGCGCAAGGTCGGTCAGCTGCTCCGAGAGGTGACGGCCATCGACCACGTCGTCTGCAACGGAACGCTCGAAGCGGCGGTACTCGAAGTCCGCCTCATTCACCAGCTGCTTCCCCGCTTCAACCGGCAGGCCAAGCTCTGGAGACGCTACGCGTACGTGAAGCTCACTCTTGGCGAGCGCTGGCCGCGACTCTCCGTCGTCCGAGCGGCCCGCAGCGGTGACGGGTGTCTCTACCTCGGACCGCTGCCTTCGGTCGCTGCGGCCCGACTGGTGGCCGAAGCCATTGAGACCGCCGTACCGCTGCGCCGGTGCCGGGCGAAGGTGCCTTCTACGCCGAGGCCGGCGCCCTGCACATCCGCACAGCTCGGCGTGGCCCCCTGCCCATGCGCGGGCGGGGTCTGTCCCGCCGCATACGCGCAGGTGGTCGACTCCGTCGTCCGGGGAGTGACCACCTCGCCACAACTGCTGCTCGACCCGCTCGAGGCGCGGATGCGGGCACTGGCAGCAACGCAGCGATTCGAGGAGGCGGCCGAACTCCGTGATCGGGCGGCCGCACTGTCGCGGGCCCTTCATCGCCAGCATCGTTTTGACGCGCTCGTGCGGGCCGGTCGTCTGGTCGTCGAGGAGCCCGGCGGGGAGCAGGCGCAACTCGATCAGGGCCGGCTGGTGTGCGCGTCGTTGTCGTCGGCGTCTGGGTCGGGGTCTTCGCCGCCGTCGCCGGCGGAGCTGTTTCCGTCGGCGGGGCCGCCGTTGGAGCCGTTGACCTTGCCCGTGTCCACCGACGTAGTCGACGAGCTGGCCTGCGTCGCTTCCTGGCTCGATGCCCGTGCATCCCGCCTCCGCGTGATCGACTGCGACGGCGGGCTGGCCTGGCCGCTGCCACGACTCCCCCGCTTCGAGCCGGGAGCCCAGTCGATCCCGAGACGCCGCTAGGAGTTGGGTAGCGTGGCCGCATGGTTCACGCTTTTGTGCTGATCGACGCCAAGCCTGACCGGATCGCCGACCTGGCCGGTGAGCTGGCGGATGTGGACGGCGTGGCCGAGGTGTACTCCGTTGCCGGCGAGGCCGACCTGGTGGCGGTCGTACGGGTGCGACGCCACGACGAACTGGCCGAGGTTGTTACCCGCCGGATCTCCGGGCTGGTGGGGATCACGAACACGCGTACCCTCGTGGCGTTCAAGGCCTACAGCCGCCGCGACCTCGAAGCCATGTGGGACCTGGGGGCGGAGTAGCGGCGGCGCCGGGCGGGGCCGCCGGGCGGCTGCACAAAGCGCCGGAGCGGGAACTACCATTGGCCGTAGTGCTCCGCGAGTTGCTGGCCGTCATCCTGGGGATCGGCGCTACGTTCCTCCTGCTGTGTGTCGCCGCGGCTGCTCTGACCGTCCGGTCGTTGCGACGGCGCAACGGGGTCGGCCGGCACCGCCGCGCTCCGCTGTCGTGGATGTGGTGGCCGTCCCGATGCGCCCGGCTCCATCGCCGCCTGGTGCGAGCCGACCGCATCGCCGCGGCCACGACGCCCGCCGAGAGGGGAGCCAAAGGCGGGAGGCACCATCCCCTCACCCCGATGGTGAACGAGGTGCGGGTACGCGCCGAGGCCGTTGACGTCGACCTGGTCCGGGCCGCCCTGGCCCGAAGCACCGTGCGGCGCCAGCTGCTGTGGGACCTGGATCGGCGCGTCACCGACGTCGAGCAGCTGGCCGTGCGCCTCTCCACCAACGCCCACCGCTTGGCTCGCCTGACGCCCGCCCTCACCGGGAACGACCCGGTCGAAGTCCGGCTGGACGCCTTCGAAGCTGCTCTGCGCGAACTGGAGCCGGCTCCGTCGCGGGCCCAGCTCGAAGTCGAGCGCGTCAGCCAGTCGCGTCGCTAGCGGCCGCCTGCGACACCCGAACCAGGCGGACCAAGGCGTCGGACGCGCGCCCGTCGTCGATGGCCGCGCTGGCCAGAGCGACGCCGGCGGCGAGGTTATCGGCGAGGCCGGCGGCGACGAGTGCCGCGCCCGCGTTGAGCACCACGATGTCGCGATGCGGCCCGGACGCGCCGGCCAGTACCCGCCCGACAAACACGGCGTTCGTGGCCGCGTCGCCACCCTGGAGGTCGACGCCGGTGGCGCCCGTCAGCCCGAGCGACGTCGGATCGATGTCGTAGGTGGACATGTGTCCGTCAGCATCAACGTCCACGACGGTCGAGGTCGTCGTGGTGGTGAGCTCGTCCAGGCCGTCATGGCCATAAACCACCAGAGCGCGCAGAGCACCGTTGGCGTGGAGCACACCGGCCACTTTGAGGGCCATGTTCGGGTCGCTGACGCCGACAAGCTGGCGGCGAGGCCGGGCGGGATTGGCGAGGGGGCCGAGGAAGTTGAACACGGTTGAGACGCCCAGCTCGCGGCGAGTCGGAATGGCGTGACGGGAGGCGGCGTGATAGCGGGGGGCGAAGCAGAATCCGATCCCTGCCTCTTCGACGCAGCGAACGACGCCGTCCGGCCCAAGATCGATGACCACACCGAGCGCCTCCAGAACGTCGGCGGAGCCGCTGCGCGACGTCGCCGCCCGGTTGCCGTGTTTCACGACGCGAGCACCGGCGCCAGCCACGACGAAGGCGGCGATGGTGGAGACGTTGATGCTGTGGCTTCGGTCGCCTCCCGTACCGCATGTGTCGACGAGGTCGGCACCGGAGTGCGACGACGGCACGACGACCGGCTCGGCGAACTCCAACATGGTTCGCACCAGCGCGGCCATCTCGTCGACCGTCTCGCCCTTCATGCGCAGGCCCATGGCGAAGGCGGCAATCTGCGCGGACGTGGCGTTGCCATCAAGGATCTCGGCCAGCGCGGCCGACGCTTCGGTGGCGGACAGGTCGGCGCGCGCCATCAGCCGGCCGAGCACGTGCGGCCAGCCGCCGAGGTCGTCCAGCGACACTCGGCCTCTCGCGGCCGAGGAGGCTTCCGGCTCAGATGACTGTTCTGGCACGGACGTCAGTCCCACCAGAGGTCGCGGTCGAGCACGCCGCGCGCGATGAGGCCCAGCTGCACCTGAGTGGTGCCCTCGACGATGGTGAGCTGCTTGGCGTCGCGGTAGTACAGCTCGGTGGGGTGGTCCTTCATGTACCCCGCCGCGCCCAGCAGCTGAAGGGCAAGATTGGATGCCCGCACGGCCAGCTCGGTGGCGTAGTACTTCGCCATCGACAGATACGGCACCCATTGTTTGGTGAAGCAGCCGCGGTCGGCCAGCCACGCCGCCCGGTAGGTGAGCAGGCGAGCCGCCTCGATCTCGGTGGCCAACTTGGCGATCTCCCACTGGATGCCCTGAAAGTCGGCGATGGTCTTACCAAACGCCTCGCGCCCCTGCACGTATTCGGTGGCATACATCAGCGCGCCTTCGGCCAGGCCGATGCCCCGAGCCGCCACGATGGGCCGCATCGAGTTGAGACCCTGCATGGCCAGTTGGAAGCCGCCGATCTCGCCGATGACGTTGCTAGCGGGCGCATGAACATCCGTGAGGAGGAGTTCGCCCGTATCCACGCCTCGGACGCCCATCTTGCGATCGGTGGAGCCAACGGCGACGCCCTCCCACCCGCGTTCCACGACGAAGGCGCTGATCGAGTCGTGCTTGCGCGAAGCGGGGTCGGCGGAGGTCTTGGCGAACACCGTGTACCAGTCAGCTTGGACCACGCCGGACATCCAGCATTTGGTGCCGTTGAGGATCCATCCGCCGGCGCCGTCGGCGACGGCGCGGGTCCGCATGCCCATCACATCGGAGCCGGCCTGTGGTTCAGACAGGCCGAATCCCGCGCGCCGGCTGCCGTCGGCGATGCCGGGGAGGTACCGCTGCTTCTGCTCCTCACTGCCGGCGATCATTACCGGGCCGGTGGGAAGGCGGGTGAGGAGCAACATCAGCGCGGCCGTGTTGGAGTACTTGGCCACCTCCTCAATGGCGAGGGTGAGGCCTAGGATCCCGGCCCCAGAACCTCCGTACTCCGTGGGGATACACAGCCCGAGCAGTCCAGCGTCGCGGAACACCTCGAACAGATCCTGGGGGTACTCCCCCGTGTCGTCGATCTCCCTGGCCCGCGGCTTGACCTTGTCCTGGGCCACGCGTCGAACCGTCGCCTGGAGTTCGGCCAGTTCGTCGGGCAGCTCGAAGTCCATGGACGGGAACCTAATCAGTCCGGGCCGGTACTGGCCAAGAACGGTGGGCGCGCCAAACCAGGCGCCACGAAATGGCCCCTCGGGCTCAGCGTCAACGCGACTGGATGCGGCTAGGCGGTCTTGCGACGCTGCCGGATCATCCGACGGCGCTCACGCTCCGTGGCTCCACCCCACACTCCGTCACGCTCGCGATTGCCGAGCGCGTACTCGAGGCACGCCTCCCGTACCGGACACTCGGAGCAGATGGCCTTGGCCTCTTCGGCTTCCTCGTCAGATACGGGATAAAAAATGTCCGGGTCCACGCCCTTGCAGGCGGCGCGCTGGCGCCAGGACAGGTTCATACGGGAAATCACATCCTCAAAAAGTGGTCTAGCTAGGAGCACCCGGTCGTCACCATCCGTCCTATCGGCATCGGTATGTTGATCGTCCAGGGAAAATTCATTCTTCTACGAGAACAACCGCAAAGTCCAGCCCATTCCCACATCTGTCGTCAACCAGACGAACCCCGCAGGTCGGCCAGGAGGGACGAGCGGGTGGGCTCCGTCAGCTCCGTTTCTGCCCCGTAAGCAGGGTGCTCAACTGCCAGAACGACGGAGCGCTCGGCAAACCGTTCCACCTGGTCGGGTCCCAACGAAAACCGGACGTAGTGGACGGAGGCGGTGATTTCGTCCCGGGTGAGTTGGGCGGCGTGGTTGGGATCGGGGGTGCACCGGATGACCTCACGGGCGTCCGTCCCTTGACCGCAGATGTGGATCTCGACAGATCGTTCAATCGCCATCAATTTGGGCAGCCACTCCTCCATCTGGGCTTTCGAGGTCAGTTCGATGAACAAGGTGGCGACGAAGCTCGCCTTCCAGGGGGATGAGGGCGTTGTAGACATCGAGTTCGGTCTGTATCTCCTCGTCTGTCAACATCCGCTCGGCTCGAGCCCCTGAGCGAACCGGCCGGCGTGGCTCTTCTCGGCCCGAGCCAGCGTCTCGAACCACTCGGCGACCTGATCGAAGCCCTCGTCGTGCGCGGTGCGAGCGAAGCCCGGGTACATCTCGGTGTACTCGTACGTCTCGCCTTCGATCGCCGACCGAAGGTTGTCTTCAGTGGGGCCCACAGGCACGCCCGTGACCGGGTCGCCGACTTCGGCGATGAAGTCGAAGTGCCCAAACGCGTGACCCGTCTCGCCTTCGGCGACGGAGCGGAACAGCATCGCCACGTCCGGGTAGCCCTCGACGTCGGCCTTCTGGGCGAAGTACAGATAGCGCCGGTTGGCCTGGCTCTCTCTGGCGAAGGCCTCCTTCAAATTCTCGAGTGTCTTGGAGTCCTTGAGCTCCGACATTGCGCTTCCCTTCTCTACTCGTTGGATGGTCGACAGCTGGGACAAAGGCCACGGAAGACGACCTCGGCACTGCTGACAGCGAAGCCCTCTTCCCGACCGCTCGGCACCCGCAGCTCGCCAAAATCGGTGTAAAGATCGCGCACCCGGCCGCAGCCCGCACACACCAGGTGGTGGTGCTGGTCCACATTCGGGTCGAAGCGAGTTGACCCCGTGCCGAGATCCAGGGCTTGGATCTCGCCCATCTCGGCCAGGTCATTGAGGGCCTGGTACACCGTTTTCAGCGAGATCATCGGCAACTCGGCCCGCGCCGCGGCGTAAATCGCCTCGGCCGTGGGGTGCACGGCGTTGCCCTGGAGGAGCCGGAAGATGCATTGGCGTTGGGGGGTGACCTTCAGTCCCCTCGACCGGAACTCGTCGGTCAGCTCCGCGGGCATTCGCACCACCGCACCGTAGCACCAACTCCTGTTGAACAACAATCGTTGGTGGTTACCTCGGCGCTAGGATTCGCCGGTGCCTTTCTTCGACCGTGAAACCGCTCTCACCCGGCTCGGCGAGGACACCTTTGATGTCGTGGTGGTCGGGGGCGGGATCACCGGGGCCGGCGTGGCCCTCGATGCCGCCGCCCGGGGACTTCGCACGGCACTGGTGGAGGGCCGCGACTTCGCCTCGGGGACGTCATCGAAGTCCTCCAAGCTGGTCCACGGAGGACTGCGTTACCTGCAGCAGCGGGAGTACGTGCTGGTCTACGAAGCGCTGGCCGAGCGGCAGCGCCTGCTGGAGAACGCCCCCCACCTGGTCCGCCCCCTCCCCTTTCTCATCCCCTTGTTCGGCAAGGACGGTGTGGCGAACAAGACGGTGGCCAAGGCCTACTCGACGGCGTTGTGGCTCTATGACGTCACCGGTGGGCTGCGTATCGGCAAGCGGCACCGCCGGCTCAGCTTGGACGAGGCCTACGCCCACTTCCCCAGCCTGCGACGCGACCGCCTGGTCGCCGGCTTCCTGTATTGGGATGCGCAGACCGATGATGCTCGGCTGACGCTGGCCGTCGCTCGCACGGCGGTCCTCGACCACGGCGCGGTGGCCGTCAATTACGCGCCGGCTACCGACGTGCTCCGCCATCCCGACACCGGCCGAGTGTGCGGCGTCCGCGTTCAGCCCTCGGATGGGGCGGCCCCCATCGACGTGCGGGCCGGAGTGGTCGTCAACGCCGCCGGCGTCTGGTCCGACCATGTGCGCGAACTCGACGAGGGCCCGACGGCCATGGGCGACATCCGGCCGGCCAAGGGCATCCATCTCACCGTGCCGGCCGACAAGCTCCGCCTGGATGTGGCCGCGGTCCTGCCGGTACCGAAGGATCGGCGCTCGATCTTCGTGGTCCCGTGGGGCGACCTGGTGTACCTGGGCACGACCGACACCGACTACGAGGGCCGCCTCGACGATCCGCGGGTTACGCCCGAAGACGTGGCTTACGTCCTCGGCGCCGTCAACGCGTCGGTGGTCACCCCCTTGTCGCCCTCTGACATCGTCGGGACGTGGGCCGGCCTGCGTCCCCTCGTGAGCAACGCCACCAGCGAACGCACCGCCGATCTGTCCCGCCGTCACAAGGTCTCGACATCGAGCCACGGCATGATCACGGTCACCGGCGGCAAGCTCACGACCTACCGACGCATGGCGGCGGACACCGTTGATGAGGCGATCATGTGCCTGGCCGCGCGGCCTGATCATCGGCGGGTGATCACCCGCCGGAGCCCGACCCGGAAGCTCCGCCTCCGCGGGGCCACCGGCATGGACGAGGTCACCGGCCCTCGGCTTGGGCTCAGCGACGATCTGGCCGACCACCTCTGCGGCCGCTATGGAGGCGAGACTCGCACCCTGGCCGCCATGATCGACGCGGAACCATCGCTCGCGCAGGTACTCGTTCCCGGCTTGCCGTACGTGCGCGCCGAGGCCGTCTACGCGGCGCGCTACGAGATGGCCCGAACGCTCGAGGACATCCTGGCCAGACGGACCCGTGCCTCGCTGCTGGGTCGGGCCACCTCCGCGGCGGCGGCCCCGGACGTGGCGCGGCTGGTCGCGCCAGAGCTCGGTTGGGATCAGGCGAGGGTGGACCAAGAGGTCCTCGCCTATCAGGCACAGGCCGAAGAGGAGCGGATCACCGCCGGGCTGCCCGAGACTGCGTTGGCCCAAGCTGGCACACCTGCGCCGTCGCCGGACGCGTCGGCATGACCGGATCCCCCACCCCGCCCATCGCCTTCTCGGTGGCCGCCGGATCGCTGTCGGACCGCTTCGGCGAGGTGGCCGTGGCTGTCCCTGACTCGCTTGTCGCGCAGCTTCGGTCCGTCTGCAGATCGGTGCTCGACGACGACAACGCCCGAGCCGAAGCCGGACGCGACTGGTGGCCCCTGACGTTGCGATGGGCGCTGGCGGGTGAAGTACCGGCCCGACCGGCCGTCGTCGCCGTCCCGGGGTCGACCCAGGAAGTGTCCGCCGTGCTGGCCACCTGTCATGCCGCGCGGGTACCCGTCACCGCGGTAGGCGGACGCAGCGGGGTGTGCGGCGCCAGCGTTCCGGTGTTCGGTGGAGTCAGCCTCGACCTCACCTCGTTGGCCGGCATCGTCGCCGTCGATGACGTTTCGTTGCTGGTCGACGTGCTGCCCGGCACCTTCGGCGACGTCTTCGAGGCGTCATTGAGCGACGCTCACGGGCTCACCGTCGGTCACTGGCCTCAGTCGATGACCCTGTCCACGGTGGGCGGTTGGTTGGCGTGCCGCGGCGCGGGCCAGTACTCGACCCGGTACGGGAAGATTGAGGACATGGTCGCCGGACTCGAAGTGGTGCTCGCCGACGGGCGGGTGCTGCGGACCGGCGGCCGCGGGCCTCGGGCAGCGGTGGGACCGGATCTAACCCAGTTGTTCGTGGGCAGCGAAGGCACGCTCGGCGTCATCACCGAGGCGCGGTTGCGGGCGCATCCCGTTCCGGCGGCCGAGGCGCGGGCCGCCTACGGATTCGAGAGCTTCGAACAGGGACTCGACGCCTGCCGGCGCATCTTGCGGCGGGGGGCCACCCCTGCGGTGTTGCGTCTCTACGACCCGCGGGAGACCAAGCGCAGCTTCTCGATCGATCAGGGGTGTGCGCTGGTCGTGCTCGACGAAGGCGACACGGCGATGATCGACGCTGTGATGCGGGTAGTCGACGAGGAATGCCAGGCCGACCACGCCGGCCGATACGAGGAAAATCTGGTGGGGCACTGGCTCGACCACCGCAACGAGGTCTCGGCCCTCGAATCGCTGACCCGCGCCGGCATCGTGGTGGACACCGTCGAGATCGCCGCCCCGTGGGCGGTGCTCCCCGCGATCTACACCGACGCGCTCGCGGCGTTGAACGCGCTGGAGGGAACACTGGCGGCGAGCGCGCACCAGTCCCACGCCTACACCGACGGCGCCTGCCTGTACTTCACCTTCGCCGGCCGGGTGCCGGAAGACGTCGCCGAGGCGTACTACGTGTCGGCATGGGACGCAGTAACGCGGGTCACCCTCGTGCATGGTGGCGCGCTCAGCCACCACCACGGGATCGGACTCAACCGCAGCCGCTTCGTCCGGGCTGCGCTCGGCCCTGCCTTCGACGTGCTGGCCGCGGCGAAGACCGCCCTCGACCCCCACGGCATTCTGAATCCAGGAAAACTCGGGCTTCCGTCCCCGTTTGGGGAGGTCCCGTGGCCCTGAAGTCCCGCCTTGATGGCCGATCCGTGAGCCGCGGCGCTCTGGTGCACATCTTGTTGGTCGTGCCGACGGCGATCATCGTGGCGATAGTGACGCGAGGCGATGCGTTCACCACCTCGAATCTGTGGGTGGTGGAGACCGCGGTGATTCTGGTGGCACCGGTGGCGGCCGGCGCCGTCGCCGCTCGGGGCCATCCCCACGATCCGCTCACCCACGGAGGCGCCGCCTCGGCGCTCGGCTACGCCGGTGTCGTGCTCATCGGCGGGGTGAAAAGAATCTTCGACGGACGGGGCTTCTACAGCGCGTCGGCCATCGTGCTGATCCTGTTGCTGTTGTGCATCACGGTGACGTTGGGGATGACCGGCGGCTATCTGACGTTCAGGCGCGAGTTGCGGGCGGGGCGAGAGGACCACGACGGATGAGCGTGCTCGTCGTGGACATCGGCACGAGCGGGGTGCGGGCCTCGGTGGTGCGGGCCGACGCGACCGCCGGCGCGACGGTCGACCACGTGCACTACCGCCAGCTCCTGCCGGTGACGCCGGCATCCGGCTTCGTCGAGTTCGACGCCCGCGAGATGGCGGATGCCGTGCTGGCGGTGGCCAATGACGCCTTGGCCAGCGGCGGGGACGTGCAGGGCGTCGGCATCACCAACCAGCGGGCGTCGACCATCGTCTGGGACCGCGCCACCGGTGAACCGGTGGGGCCGGGTATCGGCTGGCAGGACCTCCGTACGGTGGGCATGTGCTTGATGCTCCAGGGCCAGGGCATTCGCGTGGCGCCGAACTCGTCGGCTACGAAGCTCGCCTTCCTCCTGGACATGGCCGACTACAACCGGGAGCGCGATCTCCTCTTCGGCACCGTCGACACCTGGGTGGCTTGGATACTTTCCGACCGCAGCGCCCACATCACCGATGCATCCAACGCAGCAGTCACCGGGCTGCGCACCGGCGACGGGCAGGGATGGTCGACCGAGGTGCTCGATGCGTTGCGGATACCTGAGCACATGCTGCCGGCGGTGACCGACTCGAGCGGGATGCTGGCCGAGGCCCGGGCCCTGCCCGGCAGCCCACCCATCACCGGCGTGGCCGGCGACCAGCAAGCGTCGCTCATCGGCCAGGGCTGCACCGCGCCCGGTCTGGCCAAGATCACGTTCGGAACGGGCGGCATGCTTGATCTCTGCGTCGGCCCAAGGCGTCCGGCGTTCGCGGTGCGCGGCAGCGGAGGCTGTTTCCCGATCGTGGCCTGGCAACGGCGGGGAGTGATCACGTGGGGCATCGAGGCCATCGCGCTGTCGGCCGGCACCGCCGTCGAATGGTTGCGGGACGACCTCGGACTGATTGGCTCGGCCGAGGAGTCGGCCAAGGTGGCCGCCGAGTGCGACGACAGCGGAGGGGTGTACTTCGTGCCCGCCCTTCTCGGCCTCGGCACGCCGGCATGGGACTTCGGTGCCCGCGGCCTCCTGATCGGACTGACGCGGGGATCGGGTCGGGCCGAGGTGGTCCGGGCCGTGCTGGAGGGGGTGGCCCACCGAGGCGCCGATCTGGTGGACGCGGCCGAAGCCGACGGCGAGGTGAGCATCGCGTCTGTGCGGATCGACGGTGGCATGAGCGCCAACCCGGTCTTCGTCCAGGCGCTGGCCGATGCAACCGGCCGGCCCGTCGAGGTATCTCCCGTCCTCGAGGCCACAACCCTGGGCGCGGCGTATCTGGCCGGCATGGCGGTGGGGGTATGGGCCGATGAGCACGAGGTGGCCGGCATCTGGAAGCCGCGCGTCGTCGTAGACCCGCGGCGACGCCTCGACCGCGACCGCTGGCGGGCGGCCGTTGAGCGGTCGCGAGCCTGGGTGCCTGAGCTTTCGTCGCTCGATTTCTAATTCGGGGAAAGGGCTGGTCCGGACGGGCCCGGCCTTGCTCACAAACCGGAGAGGAAACTGAGCAGCGCGGCGTTGACGGCGGCGGGGGCTTCTTGTTGGGTCCAATGGCCGATGCCGGGCAGCATGATGACGTCGCGGAGGTCCGGCAGAAGCGATGCCATGGCGTCGACACCGGCGGGATTGGCGGTGACGACGACGTCTTTGTCGCCGGCGATGAAGAGACACGGCATCGTGAGCCGACTCGGATCGAGCGGTGATGTCAGTGCCCAGTTGGCATCGAAGTTGCGGTACCACGACACCGGCCCGAAGAACCCGGATCGGGTGAAGTCGGCGGTGTAGCGATCGAGATCCTCGTTGGTGAGCCACGCCGGCAGCACGGCCGGCGCCGGCGGCAACGTCTCGAGCCACGTGTTGGCCCCGACCGTCGCATCCGGCGCCGCCGCGCCGCGAGCCGCCGACCCCACGCCGTCCCCCGAAGCCGACCAGTAGATGCGGGCCAGTGCCTTGCGAGGATCGGTCGCCAGCTCGGTCTCGGCCGGGCCCACCTCCTGGAAATACACGATGTAGAACAGTCGTCCCGCTGTCAGCTGTCTGAACAACTCGACCGGCGGCATGGGGAACCTCAAGAACGGCACCGACATGTTGACCACGGCGCGCACCCGCTCCGGGTGCAGGAGGGCCAGGTCCCATACGACGATCGCCCCCCAGTCATGGCCGACAAAGACCGCCCTTTCCTCCCCTATGTCGTCGACCAAGCCGAGCAGATCCCCGGTGAGCTGGCTGATGCCGTAGGCCTCGACCGTGTCGGGCGCGTCGGACGACCCGTAGCCACGCTGGTCGGGCGCCAGTACGTGATATCCGGCGGCCGCCAGCGCGGGTATCTGGTGGCGCCACGAGTAGGCCGACTCCGGAAAGCCGTGGCACAGGATCACGGGGGGACCCTGTCCCTCGTCGACAACATGGAGCGTGATGCCGTTGGTGGCCACGGTGCGGTCCATCACATCAGCCCAGCTTGGGGAGGTGTTGCTCGAGTTGCAGCACCCCTTCGAATAGGTCGCCGTCAGCGTCGACGCGCTCGAGCACGTCGCCCGCTTCGAAGCGAAGGCTCTCGGGATCGTTCGCGAGTTCATCCCACGTCACCGGAGTGGACACGGTTGGTCGCTCTCTCGCGCGAAGCGAGTACACGGCGATGGTCGTCTTGAAGCTGGAGTTCTGGCTCCAATCGATGAAGATCTTGTGCGGGCGAAGGTCTTTGCTCATGTTGGTCACGACCAGCTTGGGGTGTTGCTTCTCGAGCACTTGGGCCAAGGCCAGAGAAAAGGCCCGGGTCTCCTCATAGTCGACCGCGGTGTTGAGCGGCACGTACACCTGCATGCCTTTCGAGCCCGACGTCTTTGCGAAGGCGGTGAGTCCCAATGAGCCCAGCGACTCGTGCAGCAGCAGGGCCACCTCAGCGCATTCCTTCAAACCGGCGGGCGGTCCCGGATCAAGGTCGAAGACCATGACGGTCGGTCGGCGCAGATCCTCGACCAGGGCCAGTCCGGGATGAAGTTCGATGGCGGCCAGGTTGGCGGTCCAGACCAGCGCGGCCGTCTCTTCGATCAGGCAGAAGTTGACGTTGCGGCGGCCCTCTTCTATGGCCACGGTGTGAGTCGAAACCCACGGCGGCCGGTGGGACGGGCAGTTCTTCTCGAAGAAGAACTTGCTGTCGACACCGTTGGGATAGCGCTTCAGCGTGATCGGGCGGTGGGCCAGGTGCGACAACATCACCGGAGCGATGCGGGCGTAGTAGTCCACGATCTGGCCCTTGGTGAACCCGGTCGCCGGGTACAGGACCTTGTCCAGGTTGGACAGGCTGAGCGTCCGCCCGGCGACGGACACCTCGGCCCGCTCGGCCGGGCTCACCCGGCCTTGGCCCGCTTGCCTGCGCTTTGGGACCGCTCGTCCTTCTCGTCCTTGTCGGCCTTGGCCGCGGCCAGGCTGGCCTCGAGCGCGGCCATCAGGTCCACGACGGCGCCAGGTGCGGCGGTAACCGCCGGCGCGCTGATCTCCTGGCCCTCCGCCTTCCGACCAATGAGCTCGAGAACTTGCTCGCGGTACGTGTCGTGATACTTCTGGGGTTCGAAGTCGGCGCCGAGCGAGTCGATGAGTTGTTCGGCCATGGCCAGCTCGCGATCGGACAGCGTCACGTCCGCTTCGTTGAGACCCTCGAGGCCCTCCAACGGCACGACCTCATCGGCGAAGAGCATGGTGGACAGGACGAGCGCGCCCTCCGAGGCTCGCAGCGCGCACAGGTACTGCTTGGTCCGCATCACGAACGTGGCGATGCCCACCTTGTTGGTCTTGGCCATGGCCTCGGCCAGCAGCTTGTACGGCTTCTCCGCCCGCTTGTCCGGCACGAGGTAGTACGCCTTCTCGTAGAAGATGGGATCGATCTGGTCGAGATCGACGAACTCTTCGATGTCGATGGTGTGCGTGGCTTCGGGGTCGGCGGCGCGCAGCTCCTCGGGGTCGATGACCACGTAGCGACCCGGGCTGATCTCGTAGCCCTTCACGATCTCCTCGAAGGGCACCTCTTCACCATCGGCGGAGCACACCCGCTTCTGTTGGATGCGGGCGTTGTCGGAGGAATGGAGCTGGTGAAAGCGCACATCCTTCGGCGCCGTGGCGGATACGAGCTTGATTGGGACGTTGACCAGCCCGAAGCTGATCGAGCCGGTCCAGATCGGTCTGGGCATGACGCTATTCTCCCTCAATCTCGTGAACTACAAGCTTGTAACTGTCGCACCCGCCTGCGATCCTGGGAATGTGCAGGTCCCCTCGCTCGTACCCGCCGCCGCCCGCCTGGCCCACCTGCTCACCGCGGGAGGGGGCGGCCTGGCCGACCCGCAGGGCGCCGGGGTGCTGGATTTCGAGTCGACCTTGACCCTCCGGACCCTCGTCCGCACGACCGCTCCCGCCGATACGTGGGCGGTCGACGGGGGCCAGGCCCGGGTCGCCGACGCCCGCTGCCTGGCGTTGGTGGTGACGCGCGCCGCCCGGGTTCGCTTCCAGACAGGCCGCGCCATCCTGGAGGACGAGGGGGAGCTCCGGGCCGCCCTCATCGGCCAGGGCGAGGACCGATCGGCGCTCCCCGACCTCGGCTTCGAACTCCCGAGCGACACCCCCGTCGACATCAACCTGCTCCGGGATGCCGCCGAGTGGTTGGCCGTCGCGGACTGCATTGAGGAAGCCGACGCGGGCGCGGTCGTGCTGGTTGACGGCGATCTGCTCCCCGACTGGCGGATACCCCACGCCCATGTGGGCGCCCTGCTGGTCCGAGCGGCGGAGCGCCAGGTGACCGTGGTCGGCGTGACCAAGCACACCGCCCTGTCTCGGGGGGGCGCTCCCCTGCTCGGCCAGCTCGAGCGGGAGGCGGAGCTGGTGTTGGGGCCGCGGGCCCTGTGGTGGCTGCCCGTGGCCAGGACCAAGCCCGGGGGCCTTGGCCTCCAGGTGGTGGCCGCCCGCCTTGACCCCGACGCCCGGTTCTCGTTCCGTATCGATCTCCCCGAGTCAGCGGATGCACCGGCTGTGCTCGGTGCGCTGTCGGCGCTCTGCGACGACGCCGCCTTCCCGGGCTATCCCTATCCGCTCACGGTGGCCGACCGGCTGGCGGCCTGCCCCGGATGGCTGCGCCAGGAGGTGTGGTTCGAACTGGAGGACCACTTCGACGCCGCCGGCGTACCGTTCGACGTGCGGGAGCGGGCCTTCGCCGACCGCCACGCCCTGATGGAGCGGGCATGACCTCATCCATCCGGGGCCGGCTCTACGGCCGCAATGTTCTCGATGGCGAGTTCCGGGCCGGACCCGATGAGGACCTGTTCCTCGGCGAGCTGCTGATCGCCGTCGATGAAGGCACCGGCCGACGGTACTTCTTCCGCATCGTCGACGTCACCTACGGCACCGAGCACCGGGAGCCAGGCTGGGCGGAGCGGGTGGCGGGCACCTTGCTGGCCGACGACGCACGAGGCGAGGCCGGATCCCACCTGCTCTATGAGCAGGCCCGGCGTACCTATCGGGTGGCCAGCTGTCGCTGCCTCGGCTACCTCACGGTGGACGGCGCGGAGTTCCGGAAGCCCAAGAGCCTGCCGACGCAGTTCTCCCGCGTGGTCGCCCCGGAGGCGGCCGACTTCGAGTTCCTGAAGACCCGGATGGGAGACCTGCCCATCGGCAAGCTCCGCAGCGGTGAGGACACCGTCGAGTTCGAGGTCGGCGTCCCCGGCGACACGCTGGCCAGCCACGTCGGCGTTTTCGCCACCACCGGCATGGGCAAGTCCAACCTGGTGCGGGTGTTGGCCGGCGGGGTGATGCGAGCCCAGGGCCGGTACGGGTTGCTCATCGTCGACCCGCACGGCGAATACCGCAGCGCGCTGGCCCGGCACCCGTGGGCGCCCGAACGGCTGCGTACCTACGCCGCCCGCCGGTTGCCCAATACCACCAGCCTGCGCGTGTCACTCGGCGAGCTGTCCGTCGACGACCTGCGGACGGCGTACGAATGGAGCCGGCCCCAGGAGGAAGCCCTCTTCGAACTGGAGCGGCACTACACGGGACGCGGCGCAACCGGCGCGATGGAAGGACTGGCCTGGCTGCTGGCGTTCTCTCAGGTTGACGACCTGCCGGGCTTCCGGGACTTCGAGCTCGGCGGGCGGATCGCGCTGAACACACTGCAGGTCGTACATCGGCGGGCGCGGCGCATCGTGGAGCTTCCGTGCGTGGCTACCGATCCCCACGTGTCGGTCGGCGCAGCCATCGTCGCCGACCTCGAGGTGGGCAAAGTCGTCCTGGTCGATGTCAGCGGCCTCGGCCCCACCGAGGAGGTGCTGGTGGCGTCGTTCCTGACCCGCCGGATCCTCGACACATGGTCCAACGCCTACCTCTCCGACCCCGAGTTGCACGAGCGGCTTCCGGTCGTCGCCGTCGTCCTGGAGGAAGCCCAGCGGGTGCTGGCCGGCAACAAGGACCGGGAATCGAACGTCTTCCCCCGGGTGGCACGGGAGGGCCGCAAGTTCAAGGTCGGGCTGTGCGCCGTCACCCAGCAGCCCAAGCTCCTCGACGACGAGTTACTCAGCCAGTTCAACACCTTCTTCATCCTCGGCTTGGCCGACGAGAAGGACCGCTCCATCCTGCGGGCCTCCTCCAAGCAAGACCTGGCGGCTCTCGGCCCGGAGATCCAGACCCTCATGCCCGGCGAGTGCCTGGTCGTCAACCTGGCCGCGCCCTTTGCCGTCCCGGCGCGCGTGCACCTCTATGACGACGTTGTGCGCAACTGCCCCGCCCCGCCGGCCCCCCGGATGGTCGCCACGCCCAACGTGGCGGCCCTGGTGGACTGAGCCATGCGGGTCGCGGCCATCGGCGACGCGCACCTCGGCCGGTCGTACTACCCGTTCACCACTCCGGAAGGGGTGAACCAGCGCGAGCGCGACTTCGAGTTGTCATTCGAGGCCGCCGTCGAGACGGCGCTGGCCCAGGCACCCGACGTGGTGGTGTGGCTCGGCGACATCTTCGACCACCCCCGACCCACCTATCGCAGCTACCGGATCGCCCAGCGGGCGCTGGTCCGGATCCGCGAGCACGGCGCGGCGTGCGTGGTCATCAGCGGCAATCACGACACCCCCCGCCTCCCGGGCACCGGCAGTCCGTACTCGGTACTGGCCGACACGTTCCCCGAAGTCCACTTCGCCCACCGGCTGGCCTACGAGCGCTTCGAGTTACCGGGACTTGTCGTGCACGCCGTGCCGCAGATGCTCACCGTGGAGGCGACGCTCGAGGCGTTGGGTGAGGCCGACCGCCAGCGCAGCCTGGACCGGTCCAACCTTCTGCTCACCCACCCCCGCGTCACGCAGGTCCAACCGCGTTACGCCGACATCAACGAGATCGAAGTAGATGCCGGCATGCTGCGAGCCGACTTCGTTCTCCTTGGCCACTACCATGTCCACACCCGCGTGGCCGATCGCGTCTGGTACGCGGGGTCGACGGATTCGTTTTCCTTCGCCGACGATCCCGAACGGCCGAAAGGCATCGTCGTGCTCGACACCGACACGGGGACGTGCCTGCACGTGCCAGCGACCGGGCAACGGCCGCTGGTGACCCTTGAGACGGTGGTGGCCAACGGACTGTCGCCCGCCGAGGTCGAATCGCTCGTACTCGAGCGGGCCGCCGGTGTCCCGGAAGGAGCCGTGGCCCGCCTGTACCTTGACAATGTTGATCCCGAGGCCTACCGCTTGCTCGATCTCCAGGCCGTGCGCGACGCGGCCCGGGCCGGTCTGTATCTGAAGGTCGAGCCCACGTTCACGATGGTCGACGCCAACGTCGAGCTGCCCGATCTCGATGCCATGGGCGCCCGATGGGATCGCTATCTGAACGATCAGGACCTGACCGGCTTCGACCGGGACCGCCTCCGCCGGATGGGCCAGGAGTACCTGGAGCGGGCGGTAGAGGAAGCGGAGTGAGCCGCCGGTGAGGATCACCCGCCTGTACCTGCGGAACTACCGCGTCTACGAGGAGCTCCTCGAGCTCGAGTTGCCGCCCGGACTGGTCGGCATCTATGGCCCCAACGGCGCGGGCAAGTCCGTGCTGGTCGAGGCCATCCTGTGGACGTTGTGGGGCCGGACCCGGACCACCAAGGACGAGGTGCGCACGTCCGGCGTCAATGCCGACTGTGTCACCGAGATCGAGTTCGAACACGAAGGCCACCTCTACCTGGTGCGCCGCACGATCTCCGGCATCAATCACCATGTGCGGGCGGAGGCGCACGCCGACGGGTTGCAGATCGCCGAAGGCGTGAAGGATACCGCCCGCTACGTGCATTCGATACTCGGCATGGACGACCTCGCCTTCCGGGCGTCGGTCTTCGCCGAGCAGAAGCAGCTGGCCGCCTTCAGCCAGCAGACGCCGTCGGAACGCCGTCGGCTGGTCCAACAGCTCCTCGGCATCACCCCCCTGGAGGGGGCGAGAGATCGGGCCCGCAAGGACGCACGGGCGGCGGAGGAACAACACGCCAAGTTGCGACAGGTCCTCCCCGATCTTGTCGCCCTCCGCGTGACCGTCGACGACGCCGGCGCCGAGGCGGACGCCCGTGACGCGGATGCCAAGTCCGAGGAGACGGCCGCGACGGCGGCCCGGCAGCAAGCCACCGGTATCACAGCGGCATTCGACGCCCTCGATCAGGTCCGTCAGCGCCACGACGTGCTGATGAGTGAGGGGAAAGGGGCGCGGGGCGAACACGACGAGTTGGTGTCCCGTGTCTCGACTCTCGAACACGAGCTGGCCGAGCTGAGCGGCGCGAGTGCCCGCCTGGCCGAGCTCGGCCCGGTTGTCGCGCAGGGAACCGTCGCCCGGACCCGCTTGGACCTGGTCGAACCCGTGCTGGCGAGCGCGGCCGCGGCGGCCGCTCTCCCCGCCGTCACTGTTCCGCCAGAGCCCGACGAGGACGGAGCGGAGGTTGTCCGGCTGGAGGCGGAGCAGGCCGGGGCCGCGCTGGCCGGCATCGATGGGCGGGTCGCGGGCGCCCGCGCCGCGCTAGACGCCGCCCGCGGCGCGGTGGCTCGGGCGGGCGAGCTCTCCGGCAGCGAGGACTGCCCGCTGTGCGGCCAGGCGCTGGGCGACGCCTTCGAGCAGGTGCAATCGCACCGAGCCACCGAGCTGGCATCGGCCGAGTCCACGCTGGCCGGGTTGGAGCGGGAGCGCAAGCAGCTCGAGAAGGTGGCCAAGGCAACCGCCGCGGTCGCGGCCGGCGCCCGGAGGGCGTTGAAGGCGGCGCAGGAGGCGTGGGCCGCATATCAGCGGGTGGCCGACCGGCGAGCTTCGGCCGTCGAGGCGTTCGAGAAAGCCCTCGCCGCCCTCGGGGCGGACCCGGGCGATGTACCGAAGATCACCGCCGAGCGCGATGAGCTGCGGGCGATCGCGGCGGCGGCCGAGGCGGCGGCCAACGAATGCCGCCGGCTGGAGGGCCGGCTGGATCGCAGCGACGCGCTGGCCGGACAGCTGGCGGACAGTCGCCGCCGGGCGGCCGAGGTGGCCGAGCGGTTGGCCTCGCTGCGCACCCAGATCAAGCAACTCGGCTTTGATCCGGACGCGCTCGACGCGGCCCGCCAGGCGCGGGACACCGCGCTGGAGGCGGCCGAGACCACGGACCGGGTCGCCCGCCAGGCCCGGCTGGTGGCGGAACGCTCTCGCATGCACGCCGAGGCGCAGCTCAAACGGCTGGCCGAAGCGGAAGAGCAGCATGCGCTCATCACCGACCTGGCCGAGGACGCCCGCCACATGGGACGGCTGGCCGAGCTGCTGAACGCGTTTCGCAACGCGGTGGTGGCGACGGTCGGACCCCGGCTGGCGGCCCACGCCGCCGACCTGTTCGGGGAGCTCACCGATCAGGAGTACGACCGGCTGGAGGTGGACCCCGAGACCTACGAACTGCAGATCCGCGATGCGGGCAGCGCCTACGGGATGGCGCGCTTCTCCGGATCGGAGACGGATCTGGCCAACCTCGCCCTCCGGGTGGCGATCAGCGAGCACGTGCGCTTCCAGTCGGGCGGAGCGGTAGGTCTGCTGGTGCTGGACGAGGTGTTCGGGCCGCTCGACGACGAACGCAAGGAGCGCATGCTGGTCGCCCTCGAGCGGCTCAAAGGCCGGTTTCGTCAGATCCTGGTGGTCACCCACGCCAGCGAGATCAAAGAACAGCTCCCCAACGCCATCCAGGTGGTGAAGCTGCCGGGGCGGCGGGCCACGGCCCGGGTGGTCGGCACGTGATCGCCGTGAGAGACTGGAGGGGACGGTGAGCCGGCCGGGTGGCCGCGGCACCGCTTGACGGTGTCGAGGAAGGTCGGGGCTCCATAGGGCAGGGTGCTGGTTAACAGCCAGTCGGGGTGACCCGCAGGAAAGTGCCACAGAAAACAGACCGCCAATGGCAGAACTCTCGGGTTCAGCACAGGTAAGGGTGAAACGGTGCGGTAAGAGCGCACCAGCGACCGGGGTGACCCGGCGGCTCGGCAAACCCCACCCGGAGCAAGGTCAAACGTGGGAGGGCCGGCCCGGCCGATCTCCCCAGGTAGACCGCATAGATGGATGGCCACCCAGGCGCCTCCGGGCGCCGGACAGAACCCCGCCTACAGGCCGGCTCACCGTCAGCACCCGGCGTGAACTCGCTAATATAGCATCTGACCAGCGGTTTTAGCTGTCCGGCATTGTCCGGCAGTTACCGTGAGTGATCGATTTAGTCCTCAAAAGCTGAGGACTTTCTGAGGACTGAGGACTTTTTGAGGACCGAAATGGGTCCTCGGCGAGGGGTCTGGCGGCGAGATGGCGAGCATCGACAGAAGGTCCAACGGGCAGTACCGGGCCAGGTGGCGGGAGTACCCGGGCGGACCGCAGAAGACCCGGCACTTCACCCGCAAGCGGGAGGCGCAGCTGTTCCTCGACGGCATCGGCGGGGAGCTAGCCCGAGGGGTGTACGTGGACCCCGACGGCGGTCGCATCCTGTTCCAGGACTACGCCGAGAAGTGGCGGGTGGGGCAGATCCACCGGCCTTCGACCGCGGCCCAGGCCGAGACCTACCTGCGCGTGCACGCCTACCCGACGCTCGGACGGCGCCCGATCGGCGCGATCCGGCGCAGCGAGATCCAGGCGTGGGTGAAGGACCGCAGCGGGGTGCTCGCGCCAGGTTCGGTCGAGGTCGTTTATCGGTGGGTGTCGACGATCTGCAAGGCGGCCGTCGCCGACCGGTTGATCCCGTCGTCGCCATGTGTGCGCGTCGCGCTGCCCAAGCGAGGTGATACGGAGGTGATGCCGTTGAGCGTCAGTGAGGTCGCCGCGTTGATCGAAGCAGTACCGGAGCGGTATCGGGCGTTGATCGTGTTCGCGGCCGGCATGGGGCTGCGGCAGGGCGAGTGCTTCGGCCTCACCGTGGACCGGGTCGACTTCCTCCGCCGCCAGGTTCGGGTCGATCGCCAGGTCGTCGCAGTGCGCGCGGGTGTGCCGGAATTCGGTCCGCCCAAGAGCAAGGCCGGGTTCCGCACTGTGCCCATGCCTGAGGTGGTCGGCACGACGCTCGCAGCGCACTTGGCGCGCTACTCCCCCGGTCCTGCCGGGCTGGTGTTCACCAACACGTTGAGCAACCCGCTCAGACGAAGCACAGTGGGCGACATGTGGCACCGGGCCGCCACCGAGGCCGGGTTGCCGGGGTGGGCCACCTTCCATGATCTGAGGCACTTCTACGCATCACTCCTGATCGACCGCGGCTGTTCGGTCAAGGCCGTGCAGACGCGCCTCGGCCACCAGTCGGCGATGGAGACGTTGGACACCTACGGTCACCTGTGGCCGGACAGCGACGACGAGACGAGAATCGCGGTTGATGAGGTCCTCGGCGTGCTCACGGTCGCTGGCTGATCCTCGGCCGCCGTTCTGTCCGGCTCGCCGTCCACGGACCTTCGCCAACCACACCGACAGGACCGGACGGGGGACCGCCGATTGTCGCAAGCGGGAATTGAAAAGCCACGGGACTCTTGGCCAAGGCTTTGCAGAGCGTTATGGGATGTCCAGAGGGCGATCCAGACTCTAGGTGGACGGCCCTGGCCTGGGTCTTCGTCCGCCCAGTCGGCCGGCGTCAACCCGGGCTGGCCGGAGGTTATGGGACGAATTATGGGACGCTCGCGGGCAGGGAGCGACCTTGAGTCGGGCGTCGGCTACGAGGGCCGTTGACCCGGGATCCCTGCTACGTCGTCGCGCTGTCCTCGGATGGTCATATTCCATCCGGAGCCAGGGCCAATAGGAGATGTCGCGCCTCGTGTAGACCGTATCGGGGGGCTAGCCTCGCGCCTCGTGCGTGCGGTGTCGCCGTTCCCGACGGGTTTGAGCCCAGGTCGCGGAGAGTCATCCGTCGTGTCACGCCGTGCCGGGAGCGTTGGCGCGTCGGTCTTCGTTCTTTTGGCGTTTCTGGGCACCTGGCTGGGCCACGCGCTCGAGTATTTCCGGGTGAGGGGGTCTGCCGGGCTCCTCAGCGCGATGACCGGTTCGGTCCACTTCTACATGTTGCCCGTGGGTGCGGTTCTTGTGGCGTTGGCGGTAGCGGGTGGAATGGTCTGGCTGCGCGGCGTGATGTTGCTGGCCGGGCGTCTGGAACGGCTTATTGACGCGCTGCGCCGCGGGCGCAGGCTTGGCCAGGCCGGCGATTACCGCGCCGCCCCGGTCCCGGGCCGGGCGGCGCGGGCGGGCAGTCTGTGGGTGCCGCTCGGATTCACTCAGGTCGCTTTGTATCTGGTACAGGAGAACGTCGAGTTTCGGCTTGCGGGTTTGCGAGCCCCGGGTGTCGGAGCCGTGCTCGGTTCGCATTGGGCCGCGGTTCCTGTTCATTTGGTGGTGGCCGCCGTGCTGGCGGTGGCGGCGTCGGGGCTGGTCCGCCACCGCCGACGTCTGGAGAAGGCGGTCGCCCAACAGGAGCGGGTGCATGCCCGCCTTTGGGCGACCCGGGTCGCTTTGGCGCCGGCGGCGCCGCGTGCGCCTCGGATTCTCACTCCCCATGAGCGGTGGAGTTCCCAGCGGTGGCAACGGCCGCCGCCAGCGTCGATCGCAGCCTGAGAGCCTCACCGCACTCGCCGGTCCCGTTGCCGCGACGTGCTTTCCTCCTGCGACCAGATCGCTCTGTCTCTGGAAAGGAACTCTCTTGACACGATTTCGCTTCTCCGCGGCCGCCGCCACCGTTGTCTCGATGACGGTCGTCGCCTTCAGCTTCATGACCGCCGCACCCGCGTTCGCCCACGAGCTGCGCACCGTTGGTGCCTACCAGATAACCGTAGGCTGGGAAGTCGAACCGGCTTATGTCGGCCAGACGAACTCTGTCGAGCTGTTCGTCCACGACGCCAAGGGCACTGCCCTCGACGATATTGGCGCGAACGGCCTGAAGGTCCAGGTCACTACCGGATCCCAGACCAGTGACCCTCTCGCGATGAAGGGGGCGTTCGACCCCGACACCGGGTTGGGGTTACACGGCCAATACCTGGCTTCGATCATCCCCACCAGTCCCGGCGACTACACGTTCCACTTCGCCGGCGACATCAACAGCCAGAAGATCGACGAGAAGTTTACGTCCAGCGATAAGACCTTTAACCCGGTCACCGACCCGACCGCCGTCGAGTTTCCGGCCAAGAACCCGACCATCAGTGCCCTGTCCGCGAGCATCGGCCAGCTGACGCCGCGAGTGGACAATGCGCGCTCGGTGGGCACGGCCGCGACCGCCAGCGCCAAGTCCGCCAAGAACTCGGCCAGCACGGCTACCACGCTGGGGACCGTTGGGCTGGTCGTCGGGATCGTCGCTCTGCTCATCGGGGTCTTCGTCGGCGTCAGCGGCCGTCGTCGCGCTGCGGCCTAGATGCTCCGGCGGCGAGCACGTAGACGCTCGAAGCTGAGTTTGCTCGCCGCGAGCGCCGCCCTGGTCTTCACCGTGACGGTGGCGGCCAGGGCGGACGCTCACGCGTTGCTCATTTCGTCGGACCCCAAAGCCGGCGCCACCCTGGCCCGCTCGCCCGCCGAGGTCGTGATCACCTTCGGAGAGCGGCCCGATCCGGCCCTCTCGACGATCAAGGTGCTCGATACGTCGGGCCAGACCCGGGCCGGGGGACGCCCTCAACCGGTAGCTGGCCAGACGGCCACGTTGCGCATCTCCGTCCCGAACCTGCCAAACGGCGTCTACACGGTCACGTGGCAGACCGTGTCCAAGGTCGACGGGCACCTGGCCAGCGGGGCGTTCGCGTTGGGGGTCGGCGTCTCACCCGCCGGCGCCGCCCTCCCCAAGACTGCCTCGGTCCGAACGCCGCGACCCTCCGTCCTGGCCGTCGGGGCCCGGTGGGTCTACCTCGCCGGCCTCATTGGCCTGCTGGGCCTGGCCTTCACCGAACTCGTGATCACACCGGACGAAACCGCCTGGCGGCGGCTCCGTCGTGCCCTTGCCGTGGCTTGGCTGGCGGCCGCTCTCGGCGCGGTCGGCATCACCCAGGCCCAGCGGACCGCCGCACACGTGGCGCTCGGCCACATCCTGTCCAGCTCGCTCGGCCACGCCTTCAAGACACGGGCGGGACCGCTGCTCGTGGGCGGGCTTGTGCTGCTCGTCGCACTCTTCGCCGGCCGGCGCCTCCGGCGCCCCGAGGTTGCGATTCTGGGCGCGTCGGCGCTGGTCGCCATGCTGGCCGACGTCATCACCGGCCATGCGGCCGCCGCTCACGGCTGGGAATGGTTCCGGGTTGGCTCCCAATGGGTGCACGTGGCTGCCGTGGGCATATGGATCGGCGGCCTGGCCGGGCTGCTGCTGTGCCTGGGCGCGGTATCGGCCGAGCAGCGCGGTGCCATGACGCGACGGTTCTCGCGCGTCGCCGGGATCGCCCTGCTCGTCGTGCTGGCAGCCGGAACTCTGCGGGCCGTCGACGAGGTCGCCACATTGCACCAGCTGATTCACACCGGGTTCGGCGAGCTGATCATCATCAAAATCGCCCTGCTGAGTGCCTTGGCCGTGCTCGGCGCCATCAACCGCTATCGCAACGTACCAACCGCGGCACACGACCCTCGGGGCTTGCGTCGAGTCGGCAGCGTCGAGCTGGCCGTCGTGACCGCCGTCCTGTTCGCCACCGCCGTCCTCCAGAACCTCGCCCCGGCCCGGTCGGCGGCCGCGCCCGCCACACCGACACTGCGTCCGATCGTGATCGACACCCATGACTTCGCCACCACGGTCCGGCTGCATCTCACCGTGGCGCCCGGAACCGCCGGCTTCAACCAGTTCCGCCTACAGGTCCTCAACTACGACACCGGCCAGGCCGTCCAAGCCGCCGAGGTCAAGCTCACCTTTCACTTCCCGGAACGCACCGACGTCGGCGACTCCACCCTTGCCCTCCAGCAGACACCCGACGGAACCTATGGGGGTCAGGGCGCCAACCTGGCATTGCAAGGCCGATGGCATTTGACCGTGCTCGTCCAGCGCGCCCAACAGTCAACCGAGGTTCCGATCGACCTCGTCACCCAGTCGCCGTTCCTGCCCACCGACGTCCAGCACAACCCCGGACTGCCCACGATCTACAACATCCACCTCAGCGGCGGCCGCCAACTCCAGATCTACCTCGACCCCGGCCATCCGGGCTTCAACGAATTTCATTCCACCTTCATCGGAGCCGACGGCAACGAGATCCCCATCAGCACCTTCGACGTGACCCAAGCCATCGAGCCAGCCGGGTCGGCGAGTGTGCTCACGACCCGCAAACTCGACACCCTTGGCCACTACGTGGCCGACGCGCCCAGCCAGCGAGGCACATACCGGTTCACGGTCGCGGCCGCCACCACCGACGGCAGCGCGGTCGGCGCCGACATCAGCATCCTCGTCAAATGACAGCGGCTCTCCGTCATCGGGGCGCCATCCAGAACCTTCACCGTCGGGCCCGCCCAGAGGAGCACCAATGCAGACAGCAACCATGAAGATGCGCTCGGCTCTCACCGCCGCGGCGCTGGCCGTCGCGCTCGCCGCGTGCGGGTCGAGCGGCCCAGCCCCGCGGCCGGTCACCGACGCCAAACTGGTCATCGTCAGCCCCACACCCAACCAGGTCCCCGGCCCGGACGTGACCCTCCAGTTCCAAGTGATCGGCGGCACCGTTCTACCGCCGGCACAGGTGACAGGACCGCTGCGCGGCGATCAGGGACACATACACGTCCAGCTCGACGGCAAGCTGGTAGCCATGGCCTACAAGACCCAAACCCAGCTCGCCGGGCTCAGCGCCGGGCCGCACGCAGTGCAGGCGTCGTGGGTGGCCACCGACCACCTCCCGTTCCGCAACCAGGTGATCGCCGCCGTCCTCTTCCAGGTCAGCGGATGACCGCCGCCCGCCCCGCTCCAGCAGTTGCGGCAATGGCCTCGCTCCTCGCCGTCTTTGTGGCCCGACCCCTCCTCCCGGGCGGCACTGTCAGCCTGGCTGTCCTGTTCGGCGCGCTGCTCCTCCTCGGCGGCGCCTGGCCGCTCAACGGCGAAACCCGCCGGCCAGCTCGCGCCGCCCTCGTCCCGCTGGCCGCCGGCATGGCCGCGTTCGGACTGGGAAGACTGCTCGGCGGCAGCTACCGGCCCGTTCCCGCCGGCTCCGGCTACCTGGCGGCCGTCACCTTCGCCGCGGTGGCCGAAGAGGTCTTCTTCCGCCGCTTCGTTTACGCCGTTCTCCGCCCGGGGGGCGCCGCCCTGGCCGTCGGCGGCTCGAGTGTGCTGTTCGCCGTCGCTCATGTCACCGTCTACGGCTGGTGGGTGCTGGCCCTCGACCTGGCCGCCGGCCTCGTGCTCGGCTGGCAGCGCTGGGCGAGCGGCACGTGGGCGGTCCCGGCCACCACCCACGTCGCCGCCAACCTTCTGGTCGTTCTATGAGACGAGCCGCCGTCGTCGCATGTGTCGCCGCCATCGCTGGGCTTCTCGTCGGCTGCAGCGGCCGCTCCATGCCGATCAAGGTCGGGCTCATGTATCCGACCACCGGCTCCCAGGGCGTACAGGGCAGCGAAGAGAAGCACGGCGCCCAGCTGGCCGCCGAGTGGGCCAACACCCACGGCGGTATCAGCGGGCACCGCGTCGAGCTCGTCACCGCCGATCTCGACCGCCCCGAGAGCGTTGTTCCGGCCATGGCCGGCCTGGCCGAAGCCGGAGTGTCGGTCGTGGTCGGCACCCATGGCAGCGCTTACTCGGCGCTCGCCGCGGCGGAAGCCACCCGCCGCCACATGCTCGTCTGGGAGACCGGCGCAGTCGGACAGGTCGGCTGGGACCCCACCCCAGCCGCGGGCAACCCCTATGCCCCCGATGCCTCCCAAAACGATGGTCCTGTGGCCGCGGGCGTCGACTTCATCCGGATGGCGCCAATGGGCGGCGACCTGGGCAAGCAGGCGGTGGATTTCGTAGGCGCCGGCCTCGCCGCCCAGCTCCCCCACCCGGGCCCGCTGCGCTGGGCGGTCGCCTATGTCGATGATCCCTACGGGCGGGCTGTCGAGGCGGGTGCCGCCGCCGAGGTCGCCGCCACCGGCCAACCGCTGGTGGGTACCTTCAACTACTCGCCGGCTGGCGCTGACTTTGCCGCTCTGGTCGCCCGCATCGCCGCCGCTCGACCCGACGCCCTATACGTCGCCGCCTACCTCGATGACGGCACCGCTCTGCGCCGGGCGCTGGCCGCCCAGCACGTCCCGCTCGTCGTCAACCTGGGGACCTCAAGCTCCTACTGTATGCCCGCCTTTGGCCAGCGCCTCGGCGCCACCGCGGTCGGCGTGTTCGCCTCCGACAAGCCCGACGCCGAGGCCGTCCGCCCCGACGCTCTTACCCCGGAGGGCCGGGCGACGCTCGCCTGGGCCGCCGCACAATACCGAGCCCGCTACCACCAGCCCATGACCTCCCACGCCCTGTCCGGGTTCTCCAACGCCTACGCCCTGTTCGCACACGTCCTACCCCGCGCCGGGCAGGCCACCACCGACGCCGTCGGGGCCGCGGCCCAAGCCGTCAAGCTGCCCGTCGGCACCCTCGCCAACGGCGGCGGCCTCGACATCGCCCCTCCCGGAGCACACGACGCCGGCAACAACCGCAACGCGGCCAGCGTGATCTGGGAATGGGTCGCCCCCGGCCAAGAAGCCGTCGTCTGGCCGCCAGCCTTTGCCACCCACCCGGTCGTGTGGATGCCCATCGACCAGTGACAGACCAGACAGCCTCCCGACACGGCAGGCGCGCCGGAGCGCTGATCGTCGCCGCGTACCTCGCCATCATGGTCGCCACCCTGACGTTGTCCGGTCACCACATGCTCCCAATGTTCGACAGCATCGGACCACCACCCGCCTACCGGTGGATCCACCCGCCCCCGCAGTTCGCGGCCGGCAACATCACCCCGACGCCATTGGCGACTGACATCGCGTTCACCGCAGGGAAGACAGTCCCGGCCGGGGCATCCACCGACGACGGCCAGTTCGTCGCGGACTTCGGCGCCGGCGCCTTCGCTCCCCACGACGCCGATACGACGGTGCACGCGGTCATCACGCCGCTCGATCCGGCCACCCTCGGTCCCGTCCCGCCCGGGCTGGTCGCCGACGGAAACGCCTACCGCATCCAACTCACCTACCGACCGTCGAACGCGCCAGCCGACACGCTCGTCGTCGCTGGCGACGTCATCATGACCGCACCCCAGCCGGCGCGAGCACTCCTCTACTCCGCCGACGGCCACACATGGACAAAGCTGCCCACGCAGACCCTCAGCGGACCATCGACCGTCGCCTCCACCTTCACCCGACCAGGCTGGTTCCTGGTCGCGGCCAGTCCCACCGCGGTCGTGTCCGGCCGGCACAACAGCGGCCTCGGCACCGCAGTGATCGCCGCGCTCGTGGCCGGCCTGGCGATAGTGCTAGCCGCCACACCCGTCGGCCTGCGCGACATCCGACACCGACGGAACCGGCGCCCCAAAGTTCCGCCTCCGCTTCCCGGCAGGGGCCCAGCGAGGCCATCCAAGCGAACACGACGCCGATGACCAAAGCCCGAGGTACGGCACGGCGGGTCGCGGCGGCAGCGGCCACCATCATCGCCGCCGAACTCGGCACCGCCGCGCCCGCCTCCGCTCACACCGTGGGAGGTGTGCCACCAACCGACTACGAGAGCCAGATCGTCGGCCTCGCTCCGCCAACGCCGGGCATAAGCGCGCGCCTCCTGGACCTCGGCCGGCGTATCCAGCTCACCAACACCACCCGCACCGACGTCGTCGTGATCGGCTACCAAAGCGAGGCCTATCTGCGCATCGGTCCGGCCGGCGTGTTCGAGAACATCCACTCCCCCGCCGTGTACCAGAACCGCCTCGTCGCCGCCGGCGCACCGCCGACCACCCTCCCGGCCATCGCGCAGCCCACCGCCGCCCCGCAATGGCAACACATCAGCACCAGCCACACCGCCACCTGGCGAGACCGCCGCACCCGATGGGAGGGCCCACGCCCGCCGGCTGTCCAGCAAGACCCCCACCGGGTCACCGCCGTCGCCGACTGGGTCATCCCGCTACGCCTAGGAGCTGTCACCGTCAACCTAGCGGGACGCATCCTGTGGGTCCCGCCGCCCGATCCGCTGCCATGGCTCGGCCTCGCACTGCTCCTAATTCTCATCGCCCTGGTCGTCGGCCGGTCGCGATGGTGGGGATACGGCCTCAGCACCCTCCTCGCGTTGGCCGTGGCCTCCGACATCGCCCGCAGCTACGCGGCAGCCCTTATCAGCGGTGGCTCCGTGTGGATCGCGCTCCTCCACACCCTGGTCGCCGGCGGGATCGGCTTCGCGTTCTGGGGCCTCGGCGCTCTCAGCGTCGCCCTCCTCCAGCAGGAGCGGGAAGGTGGCCTGGTCGCCGGCGCTTGCGCCGGACTTGGGATCGGCTTGCTCGGCGGCGTGACCGACCTACCCTACCTGCTGCACTCCCAAGTACCGGTGGCCGCCCCGCCCACAATCGCCCGCGCCGGAATCTCCGTCGTCGTCGGCCTAGGGCTCGGCCTAGCCATAGCATGCGTGCTGCAGATCCGACGCCTGCCCCCTCGCCAGTGATCGCCAACTCGAGCTGCGCGTAGGCGGGCGCCGTCGGGTATCACCACATTCGCTGATGCGGAGGGAAAGGTTGCGGGCCTGCCGCCAGAGTACTACGGAGGGATGGGTCCGATCTCCGCTGCGGGCGCGGCGATCCCGAACGACCACGTCACCCAGGCCGGCGGGGTGCTGTTGTTTGTCGACTAGGTCGAGGACCCAGCCTTAGCGTGGGGGCGGTGGCGCGGGCCAATCCCGACTGCTTCGTGGTGGTCGCCTACCCGTCATTCGACCCGAACTCGGGTCAGACGACCGAGGCCAAGGAGCAGACCTGACTGGGGTGTGCGCCAACACCACCGCAATCAAGAAAAGGTGGTTCGCGGTGATAGACGTCCTTGATACCCGCCCGGAATGGCGCAACGCCGAGACGACCGTGAGCTGGCCAAGCAGCTCCACCCGGCAGCCTTCAAGTAATCCGGGGCGCAGGCCTCGTAGCACTGTCGGGCTCGCCCGGCTTCGAGGAGCGTCTGTTCCGCCGATGGATCCCAAAGATGACCGGCGTCGGCCTTCCTATCCCTTGCGCGTCCACATGATGCTGACTGCGGTTCATTCGGGTCATCTTGGTCGTCAGAGTCGTCTGACTCTCCAGGCCTCCGCATAGGAGCCGGCGGTGCGATCGCGTGCATGGCTCGGGTGCTCCCGTCGGGGACGGAGGATCGATGAATGAGATCCAGCCGTGTTGCGACATTAGCGCAACAGTGCTGGAGTCATCTAGGCTGTGGCCATGCACGACCAGCTCGAGGACACGCTCGCCGAGATCCGGGCCGGCGGTGGGCGGATCACCCCGGCCCGCCGGGCCGTGCTTGGCGCCATCCTCAACACCGGCAAGCACCATTTCACCGCGGCCGAGCTCTTCACCGCCGTCAAAAGGACCACACCGCGGCCCGATAGGGCGACCGTGTACCGCACCCTCGAACTATTGACCGAGCTTGGGCTGCTTACGCCCTTGCAGTTCGACGGTGAGGCGGCCGTCTATCACCGCACCGACCATCGGCACGGACACCTCGTCTGCAGCGGGTGCGGTGGCATCGTCGAGATCCCAGACAAGACATTGAGCGTCTTGGCCCGGACGCTGGATCGCCAGTCGGGCTTCGCGATCGACACCGACCGCGTCGCTCTTTCCGGCACATGCCAACGGTGCGCCGCCTTGGCAACGGCACCGACGGTGGCCTAGCAAACGACAATCTGCGCCAGCGGTGCGTAACCACGACAGGGGGACAAGGCGTGCATGAACTGGCGGTGTGCGAAGCCATCGTCGACACCGTCACCCGACACGCCGACGGACAGCGCGTCGAGCGGGTCGAGGTGCGTATCGGCCACTTCCGCCAAGTCGTGCCCGACTCGCTGCTGTTCTCCTGGCAGCTGCTCACCGACGGCACGGACCTCGGAGGCTGTGAGTTGGTCGTCGACCACGTTCCCGCCGTCATCGACTGTGGGGCGTGCGGAGCACAGACCACGCTGGACCTGCCGATCATGCTGTGCCGGAGCTGTGACAGTACCGAGGTCACACTTGTCAGCGGTGAGGAGTTCCTGATCGCATCGATCGACCGCGCACGGGAGGTGTGCTGATGGGAAGATTCCACCGTCACGCTGATGGTACCGGGCACGAACACGATGAACGCGACGTCGGCGATCACACTGGCTACCTGGAGACAGGCACCGAGCGCGTTGCCGTTCTGGAGACCATCCTCGCCGAAAACGACCGCATCGCCGACCGCAACCGAGCTGACTTCGCCCTTGCCGGGGTCACCACCGTGAACCTCATGTCCTCTCCCGGCGCGGGCAAGACCACCCTGCTCAAGCGAACGATCGCGGCCCTCGGCGAACAGGTTCGGCTCGGGATTCTGGAAGGCGACATCGCAACCAGCCTCGACGCCGACGAGCTCGCCGGCCTCGGTGCGCCCGTCTCGCTGGTCAATACGAGCGCCGGGTTCGGTGGCGAGTGCCACCTCGACGCCACAATGGTCCGCTCCGGGCTAGGCCGGCTCCCTCTCGCCGAGATCGACGTGTTGATCATCGAGAACGTCGGCAACCTGGTCTGTCCCGCCGAGTTCGACGTCGGCCAACACGCCCGGGCCATGGTGTACGCGGTCACTGAAGGCGAAGAGAAGCCGCTGAAGTATCCGGTCATGTTTCGCGCCTGCGATGTGGTCGTGGTCAACAAGATCGACCTGCTCCCGCATCTCGACTTCGACCTTGACCGCTTCCTCACTGCCTTGCGGTCTGTGAACCCCGCCGCCCGAATCATCCAACTCAGTGCCCGCACCGGCGACGGGATGGCGGAGTGGTGCAACTGGCTGCTCGAGATACGAGCACGAAGTGCCGCCACAAACGAGGTAAGCCGCCAGCCGAGGACGCCGAACCACTCCCATGCCGGCGAGACCCACGCTCACGCCCTCGCGCCGAGCCCGGGAGAGGACCACGGCCACGCCCGCGAAACCTGACGCGCACCCGGTTTCGTGTGGATAGCGCCATCTTTTTGAGCTTCGGCAGCGGCTGTCGAGGCGCCCCACCCCGAGTTCCACTGCTGGCGGCGCGTACTCGCGTCGCCAGGAACCTCTGGGCTTGTCCGACGTGTATTACGACTTGCTGCAAAGGACGTATCCGCTGAATGCCTCTGATCGTCTGGCCGACGCGCGAAGGCTTCCTTGATGAGCCGAGCTCTCGGGCGTAGCCCTGCCATGTGACACAGGACAAGGAGGATGTGGCCGGGCCGACTCGGATCCTCTAGAGGCAGCGAAGATGATCACCCCCCGGGCTGGTCGACCTTTCCCGTGACGGCGGTTGGTGAAGCGGCATCGGTCGGCGATAGGTCGCGGAGGCCGATGACGGCCACAACGGTGGCGACCACGACACCACCGACCATGATCAGGAACGTGGCGCGGACGTCAAGGGTTTGGGCCAGTACCCCACCGAGTGCAGCGCCGAGGGGTTGGCCCCCCCACGCCACCATGCGACCGACAACGTTCACCCGTGCTTGGAGGTGGTCGGGGGTGACGAGTTGGCGATAGGTGATGCCGTTGATGATCGTGAGCTGTTTGGTCCACGACCACACCAGATAAATCGGCAAGGCCATCGCGACGCGCGTCGTAGCCGCCATTCCAACAAGCAGTGCAGCGCTGGCAGCCAGGCTCAATTGGGTAAGACGGGCCGGCGGGAGACGTCTCAGGAGGACCGGGAGCGTGACGCCTGCGACAAGCGCGCCGGCCGCGCCTGCGCTGTAGAGAAGCCCGATGCGGGCATCGTGGTCGGTAAGTCCTAGTTGTCGGACGGCATACACGACAAGCAGCCCCATGACTGCCCCGAAGGTCAGCGAGTTGCCGAAGCCAGCGATCGTCAGGGTGCGCAGCACGGGGTGGCGCCACACGAAACGTAGCCCCTCCTTTGCCTCGTCCCGCCGCCGGCCGACGGGGCAGGTGCGCTCCGATTGGAATGGCCTGCTGATAGTGGTCAGGACGGCGGCGGCGATCACAAAGCTGGCGGCGTCAAGCGTGATGGCGGTGGCGGCGCCGACCGTGGTGGCTAACACCGCCCCCACAGCAGGGCCGACGACAAGAAGGAATGAACCGGCGGTCGAAAGCAGACTCGTAGCGGCGACCAGGTGCTCACGTCCGGCCAAGGCGGGCAGAGCGCCGAAGTCAGCGGCGTCGAAGAAGACG
>JRHI01000108.1_pt1 | contig 86220 bp, 85 predicted proteins | sample 215371 | NCBI WGS metagenome assembly JRHI01 (sample SAMN02929681, study PRJNA255918) | sediment metagenome | biome: cave system; feature: Ice Cave; material: Sediment; isolation source: sediment from deep within a dark volcanic ice cave with no known source of... ... | reverse complement strand
GATGGCGCCGCCATCACCATCCTGGCTGTCCATCAACAGGAAGTCCGGCTGTTGCACGGTTGCACGGCGCTCAGAACCCACACACACCCCTGCCGACGTCGACGCGTGTCGGCTGTTGCACGGTTGCACGACACTTGGACCCACACCCCCATCGACGTCGACGCGCCATGCGTGACCCCTTGCACGGCTCCCCCCGAGTGGGATTTAGACTAACGGTGCGCGCCATTGGTACTCGAATTGGTACCCGGAAACGCGAAACGCCCGTCAGGGCGGGCGTTTCGAAGACTCCGGGGGTGGGACTCGAACCCACAACCTAACGGTTAACAGCCGTTCGCTCTGCCGGTTGAGCTACCCCGGATCAAGGGTTCAGCGAACCCGTCGCCCACTGTATCGGGAGCGAGATCACTCCGCTCGACAAGCCTCTCCAGTCGCCGGCTGTTGATGGTGTCCCGGTCGGCACCACCTTGAAACTCCCAGTCTCTCGACTCGTGACGCACATATGTTCGTAGCCGCTCCGGACAGATCATCCTGGCGCCGCGCGGGCCGGCCAGGCGCTCACAGGGCGCCTTCGAGCCGGGAGACCACCTCGTGAATCCGCTGCAGGATCCGTTCCCGGGCGTGGGCCAGCTCGTTGATGCCCGCCCCGCCTCGGGCCCGGCCGCGTGCGATGGCGCGGTCTAGCCGGGCGCGCTCGAGCACTAGCCGCGCGTGTTCGAGGCGCTCGGGGCTGGGGCCCCGGCCACGGCCAGCTCGGGCGACGAGATCGGCGAGCGACCGAGCCAGGTCATCGTCGTCGGGCGGCAGGTCGGACAGAGGTGCCTCGACGCGCTGTTGGAGATGCCGGGCGGCGCGGCGCAAGACCTCACTGGTCAGGAGCTCATCGGGGTCGATCGAGGCCAGCATCGTGGCCCCGGCTTTGGGCAGCGCGATGCACAGCGCCAGGAAGTCCCGTTCGGCGCGCAGGCTCTGGTCGAGCGCGGGCGCCTCCGGAGTCCGCTCGGGCGTCCCCCCCGCTCCCGCGGGATTGCGCGCCGGAACCGGAACCCCATCGAGCAGCGAAGACAACCGGCCTTCGCTCAGCTCGAGGCGCCCCGCCACCTGCCGGGCCAGCTCGTCGCGCAGCACGCTGACCGGGACCTCGGCCAGCACCGGACGGAGCTCGTCGAGGGCACGGTCCTTCCCCTCGGCACTACCCAGATCGGCCCGCTCGAGGATGCGCTCGACGTGGAAGACCACGAACGGAACCGAGGCCTCGACTAGCGTCCGCAGCGCATCGGCTCCTTCACGCTCGACCAGCTCGGCCGGATCGGTCCCCTCGGGCAGCGGCACAACCCGCAGCTCCAGCTTGCTGCCCGCCGCCAACCGGGCCGCCCGCAGCATCGCCTCCTGGCCGGCGCGGTCAGCGTCCAGGCACAGCACGAGTACCTGAACAACGCGTTCGAGCTCCCGGACCTGCTCCTCGGTCAACGCGGTGCCCATGATCCCTACCGCATTGCGAAGTCCCGCCTGATGCAAAGCGAGCACGTCGGTGTACCCCTCGACGAGGATCATCTGCCCCACACGTGCGGCCGAGGACCGGGCAAGGTCGATCCCGAACAGCTGGCTGCGCTTGTGGTAGAGCTCACCGTCGGAGGTGTTGAGATACTTCGGCCGCTGGTTCTCACGCATCGCCCGGGCGCCGAAGCCGCGCACGCGCCCACGGGAGTCCGCGGAGGGGAACATGATCCGCTCTCGGAAGCGGTCGTAGACCTGGCCTTGGCGAGCCTTCGAGCGCTGCACCAACCCGGCGGCCAGCAATTCCTCGTCGCTGAACCCGCTGCTGCGCGACGCGCGCAGGATGCGGTCCCACGCGCTCGGGGCGTAGCCCACGCGAAACTCACGCAGCGTCTCCTCGGTCAGGCCCCGGCCGAGTAGATACTCACGGGCCGGCTGGGCCTCCTGGGCCTCCCACAACGATCGGGCATAGTAGGTCGAGGCTCGTCCTAGGAGCCCGTACAGCCGCTCGCGACGAGCGCGCTTTGACGCCGCCACCGGGTCCTCGTCCTCTGTCTCCAACCGGACCCCAAAGCGATCTCCCAGCGACTCGAGCGCGCCCTTGAAGTCCAGACCCTCGGTTTCCATCACGAACGCGAACGGATCTCCGTGGACATGGCAACCAAAACAGTAGTAGTGCTTCTGGTCCGGTCGCACGTGGAAGGACCCGGTGCGCTCGTCGTGGAACGGACAATTTCCGAAGTAGCTGTCGACCCCCGCCCGGCGCAGGTCGACGCGGGTGGACACCAGAGCGAGCATGTCGACCGCGTCGAGCACGCGATCGCGCGAGTCGGCGCTGTAGCGGGTCACGGGGCGAAGGAGACGGGGACGGTGAGCGCCCGGAACGCCTTGACGGCGAAGCGGTCAGTCATCCCGGCGAGGTAATCCGTGACACGCCGCGCGAGGTCGCCCTCGGGAATCGACGCCGGAATCTCCTCCGGATGAGTGCACAGGTGATCGAACAGGGCGCGGATGACGATGCCGATCTTCTTCCCCTCTCGGGTCGCCTCGGGGCCGAGATAGACCCGCTCGAACATGAACCGGCGCAGCTCGGCCATCGCGCTGCCGACGCGCTCGCTCTGGACGATGGCGCCCGCCGGCTGTGAGTGCTCGACGAGATCGTGCACCAGGGCGTCGATCCGTCGCGGTCCCGTCCCTCCGAGGATCTCGATCGGCCCCGCGGGAAGGTCTTCCGCCGCGATCACCCCCGCGCGCAGGCCGTCGTCGATGTCGTGGTTGATGTAGGCGATCCGGTCGACCAGGCGCACGATCCCTCCCTCCATGGTCATCGGCTGGCGGGCTCGGCCCGAGTGTCCGAGGATCCCGTCGCGAACCGGCAGCGTCAGGTTCAGGCCCTGGCCGTCCCGCTCGAGCGTGTCGACGACGCGCAGCGAATGCTCGTGGTGCAGAAACGAGGCGCCGAACCGCTCGAACAGACACCGGTGCAGAGCGTCCTCGCCGATGTGGCCGAATGGCGGATGGCCGAGATCGTGCCCGAGCCCGATCGCCTCGACCAGATCCTCGTTTAGGGCCAGCGCTCGCGCGACGGTGCGGGAGACCTGGGTCACCTCCAGCGTGTGGGTGAGACGGGTGCGGTAGTGGTCGCCGATCGGGGAGACAAAGACCTGCGTCTTGTGCTTCAGCCGCCGGAAGGCCTTCGAGTGCACGATCCGGTCCCGGTCACGCTGAAACGGCGTCCGCAGGCCGCAGTCGGACTCGGCGAGCACGCGCTCGGCCGGATACGAGCGGATGGCCAGCGATGAGAGCTCGCGCTGCTCACGGTCGCGGATCCGCTCAGCAAACGCGGCCGCCACAGCTCCAGTCGGATGCTCGTAGCCAATCGTGGTCGTGTCCTCGCTCACGGTACATCGATTCTGACACCGGGGCGAGCGCACCGCTCGAACCGTGACGAAGTTGTGGGGATAGATCCGGTGTTCGAGCGGCTCCTGAGCCTGGGGCTGGCGGGCGCCCTGGTCCCGGCCCGCTGGCGCGGCCGGCGCATGCCCGACGGGCTCTAGCGTCCTATACCTAGGCCGCCCGCAGAAGGGGCCGCAGGTGCACGTGGGCGTGGTGCTCGGCGGTCTCGGTGATTGCCCGCTCGGCCTGCCGCAGTGCGCATTCGGAGGCGTCGGGGGCGCTGGCCAGCGGCTGACCGAGGGCGCCGACCAGGAACTCGTAGGATTCCTGGTCGAGCGGGAAGGCGGCGGCCTCGCACGAGCTGCAGACGACCCCGCCTGCCGCCGCCGAGAATCCCCTCAGGTGCTCTAGCTCCCCACACGCCGCGCAGGCTCCGAGCTGGGGCACGATGCCCGCAGCCAGCAGCAGCTTCAACCGGAACGCGAGGCCGTTCCCGGGGCGGGCATGGGCCTCGTCGCTGTTCAGCAGCGAAAGCTGGTTGGCCAGCAGCCGAAACACCTCCGGATGGGGATCTGCGGTTTCGAACAGACGCGTCACCGCATCACAGGCCCGCGCGGCCGCATCGAGGGTGACAGCGTGATCACGCAGCGCGCCATGGGTCGCGATGGTGTCGACGCCGGTGACCGTGAGCAGGTCGCTGCGGCCCTCGTGGAGCATGGCGCGGACATGGAAGAAAGGCTCCAGCCGCGCGCCGAAGCGGCTGCGTGAGCGGCGCACCCCCTTGGCTATCGCGCTGATCCGGCCGTGGTGGGGCGTGTACATGTGAAGGATACGGTCGGCCTCGCCGTAGCGCAGCGATCGCACGACGATCGCCTCAGTCTTCAGGGGTTTGGGCATCGGGGCATCCCGGCTATCCTCAATGAAGTCATGCGTGCCGTAACCGTCTATACCACCGACGCCTGCTCACGCTGCGTGACCGCAAAATCGCTCCTGGCGAAGCGTGGGATCGGCTTTCAGGAAGTCAATCTGGCAAAGGACCCGGACGGCCGGGCTGAACTCTCGCGCCAGACCGGGATGATCACCTTCCCGGTGATCGTGGTCGACGGAGAAAGCCTCGGCGGCCTCGACGAGCTGATCGCCGCCGATCGCAGCGGCCGGCTGCGCCAGCTACACGCCGCCGCTTAGTCGAAGCGCGGACGTTCAAGCCGCCCGTGCACGGGGCGCAGGCCTCCGCGCACGGGAGCGTGGCTTGGGCTGGCAGTGCTCGCAGATGTAGGTGCCGCGTCCGCCGACCACGATCTTGCGCACGGGTCCTCCACACCGCACGCATGGCTCGCCGGTACGGAGGTGGATCTGAAAGCGATCCTGAAAGGATCCGCGGGTGCCGTCGACATGCCGGAAGTCATCGATGCTGGCACCCTTGGCGTCGATTCCGGCCGCCAGAGCCTCCTCGATCGTCTGCCGCAACCGCTCCCACTGCGACAGCGTGAGTCGCCCAACGGGACGCAACGGATGGATGCCAGCGCCGAACAGCGCCTCGTCGGCATAGATGTTCCCGACCCCGGCGATGCGGCGCTGGTCGAGCAGGAACGCCTTCACCGGCGCGATCCGGCCGTGCGCGGCCCGGCGCAGGTAGGAAGCCGTGAACTCAGGGGTGAACGGCTCCGCGCCCAGCCGCTCGCCGAGGTATGTGTCGCGCTGAGCGCGGCCGTGCAGTAGGTGGCCGGTACCGAATCGCCGAGGGTCAACGTAGGCCAGATGGTGGTCGTGGTCGAACTCGAGACGCACCCGCGTGTGTGGCGGATCGACCGGCGGGTCGAACAGCAGGGAGCCGGTCATGCGCAGATGAATCAGTAGATGCCGGTCGCCTGAGAGCTCCCAGATCAGGTACTTACCCGCGCGGGCGACGCGATCGATCCGCGCGCCGACCAGCTCCCGCGCGACGGGCTCAGGTGGATCCGGACGGGTCCACCGCGCGTCGAGGACCTCCGCCGAGAGGATCGCGCGTCCCTCGAGGTGCGGCGCCAGCTGGCGACGGATCGTCTCGACCTCAGGCAACTCGGGCATCGGCTAATCCAGGTAGTCCGCCGCGTCCGGGAGCGCACCGACGCCGCAGCCATCGAGCACGACGACGAAGGTCCGCCTCACCCCGAGGCCGCCGGGGAAAGTCTGAGCGAGCGCTTCAGCGGCGAGAACACGGCGTGATCGACGGCGTGAAAGATCGCCGCCGGCGCATACTCGTCCAGCACGACCTCGGAGCTGCCGGTGAACACGTGGGTCGAACGAACCCGGCGCGGGTTGCCTTTGAGCCGCTCGAAGGCGTCGAGCTCAACCGCCGGGTAGCCGTCGACGGTCGCCACTCTCGCGCTGATCAACTGGAGCGAGGGGTCCTTGCTTCTGGCCGCGACGATCAGCTTGCGCTGAGCCGCGGCCAAGGCCGACCGCCCGGACGGCGCCGGCGTCCGCCGCGGATAGCTCCACAGCGCCGCGACCGAGTCCGACAGACTGAACGTCGTGACAAGCGGCGCCGGGCCATCGCGGTTCAACCAGTTCGTCGGCGCCCGGATCTGAAGTCCGTAGGCCGGATAGCTGAGCCACCGCAAGGTTCCTGCCGACACGGGCGAGGCCAAGCTGGGGACCGGGGTGCGTGAGTTGCCGCACCCAGCCAGGAGCGCGGCCGCGAGCGTCAGCGAGCTGGCGATGACCGTCACGGCACGCCGGGACACCGCGCTAATCCTCTCCGTCCCAATAGTCGAGGGGCTCGAGCCGGCCGATCAGACCGACGCCGCGGAAGGCGATCTTGTTCGAGCGCGGGTAGTAACACACGTCTCCGGAGTCGCGGGTGCCGTAGGCCAGGTACGTCATCCCCTCCGACCCGGCGCGAAAGACGTGGGCCACGCCCGTACCGGCCGGCCGTGAGATCACGCTGCCCGCCAGGACCGGCGTGTCGTCGGCCTCGCCGAGCACGAGAACTCCGCGCCCGCCGAGGATCACGAACAGCTCCTCCTCCAGCGAGTGGCAGTGCTGAGCCGTGGCCTCCTTGCCCGCGGCGACCTCGACGTGCTGAAGGCCCGTCAGCACGGAGCCGGCGGCGCGGCCGAGGTTCCGGCGCACCCGCTGGACCCGGGAGCGGCTCAGCGGGTCCGGCGACACGTCCTCCAGGTTCACGATCGTGCTCGGCCGCCGGCCCGGCTCGGGGGGTAGCTCCGGTGGCCCCAGCTCGGATTCACGGACGAACTGGACGGGCGCTCCGTCGATTACCCCTGAGGCGGACGCCACGGCGCGGTTTCCGAGCAGCGAGAGCTCGAGCCGGGGCAACCGCGTGGCCTCGTCCCGCTCCCGGGGGCCGAACGCGAGCACGTCCAGTCCGCGTTCGAACGCATGAAGGCTGTGGGCGCCACGCCCGGGGAGGTAGACGATGCAGTCGCCCGCCGACACCGGCGCCGTCTCGCCCTTCTGCCAGGAGAGGCCATGGCCGGCCAGGACATAGAAGATCTCCTCCTGGCGGCCGTGCTCGTGAGCCGGCGTCGACCAGCCGCCGGGGGCGATCTCGATGCGTCGCAGCCCGACCGTGACGCTGCCCGCGGCTTCCCCCAGGAACGTCCAGCGTGACCGGAGATGGCCGAGATCGTATTCGTGCGAGGGTGCCTGGTCGAGGTGGGTGCTGGCCATCCCCCAGGACTTTACGTTTCGCGCTCGATCTGCGCGCGTGGGTGCGCGTCGAAGTAGACGTCCCGAAGCCGGTCGGCCGACAGATGCGTGTAGATCTGCGTGGTGCCGATGTCGGCGTGTCCGAGCATCTCCTGAAGCGAGCGCAGATCACAGCCCCCCGCGAGCAGGTGGGTCGCGAACGTATGCCGGAGCGTGTGCGGGCTCATCCGGTCCGCGAGCCCGGCGCTGCGGGCATGGCTCTGGACGATCTTGTAGAGCCCCTGTCGTGACAGCGACCCTCCCCGGAGGTTGACGAACACGCGCGGCTCGTCCGTGAGCCCGACGAGCCGGGGCCGGCCCCGGGTGATGTATTCCCGCAGGGTCCTGATCGCCTGGCTGCCGATCGGCACGATCCGCTCCTTGGAACCCTTGCCGTGGGTGCGCAGTACGCCGGCGTCGAGGTCCAGGTTGGCCAGTGTCAGCTCGATCGCCTCCGAAGCACGCAGCCCGCAGGCGTACATCGTCTCGAGCAGTGCCCGATCACGGCGCGCCGCCACCCCGGAGCCCTGCGGCTGGGCGAGCAGCCGCGTCACCTCGTCCCGACTGAGGACCTTGGGCAGACGGGCGCTCGACTTGGGCGGCCGAAGCTCGGCGGTCGGGTCGCTCTCCAAGATCCCGTCCCGGCGCAGGTGCCGATGGAAGGACCGCAGACAGGCGATCTTGCGCTGAAGCGTGGCCGGGGCGAGTGGCGGCTTGCCCTCGCGGCCCTCGGCCAGCTCGGACACGAAGGCGGCCAGGTCTACGGGACCCACGGCCAGCGGGTCGACGCGCCGGCGCTGGAGGAACTGGCCGTACTGCCGGAGATCCGAGCGGTAGGCCTCGAGCGTGTTGCGGGACAGCCCGCGTTCGAGCTCGAGATAGGCGATGAAATCCAGCGTCAGATCGGTCAACCGCCGGGCGGGAGCAAGAGCGAGCGCCGGAGCCTCGGTGGTCGCCATGCCATGGTATTCGCGCTCGTCGGGCTGCGCTCCTTTAGTTTGGCGATCGGCGTGACAGGGGAGTTGCCGATTTTGAGAACTGGTTCAAACCCCTGGAGGAGTCCGTGATGAGAGTTCGCCGTTTCCGTTTGTTGCCACTGCTGGCAATTGCTGGTGTGCTGGGCGCGCTCGCGCTCGCCTCCGTGGCGGCCCCCGCCGCGCAGCCCACCGCACGGGGCGGCCGCCTCAGTGTCGGGGTCGAGGTCCTGCGGTTTGCCGCCGGCGGTCGGTCGCTGACGGCGACCGGGCTGGTCACGGCCAAGCTGACCGACAACGCGGGCCACGTCAAGACCGTGACCAGCCGGGTGGCCTTGACCGCTGCGGCCGGCGGGAACTGCCGGGTCCTGCACTTGTTCCTCAACGAGCTTTCACTGGATCTCCTCGGTCTCCACGCCCACCTCGACAAGGTCCAGCTCGACGTCACCGGAAACCCGCGTGGCGGGGTGCTGGGATCACTGTTCTGCAAGCTGGCGCGGGCGAGGATCGCCTCCGGCGCGCGTGCCTCCGCCGCACGGGCGCTGAACCACGGCATCAGCCGCGGTCGCGGCCACGCCCTGCGCTTCACGGCGTACCTGACTCCGGCGGTTGCGAGCACCGCGGCCGCCAACGCTACGTGCCCCGTGCTCGACCTCGTGGTCGGCCCGCTGAACCTTCAGCTGCTCGGGCTCGTGGTCGACCTCAACCGCGTGCACCTGACGGTCACCGCCACGCGGGGCGGGGGTGCGCTCGGCGATCTGTTCTGCAAGCTCGCCGACAACAACACAACGACGACGTCCACCACGACCAGGACGCCCTGACCTGATCCGACCACGAGCAGTGGGTCGCGCCGAATTCCGGCGGGGCCCGCTAGCGCGGGTCGCCGGGCGACATTCCGGCGGCCCGCGCGAAGCTGAGCCACAACAGCGCGATCAGCGACTTGGAGTCTGCGCACTCGGCGATCGCCTGATCGAGGCGGGTCAGTGGCCAGCGGACGATCTCGATCCGTTCGTTCTCCTCTGCCTCGGCCGTCTCGGTGTTAGTGGAGAGCTCGGTCGCGAGGTACAGCCACACGCGCTCGTCGGCGAAGCCCGGGCTGGTGTAGAAGCAGAACAGCTCCTGCCAGCCGGCGGCCTGCTGGCCGATCTCCTCGGCCAGCTCCCGCTTTGCGGTGGCCAGCGGCGCTTCCCCGGGGACGTCGAGCTTGCCCGCCGGCACTTCGAGGGAGGCGGAGACACCGGCGGCCTCGCGCGGCTGGCGGGTCAGCCATACGTGATCGTGATCGACGGGGAGGATCCCGACCGCGCCCGGGTGCCAGACCTTGTCCCGGGTGACCTCCGCGCCATCCCCGTGGCGAAATCGCTCGGTTCCGGCCCTGATGATCTTGCCCTTGAAGCTGACCTCCGCGTCGAGGTGCTCGAACTCCGGGCTCACAGCGGAGGTCCCTTCCGTGGGCCGGCCTGCTCGAGGAGCGTGATCGCCACCTCCAGCATCCCCTCCAGGGCATCGGCGCTGACCCGTTCGTCGGGCTGATGGGCGCGCTCGGTCCCGTTGGCCAGATTCACACAGGGAAACCCGGCCGACTCGAACGCATTGGCGTCCGAGCCGCCGCCAGTCTGGACGTGCTCGGGCTGATAGCCGCACGCGGCGAGCGCAACTTCGGCCAGTGCCACCGCCGGCGCGCGGGGTTTGGTCCGATAGCCCCTGAACATCCGCTGGACGGTCACGTCGAGGTCGCATTCGGCTGCGTCGGCGGCGTCCTGAAAGCGGTCGATGATGTCGGTCAGCACCTGCTCGACGCGTGCATCGTCGAGGCCGCGCACCTCGCTTTCGACGCGGCAGCGTTCGGCGACGACATTGGTCGCCGTCCCCCCGGAGATCGTCCCCACATTCGATGTGGTGGCGGCGTCCAGGCGCCCGAGCGGCATCGCGGCGATCGCCACGGCCGCCGCCGCGATAGCGTTGCGGCCATCCTCGGGCCGGAGCCCGGCATGCGCCGCGCGGCCGCGCAGATCGGCGGTGATCAGCTGATGGGTGGGCGAGGCGACGATGATCTCCCCGATCGGCGACGCGTGGTCGAACACGAACCCGAACGGACTGTTCAGCCGTGAGACATCGAACGCCTTCGCCCCATGCAGCCCGTTCTCCTCCGAGACCGTGAACAGCAGTTCGACACCGGTCTCTGGAGCCCGGCCGGCGGCGACCAACCGTCGCGCCAGCCCGAGGATCACGGCGACGGCAGCCTTGTTGTCGGCCCCGAGGATCCCGGCGTTCGCATTGCGCCAGCCGCCGTTGACCATCTCTGGCTCGATCGGGGCGACCGGCGGCACCGTGTCGAGGTGAGCGCAGAGCATGATCGTGTTCTCCGAGCGGCCCCGGATCGTGGCGAGCAGGTTGCCCGCGTCGGAGCCCGCCGCGGGACCGGCATCGTCCTCGTCGACCTCGATCCCGATCCGTCTCAGTTCGCCGGCCACCCAGTCGGTGCACGGGCGCTCGTGACCGGACGGGCTCTCGATCCGGCACAGGGCGGCGAAGGTGTCGTGCAGCTGCTGGCGCTCGGCGTCGGTCGCTCGCCTCACGGGGCGCCGGCGCGCGTCACGTCAGATGGAACAGGCTCGGCGTCCCGGGTGCTGTGGCCGAGGGCGGCGCCGATGAATTCACGGAACAGCGGCGCCGGGCGCTCGGGGCGAGATTTGAACTCTGGGTGGTATTGCGAAGCGACGAAGAACGGGTGGAGGCCCCGCTGAAGCTCGATCACCTCGACCAACCGCTCGTCGGGTGAGGTGCCCGAGCACACCAGTCCGACGGCTTCCATCCGCTTGCGAAGGTGGTTGTTGACCTCGTAACGGTGGCGGTGGCGCTCGTAGACGACGGCCTCGCTGTAGAGCTCCCGGACCAGCGAGCCGTCATGGAGCTTGACCGGGTCCGCACCGAGGCGCATCGTGCCGCCCATGTCCGCGATCTCCTTCTGCTCCGGCAGCAGATCGATCACCGGGAACGGCGTCTCCGGGTCCATCTCGGTCGAGTTGGCCCCGTCCATGCCGGCGACGTGGCGGGCGAACTCGCTGACCGCGACATGCATGCCCAGACAGATTCCCAGGTACGGAACTCCCTGCTCCCGAGCGATCTGCGCAGCGCGGATCTTGCCCTCGAAACCGCGGCCCCCGAACCCTCCGGGGATGAGGATCCCGTCCGCGCTCTCAAGCCGCGCGGAGACGGCCGGATCGGTTACGGCCTCTGAATCGACCCAGTCGATCTCGATCCGGCATCCGTGATGAACTCCGGCGTGTTTGAGCGCCTCGGCCACCGACAGGTAGGCGTCCTCGAGCTTCACGTACTTGCCGACCAGGGCGATCCGGACAAGCTTGCTCGCCTCACTGGCCTTGCGGGTGATCTCCTCCCACCTGCTCAGGTCCGGCTCTTCGGCCTCCAGGCCGAAGTGCTCGCGCAGGATGAAGTCGTCCACGCGCTCAGTCCGGAACACCAGCGGTACGCGATAGATGTCGGGCACGTCGTAGGCCGACACGACGGCCTCGATCGGGAGGCTGGCGAACAGCGCGATCTTGCGCCGAATGTCGGTGGAGAGCTGGGACTCCGAGCGGCATACGACCATGTCGGGGGCGATGCCGATGCGCCGCAGCTCGTTGACTGAGTGCTGGGTGGGCTTAGTCTTCAGCTCGCCGGCGTGGCCGATATAGGGCACCAGCGTCAGGTGGATGAACATGCAGCGTCTGCGGCCCACGTCCACGGGGAACTGGCGGATCGCCTCCAGGAACGGCAGCGACTCGATGTCGCCGACCGTGCCACCGATCTCGGTGATCACGAAGTCAACGTCGCTGGACTCCGCCATCAGCCGGATCCGCTGCTTGATCTCATCGGTGATGTGCGGCACAACCTGCACCGTCGCACCGAGATAGTCGCCACGGCGCTCCCGGCGAATCACCGTGTTGTAGATGCCGCCGGCGGTCACATTCGACGCGCGGCTCGTGTTTGCGTCAGTGAAGCGCTCGTAATGACCGAGGTCGAGATCGGTCTCGGCGCCGTCCTCGGTCACGAACACCTCGCCGTGCTGATACGGGGACATCGTCCCCGGGTCGACGTTGATGTACGGGTCGAACTTCTGCAGCTGAACGCTTAGCCCGCGCGCCACGAGAATGCGCCCAATCGATGCGGCGGCGATCCCCTTGCCCAGCGAGGAGACGACCCCGCCGGTGATGAAGATGAAACGGGTCTCCCCGTTGGAGTTGGTCGCGGGGCGTCGCGGGTCTTGTGCCATCGATCGATCCTCGAGTCTAGTGGACGGACCCAAGGTATCGGCGGGGGCGGACGGGAAGACGACGCTCCGATCGGGGCCCCCGGGGCGCCCGGAGCGAGGCGCTAGGCGGCGCGCAGCAGCTGACGAGCGTGCTGGCTGGCCGCCCGGTCGCCGTCGCCCGCCCCGAGCATGCGGACCAGCTCGCCGACGAGCTCGTCGTCCTTGAGGAGGCTCACCGTCGTCCGCGCCGGCAGCGTCGAGCTGTCCTTGACGATCGTGAAGTGGCGGGCCCCGAGCGCCGCCACCTGGGGCAGGTGGGTGATGCACAGGACCTGCCGGTCATCCGAGAGCTGACGCAGGTGCTCCCCGACCGCTCGGGCGGTGTGACCCCCGATCCCGGCGTCGATCTCATCGAACACGAGCAGCGGTAGGGCCGCCGCGGCGCCGTCGCCCACCCGGTCCTCGCCGACGCCGCCATGGGCGACGCTCAGCAGTGCCAGCATCACCCTGGACAGCTCCCCGCCCGAGGCCACCTCCCGCAGCGGGGCGGCCGACAGGCCGGCGTTGGGGGCGATCGAGAACTCGACCGCGTCCGCTCCGCGGGGCCCGCAGCCATCGGCCCGCGGGCGCACGTCGACCTCGAACCTCGCGTCGGGCATCGCCAGCTCGGCCAGCCGGCTCCGGACCGCGGCGGCTAGCTCGCTCGCGGCGGCACGCCGGCGCTCGGTCAGCCCGGCGGCGAGCCCTTCGAGTTCCGCACGAGCGGCCGCGAGCTCGGTTTCCGCCGCCTCCAGCGCCACGTCAGCGTTCTTAAGGTCCTCGCGCCGGGAGCGACAGCGCTCGGCGTGAGCCAGAACATCGGCGACCGAGCCGCCGTGTTTGCGCTGCAACCGGGCGAACAGCGCGAGTCGCTCTTCCACTTCCTCGAGCCGGCCCGGAGCGCCGTCGACATCCGCCAGGTAACCCTTCAGCTCGCTGGCCAGGTCCTCGGCCTCGAAGCGCAGGGCCTGCAAGCGCTCGGCCAGCGGCGCGAGCGTGGGATCCACGGCGGCGGCGTGCTCGAGCTGCTGCGCGGCCCCGGCCATGAGCTCGGCGACGCCGGTTCCGGCCTCGGGCGCGATCGCCTCTGCTCCGGCGGCGGCGGCCTGACGCAGGGTCTCGAGGTGGCGCAAGCGCTCTCGCTCCAGCGTCAGCTCGCGCTCCTCCTCCTCGGTGGGCGCCACCGCCTCGATCTCCTCGAGCTCGAACGCCAGCAGGTCCAGCTCCCGGTCCCGCGCGCCGGCGACGCCGCGCAGCTCCTGCACGCGCGCTTGGAGCCGACGGCCGGCCTCGTGGGACGCGGCGGTCCGCCCCCGCAGCTTCAGCTGGTCCGGGCCGCAGTGGGCGTCGAGGATGTCCAGCTGAGCGGCACCGAGCATCAGCTTGCGATGTTCGTGCTGGCCGTAGAAGGCCAGCATCCTCCCCCCTAGCTCACGCAGGTCCGCGACCGTGGCCGAGCGTCCGCACACGTAGGCGCGGGTGCGCCCGTCCGGCCACACCCGCCGCGCGAGCACAAGCTCCTCGGCGCCCTCCGGCAGTCGTTCGGCGAGCTCCGGCTCGAGCCCGGGCGGCATCGAGAAGACGCCCTCGACGTAGGCCTCGGCCGCACCCTCGCGGACGATCCCGTGCCGCGCCTTCCCACCCAGCAGCAGATCCAGCGCGTGGGCGAGCAGCGTCTTGCCCGCCCCGGTCTCGCCGGTGACCACGTTCAGGCCCGGCGCCAGCCGCAATTGCGCCCGCTCCATCAACAGCAAATTCTCGATGCGCAGTTCGTGCAGCACGGGCACGGTTTAGCAGGCGCGCGGGACGGATCACGGGCCCTTACTGCGCCGTGGCCAGCCTCCCGAACTTCTCGCGCAGGCGATGGTAGAACGTCGATCCGGCAATCTGTGCGAGGTGGCCCTGATCGTCGAGGAACCGGGCGACGATCTCCTCCCCGGGCGGGAGCACGCACACCGGCCGGCCGTCGACGGTGACATCGACCGGCTCCTCCCGCGAGCGATTCCCGATCCGCAGCAGGTCGTTCGGCGCGGCCACCAGCGCGCGTGCGGTCAGCGAGTGCGGCGCGATGAACGAGACGACGAATCCGGACACGCCCCAGGCCATCACCGGGCCGCCGTTGGCCAGGTTGTAGCCCGTCGACCCGGCCGGGGTGGCGACGACGAGCCCGTCGCAGCGCACGCGGCCGATCTCATCCGATCCGACCGCGTAGGACAGATCAGCGACGCGCTTACCCGGCTGGCGGTGCATCGACACGTCGTTGATGGCCAGCCAGTCGCCGCGACCGCCCGAGAGCGAGATGCCGGGCAGCGAGAGCACTTCGAAGTCGCCGGAAAACGCCTCCTCGAAGCCGCACCTGGACGCCTCGCGGTCAACGGTGGCAAGAAATCCGATCTCGCCGAAGTTGACCGCGAACACGGGCACCCCGGTGCCGGCGTACGTGCGCAGGGCGGTGAGGATCGTTCCGTCTCCGCCGAGCGCGAAGCAGATATCCGCGTCGGGCGAGACCGGCGCGTCGAGCTCCAGACCGGGGGCCGGCCGCAGCGAGTGCTTGTGCGTCTCGTCGGCGTCGAAGCGCAGCACGGCTCCCGCCTCACGAGCCAGCGCGAGCAAAGTCCCGATCGCAGGCGCGGTCTCGCCGGGGCGCCGGTGGGTTAACACCGTCGCGGTTCGGATCTCCTTCACGGCTCCACCTCGCGGGCCGCCCGCTCAAGGTCCGCCACGCCACCCCTCCCCTTCTCCGCTAGCCAGACGAAGGATTCCAGGTTGCCCTTCGGCCCGGGCAGTCCCGAGCTGGCGTAGCCCAGCACCGAGGCGCTGTCGGCCTGCGCGGCCGTACCCACGTCGATCAGCGCTTGGCGGCGCACGGCGGCGTCGCGTACCACCCCGCCTTTGCCCAGTCGCTCCCGGCCGACCTCGAACTGCGGCTTGATCAGAGCCAGGCAGTCGAATTGCTCGGCCGCGCACCCGAGGACTGCGGGCAGAACTTTGCTCAGGGAGATGAACGACACATCAATGACGATCAGCTCGGGCCGGTAGGGCAGCTCGGTCGCGGTGAGCCAGCGGGCGTTGGTGCGCTCAATCACCGTCGCCCGCGCGTCCGAGCGCAATCGCCAGTCGAACTCGCCGTACCCCACGTCGACGGCCACCACGTGCTCCGCCCCGTGCTGCAACAGGCAATCCGTGAAGCCGCCGGTCGAGGCGCCCACATCCAACGCATGCCTCCCGTTGACGTCCAAACCGAAGGCCGTGAGCGCATTGGCCAGCTTCACGCCGCCGCGGGACACGAACGGCGGGGGGGCGATGACCTCGAGCTCGATGTCCTCGCGCACCAGCTGGCCCGGCTTCTCGGCCCGCCGGCGCTCAGGCAGCAGCAGCACTTCGCCGGCGATCACCGAGGCCGCGGCGCGCGAGCGGGACGCGAACATGCCACGGTTGGACAGCAATGTGTCGATTCGGACTCGCTTCACCCGCCGGAACGGTACGTGATCAGACTCACACTCAACCTGGCGAAACCGGGGCAGCATGACGGCAGATTTCCTCCCAGCGATCAAACGCAGAAATACTCTCTCCTCCAGGGAACGGCTCGCCAACCAGCGGGCCGTTCCCTTTTGAGGAGCGAGAGTGGCTACTGCGTTACCTCGCTGCGCTCGGCCACGGCGGCTTCGATCCGCTCGGCGATCCGGGAGCCAGTGAACCCGACTTCCTCGTGCAGGAGCTTGGGGGCGCCGTGGGTGACGTAGTGGTCGGGGAGGCCGACGCGAAGGATCCGCGCGTTCAGGCCCGCGTCGGAGAGGGTCTCCCAGACCGCGGAGCCGAAGCCCCCGGCCAGCACGCCCTCTTCGACGGTCACCAACAGGTCGTGCTCGGCGGCCAACTGTGCGACCAGGCCCGCGTCGATCGGCTTGGCGTACCGCGCGTCGGCCACCGTTACCTCGAGTCCGCGCTCGGCCAGCAGCTCGGCCGCCTCGAGCGCCTTGGCGACCCCGGTCCCGTATCCGAGCAGCGCGACCCGCTCGCCCTCGCGGAGGATCTCGCCGGTGCCGATCTCGAGTCGCTGGGGCTGGGAGGGCAGCGGCACGCCGATGCCCTCGCCGCGGGGGTAACGCAGCGCGATCGGTCCATCGTCGTAGCGCAGCGCGGTGTGGAGCATGTGGACGAGCATCGCCTCGTCGCGGGGAGCCATCAGGACGATATTGGGCAGGCAGCGCAGGTAGGCGATGTCGAACACGCCGTGGTGGGTCGGACCGTCGTCGCCGACCAGGCCGGCGCGATCCATCGCGAACACCACGTTCAGCTTCTGCAGGCACACGTCATGGACGATCTGGTCGTACGCGCGCTGGAGAAAGGTCGAGTAGATCGCGGCCACCGGCTTACAGCCCTGCAAGGCCAGCCCGGAGGCGAACAGGATCGCCTGCTGCTCAGCGATGCCCACATCGAAGTAGCGCTCGGGCAGCTCCTTCTGGAGGATGCTGAGCCCGGTCCCGGAGTTCATCGCCGCGGTGATCCCGATCACACGGTCATCGCGCCGGCACTCGCGCACGAGCGCCTCGCCGAACACCTTCGTGTACTGGGGCGGAGCGGCGGTGGCGGGGCCACCGCCGACCGGCTTGACCGCGGGCAGCCGGTGGGCGATCGAGTTCGGCTTGGCGGCGTGCCACTCCTCCATGCCCTCGAGGCCGCCGTTCTCGGCCGGTCCGAAGCCCTTGCCCTTGACGGTTGCACAATGGACCACGACCGGCCGCTCGGCGGCGAGGGCCTCTCGCAGCGCGCGGCGCAGCGCACGGACGTCGTGACCGTCGATCACGCCCATGTACGCGAAGTCGAGCTCCTCCCAGAACATCCCCGGCGCCCAGAAGGCCTTGATCGACTCCTTGAAGTGGGGGCCGATCCGCTCGAACGCGGCACCGATGCCGGCCGGGAGCTTGGTCAGGCCGCCCTCGACGCCCTCGCGAGCGTGCCAGAGCTTCGGATTCAGCCGCACGCGGTTGAAGTACCGCGACATGGCCCCGACATTGGGCGCGATCGACATCCCGTTGTCGTTGAGCAGGACCACGATCGGTGTGCCGCTGCCGCCAGCCTGGTGGACGGCTTCGAAGGCGACGCCGCCAGTCATCGCGCCGTCGCCGAGCACCGCCACGACGTTGCCGCTTTCGCCGTGGCCGAGGCGCATCGCCTCCTTGATTCCGACCGTGTAGCCGATCGAGGTCGAGGCGTGGCCGGCGCCCATGATGTCGTGCTCGGACTCGCCGATCGAGCAGAACGGGGCCAGGCCGCCGTACTTGCGGATCGTCGGAAGTTGGTCACGTCGCCCGGTCAGGATCTTGTGGGGATAGGCCTGATGGCCGACGTCCCAGAGGACCTTGTCGCGCGGGGAGTTCAGCACCGAGTGCAGCGCCACGGCAATCTCGCAGGCACCGAGGTTGGCCCCGAAATGGCCGCCGATCTCGCCGACGGTGTCGATGATGTGCTCGCGTACCTCCTGGGCAACGAGCTGGAGCTCCTCGTCGGTGAGGCCGTGGAGATCCTGGGGTCCGTTTATGCGGTCTAAGAGCTTGGGCGGCATCAGTAGGTTCGGATGGCGATGAAGTCGGTGATCTGCTCGAGCTGCACGGCGCCGGCCGGCGCGGCTTCCCTGAGGGCGGCGCGGGCGCGTCCGTGCGATTCCCGGGCCAGGTTGCGCGCCCCGTCGAGACCGAATTCGGACACGAAGGTTCGCTTGCCCAGCCGCTCGTCGCTTCCCTGCTGCTTGCCGAGCGCCTCTTGGGAACCGGTCACGTCGAGGATATCGTCGACGATCTGGAAGAGCACACCCAACTCGCTGGCAAAGGTTCGGAACACGGGGATTGTGGCACGTTTGTGTGGCCCGGCCAGTAGGAGTACGCACTCGATGCTCGCAGCGATCAGCCGGCCCGTCTTGAGCTCATGCAGACGGCGCAGTCCGTCCGGGCCGGGTGCAGCGCTGGCAGCCACATCCAGATACTGCCCGCCGACCATCCCTTGTACGCCGGTCGCGCTCGCGAGCTCGGCCGCCGCGGCAAGCAGATCGGCCGGATCGGCCTGCTGGCCCGAGAGGAGCAGCCGGAACGCCTCGGCGTAGAGACCGTCACCGGCCAGAATCGCCACATCCTCGCCGAACGCGCGGTGGCAGGTCGGCTGCCCGCGGCGCAGATCGTCGTTGTCCATGGCGGGCAGATCGTCGTGAATCAGGGAGTAGGTGTGGATCAGCTCGAGGGCCGCGGCCAGTGGGAGCATGCCGGCCGGATCGGAATCGATCGCCTCGGCCGTAGCCAGGGCCAGGACCGGCCGGATCCGCTTGCCGCCAGCCAGCAGCGAGTAGCGCATCGCCTCCTCGAGGCCCGCTGAGGCGGCCTCGGTGGAGAAGTGCAGCCCCTCTAGGTAACGCTCCACCTCGGCGCGCAGATGCTCTGGGTAGGCGGGGGCGCTGCGGACGCTCGACACCGTCAGTGGATCGATGGGGGAGTTCGGGCCACTACGACGCGGCTGGGAGCGGCAGCTGCCCGGGCAGGTCCGGGAGCGGCTCGAGCGCGGCGCGCGCGCGCTGATCCACCTGGGCGCTGGCCTCCGAGGCCAGCCGCGCACAATCTTCGATCAGCGCCAGGGTGGCGTCCGGCTCGAGGTCTCCGGAGCGCAGGCGCTGCGCGGTCTCTTGCAGGCGCCCGCTGAGCTCGATCAGAGCGTCGGTCACCGCTTCAGAGTAGCGCGGGCGTTGGTCGGGGGGCGGAATCCTCCGATTTGGGGCTTCCGGTCGGGCAGCTGATCCTCAGCGCTCGCCGTCGAGCGCCGCGTTGACCAGCGCGTCGGCGTGGGCGTTCTGGGCCCGGGGCACGCTGCGGATCTTCCAGTGCTCGAACCGCCTCAGCGCCACGATGGCCTCCAGAAACAGCGGCTTCATCGACGGATGCTTGACCTTGTAGGTGCCGTTGAGCTGCTTTGCGACCAGCTCTGAGTCGTTGACGACCTCGACCTCACGGGCGCCGAGGGCCGCCGCCCGCTCGAGGCCGCGCAGCACGGCGCGGTATTCAGCGACGTTGTTGGTGGCCACCCCGATGCGCTCGGCGACTTCGTCGAGCACCTCGCCCTCGGGCGCCGAGATGACCACGCCGATCGCCGCCGGGCCCGGGTTTCCGCGCGCCCCGCCATCGACGTGGACCACGACCCTGCCTGGTGATTCAGTCAAGCGCTATTCATTGACAAGCCTGAGCTCGGGCAGCTCGCCGGGAACCCGCGGGCGACGGCGATCACGCGTCTCACGCTGGCCGCCGACGGTTGAGCCGGAGTCACGGCGGGAGGACCGGCGGCGGTCCAGGATCACCGTGACGTTCGGGTCCTCTGCGTAGTAGTCGGTCAGCTTCTCGAGCAGCTCGTCAGCCAACGCCTCGGGGACCACGCAGAAGATCACGGGGTAAATGCTATTCGACGACGGCGACGCGGCAAGGACGCTCAGCGCAGGATCAGAGTGCCCTGCTCGTCGGCGACTGCGTTGGCATGCGTCTCCTCCGGCGTGAGCTCGCTGAGCTCATAGCCCTGTCCGGCGACCCTGACGCTAGGCTGGTCATCGGCGAGGTCGGCCTCGTAGCGGTACCAGCACAGCTCCCAGGACACGACCACGTTGACGAGAGTGGCACGTTCCGCGGACGGCGCCACCGAGACGTCGGGGGCCCCGAGTGAGCGCGCCACGCCGGCCACCGTGCGCCGGTGCTCAGAGGCATTGAACAGCTCAACCGCGCTGGCGGACTTCTGTTCGGCGCTGGTCGGAACGGCCCGCACGTGGCGAGGTTCGCGGGCCTGGTCGCGGTTGGGCGCCTGGTCCGAGTAGGCGCTCGTGCTCGTCTCCGACCAGGAACGGCTGTCAAGCTCGTCTCTGAGCGTCGGCGCGGAGGTCGACGGCGCGGTGCCTTCACGGCGCCCGCGCAGCCTCCCGAGCAGCGACCGGCGGCGATCGCCGGAAAACGGGCTGTCCTCGTAAGCGGCCACTGTTCCCTCCCGGATCCACCCTTCGTGTAGTGCGCGCTCCTTGCACAGCTCGCACACCGAGCGCCGGGTGCCGCCGTTCAGATACACGTCGGCCCGCTCGCCGCGCAGCAGCGTTCTGCCGCATACGTCGCAAATCGTGTCATGACTGGAGGTGCGAATCTCTCGGGTGGCCATCCACCCGAGCGTACCAGGGGTTTTCAGCGCTGTGACGAACGGCGCTTAGTGGCCTGGGCCGCTAAGCCTTGACCGCCTCTCGCTCCGCTCTGGCCTCGTCGACCACCTTGCCGGCGAGGTGGCCCGGGATCTCCTCGTAGCGCAGAAATTCCATCGTAAACTCACCCTGGCCGCCGGTGATCGAGCGCAGATCCGGGGCGTAGGAGAGCATCTCCGACATCGGCACCTCGGCCTTGACCTCGGTCATTCCGCCACCGGTCGGCTCCATGCCAAGGGGTCGCCCGCGCCGGGAATTCAGATCGCCGATCACGTCGCCGACCGAATCCTCGGGAACGCTGACCGTGACCTGCATGATCGGTTCAAGCAGGACCGGCCCCGCCTGCTCAAGCGCTTGCCGCATCGCGTGTGTGCCGGCGACCTTGAACGCCATCTCCGAGGAGTCGACGGTGTGATAAGAGCCGTCGTACAGCTTCACCCGCACGTCCTTGACCGGATAGCCCGCGACCGCGCCCTCGGACATTGCCTCAAGGATTCCCTTCTCGACCGCGGGGATGAAGCCCGACGGGATCACCCCGCCCTTGATCGCGTTGACGAACTCGAACCCTTCGCCGGGTTCGAGCGGCTCGATCTCGATGTGGCAGTCGCCGAACTGTCCGCGGCCTCCGGTCTGCTTCTTGTGGCGCCCGTGCGCCTTGGCGGCCTTGCGGATCGTCTCCTGATAGGGCACCCGCGGAGGCTTCAGGTTCAGCTCGGCGCCGAAGCGCGCCTTGCATCGCTCGACTATCACCTCGACGTGAACCTGGGAGAGCCCGGCCACGATCTGCTCGCCGGTCTGCGAGTCGCGGTGCAGATCGATCGTCGGATCCTCCTCCTGCAGGCGCCGCAGCGCGGTGAACACCTTGTCCTCATCGCCCTTGCTCTTGGGCTCGACCGCGAAGGCCATGACCGGCGAGGGGAGCCTGATGCTGGGCATCTGGATCGGCTCGTCGCGCGCGGCCAGCCAGTCGCCCGCGCGGGTTTCCTTGAGCTTGGCCACGGCGCCGATGTCCCCGGGCCCGAACTCGGTCGTGTGTCCGGTCTGGGCGCCATCGAATCTCACGAGCTGGCCGATCCGCTCCTTGGCATGGGCACGCGTATTGAGGACCTGCGAGTCGTGCTTCATCATCCCCTGATAGACGCGGAACAGGTTGATCCGGCCGGCGAACGGATCGGCCCGCGTCTTGAACACGTACGCGTACAGCGGCTCGTCCTCGACCGGTTCGAGCGTCATCTCGCCGATCTGGAGTCCGCCGTGCTTGACCGGAGAGGGCAGGTCCTCGACGATCGCGTCGAGCAGCCGATTGGTGGCGAGGTTGCCCGTGGCGATGCCGCAAGTGACGGGGAACATCGCGCCGTGGTTGGTGCCGTCCTTGAGCGCGGTGACGATCTCCTCGTGGGAGATCTCCTCGCCTTCCAGGTAGCGCTCCATCAGCGTGTCGGAGGCCTCGGCCACTTCGTCCATCAGCTTCTCTCGGTATTCCTCGGCCTGGGCCTGGAGGTCGTCGGGAATCGGAATCTCGGTGCTGTTCTCACGGCCGGCCCCGTCGTAGCTGTAGGCCTTCATGTCGACGAGGTCGATCACACCACGGACCTCGTGCTCGGACCCAATCGGGATCTCGGTCGCGACGACGTGCTGGCCGAAGGCTTGCTTGAGGCTGTCGAGGGCGCGGAAGAAGTCGGCCCGCTCGCGGTCGAGCATGTTGACGAAGATCAGTCGCGCCAGGTCGAGCTCGGCGGCGCGCTGCCACAGCCGCGTGGTGTGCACCTCGACGCCCATGACCGCGTTGACGACGAACACGGCGGACTCGCAGACCCGGAGCGCTCCGAGTGCGTCGGCGATGAAGCTCGGGTCGCCCGGGGTGTCGATCAGGTTGACCTTGCGGTCCTGCCACTCAAACGAGGAAAGTGCCGCCGAGATAGACATCTGGCGCGCCTTCTCGTCGGTGTCGGCGTCGGATACGGTGGTGCCGTCGACCACGGATCCCAGCCGGTTGACCACGCCGGCCTCGAACAGAAGCGCCTCGTGCAGCGACGTCTTGCCACTCCCCCGGTGGCCGACGAGCGCCACGTTGCGGATGCGATCCGCGGGCTTGTGCATACCAGACTCCTCTCTCTCTGACGCCGAAGACGCGACCTTATCGCTTGGACGGCGGATGCGCGAAGGGTTCCCGGGCGCGGCGCGATCCGGTCTACGGCTAGTCCGATTCCCCCTGGAGCCTCGACCGCAGCCGCAGCACGGCCTTGGTGTGGAGCTGCGAAACCCGGGACTCGGTCACGCCGAGGACCTCACCGATCTCACGCAAGGTCAGGTTTTCGTAGTAGTAGAGCGCGATCACCAGTTTCTCGCGCTCGGGCAGCGCAGCGATGGATTCCGCGATCCGGTCCCGCAACTCGCCCTGGTCGGCGAGCGCCTGAGGATCCGGGGCTCCGCGGTCGGGCAGCGTGTCGAGCAGGGACACCTGGTCCCCGGAGGAGTCCGAGACGCTCCACAGTTCATCGAGCGCGACGATCGTCGAGTTGGAGATCTGCAGCAGCGCGTCGTGGAACTCCTCCAGGCTAATGTCGAGCTCGGTCGCCATCTCCTCGTCGGTCGGGGCCCGCTGCAACTTCGCCTCGAGCTTCACGTTGGCCCGCTCGATTTCCCGCGCCCGGGCGCGGACCGAGCGGGGAACCCAGTCGAGCGTCCGCAGTTCGTCGATGATCGCCCCGCGGATGCGCGTGATCGCGTAGGTCTCGAACTTGATCTCCCGACCGAGGTCGAAGCGCTCGATCGCCGAGATCAGTCCGCCGAGCCCGTAGGAGACCAGGTCGGCCTCCTCGATGTGCGCCGGCAGGCCGGAGCTCATCCGCCCGGCGACGTACTTGACCACCGGCGAGTACGCCACCACGAGTCGCTCGCGCGCACGCTCCTCACCGGCGGTCTTGTACCGCCTCCATAGGTCCCGGAGCTCGATCGCTTTGACGTTGGTTTTCAGTTTCCCCCCGGGACCATTGCTACGCGCGAGGGTGTGCATGCGTATAGGCCGATCGAAGGCGCGCCGACTCTACCCGAGTGTAAATCTGCGTCGTAGAGATGGTTGCGTGGCCAAGTAGTTCCTGAATCGCCCGTAGGTCCGCGCCGCCTTCGAGTAGATGAGTGGCGAATGAATGCCGCAACGCGTGCGGGTGCGCGTCGGCGAGCGCGGGCGCATGAGCGACTGCGTGGCGCGCCCAGGTTCTCAGCCGGCGCCTGACGTCGGAGGTTCCGAGTCGGCGGCCGGACTTCGATAGGAACAGCGCACCGGATCCGGCCCCGCCGGCCTCTGCCACCAGCGCCGGGCGGCCGCGCGAGAGGTAGCGCTCGAGGGCTCGCAGCGCGTGCTCCCCGACGGGCACGATCCGCGTCTTCTGACCCTTGCCCTCGACCCGCACGGTCTCGGAATCGAAGTCGACCGACGGGAGGTCGAGGGACACCAGCTCCTCTGCCCGCAGGCCCGAAGCGTAAGCCAGCTCGAACAGCGCGCGATCTCGCAGCTCGAGGGGCGTCGTCGCCGGAATCCGATCCAGCAACGCCGCGACTTCGTCGGCGCGGAGCACGCGGGGCAGTCGCTGCGGTCGCTTGGGGGAGCTCAGCAGGTCGGCCGGATTCTCACCACGCGCCCCGAGCTCGACCTGGGTGCGGAACAGACCACGCAGCGCGGCGATCTTGCGCGCGACCGTGGACGGAGCATGTCCGTGCTCGGAGAGGCTCGCGGCGTAGCGGCGCAGGATCCTCACGGTAACTCCGGGCGGCTCAACTTCGGCGCTGCTCGCCCAGGCGGCGAACTGACCCGCGTCGATCCCGTAGGCCCGCCGGGTCTTCTCGGCCACCGCGCGCCGGCGCAGATCCTGGTCGAAGTCGGTCAGCATCGAGCGCCAGGCGTCAGTGATCGGCGGGGTGTCTGGATCGCTGCGCATCGGTGCTCCAGCTATTCGGCGCCGTCAGGCCCCGACCTTCAGGCGATGTAAACGGGGGTGCCCAGCGGAGCCTGCGAGTAGAGTTCGATCACGTCCGGAATCGCCATCCTGATGCACCCGTGCGAGGCAGCGGTCCCCAGGGAGGCGAGCTGGTCCGTTCCATGGATGCCGGCGCCGTTGTAGATCCCCATCCACCGAGCCTTGATCGGGTCCGCGGGGCCGGGCGGGATCGTCTGACCGGCCAGGGAGCCTGCCCACGAGCTGTTCGGTACGTGCCAGGACGGATCGACCTGCTTGTCCTCGACGTGATACAGGCCGGCCGGCGTCTCCAGACCGGCCCGCCCGACCGCGATCTGGTAGCTCTTGACCAGCCGCAGGCCCTTCCACAGCCGTAGCGTGAACGCCCCCCGGTCGATGGTGATGACCGTCGGATAGTGCACCGCGAGAGCCTGCGTGGTGACCTTCGGCGTCGTCTTGTCCACCGGCACCCTGAGCGAGCTCGGGGCGGAGGCATCCCCCAGCGCCGCCTCGATTCGGTTCCGCAGCTCATCGGTGCGCACCGCCAGACCGCGTTGGGATGGGAGCGCGCCGACGGCGGAGCCGGTGAACGAGATGCTGGCGCTGCGCGCCGGCTGATCGATTCTCCGAGCGATGCGGGCAGTGAAGGCGGCGACTGAGGCGTGGGAAAAGCCCACCTGCGGCTCAAAGCGGACGTTGATGGACCCCCCGGTGACCGAGCGGACGACCCGCAGGAGAAGGTTGTCCGAGCGCGTGCGCTGCAGGGCCTGATCGATCGCCCCGCTGAAGTCCACGCGTACGCGTGCACGCGCCGGGGTCAGCACGAAGCGCCGGCCGCCGTAGCGGACCACGATCGTCCGGTGAAGGCGTGGAGCGAAGGCCGTTCGTAGTCGGGCCCGCGCCTGAGCCGCGCTCAATCCACCGACGTCGACACCGCCGATGGTGATGCCGTGGGCGAGTTTGTCGCGCTGAGCAGAGTCGTAGGCCAGCACGGCCGCCGAGCCACCGAGGAGGCAAGCGATCGCCAGGGCAACGGCGATAAACAACCGGCGGCGCACCATTCAGAGCCTACGCAACGTGAACCAGCGTCCCGATCGGCGTGTACCGGTAGACCTGCCCGGCCGGTCCGAGCGCCATCTCCACGCAGCCCAGGCTCTGCGGGAACCCGTACTGCGCCCGAGTGAACGCGTGCAGCGCATCACCGCCGTTGAAGTAGCTGATGTACTGAATGCCGGGATCGTGGTAGTGGCTGCCGTCGGGATTGGTGCCGCTCATCGTTCCCGACGGGATGTGCTCGAACACCGGGTAGGTTCCGCTAGCGGTGGGCGTCGCGGAGATCCCGGTGTTGACCGCGGCGCTCACCACCGTGTGTCCGTTGTGCCAGACGCTGAGGTGCTGGCCGCCGAGGCTCACGCTGACGTACGAGTACCCGAAGCGGGAGCGCTTGCCGTCCATAGTCGCTTGGATCAGCGAGCGCCAGACCGACGCCCCGGCGACCCCGTCGGTCGCCAAGCCATGCTCGTTCTGGAACGCCATCAGCGCGCCCCGCGTCATCACGCCCTCCGTGCCCGGCGACCAGGTGCTGCGCAGTGACTCCGGGACGTTCCCGTAGGCCCAGTCGAAGCGTCCGGCGGGAGCGTGAATCGCCGCGGTCTCCTGCCCGTCCGCGGTCAGCGGCACGCTGGCTGTGGGGGTGAAGTTGAACGGAAGGTAGCCAAGGCCGGCCAGCAGCTGCTGCAGGCGCAAGGTCGACCCCGCGGGGACCTTCCAGGTTCCGCTGCCTGTGGCTCCGGACTGCTGACCACCGACCAGACGCACGCCGTTGGGGAGAGCGACGGTGACGCTGGCGCCCAGGCCGTAACCGGTGCTCTGAGGCACGAACGTGATCGTATGGCTGTTCACCGGGTGCCAGCTGCCCGGCGTAGCCGGCGCCACGGGCGGGCGGACGTTGCCGAGCGCCTGTTGCACCGTCTTCGAGAAGGTCAGGCTGATCTTCGTGTGCGGGAGGATCGGGGTTCCGGGGGCGGGACTGGCTACCGCGGCCGCGGCCGCGCCGGCCGGAAACCAGCTGACCACCGAGGGGACCGACGTCTCCCACCGTCGCGGAACGGCCGAGACGGAAAAAGTGCCCGCCACAGCGGTGCGGTGAAGCCGGATCTCAGTCAGCGGCCTGGACAGAACCCTGCGCACGAGGTGGCCTTGAGATCCGTAGGAGATCGCCTCGACGGGCTGCATGAACCTCAGCAGCACCGGCGCTCCGGCACGGAGCGTCAGGTAGTGCTGACGGAGACTGGCGCTGGGGCTCATCAGGCTGAGGCGCAGATGCTCAGTCTTGCCGGACAGCCACGCGATCCATCCCGGGCGCTTGATCACGACGTCGATCGAGAGCAACTGGTGCGCTCCGATCAGCTGGCTCGGCCAGATCTGATTTCCCCGGAGCTCTACCGGGACCGAGCGGCTGTGCGGGCCGGTGACCACACTGACGCGCGTGATCGTGCCTCCACCGAACGGCATCCCGACGCGGGCCAGCGCCTCCGGATCAGAGGTGAGGCTGGCGTGGGCAGAACTCACCAGCAGCGCCGCCGCGCCGGTGGCGAGCAGCACCATCAGCAGGGCGCCTGCGGCCGCGAAGCGTCCACGCCGGCTTGGGCTGGTTGCCCCGGTCAACCGATGGTGGGTCTTGAGTGCCGACCGTGCCGGGGTGACCGCAGGGCGAAGGTATGAGACGCGCGCCAATACAGAGCTCCTCAGCCTCGAAATGGTAGCCGGTGCGTAGACGATCAACGAACGCGCTGGCCCCAATCCCCCGCTTGCAAGCAGTATTTCATCCGGTGCGGCGCGGCTGGGCTGACGCCGAGCGAGCCTGCCTCAACCAATCCTCCCTACGCCTGGCGGTTGCTCTCCCGGCTGGCCAGCGTGCGATCGAGTGCCTGCAGAACGCCTCGGCGGCGGCCATGAGCAGCCTCGTAGAGACGCAGTCGGCGCAGCGCCTCGGGCTCGAGCGAGGAGATGATCTCGATCAGCTCAGCCTCGCTCAGGTCGTCGTATTGACCGCGGTCGACCGCTCGCCCATCTGCGGCTCCCATCTCTGCGCCAGATCGCGGCTGGACGCTCGGGCTCCATCTCAGAAACTCCTCCACCTCGCGTTCGTAGCGGTAGGAACCGTCGCCGCTACCGAGTAGCGGGCGCAGCCGCTGATGGGCGCGGAGCTTCAGCACCGTCTCCCGTGTCGTGTAGCGATACGAGAAGCCGGTGGCCTTCAAACGGCGGTTGTCCAGTCCCCGGCCGGCGCGGAGCTGGCGGAGCATCTCGAGCGGGACCGGGAGCCCGAGCCGGCGCAGCTGGGCCGCGGCGAACACGGTCCCCCAGGGCGGCAGCACCGGTAACAGCCGTTTGCCGAGCAGCGACACCACTTCCGAGAACGCCAGTACGCCATCGGCTGCGGCGTTGTACACACCGGGCAGATCGTGCCTCGCCGCGTGCGCCAGTGCCCCCACGACGTCGTCCTGGTGGATGAACTGGCAGCGCGGATCAAAGCCGAGGATCGACGGGACCATGGGCAGGCTCAACAGCGACAGATACGACGACTGCAGCTCACCCCCGAGGGCATCGGCGAACCGAAGGGTCGTCACGATCGTCCGTGGATTTGCCGCCTTGAACTCGCCGAGCTCCACCTCGGCGTCGATCACATCGCGCTCGAGGGCAGTCCGGGGCGGCCGGCGTGAGGTCGTCTGCTCGGTCAGAAACGCCGGACCTTCGGGGTCGGAGCCGTACAGATGGGCGGAGGACTTGAAGATGACCTTGCGCACCGACGAGGTCTCGGCACCGCACGCCGCCAGGATCCGTCGGGTGCCGATCACGTTGATCTCTCTGGCGCGACTCAGCGACGCGAGCAGCGGATCGGCCACCAGCCGGGTGTCGATCAGCGTGTCGATCGAGGCGGCGCGGATAATCCGTCGGAGCAGAGCCGGGTCGGTCTGCACCCGCACGAACTCGGTCCGCTGGAGCTCGTGTCGCGGATCGGTGGCGTCGACCCCGACGATTGTCTGGACCGCACGGTCCTGCTCGAGCGCCTGGGCGAGGCGGCCTCCGAGCTGCGAAGAGACACCGGTGATGAGGATTCGTTGCGAGGTCACGGTCGGGGTCCTGCCGTATTGCTACCCAAGCCACACGCTTCGTCTCGCACCGACCATTTCCAGCAGGTTCTCCTGGATCAGCGCCCGGATATCGGCACCCAGCGACTGGACCAGGCGCCCGTCGCGCCACTGCTCGTCGGCCTGGCTTCCGGTATCGACCGGCTCCAGGAAGCGGAGTCGGAATTTCGCCGGCAGCGGGAGCGCCGGCCCAAGCGGCAGGCGGGGGAGCCGCGTCAGCCGCCGCAGCGGTCCGAACCGCATGAACACCGGAGAGGCCTCCTCGGCGCCGAGGACCGCGATCGGCACGACCGGGACGCCGGCTCGCATCGCAATCCGGACGAACGCAGCGTTCTGAAAGGGACGCAGAAGGTATCGCTGCTTGATCGGCTTGCGGGCCGCGTGCCGTCCCTCGGGAAACGTCAGCACCAGCTCCCGCTCGTCGAACAGCAATCGGTGGAGATTCGCGGGGTGGCCCGCGACCGCGCCGAGCTTGGTCACGAGCATGCCCAGCCCGGGGATCCCGGCCAGAGAGCCGTCGGTACTCAGGTGGACCGACCGCGAGCGAGGATGCTCCTCCCGCACAGCCTTGACGACCATCGCCCCGTCGGAGGGGATGATCCCGGAGTGGTTGGCGACCAGCAGCGCGCCGCCGTCTGCGGGCACGTTCTCGATTCCCTCTACCTCAACCCTGAACCAGAGGTGGTAGAGGAAGTCATAGACCGTCCGGTCGACGACGTTCTCGAGTCGCTCCGAACGTCCCCAGTCGGTTACCTGCCGGTCCGGCTCGAGGCCGGGGAGCTGCTCACGAAGGTCCTCGAGCCGCGCCGGCAGCCGGTCCCCGGGGTCGGCGCGCGAAAACTCAACCGTTGCGCCGGTCTCGGATCCCTTCCCGGTCTGCGAAGCGCTCGCGTCAGAATCGTCCATCGCGGCGATTCTGACACGGCCCCGGCGGGGCGAGGGCCCCCGGACACGATCGCGGACGGGCCGCCGGCCGCTCCCGATCGCCGTGAGCCCGTCAGCGGTGGTGCCCGTGTGCTTGAACAGGTCCGTGAGCGAGCCCGACCCCTTGTTCAGGTTGAGCGGGCGGCGCGGCTGAGCGCTACCGGGTGACCGCGCCCTCGGCGGCACTCGAGACCAGGCGCGCGTACTTGTCCAGCGCCGGTCCCGGGTATGGGCGATCCGGAGCCTGATAGTCGCGGATCCGCTCGGCGATGTCTTCGTCTGACAGGGCCACGTCGAGGCGGCGCGTCTCCACATCGAGCGTAATCTTGTCGCCGTCGCGGATTGCCGCGATCGGCCCACCGCGAGCGGCCTCCGGGGCCACGTGTCCGGCCATCAGCCCGCGGGTGGCCCCCGAGAAGCGGCCGTCGGTCAAGAGGGCAACGTGTTCGCCTAGGCCCTGACCGACGAGCGCGGCGGTGACGGCGAGCATCTCCCGCATCCCGGGCCCGCCGGCCGGACCCTCGTTGCGGATCACCACGATGTCCCCGGCCTTGACCGCCCCGGCGGTGACGGCCTTCATCGCCTCTTCCTCAGACTCAAAGACCCGCGCCGGCCCGGACTGCTTGCGCCGCTCATAGCCGGCCAGCTTGACGACGCAGCCATCCGGCGCGATGTTGCCGCGCAGGATCGCCAGGCCGCCGGTTGCCTTGAGCGGGTCATCGAGCGGACGAACGACCCGCTGTCCCGCCTGCTCCTGGGCACCATCGGCAATCTCCCCCACGGTCTGCCCGGTCACGGTCTGGGCGCTCTCGTGCAGCAGGCCGGCCTCGCGCAGCCGCTTCATCAGGAGCGGCACGCCACCGGCCGCATACAGGTCCGGGGCAACGTACTTTCCGCCCGGTTTCAGGTCGCACAGCAGCGGCGTGCGTTCGCTGATCCGGTCGAAATCGTCGATCGAGAGCTCGACGCCCATCTCTTCGGCCACGGCCAGGAGGTGCAGTACGCCGTTGGTGGAGCCGCCGCTGCAGGCGATCGCGGCAATCGCGTTCTCAAGGCTCTCACGGGTGATGATCTCGCTCGGCCGTTGTCCGCGGGCCAGCACGTCCATGACCAGCGCGCCGGCCTGGCTCGCGACATCGGCCTTGCGCGGATCGAGCGCCGGAACCATCGAGAACCCGGCGGGCGAGATGCCCATCACCTCGAAGGCCATCGCCATCGTATTGGCCGTGAACTGCCCACCGCAGGCGCCCGCGCCGGGCGAAGCCACGTCCTCGATCTCGGTCAACTCCTGATCGGTGATCCGTCCGGCCGCGTGGGCCCCGACCGCCTCGAAGACCTCCTGGATCGTCACCCGCTCGCCGTGCAGGTGACCGGGCAGGATCGAGCCGCCGTAGAGCATCAGGCTCGGCACGTTGAGACGGCACAGCGCCATCACGGTGCCGGGAATCGTCTTGTCGCAGCCGCTGATCGTGATCACCGCATCGAACATGTGGGCGTCGCACACGAGCTCGATCGAGTCAGCGATCAACTCCCGGCTGACCAGTGACGCGCGCATCCCCGCGGTGCCCATGGTGATCCCGTCGGAGATTGCAATCGTGTTGAGCTCCATCGGGGTACCACCCGCGGCACGAATGCCGTCCTTGACCTTGGCCGCGAGCGCGCGAAGATGGAAGTTGCACGGCATCGTCTCGATCCACGTGTTGGCCACCGCGACGATCGGCTTGCTGAGCGCCTCGTCGTCGTAGCCGATGCCCTTCAGGTACGCCCGGGCGGGCGCGCGCGCGGGCCCCTCGGTCAGCGCGCGGCTGCGGTGCTTGAGGTCAAATGGTTCGGTCATGGCGCGACTGTACCGCCCCGGATCCGGCTGCTCGCGGTAACGCGCTCGAAGCCGGCCGGCGCGTCAGCCGGCAGCGTCAATCCGGTGCGCCGCGCTGCCGCCCGCGGCCTGCCGCATCCTCGCCCGCTCCCACTGCGCGAGCCGCCACAGGTCCCGCGTCACCTGAGCCGGATCGAGCTGCCGGCCGGGGAGGTGCATGTTGGCGGTCGAGATCAACTGGCGTTCGTCGCCGGTCAGCGCCATCCACTTGGCCAGCACATCGTCTGAGTCCGGGAGCCGGGCGCTGCCGTAGGGCCGGGTTTCGTCGGGAAACTCGACGCAATACTCGCTCAGCAGCCGGTGAGTCTGGGCCAGATAACCGATCACCGGCTTGTGCGGGTAGACGAGGTAGGCGTAGGGCGCTCCACCAGTGGCGCCGGCCGCGTCCGGTCCGTCGGTCTGCGAACCCCAGACCCGAATGAAGCCGAGGTCGCGGTACATGGCCCACTCTTCCTCGTTCACACAGGAGCACAGCAGCTCACGTGCCCGCTGCTCGGCGCGCCGTTCACGCCCCGGATCGAACGCCGGCGTGGGGGCGCGCCGCTGATGCGCGCGGTGCCGCGCCCACGCGTCCTCGAGGCGCGGGACGATCAGGTCTGAGAGCAGCGCCAGCGCCACCAACGAGGTCGCTGCGAGCGCCAGCAGCACCGCGTGCCCTGCGCCTACCGGCCGCCCGCTGCGCGCGGGAAGAAGATCACGCGCTCGGCGTCACGGGGGATGTCGGCGAAGGACCGCACCATCTGCGCCTGCCGGCGCCCGTCGGTGAGGGCGACCGGCACGGCCGCCCAGAGGCCGGCGTCGAGCTGACGGCGGAACTCCTCGATCAGCCGGAGCTCGTCGTCCTCAAGCTCGACGTCGCCTTCTGCGATCAGCACTTCACCGTGTCCTGGCTTCATCCGCAGAAAGCGCACAGCTCGATTATGTCAAAGAGTGAAGGCCCAACACGTCAACCGGACCCGCCCCGGCCCCGATTGCGCCTAACCCGTTTCTGACTGCTGCCGCGGCGAGTTGCTTGGCGGCCCGGGCCGCCTCGATGGGCGTGTCCCCCCACGCCAGCCGCGCCGCCAACACGGATGAGTGGGTGCAGCCCGACCCATGAGCTGCTGCGCTGCGATAGCGCTCGCCGGCGATCTCCACCGGCTCATGACCGTCGAAGAAGACGTCGATCACCTGCTCACGATGGCCTCCGGTCACCACCACGACGGCCGGCCCGAGGGCATGCAGGGCCTGGACCAGCGAAATAATCTCGTCATCGAGCTCCGGCTCGCTGATTGGGGGGATTTGGGAAATTTCTCCTGTAGAGGTCGAGAGATTCACCAGGCCACCTATCGGTTCGGAGCCGACCAAGGCCCGGGCTTCGAGCAGATTCGGCGTGATCACAGTCGCTCGCGGCATCAGCAACTCGATCATCGAGCGTTTGGCATCACGGTCGAGCAGGGCGGCGCCGGACTCGGCGACCATCACCGGATCGAGCACCACGGGCAGCCGCGCCGGAAGCTCTTCGAGGCCGCGAGCCACCGCCTCGATCGTGGGCACGTCGCCCAGCATCCCGATCTTGACGGCATCGATGCCGATATCGGCGCTGACCGCGCGAATCTGGGCGATGATCATCTCCGGCGCCACCGGCCGGATGGCGGTCACCTCGACGGTGTTCTGGGCGGTGATCGCCGTGATCGCGGTCATCCCGTGCACGCGACAAGCCGCGAAGGCCTTGAGGTCGGCCTGAATCCCGGCCCCCCCACCCGAGTCAGAGCCGGCGATCGAAAGCACACGCGGGATCCGTGGTTCGCTGGTCATGCGTGGAGCAGGTTACGAGGTCGCCGAGAACGTTCCACCTGGCCCGCGGCGAATGTAGCCGGACAGCTCCAGCGCCGCCAAGGCGGCAAGGCCCCGGTCAGCCGGCACCCCAGCCTGTGCGAGTGCCGCTGCCGTGCTGTGCCCGTCGGCGATCGCGCCCAGAAGCAGCCGCAGCTCGGGCGCGAGGTCCGCGCGCGCGGCCGCCTGCACCCGCCGCGCGCCGGCGCCGTAGAGGATGTCGAGTACGTCCTGGGCGCCGCGCACCACGTGGGCCCCCGTCGCCAGCAGCGCGTTCGGCCCGGCGGCCTGAGGAGAGCTGACCCGCCCCGGGACGGCGCCCACCGGCCGCGGCAGGGACCGCGCGAAGCGCGCCGTGAGCAGCGCCCCTGAACACTCGCCCGCTTCCACCACGACCACCATCGCGGACAGCGCCGCCACGATCCGATTGCGGGCCGGAAACATCCATCGCCACACCTGCGTGCCCGGCGGCAGCTCGGAAACCACCGCCCCCGTGGCCTGAATCCTCCGGTGGAGAGCTCGCTTGGCGGCCGGATAAGGTCGCTCGGGCCCGGCCGCAAGCACGGCCACGGTTCCGCCAGGCGCCGACACCGCACCGGTGTGCGCGGCCGAGTCGATCCCCAGCGCCATTCCGCTGATCACGCCGACCCCGGCGCCTGAGAGGCCGCGGCCCAGCGAGCGGGCAACCTCGAGTCCGTAGGGCGACGCGCGGCGCGCTCCGACGACGGCCACGGGGTCCTGCGCGACGCGGCTCAGCAGGCGCTCGAGGCCGCCGGCGACGTGCAGCACGGCCGGCGGGGCGCTGAGCTCCCGCAGGCGCCGCGGATACCGATCCTCACAGCGGCACACGGTGGCGATGCCCGCGTCGCGGCAGCGCTCGCGGGCAGCAACGGGGTCAAATCGCGCGAGCTCTCGGATAACGGCGATCCGCTGCTCACCGGCCACGGCGGCGATCAGTGGCTCGTCGTCAAGCTCCAATAGCTCCAGCATCCGGCTGCGCACCGGCTCGAGATTCGCAGCGAGCCGAGCGAGCAGCCAGGCTCGGGACAGACAGGCCTCGCAGGCGAGACTCACCCCGCCAGCGCCTGATCGGCATCCCCACGCTGGCGCAGGCTCAGTGCGGTCAGAACGTCGCCCTGCGTGACGAGGTCCCGCCGGGCGAGATCGGCGATCGTCCGGGCGACCCGGAGGACCCGATGCCGGCCGCGGGTGCTCAGCGCCCCGACGGCGTAGGCGCGGCCGAGCGTGTCGATCGCCGTGTCCTCGAGCCGCACGTAACGGCGCACCAGACGGCCGTCCATCTCGCCGTTGCAGCGTGCCCCGGAACCGCGCAGGCGGCGCAGCTGCCGCTCCCGGGCCGCGGCCACCCGCGCCCCAGCGGCGGTCGAGTCGATCGCCGCCGGTGCCCTCAGATCCGCCTCGCCGGGGCGGTCCACCGTAACCAGCAGGTCCATCCGGTCGAGCAGCGGCCCACTGAGCCGGCGGCGGTGGCGGCGCAAGTCGGTCTCCCCGCAGACGCAGCGATCGTCGATCCCGGCGAACCCGCACGGACAGGGGTTCGTGGCCGCGACCAGCATGAAACGGGTCGGGAACACGAGCGCCCGCTGGCCGCGGACAATCGTCACTACGCCGTCCTCGAGTGGTTGTCGGAGGGCATCCAGACTCGAGCGCTGGAACTCGGAGAGCTCGTCGAGGAAGAGGACGCCGTGATTGGCCAGAGTCGCCTCCCCCGGTCGCGGGACCGAGCCTCCGCCGACGAGCCCCGCCGGGGAGATCGTGTGGTGCGGAGCCCGGAACGGCCGCGTGCTCACCAGACCGTCGGCATGGATGCCGGCCACGCTGTGGATCCGAGTCACCTCGATCGCCTCCTCGCGCGTCATCGCCGGGAGGATCGACGGCAGCCGTCGCGCGAGCATCGTCTTGCCGGTTCCGGGCGCACCCTCGAGCAGCAGGTTGTGCGCGCCCGCCGCCGCGATCTGGAGCGCCAGCAACGGGGCCGCGTGACCGCGCACGTCGCGCAGGTCGGGCTCGGACAGTCGCCCCGGCGCGGGGGCCCGAGCCGGAGCCGGGGGTGGTAACGCGGGTGGGAGCTCACCCGCGATCACACCCGCCGCAGCGCGCAGCGTCGCCACTCCCGCCACCTCAATGCCGTCGACCAGCGCTGCCTCGCGAGCGCGCTCACGGGGGACGATCAAGCGCGCCAGGCCGGCCCGGCGGGCCCCCTCGGCGACGGCCAGCGCGCCGGGCGAGTCGCGCAGCTCGCCTCCCAAAGACAGCTCGCCGAACACGGCGTAGGACGCCAGCGCATGCGGCGGGATCTGATGGCTCGCGACAAGCACGGCGAGAGCCAGCGCGACGTCGAATCCGGGCCCCATCTTGCGCAGGAAGGCGGGAGCCAGATTGGCGGTGATCCGGCGATCAGGGAACTTGAAGTCCGAGTTCAGGATCGCCGAGCGGACGCGATCCCGCGACTCCCGGACGGCGGCGTCGCCGAGTCCGACGATGGTGAAGGCGGGCAGGCCCGAGCGGATGTCGACCTCCACGCACACCCGCCGTGGATCGACCCCGTCGATCGCGAACGTCGTCACTCGGGCGAGCATTCCGTGAACCTACGCCGAGTGGCGTGGAACGTGGGTGACGTGGCGTGCCAATTCAGCGCAGGCGCGACCCCCCGGGCTGCGGAGAGTTGTGACACGACGCAAACCACGTGTTGCACGATCGGGCGTAGCGTGCTCGGCCATGAGCGCAGACGCGCGCCACCGCCTGGGACAACTCGGGGAACAGCTGGCCGCGGAGCACCTCGAGCGCCGCGGCTTTCAGATCGTCGAGCGCAACTACCGCACCCGCTGGGGCGAGCTAGACATCGTTGCCTACGATGGAAATACGCTCGCATTCTGCGAGGTGAAGACGCGTCGGATGAGCCCCGGCAAGGGCAATCCGCTCGACGCGGTCGGGACGCTGAAGCGCTCGCGGGTACGTAAGATGGCCGGCAGCTGGCTGATCGAGCGGGTGGAGCGGCCCTACGCGCGGTCGCTGCGCTTCGACGCTATCGGCGTCACATTCGATCCCTCAGGCCGGTTGGCGAGCATCGAGCATCTGGAAGGCGCGTTCTAGTCCGGAGGCTCAGCACACGAGCCCGAGCTGCTGGTAGGCCATCGACTGAAACGACAGGCGATGCAGCGGAGACACCCCTTTCCGCTCGATCGCCTCGCGGTGCTCAGGGGTGGCGTAGCCTACGTGCTGGGCGAACTCCCAGCCCGGGTGGGCGACGTCGGCTCGGCGCATATAGCGATCGCGCGTCTCCTTGGCGATGACCGACGCGGCAGCAATCGCCGCGCTCTTGGCATCGCCGCCGATCACCGCCCGCTGCTCGTAGCCGAGCGCCGCCACCGGAAAGCCGTCGCTGAGGCAGATGCAGTCCTCGCACGCCACCTGCGCGAGCGCGTCGCGCAGGGCGGCCAAGTTCGTCACGTGGAGTCCCCGGGCGTCGATGCCGGGCGCGCAACGGGAGACGATCGACACCCGGTCCGCGACCCGGAGAATGACCGGAAACAGCGCAGCACGGGCCGCTGGTGTCTGCTGCTTTGAGTCATTCAGCGCGCTCAGCGCGCGGATGTCCGCCGGCCGTAACCGCTGCATGTCAAGGCGCACACCAGCGGCCACGAGCGGACCGGCCAGGCAACCGCGCCCGGCCTCGTCGGCGCCGGCGACGAACCGAGTCCCCAGCGCACGGTCGAAGGCGAACAGCCGTCTGGCCGCCCGGCTGCCCGGCCGCTTGGCGGCTCGTTTAGAGGAACCCGATCCGGTCCGGCGGCCAGTAGGTGAAGAAGGCGACGCCGATGACCCACTTGTTAGAGACGGGACCCCAGAAACGGCTGTCGTCGGAGGCGCCACGGTTGTCCCCCATCATGAAGTAATCGCCGGGCGGAACCACGATCGTTTTCCGGAAATTGCAATTAGGGCCGCCGCCGCAGTCGATGATGTAGGAGTCCTTCTCCCGCACGCCGTTGCGAGTCACGTGGCCATCGGCGATCGAGATCCGGTCTCCCGGGCCCCCCACAACCCGCTTGATGAACGTCTGGGTGGACTCCGTAGGGGTCGGGGCGTCGCAGGCCGCCGAGTTCCCGCTTCCCTGATTCTGGTTGGCGCAGATGCCGTTCCCGAGGTCCGCGCCGTGCGGTGGATGAAACACGACGATGTCGCCGACGCTCGGGTGACTGATCAGGCGGTTGGTCAGCACGCGCTGGTTGATGTGCAGGGTGGGCAGCATCGATCCGCTGGGGATCCGATACGGCTTGACCACGAACGCCTGGATCAGCAGCGCCAAGCCCACGGCCACGACAACCGTCAGCACCAACTCGAGCAGAGACTTGATTCCTGAGCGCGGAGCGCCGGCCCTGCTGCCAGCCATCAGAGAACCCCGACCCGGGCCGGAGGCCAATAGGTGAAGAACGCCTGCCCGATGATCCAGGTCTTGGGGACGGGCCCCCAGAAGCGGCTGTCCTCAGAGTCGGGACGGTTGTCGCCCATCATGTAGAAGTCGCCGCGTGGAATCGTGACCGTGCCGGGGAAATCGCATGATCCCCCGCCGAGACAAGGAACGACGTAGGGATCCTTCTCGGCGACGCCGTTGCGGATCACGTGACCGTTCCTGATCGAGATCCGGTCACCGGACACCCCGACAACGCGCTTGATGAACGTTTCCGACGAGGGATGAGCCCCAGCCCGATCGCAGGGGCGGGCGTTGTTCTGCCCGACGCCGTTCTGGCCCTGGCTGGGATCCGCGCAACTCGAGTAGTCCTTGGGCGGATGGAAGACGATGATGTCGCCGACGTGAGGGGAGGAGAAATGCGTCCCGATGCGGTTGACCAGCACCCTTTGGTTGATATGGAGCGTGGGGAGCATTGATCCGCTGGGAATGCGGTATGGCTTGACCACGAAGGCCTGGATGGCGAGCGCGAGGCCAAGGGCGCTCGCCACGATCAGCACCAACTCGAGCATCGAGCTGGGCAGCGACTTCCTCGTCTCGGTCACACCGCTGGGTCGCCAGCGGGTGCCTCCGCGGCGGGCGGTTCCTCCGTGCCGGCGGGCGGAGCCTCGGCAACGTCGGCTCCGAGCGGGGCGACCTCGGCCGGAACCTCCACGGCGCCGGCCTCTGGTTCAGTGGTGACAGCCGCGGGCGCGTGGAGCAACGCTCGTTCGACGACCTCCTCCGGGCGCGAGGAGCGCCGCTCGCGCACACGGGCGCGCTTACCGACGCGGTCGCGAAGGTAGTAGAGCTTGGCGCGCCGGACGTCGCCGCGGGCGGCGACTTCGATCCGCTCGATCTTCGGCGAGTGCAGCGGGAACGTCCGCTCTACCCCGACGCCGAAGGACTGCTTGCGCACCGTGAACGTCTCCCGGGCTCCGTGACCTTGACGCTTGATCACCACGCCCTCGAACACCTGCGTCCGGCGGCGTGTGCCCTCGATGACCTGAAAATGGACGCGCAACCGATCCCCGGCGTCAAACGACGGCACTCGGCGGAGCTGGGCTCGCTCCAGGCTGTTGATCACGGTGCTCATGGCAAGTAAACGCACCGCCGGTACCGACACTCGGTCGGTTCCGGGGCCTTCACGCCAGCGTGGCGCGTGGCTCCGTCCGGGCGGGGCGGCTTATGGTAGCGAACCAGCGTCGGCGCGCGATTGGCTCTGCGCCAAACGCCATTCGCGGATCCGCGCGTGGTGCCCAGAGAGGAGCACTTCGGGCACGGGCCAGCCGCGGAACTCGGCCGGGCGCGTGTAATGCGGATACTCCGGCGCCCCCGCCAGTGCCTGGCTGAAGGACTCCTCCAGAGCCGAATGCTCGTGCCCGAGCGCCCCGGGAAGCTTCCGCAGCACCGCGTCGCACACCACCATCGCGGCGAGCTCGCCGCCCGCCAGGACATAGCGCCCGATCGAGATCTCGTCGGTGACGAAATGGTCGAGGATGCGCTGGTCGAACCCCTCGTAGCGTCCGCAAAGCAGGGTCAGGCGCGGCTCCGAGACCAGCTCGTCGACCAGGCCCTCGTCGAGCACCCGACCCGTGGGGGTCAGCGCGGCAATCCGCCGCTGCGCCGGTAGCTCCGCGGCGTCCTCGCCGTAGTGGGCACGCAGCGCCGCCGCGACCACATCGACTCGCAGCACCATCCCCGCGCCGCCGCCAAACGGCGTGTCATCCACCTGCCCGGCGCTCAGCGGGGTGTGGTCCCGGTAATTGACGTATTCCAGCCGGTTGCCACCGGCCAGCGCATTCTCGACATGCCGCTGGTGCCCAAACCATCCGAACGCGTCCGGAAACAGCGTGAACACGTCGAGCTCCATCAGCGGTTCCCGAGAAACTGCACGTCGACCAGGATCTCCCGCCGCTCGATGTCCACCGTTTGCACCGCATCGCTGACGAGCGGCACGAGCAGCTCGCCGCCCCCGTCCGCCAACGCGACCTCCAGCACCTCGCAGGACGGCAGCGCGAGCACCCGGCGTACCGTCCCCAGCTCCCGGCCCGCGTCACGGACGGTGCAGCCCTCCAGGTCTTCGACCCACCATTCCTCTGGTCCCAGCTGCGGCGCCTCGCTGCGCCGGGTGAGTAGCTCCTGGCCATGCATGCCGGCGGCGGCGGCGCGGTCCTCGTAGCCGGCGAGGCGCACGATCGGCCGCAGGTCGGTGCCGGCACGGCGCGTGATCTTCAGCTCCTCCTCGGCGACCATCACGGTCGCGTCAAGCACGAGCAGCTGGGCGTTGGGGTGGTGGACGTAGAAACTGCCGTCGAGTCCGTGGGGACTGCCAACCGCGCCGGCTCGCAGCCATCCGCGGTCGTTAGTGGTCTCCGGCATGAGGACGGTCGCAGCGAGAGGGATTACCCGTGGATGCTGGGCCGGGACGCAGCATCCAGCCTGACGACTCGTAGCACTTCGCCATCAGGAGTCGACGATGTCAACGAACACGCGGCGCTTGTCCTTGACGGCCGCAGCCTTGATGATCGTGCGCAGCGCCGCCGCGGTTCGGCCGCCGCGGCCGATCACGTTGCCGTAGTCGTTCCCGGCCACCGAGAGCTCGAGCACGATCGTGCCGTCGTCCTCGTGCACCTCGTTCACCGAGACTTCGTCGGGTTTCTCGACCAGCCCCCGCGCCAGATACTCGAGCAGGTCCTTCATCGACCCGGGGATGGCTAGTTGATGCCCTGCGTGCGAAGCAGCTTGCGGACCGTGTCGGTCGGCTGCGCGCCGCGGGCGAGCCAGTCGCGGATGCGCTCCTCGTCGAGGACGATGGTCGAGGGATTGGTCTGGGCGTTGTACTGCCCGACCGTCTCGATCACGCGACCATCGCGCTTGGAGCGCTGGTCGGCCACGACGACGCGCCAGATCGGATTCTTGCGAGAGCCGATACGAGTGAGTCTGAGTCTGACTGACATACGACGGACGAGGTTAGCGGGCCTGGCGCATCAACGCCCCGAGGTCGGGCATTCGGCCCTGCGAAACCTGGCGCATCACCTTACGCATCTGCTCGAACTGCTTGATCAGGGCCTTGACGGCTTGCACATTGGTTCCTGAGCCGCGCGCGATGCGCAGGCGACGGGAGCTTTTGATCAGCTCCGGATGGCGGCGCTCCTGGGGCGTCATGGCGAGGATGATCGCCTGGAGCCGGTCAAATTCAGACTCGTCAACTTTCACGCCGCGCAGCTCCTTGCCAACCCCCGGGATCATGCCGAGCAGGTTCTGCAGCGGACCCAGGCGTCGCACCTGCTTCATCTGGTCCAGGAAGTCGTCCAGCCCGAACTCCTGCTTGCGGAACTTCCGCTCGAGCTCGGCTGCCTGGTCCTCGTCGTAGCTCGCCTCCGCCTTCTCGATCAGCGTCATCACGTCGCCCATCCCGAGGATGCGCTGGGCCATCCGGTCCGGGTGGAAGCGCTCGAACTGGTCGAGCTTCTCGCCGGTCGAAGCGAACATGATCGGTTTCCCGGTGACCGCCTTTACCGACAGCGCCGCGCCGCCGCGAGCGTCGCCGTCGAGCTTGGTCATCACGACGCCGTCGAACTGCACGACCTCTGCAAACTGCTCTGCGACGTTGACGGCGTCCTGGCCGGTCATCGCGTCGACGACGAGCAGCACGTCGTGCGGCTGTGTGGCCTTCTTGATGTTGGCCAACTCGGTCATCAGCTCCTGATCGACGTGCAGCCGACCGCTGGTGTCGATGATCAGCACGTCCTTGCCCTCGGACTGCGCCCGATCCCTAGCCCAGGCGGCGATCTTGACCGGGTCGCGGTCGGTGCCCTGCTCGTAGACGTCGACGCCAGCCTGCGCGCCGACCTTGATCAGTTGCTCGACCGCAGCTGGGCGGTAGACGTCGCACGCCGCCACGGCCACGGAGGAGCCCTGCTCGCGCAGGTACTTCGCCAGCTTGCCGGTGGCGGTGGTCTTGCCGGACCCCTGGAGGCCGGCCATGATCACCACGGTGGGCGGCCGCGGCGAGAACACTAGCTCTCGGGCGGCGCCTCCCATCAGCTCGGTCAGCTCGTCGCTGACGATCTTCACCACCTGCTGGCCGGGGTTGAGCTTGCCGATCACGTCCGCGCCGAGCGCGCGCTCCTTGACGGCATTGGTGAAGCTCTTAACCACCTTGAAGTTCACATCCGCCTCGAGCAGCGCGAGGCGGATCTCTCGCATCGCGGCCGAGATGTCGTCTTCGGTCAGCGTGCCGCGCCCGCGAACATCCGAGAGGGTGGCCTGCAGCTTCTCTGCCAGTGAGTCGAACATGGTGCTTCCCCTGGAGGCTACTGCGCCAGGCCGGGTGGCTTGTCCGAGGTTTCCGCGGGCTGGGCGGCGTCTGCGCGCGCGTTGAGGGCCTTGCCGAGACCGCTGAACGCGTCGGTGAACTCCGACGGGATCACGAACACCTTGTTGGCGGCGCCCTGGCCGAGCTGCGGCAGCATCTGCAGATACTGGTAGCTGAGCAGCGCCTGGTCGGGCTTGCCCTCGTGGATCGCCGCAAACACGGTGTCGATCGCCTTCGCGTCACCCTCAGCCCGGAGGATCGCCGACTGCTTGGCGCCTTCGGCCTTGAGGACCGCGGATTGCTTCTCCCCTTCCGCGGTGAGGATCTGCGACTGCTTGAAGCCCTCGGCGGTGAGGATCGCGGCGCGCTTGTCACGCTCAGCCCGCATCTGCTTCTCCATCGCCTCCTGAATCGTGCCCGGGGGATCGATCGACTTGATCTCGACCCGGTTGACGCGGATGCCCCATTTGCCGGTGGCCTCGTCGAGCACGCCGCGGAGCGTGGCATTGACGTGGTCACGACTGGTGAGCGCCACCTCGAGGCTCATGCCGCCGACGACGTTCCGCAGCGTCGTGACCGTGATCTGCTCGATTCCCTGGAGCGGATTGGCGATCTCATAGGTGGCGGACTTCGGGTCGGTGACGGTGAAGTACAGGACAGTGTCGATCTGCACGACGAGGTTGTCCTCGGTGATGACCGGCTGGGGCGGAAACGAGACCACCTGCTCCCGGAGGTCGATGAGTGGCTTCAGACGGTCCATGAACGGCACCAGGATCGCCAGTCCCGGATTCAGCGTCCGGCTGTAGCGGCCGAGCCGTTCGACGACACCCGCTCGGGCCTGCGGGACGATCCGCACCGTGCGCGCAAACATGATCAACAGGAACACCACTACGACGATCGCGACGATGGCTCCGGCCATTGCCCCTCCTCTTATTCGCTGACGAGCGCCGTGGCGCCCTTGATCTGTACGACCTGTACGCGAGTGCCGGCCTCGATCACCTGATCATCGTCATAGGACCGGGCGGTCCAGATCTCGCCGCCAATCTTCACGCATCCGACGCCCTCGGCGTTGGCGATCCGCTCGAGCACGGTCGCGTCGCCGCCGACCAGAGCGGCCGAGCCGGTCCTGATGTGAGGCGGGGTCTGCATGTGCGATCGTGCGATCGGCCGGAGCACGGCCAGGCTGAGCACCGAGGCCAGCACGAATACGATCCACGCCACGAGCTCGCCTGCGCTCGCCGCCTCAGCGATCGCGGCCAGACCCGCTCCGATCGCGAACGGAGCCAGGAAGAAGCTAGTGGTGAGCATCTCACCGACGCCGAACACACCGGCGGCGACCACCCACAAGACCCAGCCTGACATGAGCTCCGAGCTTACCGCTGCGGGGATTCAGCGGCCATCGGCGCGCGAGACTCAGCAACAAGGCCGCGCGCGACTCAGCTGACGAGGGCGCGCGCGAACTCCTCAGCCTCGAAGGGCCGGAGATCCTCGAGCCTCTCCCCCACCCCGATCAACTTCACCGGAATGCCGAGCTCATGCGCGATGGCGAGGGCGATGCCGCCCTTGGCGGTGCCGTCGAGCTTGGTCAGCACGAGGCCGTCGACCTCGATCGTCTCCGAGAACAGCTTCGCCTGGCGCAGCCCGTTCTGCCCGGTGGTGGCGTCGACGGTCAGCAGCGTCTCGTGCGGAGCGTCAGGGATCTGCTTGGCGATCACCCGGCGCACCTTGGCCAACTCGGCCATCAGGTCATCCTGGGTATGCAGGCGCCCGGCCGTGTCGATGATGATCACGTCGGCGCCGTCACGGCGGCCGGCGTCAATCGTGTCGTAGGCCACTGATCCGGGGTCGGCGCCAGCGGGCCCCTTCACGAAGCCGACGTCGGCACGCTGGGCCCATTGCTCCAGCTGTTCAACGGCCGCCGCGCGGAAGGTGTCAGCCGCGCCGAGCACGACCTTGAGCCCGAGCTCGTTACGCAGGTGCCAGGCCAGCTTCCCGACCGTGGTCGTCTTACCGGTGCCGTTGACGCCGACCATCAGGATCACGCTTGGCTGGGGCGTCAGGTCGATCCGGTCCTCGCCGGTCTTGGCAATGCCGGCCAGCAGCTCCACCAGCCGGTCGGTCAGCGCCTCGCCGCCGGTGATCTCACCTTCCGTGGCCTCGCGCTCGAGCTGCTCGACCACCTGGGCGGTCGTGCGTGCCCCGACGTCGGCGTAGATCAACGCTTCCTCCAGCCGCTCCCAGGTCTCGTCGCTGAGGTCCTCGAACAGCGTCGCCTGGATCTCGCTGGTCAGCGCCTGGCGCGTCTTGCGCAGATTCTCCCGGAGCCTGCGGAAGCGACCTAGGCGCCGCTCCTCCGAAGCCTCGGAATCGGTCTCGCCCGACGCGCCCGCGCCAGCCGTGCCGTTGACGATGCACAGGTGCTCCCAGTCGCGAGCCATCGGCGCGCGACGTTACCAGCGCGGTGTCTGGGTGGCCGACGACGTGGTGGCTCTGAGGCATGCATGCGGTGCACCAAACCCACGACGTACGGATCGTGCCGCGGCGCGCCGGGGGCGCGGGATTAAGCTGCCTCGGCCGCCCGGGGCAGCCGGCGGGAGATCACCTTGGAGATCCCGTCGCCGCCCATCGACACGCCGTACAGCGAGTCCGCGGCCTCCATCGTGCGCTTCTGGTGGGTCACAACGATGAACTGCGCGCGCTTGGAGTACTGGCCGAGCAGCGCCAGGAAGCGGTCGATGTTCAGGTCGTCGAGCGCCGCTTCGACCTCGTCGAGGATGTAGAAGGGACACGGCTTGGCCAGGAACACCGAGAATAGGAACGCCAGCGCGGTCATCGACTTCTCGCCACCGGAGAGCAGAGACAGCCGTTTCATGTCCTTGCCGGCGGGGGTGATCTCGATCTCCACCCCCAGCAGGTCCTCCTCCTGTGCGTCCTCGGGCTCGTCGCTCTCGGCCGCGTCACGCTCGTCGCCGTCGGCCACCGGCGCGTGCTGCCCTCCGAGCACCGATGCTGGACCGCCACGCTCGGAAACCAGGCGCAAGCGCCCCCTGCCACCCGGGAACAGCTGCTCTGAGAGCTCCTCGAAGTTCCGCGCGGCCGCCTCGAAGGTCTGCTCGAACGTCTCCCTGATCTGTTGGTCGGTGTCGGCGATCAGCTTCTCCAGCTCACGCAGAGCGCTCTCGAGATCCGCGCGCTGGCGCTCGAGTTCCTCGACGTGCTCGAGCGCGTCCGCATACTCCTCCTGAGCAAGCGGGTTGACCGGGCCGAGCTGCTCGCGCCGGCGGTTCAGGCGCTCAAGCCTCGTGGTCAAAGCGTCGCGCTCCTCGTCGCCCAGAACCGACTCCGCCGGCGCCGCGTCGAGCTCGAGGCGGCCGGCAACCCGCTGCACCTCACGCGTGGCCTCCGCGACCTGGTCCCGGGCGCGTTGGGCGCGGACTTCATGGCCGGTCAGGGCCTCGTTCTCGCTCTGCAACTGCCCATGCAAGGTCGCCTCCTCCTGGGCGCACGTCCGCAGCTCGGCGGCAACGTGCTCACCCGCCTCGCGGTCGGCAGCGAGCGCGGCGCGGAACACCGCGAGACGCTCGGCGATCGCCCCGGCGGCGTCCTTAAGGGCCCCGATCACGCCGTTCACGACGGGGCCAAGCTGCTCGTCGCGGGCGATCATCGCCTCGAGCCGCCGGATGCGGGTCTCACGCTCGGTTCGCTCGCACTCGGAGCGGTCGAGCATCGACCGCTCAGCGGCGAGCTCCGCCACCAGCTGGGACCTTCGGCCGGCATTCGGTCCATCGTCCGGCGCCGCGCGCCGGCGCTCGATTCGCGATCCGATCCGCCGCTCGTCCTCGGCCGCCTCATCCCGGGCACGGACCGCGGCACGGTCTGCCGCCACGGCACGCTCGCGTTCGGCGTCGCGCTCGCTGGAGCGCTCGGTCGCCTGCTCAAGTATCCGCCGCGCGGTCTGCTCGGCCTGGACCGCATGCTCACTGGCCCGGACGAGCTCCTCGCGCCGGTTGCGTTCAGCCAGGACCCGCTCCTCGCCAACCGCGGCCGCCTGACGCAGCTCCCGGGTGGCCGCCGCCCAGACTCGGCCGCCGGCAGTGACCGCGATGCCCCGGAACGATGAGGAGATGGCCTCGATCGCCTCGACCACCCAGGCATCGGCCAGCAGCACGTGCGCCAGCGCCAGCGAGCTGCCGCGGCCACGCACGTGGTCCAGCAGCCGCTCCGCATCCGCGAGCGGCGCCGAACTTCCGCGATCCGGGTCGACACCGTCGGCGCTGACGAGAGCGCGGCCGCCGTCCGCGCCGACGCGATCGAGTAGCTCCGAGCCCGCGGCGCGATCGACCACGACCGCCGCGCTGAGCCGTCCGTCAAGGGCCGCGGCCAGCGCCAGCTCGTAGCCGGGATCGACCTCGAGCGCCTCGGATAAGGTCGCGGCCCCGCCCGGAGCGGTCGACTGAGCCCGCAGGAACTGATTGACGGCGGCGAGCTCGCCGCCGACGCGGACCGCCTCGCGCCTCGCAGCCTCGACAGAGCGCTCGGCCTCACGTACCGACTGCCTCGCCTGCTCGAGCCGCGCCTCGCTCTCCTCGCGCCGGCGCTGCGTGTGCTCGGTAACGGCGGCGCGCTCGGCGTGCTGCGCAGCTGCCGCCGTGAGCTGGGCCTCGAGTTCAGCCAGCTGGCGGGCGAGCTCTGCTTCTCGATCGTGATCGAGTGCCGCGACCTCGGTTTGCAGCGCCGAGATCCGCTGCGCGGCCTGGGGATCCGGCGCGTCCCCGGCGTGCTCGTCGCGCAGCTGCGCCAGGCTCGCCCGCCGTGCGCTCAGCCGGCTCTCCAGTCCGCCCGTGGCGTTGCGCACCGCCTCGGCCCGGTAGGCCACTCGCTCGCCCGCGGATTGGGCGACGAAGCAGCGGCGCGAGAGCTCTTCGCGCTGGGCGCTACGCGCGGCCAGCGCCTCCTCGGCCTGTTCGCGCCGTCTGGCGACGGCCTGCAGCTGACGCTCGACCTGGATCCGACGATCACGCGTCCGGGTAACTTCGGCCTGCGCCTGCTCGAGCGCCGCCAGCTGGGCGCGGAGCTCGTCGCGGGCCAGCTCCCAGCGAACCTCGAGGGTCTGGCGCTCTAGCCGGGCATGCAGCTCCGCCGCCTCGGCCTGACGCTTGAGCGGTCGCAACCGTGAGCGCGCCTCGCGCTCGACGTCGAGGGCCCGGTCGAGGTTGTCATGGGTCCGCGCGAGCTTCAGCTGCGCGCGCCGGCGGCGCTTGCGATGTTTGCCGAGACCCGCGGCCTCCTCGATCAGCAACCGCCGATCCCGCGGCTTGGAGGTCACGATCGCCTCCACGCGGCCCTGAGAGATGACCGAATGCATCTCCTTGCCGAGCCCGGTGTCGGACAGCACCTCGATCACGTCGATGAGCCGGCAGCGCGCGCCGGCCAGCCGGTATTCGCCCTCACCGTTACGATCCAGACGGCGGAAGATCGAGACCTCCGATGAACCGAGCGCGAGCGTCCCCTCGCTGTCGTCGAGTACGAGCTCGACTTCAGCGCTGCGGCCGGCCTGGCGTCCCGGCGCGCCGCCGAAGATCACATCCTGCATCGACTGACCGCGCACCGCCATCGGCGACTGCTCTCCGAGCGCCCACAGCACCGCATCGGTCACGTTGGACTTCCCTGAGCCGTTGGGCCCGACGATCACGCTGACGCCGGGACCGAACTCGAGCCGCGTCCGATCCGGAAACGATTTGAAGCCCTTGAGCGTGATCGATTTCAGATACACGCGCCGTGCCTCATTCGAGCGCCTCGAGCGCTGCCTGCGCGGCCTCTTGCTCGGCGTCCTTCTTGCTGCGCCCCGTGCCGCGCCCGACCTCGGTGCCGGCGATCGTGGCGCTGATCGAGAAGGTCCGGTTGTGCGGAGGCCCCTGCTCCTCCACCACCTCGTAGCTGACCAGCACTCCGCGGCGTGCCAGGCGCTCCTGTAGCGCCGACTTGTAGTCGACGGGATGCTCGAGCGAGTCCTCGATCTCCGGAGCGAACGCCTCGACCACCGCAGCGGCGGTGGTCTCGTAGCCGAACGCCAGATAGCAGGCTCCGATCACCGCCTCGATCACCGAGGCGAGCACCCGCTCGGTGCCGATCAGCCCCTCCACGCTGGAGGTCGCGCTGGCCGGCGCCGCGGCGGTCAGGAGCTCTGGCAGCCCCAGCCGGTCGGCCACCGTCCGGCAGGATTTGCCCGATACCGCCTGAGCCCGAATCTTGGTCAGCCGTCCGGCGCCGAAGCGATCCGCCTCGAGCCGGGGATAGAGGTGCGCGGTGACCGCCAGCGCCAGCACGCTGTCGCCCAGGAAGGCCAGCCGTTCGTAGGAATCCGAGCGCCGGACGGTCCACGAGGCGTGGGTGAGCACCGACGCGGCGAGGTCCGGCGGAAGCCGCACCATCAGATCGCGCAACCGTGCTTCGCCACGTCCGGCGGCACGCAGCCACGGCCCGATTCTGCCGCGGGCCTCTTCCGGCTCCGCGCCGGCCAGCTCGCGCTCTCCGCTCACTCAGGGTCAGGGCCTTGGCTCGCGGTCGCCGACTGGCGCTGCGGGGCGTCACTGGCGAGCACGAACTCAACCGCTTGGCCGACGGTCAGGATCTTCGCCGCCTCCTCATCAGAGATCTTCACGCCGTAGCTGTCCTCCAACTCCTGGATGAGTGTGTAGAGATCGAGGGAGTCGGCCTCCAGATCCTCGCGGAACCGGGTGGACTCCTGAATCCTCGGCGGGTCCACTTCCAGCTCATCGGCCAGGTGCGCTCGAATCAGTGAGAAGACCTGCTCGCGCTTCATTGACCGGACACCGTAACCGTCGGTTCGGACGAGCCGGGAGCCGGCGCGCCGTCCGAGCCCGTCCGCGGAGGACGTAGGGCGCCCGCATGAAGCAGCGCCTCACGGGTCCGCGCGATCACGTCCTCCTGCACCCCCTTGGCAGCGACCTCGATCGCGCGCTGGAAGCCGCGCCGAGTGAACCGCCCGTGGGCGACCACGCCAAGCTGGCGCAGCCCGAGCATGTACGCCCCGCCGGGGCTCTCCGGATCCATCTCCTGGCGCAGCCCGCGGACCGCCGGCGCTAGCAGGAGGCCTCCGAGCTTGGCGCGTGGAGAGCTCATCGCAGTCTCCCGGACCGCGCGCAACGTCCGGCCGGACACCCCCTCGATCAGCTTCAGCGTGATGTTGCCGGTGAAGCCGTCCATCACGACAACGTCGGCGACTCCTTCCGTGACTTGGGTTCCCTCGATGTTGCCGATGAAGTTGAGTCCTGTGCCGCCCTCACCGGCCAGTTGCTCGTGGACGACGATCAGCTCAGGCGTCCCCTTGCCGGGTTCCTCGCCGTTGGAGAGCAACGCCACCCGGGGGGACTCGGTCCCCATCACCGCCTTGGCGAACGCAGAACCCATGTGGGCAAACTGCACGAGATGCTCGGGCCGGCAGGTGACGTTGGCCCCGACATCGAGCAGCAGCACCGGTGAGGAGCCGGGCATCGGCACGGGCAGGGCCAGTGCTGGCCGGTAGATCCCGTGGTCGCGGCGAAGATTGAACAGGCCGGCGGCGAGCGCCGACCCGGTCGAGCCCCCGGAAACGAGGGCCTGGGCGCGACCATCGGCCACGGCGCGCGCGGCCTGGACGATCGAGGCGTCCGGGGTTGAGCGCACGGCAAAGGCGGGATCGGCCGCTTTGGCGATCGAAATCGGTGCGTCGACGACCTCGACATTGCCTGAGACCGAGCCGATCTGCTCGGCGGGACCGAACAAGATGACCTTGATTTCGCCGGAGGCGACTGCGGCCGCGGCTCCGGCCGCTACCTCTCCGGGACCAAGGTCCGCCCCGCCCGCATCGACGGCAACCGTGAGCACGAAAGCTCGGTCAGTCGGTGTGCTCGCCGGCCTGCGCGATGACTTCGCGCCCCTTGTAACTGCCGCAGGTCGGGCAAACCCGATGCGGAAGCCGAGGGCTGTGGCACGTCGGGCATGCGTTGTAGGCCGGCTTCGTCAGCTTGTGCTGAGCACGGCGCTGAGCGGTACGGGCGTGCGACTGCTTCTGCTTGGGGACAGCCATGGGGGCGGAGGCTAGCAGGGGCGCGGGCACGTCCACGTCTGCCCTCTCGCCTTCTCGACGCTAGTCGAAGCGAAGCTCAGACAGCTTGGCCCAGCGGGCGTCGGGCTCACGCTCATGATGATGGTCGGCGCCGGCCGTGTTCAGATTGGCGCCGCAGCGGGGGCAAAGCCCCGCGCAGTCCGCGCGGCACAGGACCTTGGCCGGCAGCGCGAGCGCGAGTGCGTCCCGGGCCCACGCGCGAAGGTCGAGCACGCCGCGCTCCACGTACGGAGAGTCGAGCTCGTCGGTTTCCCCCGGTTGGGAGACTTCGAGCGCATCGACCTGATAACTCGGCCTGGCCGCCGCCAGACAGCGCATGCAGGGGCCGGCAAGGGCGCCTGAGAACCGCAGCCGCAGCGCGTATCCGTCGCCCGTGGTGCGCGAGATGTCGAGATTTACCGCCACCAGCGCGGGGTCGACCGCGTAGGGCTCAGCTCCGAGCGTGAAGGGGTCGAGCTCGACCGAGAGCTCGACGTGACGGCCCTCGCCAGCGGTGAGGCGAAGCGCCCCCAGATCGAAGAGATCAGTCCTCAGGGGCATGCCTCAAGGGTAGCGAGGGACCTCGGCTCCGATTACGGCTGCGCCAGCTCCCGCTTGACGATCTTCCCAGTGGCATTGCGGGGCAGCGCCTCGACGAACCGGACCTCGCGGGGAACCTTGAAAGCGGCCAGACGTCTACGCACGTGGTCCTTGAGCTGCTGCTCGGTCAGCGACACCCCCGGGGCCAGCGTGACGAACGCTCGCAGCCGTTGCCCGAACTGGTCATCGGGCACGCCGACGACCGCCACTTCGCGAACGCCGGGAACCGCGGCCAGGGTCTCCTCGACCTCGCCCGGAAACACGTTCTCACCCCCGGAGACGATCATGTCGTCGTCGCGTCCGTCGACGAACAGCCGACCGTCGGAGTCGAAGTGGCCGACATCGCCGGTGGCCATCAGGGTGCCGAAGCGCACTTTGTCGCCACCGCCCGTGTAGCCCTCGAACAAGAGCTCGTTGCCGACGAAGATCAGACCGCTCGTCTCCGGCGGCAGCTCCCGCCACTGCGGATCGAGGATCTTCACCACCGTCCCGCGGGGCGGCCGGCCGGCGGTTCCCGGTGCGGCGCGCAGATCCTCGGGCGTGGCGATCGTCGCCCAGGCGACTTCGGTCGAGCCGTAGAGGTTGTAGAGCTTCTCCCCCAGCGCGTCCATCATGTGTTGCGCCAGTAGACCGGGTAGGGCTGACCCGCTCGAGGCGATCACGCGCAGCGAGGAGTTGTCGTGAGCGGACAGCTCGGACCTTCCCAGCTCGAGGATCCGCTGCAGCATGACGGGCACGACGATCAGCGCGGTCGCGCCCTCGCGGTCGATGGCGAGCAGGGTCTGCCGCGGGTCAAAGCGCCGCCGCAGCACCAGTGTGGATGCGAGCGCCGTACTCAGGAAAAGATGCGCGAAGCCCCAGGAGTGAAACAAGGGCGCGGCGATCATGGTGGGCTCACGGGCCTTCAGGGGGATCCGGGACAGCAGCGCCGCAGCAGGTCCGAGCGAGCTGGGGCTCGCTCGGTTGGCGCCCTTCGGCGGCCCGGTGGTACCGGAGGTGAGGATGATGGTGCGTCCGGGCGCGGCCGGTGGCCGCGGGGTGCCGTCCGGAGACTCCGTGATCAGCTCCTCGAGCGACGGATGGGGGCGCGCCGCCGGATCCTCACTCCAGGCGACGAACGCCGTGCGGCCCTCGCATGCCTGGGCGGCGACGTCGGAGAACTCCTGGTCGTAGACGACGGCCACCGGGTCCTCGCGTTGCAGGACCTCTCTGACCTGCGGCCCGGCGAATGAAGTATTCAGGTAGAGCGCGTGCGCGCCCAGCTTGGAGCATGCGACGCTGGCCTCGATAAAGCCGCGGTGGTTGCGGCACATGATCGCCACCGCCCCGCCCTCCCGGACGCCGCGTCGGGCCAGACCGTGGGCGAGTGCATTGCTGCGATGGTGAAGCGCTTCGAAGGTAAGACTTCCCAGCTCGTCCCGCACGGCGTCTGCGCCCGGATAGCGAGCGGCGGCGCCGATGTATCCGGCGGCCAGCGTCGGACCCCAGCGGTGCAGACCGGTCAGGGCCCGAACCACCCGGTCAGGTCGGCTCGGGCGGACCACGCCCGCGCTGAGAAGCGTGCGGGCGAGGTGGACGCTGTCGGCGAGCCGGCCGGTCACGGTCGGGTATCCAATCAGTCGGGCAGCGCGCCCGTACAACTGGGGAGCGCTCAGGGCGGCCCAGATCCCAAATCGCGTGGCGCGACGCCCAGACCCCACGATCGCGATCATCTGGGCATGTCGATTTGGTTTCGCACCTACGGATTCGCGGAGATCCTCGACAACCTCGTGATCGGCGCCTACCCGCTGGACGCCGAGGATGTGTCGATGCTCGAGTGGCTGGGCGTGGAGCGGGTGCTCAACCTGGTGGAGGACGAGGAGTACCGCCCCGGGGACCGTGACGCGGTGGCGGAAGCTCTGTCGGCAACGGGAATCGCCGAGCATCGCCTGCACTTCACCGACTTCGGGAACCTTCCCGCGGACGAACTCGAGGCCGCCGTCCAGGAAGTCTCCGGGTGGTTGAGCGAAGGCGCGCGGACCTATCTGCACTGTCGCGCCGGGCAGCAGCGCTCAGCCGTTGTCGCTGCTGGAGTGGTAGCCCTCCAGCAGGGAGTCGAGATCGACGAGGCACTCGCGTACCTGCAGGAGCGCAAGCCATCAGCCGACCCACTCCCGCACCAGCGGGCGGACCTGGCCCGTTGGTGGGACGATCGCGCGCAGCTCACGCGCGACCACCCGGCCCGGGGCGAACCGGCCCCGGGCGAGACGGGAGACGGCGAGGATCTACTCCGCCGCCCGTAGGCGCCGTGCGGTGATCTCGCCCTCGACGCTGAGCTGCTCCACCTCGGCGATTCTGGCCGGACGGGGGCTCGACGGCTCCACCTCCGCCGAGTGAACCGTGCGGGCGCTGACCGTGACCTGCTCGAGCTGCGGAAGCGCGCGGCCCTCGGACACTGCCCCGTGCTCAGCGAAGCGCCTGGCTCCGGGCATCACCCGGGCCTCGTAGGAACCCACGGTCTCGTTATAGGCACGAACCGTGCTGTTGAGGCGGGTGCCAAGCGTGGACATCAGAGCGGAGAGCTTGGCCAGCCGGCCGTGGAGGTCGCGCCCCAAGTCGGAGATCGCCTGGGCGGATTCCGCCACGCGCTCCTGCTGCCAGCCGTAGCCGATCGACCGGAGCATCGCCAGCAGCGTGGTGGGCGTCGCGATCAGGACTCGCTGTGCCATCGCGTCCTCGAGCAGCACCGGGTCAGCCTCGAGCGCGGCCCCATATAGGTGCTCGCCCGGCAGGAACAGGACCACGAAGTCCGGGGCGGAATCGAGCTGAGACCAATAGGCCTTGTCGGACAGGGCCTTGACGTGCTTGCGCAGGAGCCGCGCGTGATCACGGAGATGGCGAACGCGCGTCTCCTCGTCGCGGGCCTCGTAGGCGTCGAGCACGCCCTGCAGGGGGGCCTTTGCGTCGACGACGACGTGCTTGCCTCCGGGCATGCTGATGATCAGATCCGGGCGCAGCGAGGACTCCTCGCTGCCGAGGGCGGCCTGCTCGGCGAAGTCGCAGTGGCGCAGCATGCCGGCGAGCTCCACCACGTTGCGCAGCTGCATCTGGCCCCACTGACCGCGCGCGTTGGGCTTGCGGAGCGCCGTGACCAGCGCCCCGGTCTCGGTACGCAGCTTCTCGCCGGTTTCCGCGAGCGTCTTCAACTGTGAATCGAGGTGGCCGCGCATCTCCCGTCGTTCCTGGTCGAGCGCGACGAGCTGCCTGTCCACCCGCCCGAGCTGCTCCTTGAGCGGGCCGACGAGTTGCTCGACCGCGTTCTGGCGCTTGTCGAGGTCGCCCTTGGCCACCGCCTGCGCGGTCTGCAGCTGCGACCGAGCCAGCTGCGTCAGCTGCGTCATGCTCTTCTGCAGCGCCTCGGCGCTGAGCGCCTTGAACGAATCCGACAGCCGAGCCTGGGCGTCATTGAGCGTGGCCAGCCGCTCTGCGGCGCGCGAGCGCTCATGCTCGAGGTCGGCATGCGCTCGCACCAGTTCGCGCTCGAGCTCGCCGGCCCGCTCCGCCTCGTTGCCCAGCCCGCGCACGCGAGCGCGCAGCAGCAGCACCGCGCCGGCGGCGCCGAGGATCAATCCGATCAACAGCCAAAGTCCTTGCATGTGAAACTGAGGATCGCGCTTGGTGCGGACGGAAACCCCGGCGTGTGCAGGGGCATCGCCAGCGCCCGCCGAGCCCGGTGCGTAGTTGCAAGAATCTTTGCAATGACTGCAAGCGAGCTTGTGCGGCGCCGGATCCGCGTGCGCGGCCAGGTACAGGGAGTGTTCTTCCGCGACTCGACGCGCGAGCGGGCTCAGGGTCTGGGCGTCGCCGGCTGGGTCCGCAACTGCCCGGACGGGAGCGTCGAGGCGGTGCTCGAGGGAGTGCCTGACGCCGTTGAGCGGATGCTCGTGTTCTGCCGCGGCGGTCCCCCCAGCGCGGAAGTGCGTCAGCTCGACGTGAGCGAGGAGAAGCCCGAGGGTCTGAGCGAGTTCAACGTGCGCTGAGCGCGCCGCTGAACGCCTGGAAGGCAGCCGCCCCGCGCACGGCAAAGACCACGCGCTCGAGCGCACCGCTCGAGCGCAGGTGCCGCCGAACCTCCTCTACCTCGATCCGAGCCGCCTGCTCCAGCGAGAATCCGCCCACGCCGGTGCCAAACGCCACCAACGCCAGCGACCGGGCACCCAACGACTCGGCCAGCGCCAGCGTGCTCGCTGTAGCCCGCCGGATGATCTCGGCCGACGTCGGCCCACCCAGCTCCATCGTCGCGGCGTGAATCACCCACCGGCAAGGCATGTCCCCGCCTGAGGTCTCAACCGCCTCGCCGAGCCCGATGGGGGACTTCAGCGCACTCTCGCGGTCGATAGCGGAGCCCCCAGCGCGGCTGATGGCCCCAGCGACGCCGCCTCCGTGTAGCAGCCGCGTATTGGCGGCATTGGCAATGGCATCGACCTCCAAAGAGGTGATGTCAGCATCAAGAACCTCAATCATGCTGAGGCGCGACGGAGCCCGCGCGAGCCTCCATTACCGATGCGTCGCGAGAGCAAGGGAGCCGTGGGGGAGGATTGCGGACTCAGTCAGGAGACTTCAGCAGGCTCGTCCTTACCCGCAAGGCGATCCCGGCCGCGCTGGACGGCCGCGACGAACTTGGTCAGGTTGACCTCGAGCGTGCCCAGGATCTCGTCAGCGTAGTCCTCGGCGCCGAGACGAATTTCGCGCTCACGGGCGCGGGCGTCCTCGATGATGTCCTCGGCGGCGCGCTCGGCCTGCTTGGTGATCTCCTCCTCAGAGACCAATCGCTCCTGGCGCTCGCGCGCCTCCTTGACGATCCGCTCCGCTTCACGTTTGGCTTCGGCGAGCATCTCCTGACGTTCCTTGACGATCCAGCGAGCCTGCTTGATCTCTTCCGGAATCGTCGCCCGCATCTGGTCGAGGATGTCGTAGATCTCCTCTTTGTCCACGCGCACCTGATCGGTGAGCGGAACCGGCTTCGCGTTGTGGACGAGATCGTCCAGCTTGTCGATGAGTACCAGGACGTCCATCGCGCAGTTTCCTTATCTTCGTCAGCGGCCGAGCCGTTCCTTCAAAGCGGCGGCAACCTCGTCGGGCACCATGTCCTCGATGTTGCCGCCGAAGGTGGCGAGCTCCTTGACACCGCTAGATCTGACGAAACTGTACTTGGCGGAGGCCATTAGGTACACGGACTCGATGTCGGGGGCCTGGCGGCGGTTGAGCTGGTTCATCTCGAGCTCGTATTCGAAATCCGAGATCGCGCGCAGTCCCTTGACGATCGCCTTCGCTCCGCGCTGGTGCGCGAGCTCGACGACGAGGATGCTGAATGGCTCCACAGAGACGTTGGTCATCCCTGACGTCGCGTGCTCGACGAACGCCACTCGTTCTTCGGCGGAGAACAGCGTGTTGCCCTTGCGCACCGGCAGATTGACGACCGCGACTATCACCTTGTCGAACATCTCGGCGGCACGGGAGATCACGTCGAGATGCCCGTAGGTGATCGGGTCGTAGGAGCCGGGACAGACGGCTATGCGGTTATCGGGGGCCATGGATGTGGATCAGGGTGTCGCCGTAGCGCCGCTCATCTTGAAGCGGCAGCTCGAGTCCGAGCGGCTGGCGGCGATCGCTTTCTGCGATAACGCGGGCATCCGGCGTGAGCACCGGTACCAGCGCGCCGCCGAGCCGCTCGCCGAGCGTGCTCGCGTGGCGGTATGGGGGATCGAGGAACACCAGATCGTATTGACGAGCGGCCGCCCGTGCGCGCTCGAGGAATCGGAGCGCCGGGGAGCGGCTGACCTCGGCGTCGAACCCGAGGGTCTGGAGGTTGCGTTGGATCGCCGCCAGCGCCGCGGGCGAAATGTCGACCAACGTGGCCTCCCGGGCGCCGCGCGACAGCGCTTCGATGGCCAGCGCGCCGGACCCGGCGAACAGGTCGAGTACCCGCAGCCCGGCCAGGTCGCCCAGGATCGAGAACACTGCCTCTCGCACCCGATCGCTCGTCGGCCTGGTCTCCCGCCCGCCGGGCGCGACCAGCGTCGCCCCGCGCCGAGACCCCGCGATCACCCGCACCGCGTCACGCCCGGATCGGCGCCGCCGCCTCGGGGCCGTACAGCGCCTCGAGAGCGTCCGCGAGCAGCGCGTGCTCGGGCCCGCGGAACTCAGGATCCTCTTCGCAGATCCGCTCGGCGTGCACCCGTGCCCGCTCGAGCAGCTCTGCGTCGCGCGGCAGCTCGGCCACCTTGTACTGGGCGATCCCGTGCTGGCGGGTACCGATCAGCTCTCCCTCTCCGCGCAGCTCCAGGTCGACCTCGGCGAGCGCAAACCCGTCCGCCTCGGCGGCCACGGCGCGCAGGCGCGGGGAGTCCTTGGGCCCGAACAGCAGGCACAGCGAGGCGTGCGAGCCGCGACCGGTCCTGCCCCGCAGCTGATGCAGCTGCGAGATCCCGTAGCGGTCGGCGTCCTCGACCAGCATCACCGTTGCGTTGGGAACGTCGATCCCAACCTCGACGACCGACGTCGCGACGAGCACATCTGCGCCGCCGACGGCGAACGTGGCCATCGCCGCCTGCTTGGCGGCCGAGCGCATCTGGCCGTGTAGCAGCACCACGCCGAAGTCCTTCAGCTCGCCCGTGCGCAGCCGCTCGAACTCGGCCGTCGCAGCCCGGGCTTGAAGCGTGTCGGACTCCTCGACCAACGGGCAGACGACGAACGCCTGGCGACCCGCGCGCAGCTCCTCCCGCAGGCGGTCGTATGCGCGAGCGCGCTCGGCCTCGGTCGAGCACACGAACGTCTGGATCGGCTGGCGACCCCGCGGCAGCTCTCGAAGGACGGTGAAGTCCAGGTCGCCGTAGTTGCTCAGGGCGAGTGTGCGCGGAATCGGCGTCGCCGTCATGTGGAGCACGTGCGGGCTCTCGCCGGCTCGGCCCTTGGCGTCCAGCGCCGCGCGCTGACGGACACCGAAGCGGTGCTGCTCATCGATCACCGCGACCCCCAGCCGGGAAAACCGAACCGGGTCCTCGATCAGCGCGTGAGTACCCACGATCAGCGACAGCTCTCCACTGGCGAGCTTCGCGAGCAGGTCGGCGCGCCGGCGCGCCGGCGTCGATCCGGTCAGCAGGCCCGCGCGGACTGCCTCGCCGGGCATCAGTGATTGCAGCGTGGCGAAATGTTGCTCGGCCAGAGTCTCCGTCGGCGCCATCATCGCCGCCTGGAGGTCATGGTCCGCCGCTCGCAGCATCGCGTAGAGCGCGACGACCGTCTTGCCCGCCCCGACCTCCCCCATCAGCAGCCGCTGCATTGGCCGAGGCTGGGCGATGTCGTGATCGATCGCGGCGAGCGCGTGCTGCTGATCGCCGGTCAGGGGGAACGGGAGCATCGAGTCAAGCCAGCGTCCGCTCAGCTCGCGCGGACCGTCGAGCACCGGCGCGGCGCTCGCCGCCCGCCGAGTTCGCCGGCGCCGCAGAAGCGCCAGCTGGACCAGCAGCAGCTCATCGAAGACGATGCGCCGTCGCCCAAGCTGCTGCTCGCCCTCCCGGTCGGGGAAATGCGCGGCCAGGACCGCCGCCGCCCGGTCGGGCAGGCGTTCACGCACCCGCAGCGATGCCTGCAGCGGCTCGAGCAGGTCCTGGACCGCTGCCGCATGCTCGCGGACGAGCGCGAGGATCTGGGTCGAAGACAGGCCCTCGGTGGCCGGGTAGTGGGCGACGGCGTCGCCGCTGGTGGTCGCCTCGGCGGTCGGGGCGTGGCCCTGCACGCGAAAGCGATTGCGAGCCTCGAACTTGCCGTGAAGCACGAGCCGGGTGCCGGGCGGGTATTTTTGCACCAGCCACGGCTGGTTGAAGAACGTGACTTTCATCACTCCGGTCGCATCGGCCACGGTCGCCTCGACCAGCGGGCGCATCCCGCGCCGGCGCACCGAACGCGCTGAGATGCTCCGCACCTCGGCCACGACGGTCGCCGTCTCGCCGGGGACGAGTTCCGCGAGCGACCGCGCCTCGCGGCGGTCACGGGGCAGATGCCCCAGCAGGTCACCGACGGTCAGCAGCCCGAGGGTCTGCGCTGCGTTTTCGGCCTTCGGACCGTCAAGGCGCAGCGGACAATGCAGTCGCGAGGGGCGCGGATACCGCACCGGCGCGATGAGCAGCTCCTCGTGATCGAGCGCACGGGTACCCGCAAAGTTCGTCGGCGTCATCCTGGGCCGAGATCATGACCTCGACCCCGGTCGCGATCGGGCCCCGGCCCCGAGCGCCCGGCTCACTCAGCCGACAGCAGCCACCAGTAGCTCTGCTGGCCGCCGTCGGAAAGCTCAAACTCCACCTCGCCGGCGGCGAGCGCTTGGACGGCCTCGTCGTCGAGCGGCGCTTGCGCTCCGCGCAGGCACGTGATCAGCTCGGCATTCTCGGCCAGCTGCTCGAGCACCCCGCGCAGGGTTTCCCGGGGCTTGCCCCACACGACGATTTGCTCCTCGACAAAGCCCACGGCATCCCCTTCCCGGAATCGCCCCTGGGCGTCATCGCGCGCGGCCGGAGCGACCGCACCCGTCCTCACGCGCTGTAGCGTCTCGGTCATCGCCCGGCGGTTCTGCTCCGCGGTGCGGGCCGGGTCGAGGCTCACGGCCGCCGCCAACCCGGCTTGCGGCGATCGCGAGAGGACCACGTGCACCGTCTTGTCCGAAAGCTCGGCGGCTCGCTCGGCGGCCATCACGACGTTCGGGCTGTTGGGCAGCACGACCACCTGTTCGGCCGAGATGCCGTGGATCGCGGCCAGCAGATCGTAGGTGGACGGGTTGAGTGTCGGTCCACCGTCGAGCACGCGCACGCCGAGGCTCTCGAACAGTGAGTGCATGCCTGTCCCGGTCACGACCGCGAGCGCTCCGCACACAGCGGCCTCCGGCGGTTCGGCAGCGGCCAGGCGCTCCACGCGCTGCTGGATCTGCTCGCGCATGTCCGCCACGTCGAGATGGGAAACCAGCCCCTGGTGTGCGAACAGGGCGGTGGCGGCATCCGGGTCGTCGGTGTGAACATGCACCTTCAACGTCGTCGGATCACCGACCACGAGGACTGAATCGCCGAGCTGCTCGAGCTCGTGGATGAACCGGCGCTGTTCGAGGTCCGAGCCGGTGACGGCAAAGTTCGTGCAGTAGCGGTAAGTGCTGGAGGAGTGCTGCGGGTGGGTCACGCGGGCCGCAGCGTGATGCTCGAGCGCCGGCGGCTCGCTGCCGCGCAGCGCCCCGACGATCCCCGCCAGCAGTACCGTCAACGCGTATCCGCCGGCGTCGACGACCCCAGCGTCCCGGAGTACCGGCAGCAGATCCGGGCCACGCCTGACCGAATCCTGACCCGCGTCGAGGGCCCGTTCGATCACCTCGGCGATGACCGCGTTCTGCTCGTCCGCGGTGGCGTCGGGGCCGAGCCGCGTCTCGGTCATGTGAGCCAGATCGGAGGCCACCCGGACCGCCATCTCCCGGACCACGGTCAGGATCGTGCCCTCGGCCGGATCCCGGACGGAGCCGTAGGCCTGGTCGGCAGCCCGGGCGAGTGCCGCGCTGATCAGCACGGGATCGACCAGCTCTCCGGGACGGCTGGCCAGCTCCTCCGCCGCCCCGCGGATCAGCTGGGAGAGGATGACGCCCGAGTTGCCGCGCGCCCCGAGCAGGGCCGCCCGCGCGACCGACGCGACTATCTCATCGCGATTGATGTCATCGATCGTACGTTCCTCGGACGCCCCGGTGAGCCGGTCGAGCTCCTGCACGACGGCGCGCAACGTCAGCACCATGTTGTCCCCCGTGTCGCCGTCGGCGACCGGGAATACGTTCAGGTCGTTTACCTCTTCTCGGCGTGACTCCAGCGCCGCGAGGCCGGCCTCGACGATCGCGCGGAAGCGGACGATGCTGGGATCGGTCACCAGCCGCCGGTCAGTGGTCGCGGCGCGCGACGCGCAACCCGCTCAGCGCGCCTTTCTGACCTTACCGGCCTTCAGGCACCGCGTGCACACGTAGACCCGGCGTGGCGTCCCAGAGTCGTCGATACGCACGCGCTGAAGGTTCGGCTCGAAGCGCCGCTTCGTCGCCACCATCGAGTGGCTGCGGCTATGACCGAACGACGGTCCCTTGGCACATGTGTGGCAGACCTTGGGCATGGCGAGCGAGTATAGACGGCCGATGCCGGCGTAGCCGGGCCCCCTCGCGAAGCAACGGTTCAGATCTCCTCAGACGGGTAGAGAAACGTCTGATGGGCGCAAGGACCCAGGACCACGGCGGCCTGCTCTCGGACATCGGCCTGCCGGACCGCTATCCGATCGTGCGTCGTATCGCGCGCGGCGGTATGGCGTCGGTCTGGTGTGCGCGCGACACCGTGCTCGGACGCGACGTGGCGATCAAGCTCCTCTCCGAGCCGTTCATCACCGACCCCAGCGCGGTCAACCGCTTCCAGCGCGAGGCCCGCGCCGCCGCACACCTGTCAGGCCACGCGAACGTGGTGACGATCTTCGACGTCGGCCAGACCGAGCCCCGCAACAGCGAGGACACCAAACGAGCGTTCATCGTGATGGAGTACCTGTCGGGCGGCACCGTGGCCGATGCCGTGCGCGTGGGCGAGGTCAGTCGCGATGTCGCGGTGGGATGGCTCCTGCAGGCCGCCGAGGCCCTCGATTACGCTCACGATCGCGGGGTGGTCCACCGGGACATCAAGCCGGCCAACCTGCTGCTCGATGGGCGCCGAGTTCTGCACGTGGCTGACTTCGGGATCGCCCGGGTGGGAACCGAGGATCCGATTACCTCAGCCGGACAGGTGTTCGGCACGGCCGCCTACTTCTCCCCGGAACAGGCGATGGGCCGACCCGCGACCGCGGCCAGCGACCGCTACGCGCTTGCCGTCGTCGCCTACGAGCTCCTCGTCGGCGAGCGGCCCTTCAAAGCCGAGAACTTCGCCGCGCAAGCCGGCCAGCACGTCGACCAGCAACCGCCGCGGGCGAGCGAGCGCAACCGCTCCCTCCCCCGCGCCCTCGACGGCGTCTTGGCGCGCGGGATGGCCAAGGCGCCGGAGCAGCGCTGGGCCTCGGCCCGCGAGTTCGCTCAGGCGGTCCGTTCCGCGATGACCGAGCGACCCGAGCCGGCGGTGGTGCCCGTTGCCGCACAAGAACCGACGCTGGCACACCCGCGGACCGCCGCCGCGACGCCGAGACCGGTGTTCACGGCCCATCGCAGCTCGCATCGGACGCAGCGACGTCCGCGAGCCATCGCCCTGGGCGCTCTTGCCGCCGGAGCGGCCGCGGTGGCGATCGCCCTGGCCATGGGCAGCGGCGGGTCGTCCCCGACGGTGGGCGCAGCCGCGAGCGCGGCGAAGCGGCATCAGCCACGGCCGGCGGCGAAGAAGCCCTCCGCGCCTCCCACCACGACATCGAGCGCAACGACTTCGACCACGGCCGTCACCTCTGCGGCGGCCCCGGGAGCGGCCTCGAGCGACGGCGCGGCAGCGGCCAACCCGGTGAGCCTCCAGGCGCGCGGGCACCAGCTGATGCTGAACGGCGACTACAGCGGCGCCGTGTCCGCCCTGCGCCAAGCCGTGGCGGCGGGGCCCTCGTCAGGTCTGACCTACGCTTACGCGCTGTATGACCTCGGGCGCTCGCTACGGCTGGCCGGGGACCCGCGCGCTGCCGCCGTCGTGCTCCAGCGGCGCCTACAGATCCCCAATCAAACCGACGTCGTGCGCCAGGAGTTGCAGCTCGCCCTTCGGGCGATCGGCACCCAGGTTAGTTCAGGCCGCGTCAACAGCCACGGCAGCGGGAGCCCCAATGGCCTGGGCGGTGGCCAGGCCGGCGGCGAGTGAATGCGCTGGTCAGCTCTGCTCAGGCGGCAAAGCCGGTCCGCCCCCGGCGTGAGCTGAGCTCTCGCTTGACCTTCAGCGTCGAGAGCACAGCCTCGGCGGCGTGAGCACCAGTGTCGCGCTTGCTGCCGCCGGCCACGCGATCGAGCGCCTGTTCCATCGAGTCCACCGTCAGCACCCCGAAGCCGCAGGGGATGCCGGTAGCGAGTTGCACCTGCTGGACCCCGCGGGCCGCTTCGCTGCAGACGTAGTCGTAGTGATCGGTCTCGCCGCGGATCACGGCCCCCAGGCACACGACGGCCAGGTAGCGTCCTGACTCAGCGGCGAATTTGGCCGCCAGCGGCAGCTCGAACGCGCCGGGAACATCAAAGCGGTCAATGTCGTCGATGCCCGCCTCTGCGAGCGCGGCGCGCGCGCCAGCCTCCAGCTTATCCGCGAGCTCGACGTAGAAGCGCGCCACGCACAGCGCGACGCTGCCCTCAATGCCGGTCATCGCGGGCCCGGTCGTGCTCCTGCTCCTGGTGGAGCATCTCCTCGTCGAGCGCCAGTCCCTGATGGTGCAGGGTGTGGCCCATCCGCTCGCGCTTGGCGCGCAGGTAGGCGATGTTGTGCGGGTTGGAGACGTGCTCGATCGGGAGCTGGTCGGTGACCGACAGCCCGTAACCGGCGAGCCCGGAGATCTTCTTCGGATTGTTGGTCAGGATGCGGATGCTGCTCAGACCGAGGTCGACCAGGATCTGGGCGCCGATGCCGTAGTCGCGCAGGTCGGCCGGCAAGCCGAGGCGGAGGTTGGCGTCGACGGTGTCAAGGCCCTCCTCCTGAAGCTTGTAGGCACGCAGCTTGTTGAGCAGGCCGATCCCTCGTCCCTCCTGGCTCAGATAGAGCAGGACCCCGCGCCCTTCCTGCTCGATCATCGCCAGGGCGGATTCCAGCTGCTCGCCGCAGTCGCAGCGCAGCGAATGGAACACGTCTCCGGTCAAGCACTCGGAATGGACTCGGACGAGCACGTCATCGACACCCTCCACATCGCCCTTGACCAGCGCGACGTGATGCTTGTTGTCGACCAGCGACCGGTAGCCGACGGCGACGTACTCGCCGAACACGGTCGGGAGCTTCGTCGCGACGACCCGCTCGACGAGCTTCTCTGTCCGGCGGCGATAGGCGACCAGATCTGCGACGGTGACCATCTTCAGGCCGTGCCGGCGGCAGTAGGGCTCGAGGTCGGGGACCCGCGCCATCGAGCCGTCGTCGTTCATGATCTCGCAGATCACGCTGGCCGGATTCAGGCCGGCCAGGCGCGCCAGGTCGACGCCCGCCTCAGTCTGGCCGACTCGTTCGAGCACGCCGCCGGTCTTGGCCTTCAGCGGGAACACGTGACCGGGTTGAACCAGCTCGCGTGGGCTCGCCGCCGGGTCGATCGCCACCTGGATCGTGCGCGCTCGATCGGCCGCGGAAATGCCGGTGCTCACCCCCGAGCGGGCCTCGACCGACACGGTGAATGCGGTCTCGAACGCCGACTCGTTCTTGGCCGCCATCAGGTCGAGACCGAGCTCGTCGCAGCGCTCCGGGGTGAGGGCCAGACAGATCAGCCCGCCTCCCTCTTTGCGCATGAAGTTGATCGCCTCGGGCGTTACGAACTGCGCGGCCATCGTCAGGTCGCCCTCGTTCTCGCGATTCTCGTCGTCGCAGACGACGACCATCTTGCCCTGGCGGATGTCCTCGATCGCGTCCTCGATCGTCGCGAAAGGTGTCTTGGTAGCGCTCACCGTCTCACCAGCTTTTCCACGTATTTGGCCAACACGTCGACCTCCAGGTTCACTTTGTCGCCGGTCTGCGCCTTGCCGAGATTGGTTCTGTGCAGCGTCTGCGGAATCAAGGAGACGGTAAATGATCGATCATCGATCGCGGCCACCGTCAATGAGACGCCGTCGACGGCGATCGATCCCTTCTCCACGACGTAACGCAGGACATCCTCCGAAGCCTCGATCTGCACGCGGCGGGCGAAGCCGTCGTCTTCCAGCGCAGCGATCGTGCCGGTGCCGTCGACGTGGCCCTGCATGATGTGGCCACCGAGCCGGTCCGCTGCGCGCAGCGGGAGCTCGAGATTCACCTCGGCGCCGGCATCGATGTCCTGCAGCGAGCTCCGCTGGAGCGTCTCGGTCATCACCTCGGCGGCGAACTCACCCGCGCTGACGGCGGTCGCGGTCAGGCAGACACCGTTGACGGCGACCGAGTCGCCTTCGTGTACGTCTTCGATCAGCGATGAGGCGATCTGAAGCCGCACGCCCTGCTCAGAACGCTCGCAGGCCAGCACTTCCCCAAGTCCGGCGACGAGCCCGGTGAACACCTACCACTCCTTGATCCGGGCGGAGATCAACAGGTCCTCGCCGTGGCGCTCGCAATCGAGCGTGAGCGCGCGCACGGCATCCGCGATCGTTTCGACTCCCTCACCTTCGAGGGGGTCCCGCGCGGTGCGTCCGCCCAGCACGAGCGGGGCCAGGAACAATCGGATCTCGTCGACCTCGTCGGCATCCAGAAACACGCCGGCGAGGTGCGGTCCGCCCTCCAGCATGATCGAGCTGACGCCGGCGGCGCCGAACTGGTCAAGCGCGGAGCGAACGCGAGCTGGCTCGTTCTCGCCCGGGGCGACGATCACGTCCACCCCATGGGTCTCGAGCGCGTCGGTGGCGGCCCGCGGGGCGGCCCGTGAGACGACGACGGTCAGCGGGATCCGGCGTGCGTCGGCGACCAAGTTTGCCTCCAGCGGCAGCCGCGCGAGGGAGTCGAACACGATCCGGCGTGGTTGGCGGCTCACGCCCTGCACCCGAGCGGTCAGCAACGGGTCGTCGGCCAGCGCGGTCCCGATTCCCACTGCCACGGCGTCGCACTCCGCGCGCCAGTGGTGCGCCAGTTCGCGGCTCGCCTGGCCGGAGATCCACTTCGAGTCGCCGGCCCGGGTGGCGACCTTTCCGTCCAGCGACATCGCCGACTTGAACAGCACCCACGGACGTCCGGTCCGGGCATGCTTGCGAAACGGCTGGTTCAGCAGCCTCGCCTGGGCGGCGATCTCCCCGTCCGCCACCACCACCTCGATCCCCTCGTCTCGGAGGATGCCGAGTCCCCGCCCGGCAGCATGCTCGGAGGGGTCCTCGGAGGCGACGACGACGCGTTCGATGCCGGCTGTGCGGATCGCGTCGGTACAAGGCGGTGTGAGCCCGTGGTGGCAGCACGGCTCGAGCGACACGTACAGCGTCGCCCCGCTGAGGTCTCGGTCGGCGTGGCGGATCGCTTCCACCTCGGCGTGCGGGGCGCCGACTTCACGGTGGTAGCCCTCGCCGACGGATTCGTCCTCGAACGCCACCACGGCCCCGACCAGCGGGTTGGGGCTGACCCGGCCGCGCCCCCCTTCGGCGATCTTCACCGCGCGAGCGAGCAGCCGGCGGTCGATGTCGGTCTTCAACGCCATGGTCTAATCAGAGCATAGGGCCCGCCGACCGGACCCTGAGCCGCGGAAGGCGCGGAAGCTCAGCCGTTTCCACATTTGCCGCCGGAGAGGCGGTAGACGCTCATTTCCGGCCCTGGGCGGTGGTACTGGCGGGGGAAATAGTCGATCGACCAATCGAAACTGAACGGGACCGGACGGGCGCCCGGCGAGAACGGGCTCACGTGATACGCGAGCCGGGCGCGGTTGGCGAGCTCGGCGTAGTAGGCCACGGCCGCCGGGGCCGCCTGCGGCTGGGCGAAGGCACGACCGGCCTGGAGCGAGCCGACCACCAGCCAGCAGAAGCCGTTGGCGACGTACTGGTCCAGCAGCGCCGGGCGCAGCGTCCGCTCGTACTGGTCCACGGCCACGTATCGCCTCTGCCCCGTGGGGAGCGGGCGTCCCTGGGTGTCGATGTCGGTGAGCCAGGTGGCGTAGCGGTACCAGCGGTCGCCGCTCGGTGTCCATGGCAGCGCCACGCCGACATCGGTGGCCCAGTTGTCGGCGACCACCGGTTCGATGACCACCTTTGCCCCGGCGGGGACGTGACCGACCATCCAGTCGCGCGCGAGGTTCCTGGTGTCGCGTCGCGACAGCACCGAGTCGTCATGGATCACGGCGACGAGGCTCTGGGTCAGGAGCAGCGCCGCGACCAGCGCTGCGGCCAGCGCAACCGGAACCCGCCGGGCTCGGATCAACCAGCGAGCGAGCTCGACTGCACCGTAGGCGCCGAGGATCGCCACCAGGGGAAAGACCGGCATCAGCCAGCGACCGAAGAAGCGCTGCTGGGCGCCCATGAAGATGACGAACGCGATCGGGGCGGGCAGCAGCACCAGAGCGATGGCGATCCGGCGCCGTGCGAGCAGCAGGACCGAGCCCCCCGCCGCGGCCAGGGTGGGGCCCCAGCCAAGGCCCCAGGTGAACGTCCACAGGTAGTAGCCGAAGCCACTGCCCGGGACGGTCCCCAACTTGACCGGATCTTGTCCGTCGGCCAGAGACGCCTGTGAGGAGATGCCGTACTGGAACGAGGGGAAGTCAAGCACGGCGTAGGGGTTGGCCACGAGGAAGGCAGCCAGTGCGATGACCAGCGCGAGGGCGAAGCGGCGTGCGGCGATCCAGACCCCGCCCCCGGCGCCGTCACAGACACAGGCCGCGACGAGGCACAGCAGCGTGATCCCGCCGGTGTATTTCGTGGCCGCGGCGAGGCCGATTCCTATCCCGGCCAAAACATAGTCGCGCCAGCGTCCGCGGCGCATCACCCCGGCGATGCCGTACAGCGACAGCGCCACGGGCGCGAGTGTAGGTACGTCGTTGAGCGCTAGGTGGCTGTAGAAGATCGGCAAGAACGAAAACCCGAAAATTGCCGCCGCCAACAGCGCGACGGTGCGGTTGAAGAACCGCGCAGCGGCCAGGTAGGTCAGGCCGACCGCCGCGGTGCCGAGCACCGCGGCCACGACCCGCGCCACCACGTACACCTCGGTCGGGTGCGTGGCGTAGGCCCGCGTGACGGCGTCAGAGCCACCGAACCACAGCTCGAACACGATGTGCAGGAGGTAGGAATACCCGGGTGGGTTGAGGAAGTAATGCGGGTTCAGGTCGTGTGAGAAGAACGCCACCGCCCGCGGAACGAAATGAGTCGCCTCGTCGACGTTGTAGCTGTACGGCAACCCCTGCTTGATTCCCCACAGCCGGAGCAGGAACGTGCTCACGAGCACGATCACCAGCGCCGGGCGGTGCAGATGGCGCACGCGGGCACGCTCCGCCGCGCTACCACGTCGCGTGGAACGCGACGGCGGGGCCGGGCGGCCCGTGAGAGGCTGCGGCGGGACCGGGCGCGTGATCGTGGCCGTCTCCATGTTCCCTACGAGTATCCCGCTACCGTGTGGTTGACCGCGCTTGCCGAGGAACGCTCCATCCTGCGGGGTGTTCGGTTTCCGATCGGGCGAGCGGACGCGATTCCATGAAGCTGATCATCCAGATTCCGTGTTTCAACGAGGAGGCGCAGCTTCCGTTGACGCTGAGTCACCTCCCGAGGCAGGTGCCGGGATTCGACGTCGTCGAGTGGCTGATCATCGACGACGGCTCGACGGACCGGACGATCGAAGTCGCACGCGCCAATGGCGTTGATCACGTCGTCCGGCTGACCAACCACAAGGGCCTCGCGGCCGGCTTCCAGGCCGGCCTCGACGCCGGCTTGAAGCTGGGTGCGGACGTGATCGTCAACACCGACGCGGACAACCAATATGAGGGCGCAGACGTACCCAAGCTCGTCGCGCCGATTCTCCGCGGTGAGGCGGACATGGTGGTCGGCGACCGGCAGATCGACACGATTGCACATTTCTCCGCCCGTAAGAAGCTGCTGCAGCGGCTGGGCTCATGGGTCGTCCGCCAGGCCTCGCAGACCGAGATCGCTGACACCACATCAGGATTCCGCGCCTACAACCGCGAGGCCGCGCTGCAGATGCAGGCCGTGTCGAAGTTCACCTACACCCTTGAGACGATCATCCAGGCGGGGAAGCTCCTGGTGGCCGTCGATCACGTTCCGATTCGCACGAACCCGAAGACCCGCGAGTCCCGGTTGTTCCCGTCGACGGCGTCCTACGTGCGCCGTAACGCGCTCTCGATCTTCCGGATCTACTCCCAGTACGAGCCGCTGAAGGTGTTCTGGGCCGGCGCAGCCGTGGTCGGCGTGGCCGCGCTGGTCGTGTTCCTGCGCTTCCTCGTGTACTTCATCGAGGGCCATGGCCGTGGCCATATCCAGTCGCTGATCCTGGGCGCCGTTTTGTTCAACGCGGCGATGCTGCTCGGCTCCCTAGGCGTGATCGGCGACCTGCTCGACGCCCAGCGGACGCTCTCGCAGCGAACCCTCGAGCGGGTGCGGCGAATCGAGCTTCAACTCGGGGTGGAACCCTCGCACTATGAACCCGGCGGCGCTCGCGAGCAGTCAGCCAGCGAGCCCCTCAACGTATGACCTCGGCCGGCGGGGTCGCGGCCGGGCATCAGGAGGTGCCAACCGGGAACACGTTCGACAAGTACGGGTCGAGCCACCCGGTGGTTCGCCGCCTCATGGCCCGTTTCGAGCGCACACTGGACGAGCTGTTCACCCGAGCGGGGCCGAGCTCGATTCTCGACGTCGGCTGCGGCGAGGGGGTGCTGACGGCTCAGTGGGCGGCGCGGATGGGCGAACAGCGGGTCGTCGGCCTGGACCTCGAAGATCCGAAGCTGCGGGCGGAATGGGAACAACGCCGGCGCCCCAATCTGGAGTTCGTCACCGTCGCCGAGCAGACGATCCCGTTCACCGCCGGGGAGTTCGACCTAGTGGCGGCGATCGAGGCGCTCGAGCACATTCCCGATCCTGAGCGGACCGTCGCCGAGATGGCACGGGTGGCCAAGCGACACCTCCTCGTCTCGGTCCCCCACGAGCCGTTGTGGCGGATGCTCAACCTCGCCCGAGGGGCGTACGTGGGCCAGCGCGGCAACACCCCGGGTCACGTCAACCACTGGTCAAAGCGCGGCTTCGTGTCGCTGCTGCAGCGCCACGGCGAGGTCGTCGAGGCGCGGTCGCCGTTTCCCTGGACGATGCTGCTCGTGCGAGTGGGCTGATGCGCGGAGTCGGAGGGCGGGCGGCCGCGGCGAGGGCAACCGTGGACGGAGCCGCCGCATCCTCCAACGGGGGACCGTCCGCTTCGGAAGACAGGTCGTACGCGTCCGGCGCCCGTGTGCTGTCGATCGGGATCGCCTCGACGGGCATCTTCACCTTCGCCTATCTGGCCACCGCCAGCCACGTGCTGGACCAGCGCGCCTACGGGCGCGTATCGCTGTGCTGGTCGCTGATGTTCGTGATCCTGTCGGTCATCTACCGGCCGGTCGAGCAGCTGCTCTCCCGCACGATCGCCGACCGCCGGGCACGGGGCCTCGAAGGTCATCCGCTGCGAGTTCCGGCGACGATCCAGTTCGGCTTCGCCGCCCTGTTCCTGGCCGCGGCGCTGATCCTGCGCCACCGGATCGAGCGCGGCCTGTTCGACGGATCGAGCTCGCTCTATTGGATTCTCGTGATCGGAGTCCTGGCCTACGGCGCCAGCTATTTCGCCCGCGGTTGGCTAGCCGGCCACGAGCGCTTCGCGCTGTACGGCGGTCTCGTGTTTTTGGAGGCGACCTCGCGGTTTCTGTTCGCCCTGGCAGTCGCGGTCGGTCTCGACTCCGGCCAGGGCGCCGTCGGCCTCGGGATGGCCGTGGCTCCGTTTATCTCCCTGTCGGTGATCCCGTTTGCCTTCGCACGGGTCAAGCACGGCGGCCCCGCCGGCCTACCGGCCGCCGACGCTGCCCGCGAGGGACCGGCCCACGCCGCCGTCGAGGAGGCCTCCTTGGACCTCTCGCTCAAGCATGGCAGCGGCTTTGCCGTCGCGGTGGTGGGGATCATGCTCGCCGAGCAGACGCTGATGAACGCCGCCGTTTTGATCGTCAACCAGACCTCGGGCCGAGCCCTGGCGGGCTTCGTGTTCAACGTGCTGCTGATCGTCCGGGCACCGCTGCAGCTGTTCCAGGCTATCCAGACGTCGATCCTCCCGCACCTGGCCGGCCTCGAGGCGAGAGAGAGCGCGGACGAGTTCACCCGCGCGATCCGGCTCACCGTGCGGGTCATCGCCGCGTTCGCCGGCGCGGTGGCGATCGGCCTGCTGGCGGTCGGGCCGTTCGTAATGACCGCGCTCCTCGGCAACAAGGGCTTTCACTACGGCCGCTTCGGCCTGGCGGTGGTGGCGCTCGGGATGGGCCTGCACCTCGTCGCCGGCACGCTCAACCAGGCCGCCCTGGCCCGCGGCCGCGCCGGCCTGGCCGCAGTCGGCTGGATGGTCGCGGCGATTCTGTTCGTGATCTTCGTCGCGACGCCGACTATCAGCTCGGAGGTGACGCGCGTCGAGGTCGGCTACTTCGCCGCCGCTCTGGTCCTCTGCGGGCTGCTGTGGGCGGTCTACCGGCGGGGACCGGCGCGGGTGACCGGCGCTCCGCCTGGGCCCATCACCGCGCACGTCCGGGCGTAAATCAGTCCTCCGGAGGGCAAGCCACCTCCTTTGGGGCCCGAAGGCAAGCCCGAAGCCCCGGCCCACGACGAACTCGCGGCCAGGACAGGCGAAACGCGGATCTAGACGGCTACGCGCCCAGGTGCTGACAGCTGGCTTCCTTCTTCGCCGCCGCCTCGAGGGCGGGGCTCTTGAGCCCGCTGAGGCTCGAGCCGATGCCGCTCATCGAGGTGCGGACGTTGGTGCCGAGGGTGTTGGCCGCGGTCTTGAACGCGGCCGCGCTGGAGGTCGGGAGCGAGCCGGCCGACGTAGCGGCCTGGCCGAGGGCGCTCCGCAGCTGCATGAACGCGCCGACGATCGCGGTCGAGATCTGCTTGCCGTTGGTGACGCTCGGCGCTCCGGCGCCCTTGAGCTTGCTGACCGCGGTGTCGGTGTCGGTGGCGACAGCGTTGAGGAAGTCCTGGAGGGCCTTCTTGCCCTCAGCCGGGCTTTTGACCGCGGCCAGGTTCAGATTGTTGCTGCGGCTCTGAACGTCCTTCTCGAACGGCCCGACGGCCAGACAGATCGACTTCACGTAGGCACCGGGGCTGGCCCCGGAGGAGCTGCTGGAGCTCCCGCAAGCGGCCAGGGCAACGGATGTTGCGAGCACGCCAAGGATCGTTGAGGTCCTGTTTCCGAGCAGCATCGCGGAGGACCGTACAGCAAACGGTGGATGCCTGCGTGAACACCCCGGAGCCCCGAAACCGCCCCTGTGACCCCTCGATCAGCCCCCCTTCGCCCCCGGATTAACCGCCCGCACGGCCCTTGGCGGCGGCCTGCAAGATCTCCGCATACGCGGCGGCCGGATCGTCGGATCCGAATACCGCAGAGCCCGCGACGAGCAGATTCGCTCCGGCGCTGACCACGGATCCGGCGGTGCCCGAACTGACGCCGCCGTCGACCTCCAGGGCGACCCCGGCCGGAAGCGCGGCGCGCATTCGCTCGAGCTTCTCGATCGAGGCCGGAATGAACTTCTGCGCGCTCCAGCCGGGATTCACGCTCATGCACAGCGCTAGGTCGAGCGCGTCCTCGGCCACCTCGCGCAGGCTCTCGGCCGGCGTACCGGGACAAACCGCCGCGCCCGCGGCGCAGCCCGCTTCGCGGATCGCCGCCAGCGTGTAATGAAGATGCGGGGTCGCCTCGACGTGGATCGTGATGCTGTCGGCCCCCGCACGGGCGAACTCGCTGATCTGCCGCTCTGGCCGCTCGATCATCAGGTGCACATCGATGACCCCCCCGGCGGCGTGGACGCGATCCGCGAGCGCGCTGAGGACCGGTACGCCGAAGGTGATCGGCGGCACGAAATGGCCGTCCATCACGTCGACGTGAATGACCCGTGCGCCGGCGGCCAGCACCTCATCGACCTGGGAGCCCAGGCGCGAGAAGTCGGCCGACAGGATCGACGGCGCTATCTGGAGCTCGCCCAAGCGCGAACCGGACATGGCTCATACCGCCCGGAGCATGCTGCCCTGACAGTGATTGCAGGCCACGATCGCGGTGCTCGACATGCGCACGATCGTTGAATGCTCGCCGCAGTTCGGGCACACCGAGACCAACTCGAAGCGCTGCAGGCAATAGACGCAGCGGTAGCGTCCCGGCACGGCAGTCGGACGCAGCCACGGCTCTCCGCAGCTGGGGCATTCTGGACCGAGCTTGACCTCTTCTTCTGCCACGACCGACCCTGAAGGTTAACCAGCCGCGCGAACGTCACCGCGGCGGAGCCTCGCGATGAAGAAGCCGTCGGTGCCGTCGCGGTGCGGTGAGAGTTGGAGATAGGAGCTGGCCGCGGGATGGCGCCACTGTGGATATTCCGCCTGGAGGTCCTCGAGCTCGAACTCGGGGTGCGAGTGCAGAAACGTCTCGACCACGTCCTCACTCTCCTGGCGGGAGATCGTGCAAACCGAGTAGACGAGCGCGCCGCCCGCGACCGTGGCCGCCCCGGCGACGCCGAGGATCTCGACCTGGAGGCGGGCGAGCTCGGCGATCGCCTCGGAGCTGGCCCGCCAGCGACGGTCGGGCCGGGACTGGAGGGTCCCGAGCCCACTGCACGGAGGATCGACGAGCACGTAGTCATAGCCGGGCTCGCGTCGCGGCTGCGCGGCGTCGGCAACCTCCACCTGCACGGCGCTCGCCCGCATGCGCGAGCAGGTCCGCCGGAGCGCCTCGGCGCGGCCGGGATGACGCTCGACCGCAACGATCGTCCCCTCATCCCCCATCAGTGCCGCCAGATGGGTGCTCTTGCCGCCCGGCGCGGCGCACAGGTCGAGCACGCGCGTGCCGGGCCGCGGCGCCAGCACCCGCGCTACCAACATCGACGCGCGTGACTGGGGCGCGAGCCGGCCAGCGGCGAACAGCTCTGACCCATGGACGTCGAACGCGTCCTCGAGCACCAGTCCCTCCGGCAGTCCGACGGCCTCCCGCGAGGGCACCGGCAGCCGCGCGCGGACCTCGTCCCGGCCGTTGACCAGTTCGTTGGCCCGGACCGCCGCCTCGGCCGGCTGGTTGGCCGCACCGAGCAGGTCGCGTGCCTGGTCGGGACCGAGCTCGTCCCACCACTTCTCGGCCAGCCAGATGGGTACCGAATGCCGGACGGCAGCCTCGGCAGCGGTGGCGTCGCTCAGCTGCGCCAGCATCGCGGGGCCTTCGCGGGTGGCCCGGCGAAGCACGGCGTTGACCAGCCCCGACCCCCCGCGGCCGCTGCTCTTGACCAACTCGACGCTCTCGTTGACCGCGGCATGGCTGGCGATCCCGCCCAGGAACAGGATCTGGTAGAGCCCAAGCCGCAGCGCCGCCAGCACCGGAGGGTCGAGCTCGGCGAGCGGACGTGAGCAGAGCCGGCCGGCGAGATGATCGACGGTGCCGAGGCGCTGAACGGTCCCGTAGGCGAGCGCCGTAGCTAGGGCTCGCTCCCGGGCAGGCAGCCCGGCTGCCTCCGCAGTCAGCGCCCGATCGGTGTAGGCGCCCTGCTCGAACACCCGGCGGATCACCGCGAACGCGCAGCGCCGCGCGGGCGAGACGCCAGCCCCAGGATCGCTCACTGCCGGTGCCCACGCAGGTAATCCTCACCGCGCATCGGGCGAGAACCAGCGGGCTGTACGACGAGCAGCTCGAGCGAACCTTCGACCGTGCCCAGAGCGGGTACCGGCGGGGCTAGGCGGATCCCCGGCACGGACGGCTCCGGGCTGACGCGAGCCTCGCGGACGCCGAGGCGCGTCTCGTCGTCAAGCAGGACGAAGGCGCCGATGTGCGGTGTCAGCGCGCGCACGGTCCGCTCAAGCTCGGTCGCCGGTCGCCGTGGATCGAGCCGACGGTCCTCCGGCGCGATCTTCTCGGCGTAGCTGACCAGCGCCTCGTCCTGCGGGACACACGGGGTCGCTTCGCCGAGGGCCGAGACCAGCAGGTCGCCGCCGACCTCGGCCAGGCGCTCGGCCAGGCTGCCGTAGGTGTCCATGGCGCGAATCGGCTCGCTGAGCTGCGAGCAAACCGGCCCACTGTCGAGTCCGGCCGTGAGCTCCATGACCGATACGCCGGTCTGCTCGTCGCCGGCCATGATCGCGCGCTCGATCGGGGCCGCCCCGCGCCAGCGGGGCAGCAGCGAGGGATGAAGGTTCAGCATCGGGTAACGCGATAGCAGCGGTTCCTTGATCAGCGCGCCGAACGCGCACACGCACACGGCGTCAGGACGAGCGCCGGCAATCCGCTGCAGAGCCGCTTCGTCGTTCACCGACTCCGGCTGGTCGAGCTCGATCTGCAGCTCACGGGCCAGGTGCGCGACCGGCGGCGCGGCAAGCCGGCGGCCACGGCCCTGCGGCCGATCGGGCCGAGTGACGACGAGCTCGGGACGGTGGCGCGAAACGGCGAGGCGCTGCAGAATGACCGCGGCGAACTCGGAAGTGCCGAGAAAGACCGTCCGCACGAGTGAGGCTCAGACCACCGACACTCAGGCGGCCTGCGCGTCTCGCAGCGCGCGCATGGCCTCCTTGCGCTGCTCGCGCGAGGTGCGGTCGAGGATCAGGACACCGTCGAGATGATCGATCTCGTGCTGGATCACTCGTGCTTCTAACCCGGAGGCCTCGATGGTGATCAGATCGCCGTGCTCGTTGATCGCCCGCACACGGACGTGCACGGGGCGTTCGACGTCGACCAGCACCGCGGGGAGGCTGAGACACCCCTCCTCGCCGGATTCCTGCTCGTCACCGGCCCATTCAATCTCAGGGTTGATCAGCGCCGCCAGCGGTGCTTCGGGCAGGACCCGGTAGACGAGCAGACGATGGAGCACCCCGACCTGTGTGGCCGCGAGGCCGACGCCCAGGGCATCGTTCATCAGCTCCCCCATCCGGGCGATCTCCGATCGAAGCGCGTCGTCGATCTGCTCCACCGGCCGAGCCGAGGTGCGCAGCACGGGGTCACCGAACTTGCGCACGTGCGCAAGCGCGGCCGCTCGCCGCGCCAGCAGATCTGGGTCGAGCTCGGGCTCGAGCGCCTCCGAATCCTGCGCCGGGTCCTCGGGCTGATCCCCGTCTGCCTCGGCGCTCAATGCTTGTTCTGCCACGGTCTCAGTTTAGGACGATGCGTGCCCGCGAGCCGCGGCGGCCGGTGTGATCGGTCTGCGTTTTCGATTGTGGCTACTGCGGGTCGACGTCAACGCTCACGCTGACCGTTCGTCGGGCGGCGGAGCGGACGATCGCCTCGACGGCGGACCCGACCGCCTCGACCGCGGCGCTGCGCTCAGCTGCCTTGACCACGAGCTGGAACCGCGAGCGACCGCGCAGCCGGAACAGCGGTGCCGGCCCTAGCACCGTTCCCGCGGCCGGCGCGATCAGCTCACGCAGCTCGCCCGCCACCGCTTCGGCGTCGGTGGCGCTCACGGCCGAGCAGACCACCCGGATCAGCGAGGCATACGGCGGGTAGCCGAGCGCCTCGCGGCGGGCCAGCTCGTCGGCGAGAAAGCCGTCGGAGTCGTGGTGGGCGGCGAAGCAAATCGAACGGGCGTCCGGCGCGGTCGTCTGCACCAGCACGCGTCCGCCCGCGGAGCCCCGTCCTGCCCGGCCGGCCAGCTGGGTGATCAGGGCAAACGTTCGCTCCTCGGCCCGGAAGTCGGGAAAGCGAAGGGTCTGATCGGCGTCCAGAACGACTCCGAGGCCGACGTCGGGAAAGTCGTGTCCCTTGGCCACCATCTGGGTTCCGACGAGAACGCCCGAGGGAGCTGCGGCGAAGCGCTCCAGGGTCCGCGCCCGCTGCTCGAGGCCGCTGGCATCCGCGTCGAGTCGGAGGACGGGGAAGCCGGCGTGTCCCAGCGCGTCAGATAGCTCACGCTCGATGCGCTCGGTGCCGGCGCCATGCCGCGCGAGGGCAACCGAGGCGCACTCCGGGCAGCGGCTGGGAATCGCCTCACGATGGCCACAGTGATGACAGGCGACGTGGCCGCTGCGGTGAAGCACGAGCGCCACCTCGCAATTGGGGCACATCCACACGCGCCCACACGATCGGCAGGAGAGGAAGTTCGACCAGCCGCGGCGATTGAGCAGGACCACCGCCTTGCCGCTCGAGCGCCTGATGTCGGCCAGGGCCATTCGGGTCTCAGGATGCAGGGGGTGGTGTTGTCCGCGCATGTCGAGGATCTCCACCGGCGGCAGCGGAAGCCCGTCGATCCGCCGCGGCAGCCGCAGCCGCGGCAGCGACCGAAAGCTCTCCGGGCGGGGCGTGGCGCTGCCCACCAACAGCACGGCGTCGTGCGCTCGCGCCCGATGCTCCGCGACCGTCCGAGCGTCGTAGCGAGGATCCCCCTCATGCTTGTAGGACGCTTCGTGCTCCTCGTCGAGGATGACCAGGCCGATCTCGGCCAGCGGCGCGAACACTGCCGACCGCGGTCCGACGCACACCCTGGCCTCGCCGCGGCACAGCCGCAGCCATTCGTCGTGGCGTGCTCCCTCGCTCATGCCGGAGTGCATGACCGCTACGACATCGCCGAGCCGGGCCTGAAAACGCGCGAGTGCCTGCGGGGTCAGTGAGATCTCCGGCACCAGCACGATCGCGCTCCGGCCTCCCGCCAGCGCCGCGCTGACCGCCTGCAGGTAGATTTCGGTCTTGCCGGATCCGGTCACCCCGTGCAGGAGGAACTTTCGGGGTCGATCACGCTGCCCGCACAGGGCGGCGAGGATCACCTTAAGGGCCTGTCCCTGCTCGCGGTTGAGCTGGAGGGCTGAGCTGCTCACGCTGGACAGGTGATGTTGGGCGGGGCCGCGGCGCATCGCCCGGAGCTCGAGGCAGGCGAGCCCGCGGGCCTCGAGTCGTCTCAGCGCCGGCGTACCCAGCTCCGCGGCCACGGTCGGTCCAAGGCGCTGAAGATCACCGAGCAGCGTGCGCTGGCGTTCGGTCAGCGCATCGTCGGTGCGCAGCGCGTGAGAGCCCGCCTCGGTCAGCTCCGCGACCAGCGCACGCTTGGGCCGTGCCCCAGTCCGGGCACCGGGCGCCAGTACCAATGAGAGCGCGCGGGCGAACGTCGAGCAGTACTCCTTGGCCATCCATCTGGCCAGCGAGATCAGATCCGCCGGAATGCCCACGGGCAGCACGGCGTCGGGCTCGGCCAGACGCTCGGGAGCGACCTCGGAGCGCTCGGCGAGATCGACGACGATCCCGAATGTCCGGCGGCCGCCGAACGGAACCCGCAGCAACGAGCCGACCTCGACGTGAGCTTGATCCTCGCGCAGGCGATAGTCAAACGGGCCCCGCACCGCGCGCGTCGAGGTGAGCGGCTCGACCCGGGCGATCAACGGCTCGGGCAGCAGCATGAATTGAGAGTGCTCATGTGGGTTCTCGCAGAGTAGATTGCGGCGATGATGTCCACGGACATCCTGGAGCTTTGTGATCGCGTGCTGGGAGAAGTCAGCCGCCGGCAGCATCGATTCACCTGGCTTGTGGCCCCCGGCGCAGCTCCCGGAGAGTGGCTTTCGGTTGACGCCTACTATCCGGGACGCCGCCTGGTCGTTGTCCTTGACGGGCTCCCGGAGCCGCTGGGCGAGCTCTGCACGGAGCTGGTCCCGCAGCACGGACTTCATCTTCTGCGCCTGTCCGCTGAGGACCTTGGCGCCGATCGGGCGGCCGCGGAGCCGGCATTGCGGGAGCTGCTCGGCGAGCTGTGCCTCCCCGAGCGCATGGCCCCGGCGAGCGAGCCCGGGCCGCGGGCCCCGGCCCGGCTCGAGGGCGCGTTCGCCCGGGTGGCCACCTCCATCGCCTACGCCGCTAGCCCCGCACGGCCCCCACGCCCGGTCCGGCCTTCGCAGGCCGAGGCGGCGCAGCGCGCGGTCAGGGCCCTCGCCGCGCGCACCCCCGCCCCGGCTCGCCCGCGGTCGAGCCGGCCAGCGCCACGGCCGTTCGCCAGCCACCCGCCTCCGAGCCGACGGCCGCGCCCCGCCACCGCGCAGACTGGTTCGGTAGCTCCGGCACTCGGGCTCGCGGTTGTGCTGGGTGCGATCGTCGCCGCGGAGCTCTACCTCGGCGTGGCCCGGCTGACCCTCGAGGGCGGCCCGTGGGGCCTGGCCCTCGGCCTCGGCTTCGACGCCTGCTCACGCGTGCTCGGCACGATCGCCGCGAGGCGTTCGGATGCGAAGGCGGCGGCGTGGAGGTGCGCGATCGCCGGGAGCCCGGCGGTGGCGATGTTCACGCTGTTCGGTCGCGACGGTCCGGTGGCGGTCGATCCCGCGCCGCTGGCGGGCGTACTGTCGATGCTCGCGACGCTGCTGAGTGGCGGTGCGCTGATCTTCCTGCTGCTGGGGATCTGACTGCAGTACGGCCGATACCCTCAGCCGGTGGACCTCGAGCCCGGCGAGCGCGTCTTCTTTCACGGCCATCCCTCCTGGCGCTCGATCCTCGGCTTCTACGTCAAGGGAACTATCGTCAGCGTGCTCGCGGGAGCGCTGGTCGGGGTGCTCACCCGCATCAGCTCCAAGCAGCTGTCGGTCGCCGGGGTGAGCATCGCCGTCGTCGGCTGCTTCTTGGTCGTGCTGATCATCGGCCTGATCAAGCGCGTGCAGAGCACCTACACCATCACCAACCGGCGCCTGAGCATCGACGCGGGGATCTTCTCCCGGGAGCTGCACGAGACCCGGCTGGCGCGGGTCCAGAACGTTGGCAGCAAACAGTCGCTGCTCGACCGGATGCTGCGTGTCGGCACCGTCGACTTCGACACAGCCGCGGAGGCCGGCTTTGACTTCGCGTTCCGCGGCGTGTCGAACCCGCACGCAATCGTGCGGACGGTCGATCAGGCGATCCGCGAACTCCAACAGAGCCCGCAGCAGCTCTAGGCTTCGACGGCCCCGCTGAGCCCAGCGGCCGCGCGGAGCGCGTCCGCCTTGTCGGTCCGCTCCCAGGTGAAGTCGTGGTCGTCACGGCCGAAATGCCCGTACGCCGCTGTCTTCTGATAGATCGGCCGATGCAGCTTCAGGTACTCGCGGAAGGCGCCGGGACGCAGATCGAAGTGCTCGGAGATCAGCTCGAGGATCTTTCCGCGGCCGATCTTCTCGGTGCCGAAGCACTCGACCATCACGGAAACAGGGTGCGCGACACCGATCGCGTAGGCGACCTGGATCTCGGCCCGGTCGGCCAGGCCCGCGGCCACCACGTTCTTGGCCACGTAACGCGCCGCGTAGGCGGCCGAGCGGTCGACCTTCGACGGATCCTTGCCTGAGAACGCGCCGCCGCCGTGGCGGGCCATGCCGCCATAGGTGTCGACGATGATCTTGCGCCCGGTCAGCCCGCAGTCACCCATCGGGCCGCCGATCACGAACCGCCCGGTCGGGTTGACGAGAAAGCCCTTGTGCAGCTTGCGCTCGTCGTAGAGCTCGCTCGGCAGCACCGGCTCGATCACGTTCTCCCACAGGTCATCCTTGATCAACGACTCCGCGCCCTCCTTGTGCTGGGTGGAGATCAGCAGCTTCTCGATCTCGACCGGGCGACCGTCGACGTAGCGGACCGACACCTGGGTCTTGCCGTCCGGGCGCAGGTAGGGCACGATCTCCGCCTTGCGCACGTCGGCCAGGCGCTTGGCGAGCTTGTGAGCCAGCGCGATCGGCAGCGGCATCAGCTCGTCGGTCTCGTTGCTGGCGTAGCCGAACATCATTCCCTGGTCGCCAGCCCCGGCGACGTCGAGCTCGTCGTCGTCGCCCGGATCGGTGCGGGCCTCGTAGGCCTGGTTGACGCCCTGGGCGATATCCGGCGACTGCTTGTCGATTGCGTTGATGACGGCGCACGTGTGGCAGTCAAAGCCCATCTCGGCGTTCGTGTAGCCGATCTTCCTGACCGTCTCGCGCGCGATGTCCTGGATGTCCACATACGTGTCGGTGGTGATCTCGCCGGAGACGACCACGAGGCCGGTATTGACCAGCGTCTCGCAGGCCACACGCCCCGTCGGGTCGTCGCGCAGAACCGCGTCGAGGACGCCATCGGAGATCTGGTCGGCGATCTTGTCCGGATGGCCCTCGGTGACGGACTCGGAGGTGAACAGGTACTCGTTATCAGAAAACGTGGTCATGAGATTTGGCGCAACAGCTCCACGGTCGATTCGGCCTCCCCACCTGTCGACTAGAGACCCGTCGCGCGGACTATGCGGATCCGCCGGAACACGCGAGAGCGCGCCTTCTGGGTGAGTCTCGCTGCTCGCCGAGGTTGAGGAGCTGGCTTGAAGGGGTCAAAGAGTAGCGAGGTCTCCTGAGTTTTCGCACGCCGGCGCGCAGCGACGACCCGGTTGCGCCGGCAGCGTCTGCTCTCCTCCGGGACCCCGTGGGAGGTCACAGCACGGCAGCGGTTGCTTAGCCCCTGGTCCGCCGTGTCAGGGACTCAGGCCGCCGGCCGGCGGGCAGCCGCGACTCCGCCGCGGCGCTCGTTGCGTTCGACGAAGTCGATGATCAGCGGAATCCCCTCGAGCCGGTAGCGCTCACGCATGCGGTTCTCGAGGTAGTAGGCGTAGTCCCGGGTGACCAATGCGTGGGAATTGACCTGGATCGAGAAACGGGGCGGGCGCTCGCCGGTCTGGGTCATGAACAGCATCTTCAGGCGGCTGCCGTTGCGCCGGCGCCCACTGGCCGACGGCGGCTGCCGTGCGGCCACGACCTCGGACAGGAACCGGTTGAGCTGCGGCGTCGGAATCCGGCCGCGGCTGCGCTGGCCGAGCCCGACCGCTTCGACCAGCAACCGCTCGACGTGCCGGCCCGTGAGGGCGCTGGCCGTCAGCACCCGGGGACGCATGCGCAGCTTGCGATGGGCGTGGGCGCGCTCGTGGTCGAGATCGAATTCGTCGGTCAGGTCCCACTTGTTGAGCACCATCGCGGTCGCGCACCCGGTCTTCATCGCCAGCTCGGCCACGCGCAGGTCCTGGGCGGTGATCCCGCCGGTGGCATCGCAGACCACCAGTGCGACGTCTGCCCGTTCGGCGGCGCGGCGAGAGCGCAGGGCGGTGTAGTACTCGACCGACTCGCCAACCTTGGCCTGGCGTCGCAGGCCGGCGGTGTCGACCAGGATGAGCGCCTGGCCCTCGAAGCTCATCGGCAGGTCGATGGCATCCCGGGTGGTGCCCGCGACGGGCGAGACGATGACCCGCTCGGCACCCAGGAAGCGATTGACGAGCGAAGACTTGCCGACGTTGGGACGGCCGATCAGCGCCAAGCGGATGGCGTCGTCGGACTCGGCCTCGTCGTCATGCTCGGGCCCGAGCTCGACGATCCGGTCGAGCAGGTCGCCGATGCCGAGGCCCTGGGCGGCGGACACGGCGACCGGCTCGCCGAACCCGAGCGAGTGAAACTCCGCGGCCAGCGGCATGTCTGGAGCCGTGTCGACCTTGTTGGCCGCCACCACGATCGGCAACTTTCCCCGACGCAGCAGGTCGGCCATCTCCTGGTCGCCCGGCCGAAGTCCAGCGCGAGCATCGACGACGAGCACCACCACCACCGCATCGGCGAGCGCCGCGCGGGCCTGGGACTGGATCTGCCGCGCCAGCTCATCGCTGTCCTCGAGGTCCACGCCGCCCGTGTCAATCAGCGTCAGCGGCCGTCCGTTCCAGTCGGTCTGCAGCTCCTTGCGGTCGCGCGTGACCCCCGCGCGCTCATGCACGACGGCCTCCCGTGATCCGGTGAGACGGTTCACCAGAGAGGACTTGCCAACGTTCGGATATCCGACGATTGCCACTTTCATTGGTCTGTCGAGGCTAGTCGCTGCGCGCGAGCGAGCGAGGCCACCGTCGCCACCACCTCGTCCAGGCTCATATCGGTGGTGTCGATCACCGTCGCGTCCGGAGCAGACGCGAGTGGCGAGAGCTCGCGCGTGCTGTCACGCTGGTCACGGATCTGCTGCTCGGCCAGGACTACTGCTGGGTCCGCACCGAGCTCGGCCGCGCGCCGCTGGGCCCGGGCCAGCGGATCGGCGGTCAGGAACACCTTCAGTTCGGCCTCCGGGGCCACCACGGTACCGATGTCCCGACCCTCCGCGACCCAGTCGCCATCACTCAGCATCCAGCGCTGCCGGTCGACCATCGCCTCCCGCACGGCGGGTTGGCCGGCCGCGCGAGACGCGGCCTCGGACACCTCCCGCGTCCGGATATCCCCGCTCACGTCCTCCCCGTCGAGCAGCACTCCTTCACCGAGCTCGATCGCCACCGAGGCGGCGACGTCCGCCGGCTCGGCGCCGGCCCGCAGTGCGGCCAGCGCCACGCATCGGTACATCGCGCCTGAGTCCAGGTAGGTGAAGCCAAGCTCTGCAGCCACCGCCCGCGCCACGCTCGACTTGCCCGCCCCGGCCGGCCCGTCGATCGCCACCACCATCTAGTGCGCCCCGCTGGAATGTTCGGCGCGACCCACTAGGCCACCAGCTGCTTGATGTCATCGGTGAAGCCGGGATAGGACACCGCCGCCGCGTCCATTCCCACTACTTCCACGCCCTCCTGGGAGGCGAGGCCTGCCACCGCGCCCAGGAGCGCGAGCCGGTGATCGCCGTGGGCGTCGATCTGCCCACCGCGCAGCCCACCGGTGCCTCGGACGACGAAGCCGTCCTCGGTCGCCTCGATGTCGCCGCCGAGACCGCGCAAACCCTCGACCACGGTGGCGATCCGGTCAGACTCCTTGACCCGTAGCTCGGCGGCACCGCGGACCGCGGTCTCGCCTTCGGCGAAACAGCCCACCAGCGCGACCAACGGGAGCTCGTCGATGGCCAGTGGCACCTCGTGGGGCTCGACCGTCGTCCCTTCGATCGGGGCACTGCGGACGTCGAGGTCCGCCACCGGCTCGCCGGTGCCGAACTCCCCCACCGGTTCGAGCTCTCCGAGCACGATCGCCCCCATCCGCTCAAGGATCCGCAGGAAGCCGGCACGGGTCCAGTTGACCCCGACTCCCTCCAGCACCAGGCGCGAGCCGGAGACCAGGACCCCGGCCGTGATCAGGAACGCCGCCGAGGACAGGTCCCCGGGCACGTCGATCGTCTCCAATTCCAGCTCGTCGGCGTTGCCGACGCTGGTCCGGTATCCAGCCACCGCGTCACCGCTGCGCTGCACCGGGGCGCCCGCCGCGAGCAGCATCCGCTCAGTGTGATCACGCGTGGGCACCGGCTCGATCACCGTCGTGTCCTCGGTGACCAGGCCAGCCAGCAGCACGCACGATTTGACCTGAGCGCTGGCGATCGGAAGCTCGTATTCGATTCCCTGAAGCGCCGTACCGTGGAGCGTGAACGGCGGATAGCGACCATCGGTGGCCTCGATCTGGGCGCCCATCAGGCGCAGCGGCTCGGCGACGCGATCGATCGGTCGCCGGCGGATCGAGCTGTCGCCGTCGAGGATGAACGTCGCATCGAGCTGGAATGCGAGCCAGCCGGGCAGCAGACGCATCAGGGTGCCCGCGTTGCCGACGTCGATGGGACCGGAGGGAACCTGAGCGTTGCGCAGTCCGCACCCGCGGATCAGCACCTCGTCGCCCTGCTCCTGGACGATCACGCCCAGCTCGCGTAACGCCGACAGGGTCGAGCCGGTGTCGGCCGCGCCGAGGTAGTTGCGGATCAGCACCGGCTCGGAGGCCATCGCCCCGAGGATCGCCGCGCGGTGCGAGACGGATTTGTCGCCGGCCACGCGCAGCTGTCCCCGCAGGGGGCCCGAGGGCTCGAAGCGAACGTTCATCGCGGGAGCCCGGAGGCCCTCATGCGCGGGCCACCGGAAAGCCGAGGTTCCCGATCAGCTCCTGCGCCCGAGCGGCATCGTCCTCTCCCCCCACCCACAGTGCGACGACGCCTTCGCTCATATCCGGGGCAGGGTAGAGGGCCATGTCGGCGATGTTCACCCCGGCCCGCCCGAGCTCGAGCGCCAGCTGGGCGATCACTCCGGGGCGGTTGGGCACCGCCGCGCGCAGCTCAATCAACGGACCGCCCGTCAGACCCGCTTCCAGCAACCGTCGCCGGTCCTGCGCGGCGGCGTCGTTCCAGAGGGTCAGCCGCCGCGCGTCGGCGTCATGCAGCGCCTCTCGCACGTCCTGAAGCCGTACGATCGCGGCGTCGATCTCGGCCGCCAGGGCATCCCGGTTGGAGAGATAGATATCCGTCCAGATCTCGCTCGGAGCTCCGGCGACCCGGGTCGCGTCCCGGAAGCTCGGTCCGGTAGCGGGCAGCCGCTCGCCCTCCCCACCGAGCGTTCCGGCGGCCGAGGCGACGAGCACGTTGGCCAGCACGTGCGGGAGGTGAGAAACGCTGGCCAGCATCCTGTCGTGAGTCTCGGCGTCGATCGCGCAGGGACGGGCTCCGATCGCGTAGAGCAGGCGGTGCAGACGCTCGAAGAGGACTCCGCTCGTGCTCGCGGTCGGAGTCAGGTACCAGGTCGCCCCTTCGAACAGGTCAGCCCGCGCGTGCTCGACGCCCGAGGTCTCGGCGCCGGCCAGCGGATGTCCGCCGACGAACCGGGGGTCCTCGTGGGTGGCGACAACGGCGCGCTTGGTCGAGCCGACATCGGTGATCACGCAGTCGGCGGGCGCAAATCGCAGCGCGGCCTCGATCGTTTCGGCCAGCGCGCCGACGGGCACGGCCACGAACACTGCCTCTGCGCCGGCCACCGCCTCCTCCACGCCCCGGGCCGCACGGTCKATCACCTCCAGCGAGGCCGCCTGACKCAGCGCCTGCGCGCTGCGGTCAAACCCGGMTACCGTCGCCCCCAGGCGTTCGCGWGCAGCGCGGGCCACCGAGCCGCCGATCAGCCCYACCCCCARTACGGCGATGTGCATCGCCGCTACGCGGACGCCGCCTGGCGGCGTGCTCTCACCGCGCCGGCGAGATGATCGAGCACCTGCACCGTGGTCTCCCAGCCGAGGCACCCATCCGTGATCGACTGCCCGTAGGTGAGCGAGGTTCCGGGCACGAGGTCCTGCCGGCCGGCGACGAGGAAGGACTCGACCATCGTGCCGACGATCGTCCGGCTCCCGCCGGCGAGCTGGCGGCTCACCTCCTCGGCCACCGCCGGCTGACGCTCCGGCYGCTTACCGCTGTTGTCGTGCGAGAGGTCGATCATCACCCGCTCTGGCAGCGCCGCTCGCTGCAGCATGGCGAGCGTCGCCGCCACATCCTCGGCGCTGTAGTTGGGCGCCGCGTTGCCGCCGCGGAGGATCACATGGCAGTCGCGGTTGCCACGGGTGTGCATGATCGCCGAGCGTCCGTCCAAGCCGATCCCGGCAAACGCGTGCGGTACGGCCGCAGCCCGGACCGCGTCGACGGCAACCTGGACGTTGCCGTCGGTGCGGTTCTTGAACCCGACCGGCATCGACAGGCCGGAACCGAGCTGGCGATGGATCTGGCTCTCGGTGGTCCGCGCTCCGATCGCTCCCCAGCTGACCGCGTCCGAGATGTACTGGGGGATGATCGGATCGAGGAACTCGCAGCCGACCGGCAGCCCGAGCGCGAGCACGTCGAGCAGCAGGCTGCGAGCCATCCGCAGGCCACTGTTGACGTCGCCGGATCCATCGAGGTGAGGATCGGTGATGAGCCCCTTCCAGCCCGTCGTGGTCCGCGGCTTCTCGAAGTAGACCCGCATCGCCACGCACACGTC
>JRHI01000107.1_pt1 | contig 86793 bp, 76 predicted proteins | sample 215371 | NCBI WGS metagenome assembly JRHI01 (sample SAMN02929681, study PRJNA255918) | sediment metagenome | biome: cave system; feature: Ice Cave; material: Sediment; isolation source: sediment from deep within a dark volcanic ice cave with no known source of... ... | reverse complement strand
AGCCAAAGGGGCGTAGCCCAATGACCCGTACAGCCACCGTAGACCGTGCCGATCGTGTCGCCGAGCTGCACGACCAGCTCACCGCCAGCGTCGAGGCGCTTTTGACCTCGGAGGATTGGAAAGCGATGCTCGACATGGCCGCCAAGTTCCACAACTACAGCGCCCGCAACATCATGCTCATTCTCTGCCAGCGTCCTGACGCCACCCGCGTAGCCGGGTTCCGTTCGTGGCTCGCCCTCGGCCGCCACGTTCGCAAAGGTGAGAACGGAATCGCCATCCTGGCCCCATGCGTCTACAAGCGTGACGACGAGGTCACTGGCGAAACCGTTACACGTCTCGGAGGTTTCAAGGTCGCTCACGTTTTCGACATAGCGCAGACCGACGGCGACGACATCGCCGACGTTCGCCCCGAGCTGCTCGATGGCTCGGCACCCGAGGGAATGTGGGATGCGCTCGAGGGCCAGGTGACGGCGGCCGGCTACGTCGTCTACCGCTACCGGCCGCCGGCCGGGGCGAACGGGTTCACCGACCCCGCTGGGCATCGCGTCGTGGTCCGTGACGATGTCGACGAGGCCCAAGCCGTCAAGACGCTGACTCATGAGTTGGCTCACATCCTGCTCGACCACGTGACGGACCTCACCGGCTACGCCATCTGCCGTGGCCGGTGCGAGGTCGAGGCGGAATCGGTCGCCCACGTCGTCTGCTCAGCCCTCGGCATGCCGACGGACAGCTACTCGCTCCCCTACGTTGCCCGCTGGGCGGACGGCAACGCGATACGGTCCGAGAGACGGCCGAGCGAGTCATCAGCGCCGCACGGACCATCCTGGCCGCCCTCCGGCCCTCCCAGCAGGCCGAGGAGGTGGCGGCATGACCAGCGCCCGCTACGCCGAGATGTTCTGCGTCTACTGCTGCGAACCGTTCACGCCAGCGCGATCCAATCAGGTCACGTGCTCGAAGCCATGCCAGGTCCGGACGTCAACCTGGGACCGCTGGCTCCGTGAAACCCGCGAGGCCGCCATTCGCGGTCGTACCGGCCCGGCGCTGCCCGCTGGTGGCGCCAGCCTGGCCGCCGCGGTGTCTTGCTATGCCGTCCAGTTCGAGCTGGAAGAGGTGGCAGTGTGAAGCTCGTCGCTTATCTCCGAGTGAGCACAGACAAGCAGGCGGAGCACGGCCTCGGGCTCGACGTGCAGCGCCAGGCGATCAGGGGGTGGGCGAAAGCCCACTCCCACCGCCTCGTCGCCACGCTCGCCGACGAGGGGGTGAGCGGATCGAACGGCCTCGAGACACGCGACGCGCTACCCGAGGCGCTGAGCATGATCCGCGCCGGCCAGGCCGCCGGGCTCGTCGTCTACCGGCTCGACCGGCTCGCTCGCGACCTGATCCTCCAAGAGACGCTGCTGGCCGAGATCAAGCGCATGGGCGGCCAGGTGTTCTCCACCTCGGCGGCCGAGTCCGACTTCCTCACCGACGATCCGGCCGACCCGTCCCGGAAGCTGATCCGGCAGATCCTCGGCGCCGTGTCCGAGTACGAGCGAGCCATGATCCGGCTACGGCTCGTCGCCGGCAAGCGGCGCAAAGCGGAGCGGGGCGGATTCGCCTACGGGTCGCCGGGCTACGGGTTCAAGGCCGAGGGCGGCGAGCTGGTTGCCAACCCGGACGAGGCGCCCGCCCTCGAGCGGATACGCCAGCTCCACCGCGAGGGCCGCTCGCTCCGGGACATCGCCGCCGTTCTCACCGGCGAGGGCTACCAGCCGAAGCGGTCGGACCGCTGGCACGCCGAGTCCATACGTCGAATCGTCGCCCGTCTCTGATCCACCGCGGCGAGCGCCGTCTTGACGCACCGCTGACACCACAAGCTGATCTCGCCGCCCGGCACCTTGACCTCGAGGGCCGGGCGGCGCAGTGTCCGACCACAACCAGCGCAGACCATCACGGGCCATTCCAGCGGTGGCCGAGAAAACAGCGATCGCGGAATTCTCCAAACGGCCGGCTGCAGACCGGACAGGCTGGCAGCAAAAGGACCTGGGTCGGCTCCCGGAGGGCCATCTGCTCCCGGGCCTGGTGTTCCCGAGGCGCCTTCCGCTCCCCGGGGGGCCGAGCTCGAACCGACTTGCCATTCAGGGCAGCCGCCCACGCCGCCCTATTCTCCGCGCGGCGCTGCGCGCGAAGCAGCCGCCTGTCCCGGCCCACTCCCAAGATCGCCGCCGCTCTGAAACGGGCTGCTACGTCGGACGGGAACGGCAGCACCCGAAGTATCGCCTCCATGACCGAGGTCGAGGGGGCACGCCGGCCCTGCTCGATCAGCCACCACGACGAGGGCAACATCGGCGGATCGAGCTGCACAGCCTTTGCTGCCTTCGGTATCCCCCAGCCGGCGGCCAGGCGGGCCGCCTTGAGTTCCCCCGCGAGGTCCGACGGGAAAGGGTGCCGTCTTGACGTCGTCGCGTCCCGGTCCCCCGGGGTTCTGATCGCTTCCACGCCGAAATTTTCGCACGGAATGTGTGCCATCTGGCTGTCCGCGCAACTGTGCGCCCGCGTGCGCCCGCACGTTGGAAGTACATCGGTGTGTGACGGCAGTTAGCGCTCACCGTTGGCGGGTGCAGCGGGTGCAACGGGTGCAGGATTTGCCCCTCTCTCCTTCCTGAGTAGACACGCGTGCGTGGGGATAAGAAGCGGTGCACCCGTTGCACCCGGCTGCACCCTGGTCATGGGTGGTCCGGTCGGTCGGTGAGGAGTCCGATGCCCTTCCATCCTCTGATCCCGTTCCGGATAATGAGGCTGATGACAGTGGGGTTGACTTGGCTGACATGCTCGTTGAACCGCACGTCGCCGACTGCCAGCCGGGTGGTGTCGTGGCACCAAGCCTTGTAGTTCTTGTACAGAACGGGTCGAGCTGTCCAGGCTTCCGGGTGGATGATGCACATTTCGGCCAGGAAGCCGCGAGCGCTGTCGAGGCGGTCGCGGTAGCGCTCGCCTGCCTGGTCGACGGTGGGGGGCGGCTGGAAGCGGCCTCGAGCCATGAGGCGCTGGAGCCCTTTGACGGCGAGCACCAGGGCACCTTCGAGCTCCTCGTCGGTCGCGAGCTTCGAGAACAAGTCGGTGTCGCATCTGGGTGTGCCCTCGATCCGGGCGTCCATAGGGACGATGAGCCAGCGGTCGAACCATGCCTCGGTTTGGTCCGCGGAGATGGGCGGTTCGTTGGCGGAGAAGATGGGCAGGGCGTAGCTTGTGAAACTGAAGGGGTGAGCGTTTTTGCGTTCGGCGAAGATGGGGTCTCCGCCGGTCAGTTGTTTGAACAGGTCGGTGCGGCGGATGGACCGGGCATCGAGGTCACCGCAGATGTTGGCCACCTTCCCGTACAGCTCGGCGGCGGCGAAGCGGTTCTCGCCCAGCAGCTGTAGGGCAACGTTGGCGCAGTTGCGCTGGCCACATAGCGATCGGATCAGAGCGAGGAAGGTGGATTTGCCGTTACCCCCGCCTCCGAGCAGCAGAACCGCTTTGCGCATCGGATTTCCCGTATAGAGGGCGTAGCCGATGACCTCCCAGGCGAAGTCGATGGTGTCGGCCAGGAGTACCTCTGCGAGGAAGATCTCGACCCGCGGGCAGGATGCGTCTGAGTTCCACCGAATCGGGAGTTGCACGGTCGAACGGGCGGCCGGGTTGTGCGGGGTTAGATGCCCGTTGCGCCAGTCCAGCATTCCGTTGGCAACGTTCAGATACTTCGTGCCAGGTGTGTCGCCGATGGTCGGCGGGAAGCTCCGTAGCCAGGCGAGGATCTCGTCGAAGTGCCGCCGCTGTACGAGGTCACCGAGGATTTCACGTACACGGCTCCGGGCCCACTGGTCGCCGTCGGGTCGGAACACACCCGTGCGATACCTCCAAAGCCGGCCGTCGTAGCCCGCCTGGAGATCACCTTCGTTTCGGATGATCTCGCCGAGGCGGGCTACGACGAGCTGGTTCCCGTTGAACAGTGCGGTGGCAGGAAGGGTCCGGACGTTGTCGTCTCGTTTGGGGAGTTGTTGGGCGTCCGTCATGCGGACCTCGCGGGGTTTGCTAGTCCGGCGGACAGCCCGGACGCGATGGTGGAACGGATTTCACGCTCACCGAGTCCGGCTCGGAGTGCGGCGTCGAGGAGGTGGCTCCAGATATCGGCCGAGTCGAGGATGCCGGCAGCGGCCAGGGTTCCGAGGTAGAACGCAGCCGAGTTCAACGTCGTATTTCGCCGGGAAGGTGTAGCTGTCGCAACTTGCTGGGCGCGTTCGAGGAGAACGCTGACGGCGAGAGTCCGTGCGCCGGTGTCGGACAATCGAATTGTGGTAGCCGCCCGGGCTATCGGCTTCGGCTTACGAAGCAATCGAAGCAACCAGCCTGGTAGTGGCGCCACTTGGCTGTCAGGGTTCAACCAGTCGTAGACGCCGACGCGAGCCACGAGTGATGGGACGGCCGCCACGTATCCTCCGGCGGCCCGCACGTCGAGTCCATCGTCGAGAACGCCGGCATTGGAGCGCAGTTCAACTCCGGGCCACGCGAAGTAGTGGTGCGTGCCTCCGCTGGGGGTTCTAACCGCGACCGTGTCAGGTAGCGCCCCGTGTTTCTCGATCAGAGCCTCGAGGCTTTCGTCCCCACGGTGCCGAGGGTCGACGTCGAGCACGACGAGGCCGGATTCGGGGCCGGTCCGGATTCCGATGTTTGCCCGCGGCCACCGTGTCCACCATCGGCTTATCTGCTCTGGGTCGAGAGTGGCGTCGTGGAATCCGTGCCCACCGTTGGCTTTCGAGATCTTTGGAAGTTTCGATCCCTCCGCCAACGGGAACACTGGCCACCCCCGGTCCGCGTAGCGGAGGGCTGCCTCGAGAAGATGAGTGCCGTTCACGGTGCCAGCAACTGCGGGATGACAAACTCGGTCAGTACATAGCCCCACGTAATGCCAACGAGTGCGGCTGGCACGTGTTCCCGTCGGTTGATGAGGATAAGAATGCCCGTCCATCTGAGAATGTTGACCGCCGTCCTGGCCTGGCTGACGTCGATCAAGTAAGCGTCCAACTCGGTGTCCAAGTCGTAGTTCGGGTCGCACATCCCATGCAGGACTTGCCATGATGGCGGGATGGGTCGTCTCGGCGTGTCGTTGGTCATCTGTCCGGGAGCGCCGATGGTGACCTGCTCGTCGAGCGCGCTCACGACTCACGGCTTCCCACGACGACGTAGAAGCCGGCGCCGAAATCGACCGCCGAGCCGACGGCTTGAACGATCCACGTGCGGTGGTCAGCGAGCGCCAAGAAAATGTCCGCGGAGTTCCACCCAGCGTTTTCGAGCGCGCCCCCGTACCGATGAACGTCGGCGGCGATGCTGTACATCTGGTTCGCGAACCAGGCTTCTCGGTTAGGGCCGTCGTGCGGGGGCAGGATTGGTAGCAGCCCCCGAACGGCTGGTCGACGTGTTCGGCGCCGAAGAGCGCCGATGGTGGGCCGCTCGGGCTCCAGCGCGTCGGGACTTTGGGCGGCCTCGTTCCCCGGTCCACTAGGCGGTATCATGACGGTGACCCTTTCGTGACTTGGTGGTGACGGAGGAGTTGGTGGTGGTGTCAGGGCGGCGTGGAGGTCGCCCTGACACGTTCTCGGCGCCGTGGACGGGACGAGAGGCCGTCCTCCGGCGCCTCAGCGGCTCTGTGATGGATGGCGTGGAGCGATCCTGGCGAATCTGAACCAGCGCTGCCGTGCTCATCGGATCGTTCCGCCGCCAAACGCTGCCGTAGGTCTCATCGCAGACGGCCAGACTGGCGACCCGGCGCGGGTCACGGTGCTCGCCGCGTACCCAGTGCATCTCCGCGATCCGGTTCGATCCGAACTGTTGGTGACAGGCCGTGCAGTGCGCCTGGGCGGTCGAGGTCCACGACCGGTGGCATTCGCGGCAGTGTGTTCCCGGCTGACCCCACGCGCCGTGCGCCCTGGCGTGAGCACAGATCGGGCAGTCAGTCATCATGACGCTGGGTGTTCGTCGGCCATCGATGACGGCTGTTGCAGCATCTCGAGAATCGCCGCGGTCGGGCATCGCAACTTGCGACCGAAGTGCCGTACCGGAAGCTCTCCCCGACCGGCGGCGACGTACGACGCCGATCTCCCGAGTCCAAAGGCTCGACCGGCCACTTCGACGGAGATCGTCGGCGTGGTCACCGGATTTGGAAGGGTGCTCGGGGCGAGCGACTCACTGCGCGACATCGGCATTTGCGGACTCCTCTGCTAGGCGATCCGCGATCCAGGCGTCGAGCGCTCGGATGGGTACACGCCTCGCCTTTCCAACTCGTAGTGACTGGAGCCGGCCGGACGCGATCTCCGCTGCGATCGTGGTCCTACCGAGTCCGGTGCGGCGGACTACTTCCTCAATCCGCAAGAGCATCTCGTCGGTCATCAGTCCTCCTCAGCGTCCGGGTATGCCCGTGACCGCCAAGAATCAGGATGCACCGCTTGCGCCCGCCGTGCGTCACGAGTAACGTGACAGTGTCGTGACCAGTTCGGGCGAAGCCCAGAGACTCACACCAGCCGGATGGCCCGTAGCCGATGACGTGCGCGTCGTCGAGGGCCACCTTCGGTGGCGGGTGACTAGTCGCATCACCGAGGGGTCCTCGGAGATGCTCGGCCAGTTTGTACGTCTGGTCGAGGCACCGGACGATCACTACGAGGCCTTCGCGACGGAGTACGGGCCGCTTCGACTATGCCGTCATGATCGCCCCGCCACGCACAACCAACCGACTGAGCAGATCTCCGACTCGAGTCGTGTTTGTAGGCCGACGTTCGACGAGCCTCTGCAAGTGTGGAGTCGCTTCGCCAAACGAGCAGGCGCGATCGTCCATCTCGCCGAAGCTCTCCGACGTCGTGAGCCGACGTGGGGAACAGAGGTCGATTGGTGCACGCTTCTCAATGAGCAACCGGCGCACTACTTCGGCGTTGAGGGGGAGATTGACCGACCCACGACCGACGCGCACGGCAAGCGTCGCATCATCAGGGCCTGGGAAACTGACCCTGTTTGGCCGCCCAGAGTTGTCCCCAAAGATCTGCTGTCGGCCTGTCGGTCAACTCTCGCCGGACATATCAGCGGCTGGCTAGCGCTCGGCGGCGTGCGGGTCGGCCTCGAGTGGTCCATGCAGCGCCCGACTGTCGCTCTCCAACCGAGAAGCACGTTCGGCGCCCTCGGCCTTGCTCTGGCAAACACCGCCGCAGCCACCGGCGCGCAACTCATCTGCACAGCATGCGGAAGTCCCTACGCGCCCACACGTCGCCCCAATCCCGGCGACGACACGTATTGTCCCCGGGCGGACTGTCAACGGGCAGCCGCACGGAACCGGAAGGAACGTCAACGGCTGGGCGAACCAAAACGGCGCCAGCTGACCAGCGAGCCCAGATGAACGCGAACGGAGAGAAGTCATGAACACGGTTACCGGTCGAAGGTCGGCGTCTCCACGTCAAGACCCGCGGACAGGCACATGGTGGTTCGTGGCCGACGTCGGCGAGGGCCCAGACGGCAAGCGCCGCCAGGCTCGGCGCCGCGGCTTCCCCACCCGCAAGTCCGCGCAAGCAGAACTGGACCGACTTCGCGTCAAGGCAACTGAGGGAACCTATGCGGCCCCCAAACGGCAGACGGCTCGCGAGTTCATCGACAACGATTGGCTGCCTGCGATGCGAAGCAATCTCGAGGAGTCGACGTGGGCGAGCTATGGCCGGTATCTGCGGCTGCACGTTGTTCCCGCTCTCGGATCGCTCCAACTTTCGGCCGTCGACCCGGGCCATTTGAACAAGCTGTACGCCAGCCTGCTTGTCGACGGGCGAAAGGACGGCGTAAACGCTGGCCTCTCCCCTCGCTCCGTGCGGTACGTCGCCACCATCCTTGGCAAGGTGTTCGGCGACGCGGTCCGCTGGGATCGGATCGCCCGCAATCCGGCCGAACGGGCAGACCCGCCTCGGGCCAGGGATGCGAAGCCGAAGGCCGAGACGATGCGGACGTGGAGCGCCCAGCAGCTCGAGTCGTTCCTCTCCCTGACCGCCAAGAGCCGCTACCAACCGGCATGGTTCTTCCTCGCCACGACTGGTGTCCGCCGCGGCGAGGCGCTCGGTTTGCGCTGGGCGAGTCTCGACCTTGACACCGCCCGGGCATCGATCCACCAGACGATCACCGCCATTGAGCACCGGATCAAGATCGGTGGGAAGACCAAGACGGGCAAGGCACGGGTGATCGAGCTTGACGCCCGGACCGTCGCGGTGCTGCGGTCGCTGCGTGCTGCGCAGGCTCAGGAGCGGCTACTTATGGGCGTGGGGTACCAAGACAGCGACCTGATCTTCTGCCACCCTGACGGCCACCCGTACCATCCGGAGCGGTTCACCCGCGAGTTCACCCGCATGCTCGACCGCCTCGGCCTCGAGCGGATCCGAATCCACGATCTACGCCACACATGGGCCACGCTCGCGCTGCAGGCCGGAGTGCCACTCAAGGTCGTCTCGGAGCGGCTCGGCCACACGACGACGGCCATCACCGCCGACGTCTACAGCCACGTCACGCCGGGCATGCAAACAGACGCCGCCGAGCGCGTCGCAGCGCTCATCTTCGGCGGAACCGTCTAGCCTTCGCCCTCCGCCTCGCGGCGTTCCCGCTCCTCCTCTTCCTCCTCGGTCAAACCGACGATGATCATTCTCTCGTCGCGAGGGACGAGCTTCTCGCTGTTGAAAAAGTGCGCGGCACCACATACCTCGCAATGGACGAGCACCATGAACAGCTCGTTCGCCTCCGGGTCGTTTCTCGGGTCGCCCTTGCCGTAGTGGGGACCTCCGATCCGAATCTGTGCCGGCCGGCGGATGACGCTCATCGTTTCCGACCCGCAGATTGCACACCGCGGCATCACGCCGAGTTCGACCAGGCGGTCGACCATGTTGTTCAGCGACTTTTTGCGCCAGCGCAATCGTCTCTCCGATCGTTTCGTGACCAACTCGTGACCACGGGCTGCACGTCATGGTGTCTCACGCGTGACCCCGGGCCGCTGACCTGCGGGTTTACGCCGAATCGGGCGTGTCGGAGGGGGGACTTGAACCCCCATGCCCTTGCGGGCACTGGTCCCTCAAACCAGCGCGTCTGCCTATTCCGCCACTCCGACGTGGGCGGTCATCGTACCGCGGGCCGCCACCACTCCCAGGCGTCCCAGGCGCCGTCGAGCGCGTAGCCGTTGGCGCGTACGCCGTTGAGCCCGCTCCGCCACGCCACCACGGTGATTGGCTGCCATAGCGGAACGACGATGGCCTGGTCACGCAGCTTCTCCTCGAGCGCCTGCGGTCCGGCGCTACCGTCCGCCTTGGCGGCGAGGACGGGGTCAAACGTCCCCCAGCGGCACACCCAGCACGGCTTGGGCCCGAGGTAGTCAATGATCCCGGCCGCCGCGAACGATTGGCTGGCCACCCACGACTCCACTCGCTCGGCGTCCGCCGCCTGAAGTTCGACCGTGCCGCCAACGGCGCGAGCCTTTCGCTGGATGGCCCGACCCAGCAGTGTGCTCATGGGTTCCTCGTTCTCGGTCAGCAATGGCACGTCTTTGCCGGCCAGCATGATGACGGCGCCCGAGCCAGTACCAGCCCACGTGGTGTCGGACGCGCCGTTGAAGCCCTGCTGGAGTTTCGCCTCCCCGGCCAGCAGGACGTCGACGAAGCGTTGCCGGTCGATGGCGGCGACCAGTGCCTGCCGGGTGGGCAGATCGAGCCGGGCCGGATTCAGGACGAGCTGCACCGACCAGCCGCCTACCGCCGCGGTTGCGACCTCGACCCCGGGCGTGTTCCGCAGCTGCTGGGTGCGGACGGTCGCCGCCGGAGGCATGACGATGTCGAGCTCGCCGCGGGCCAGGAGCTGGCGCGCCGTGTTCGAGTCAGGGACCAACACCAGATCGACTTCGTCCAGGTAGGGAGCGGGCGCGCCCCACCACCGGTCGTTCCGGTGCAGCACGGTCTGGAGTCCGGGCTGGGAGGACGCGACGACGAAAGGCCCGCCCCAAACACCGGGGCGCGGTGCGGTCACGGCGTCGACGCCGGACCACAGCCGCTGCCAGCCGGCCAGCGCCTCCGTAAAGCGGACGCGGATGGTTCCATCGCTGTCCGGCCCTTCCACCGCCGCCACCTGACGATGGTCGGCGGACCGCTGGAGGTCGGCGACCGTGATCGGTGAGCCGTCTGACCAGACCGCTCCGCGCCGCAGGCGAAAAGACGCGGACCGAGCGTCCGCGCTCGTTTTGTCGGTGCCACGCTCGACCAGAGCCGCCGCCCACGATCCGTCCGGTTGAGCCACGAACAGTTGCGGGAGCACCAGGGCGCGCACGGCCGCCCCTTCGAGGGTTGGCGCCGTCGCGTCGGGAGGTTCCCACACGCCGACCCGAGCCAGCCCGCCGCGGGCGTGTGGTGCCTGGCCCGTCGGAGAGGAAGCGATGGTCGTCGGGGCGCGGGCGGCCCCATGTCCGCTGGTCGTGCAGGCCGCGGCCAGCACGGCCACGCCCGCAAGGCGGCCGAGCAGCCTGAGGGGCACCCTCAGGACGCTAGCCAGACCCGCGCACTGTCGAACCCTCCGGTCGTCGTCGGGTCGAGGTTGCGTACGCGCGTCGCGATCACGGCTGGCACCTCGTGGCCAATGGGCGGCACCGGCAACTAGTTCATCACCGCCTTCTCGGCGACGGCGTACCCCGTCAGTGACCGGAAGAGCTGGCTGGCCACCAGCAGCTCCTCGAGGGTACGGGCCTGAGCGGGGTCGAGCGTGGCCGGCCTGGTCACGCCGAGGCGTAACACCCCTCCCGGCCGCGGTCCGGTTGGCAGTGTGGTCGTAGGCGCAGGCCCCGAGCAACCACCGGATGGTGACGACTTGAGGTGCATCCCCCGCCGATGATGACCAGCAGCAAGCAGGCGGCCAACTGACGCCGCACTGCGCTCAGATCACGTGCTGGATCTCGGCGAAATGACAAGCAACGGGGTGGCCCTGGCCGCGGTCGACCAACTCGGGCTCCTGTTCGGAACAGAGGCCCTCCGCCTTCCAGCAGCGGGTGCGGAACCGGCATCCGCTCGGAGGATTCACCGGACTCGGCACATCGCCGGTGAGCACGATGCGCTTGCGTGATCGCTCCACGTTCGGGTCCGGCAGCGGCACAGCGGACAGCAATGCCTGCGTGTACGGATGCGCCGGGCGGTCATAGATCTCGTCCCGCGTGCCGATCTCGACGATCTTGCCGAGGTACATGACGGCTACCCGGTCGGAGATGTGGCGGACCACGGACAGGTCGTGGGCGATGAAGAGGTAGGCCAGGCTCATCCGCTCCTGAAGCTCCTCCAGCAGGTTCACGACGCCGGCCTGGATGGAAACGTCGAGGGCCGACACCGGCTCGTCGAGAATCAGGACCTTCGGCTCGAGGGCGAGGGCCCTGGCGATACCGATCCGCTGACGTTGGCCGCCCGAGAATTCGTTGGGGTAGCGGTTGCCATGCTCAGGGTTGAGTCCGACGAGGGCMAGCAGGTCGCGAACTTTCCCTTTGCCGTTCTTGCCGTAGATGGAGTGGATGCGCAACGGCTCGGCGACGATGTCGTTGACCGGCATCCGAGGGTTGAGCGAAGCGTACGGATCCTGGAAGACGATCTGCAGGTCCCGCCGGACCTTGCGCATCTCCTTGCGGGACTTGCCGATGAGGTCCTCGCCCTCGAAGAGGACGCTGCCGGATGTGGCGGCATGGAGTTGGATGATCGTTCGCCCGGTGGTCGACTTGCCGCACCCGGACTCCCCCACCAGACCGAGTGTCTCGCCGGGGTAGAGATTGAACGACACCCCGCACACGGCGTGGATAGCGCCGACAGTGTGGCGCACCAGCTGGCCCCCGCGGAGGGGAAAGTGCTTGACCAGATCCTGCACTTCGAGGACGGGCTGGCCATTGCGTACGACGGAGACAGCGTCAGCGGGGGCGACCGCTGGAGCTGATGGCGACGAGGGCGAAGGCGACGACATGGTCATAGCGGAAGGTCCGCTCCCATCTCCTCCACGCCGGCGCTATCGGCCGCGGTGACCTCGAAGACGTCGGCGGCCGCCACTCCGCCCGCCAGCTCTTCGGAGAAATGGCACGCGGCCACGTGGGCGGCACCGTCTACCAGGCGAAGGTCAGGCTCCTCCTGATCGCAGAAGGGCCGGGCCATCGGACAGCGAGGCGAGAACGGGCAGCCGGGGGGCAGGTTGATGAGGGAGGGAGGTGCGCCCCGGATCGGAGTGAGTCGCTCTCGGCCGGACGCGTCGAGCCGCGGCAACGAGCCGAGCAGGCCGAGGGTGTACGGCATCCGGGGCCGGTAATAGATGTCCTCGACGGAGCCCACCTCGACCGGCTTCCCGGCGTACATGACCAGCACCTGATCGGCCGTACCGGCCACAACGCCGAGATCGTGCGTGATGAGCACGATGGCCGCACCGGTTTCGTCCTGCGCCTTCTTCAGCGTCTCCAGGACCTGGGCCTGAATGGTGACATCCAGAGCGGTGGTGGGCTCATCGGCGATGATGACATCGGGGTCGTTGGCCATACCCATCGCAATCACGGCCCGCTGGCGCATGCCGCCGGAGAACTCATGCGGGTAGGCGGAGACCCGTTCCTTGGGGTTGGGGATGCCGACAATGCCCAGCAGTTCGATGGATCGCTGCCACGCGTCCCGCTTCGACACGTCCGGGTTGTGGGTGAGGACGGCCTCGGACATCTGCCAGCCGACCGTGTAGACGGGATTGAGCGAGGTCATGGGGTCCTGGAAGATCATGGCGATCTCCTTGCCCCGGATGTGGCGTAGCTGCTTGTCCTTCATCCCCAGCAGCTCGGTGCCTCGATACTTGACCGACCCGCCCACCTTCGCCGACTTAGGCAGCAGACCCATGATGGCGAGCGAGGTGACGGACTTCCCCGATCCGGACTCCCCCACGATGCCCAGCACCTGTCGCGGCTCCAGGGAGAAGCTGACCCCGCGCACCGCGTGGACGATCCCGTCATCGCTGGAAAAGTCGACCGTGAGGTTGCTCACCTCGAGGATGGCTTCACCCATTGTCGATCCCCCCTTGACGCCGGGCGTCGTTGCCCGGCGATCGACCGTCGGACACTAGGCGCGCACTCGCGTCTGGGTGGGATCAAAGGCGTCCCGCATCCCATCCCCGACGAAGTTGATGGTCAATGCGATGACGATGATGAACAAGCCCGGGAAGTAGAAGAGCCACGGCCGGGTCAACGCCGCCCCGGCGCCGTCCGACACGAGCAGGCCGAGCGACGTGTCGGGTGGCCGGATACCGAGCCCGATATAGGAGAGGGCGGTCTCGACCAGGATGGCGACCGCCACCGTCAGGGTGGCGTTGACGATGATGGCGCCGATGGCGTTGGGCAGCAGATGTCGGAAGATGATGCGCCGGTCGCTGGCTCCCAAAGCACGGGCGGCGTCAACGAACTCCTTCTCCCGCAGCGAAAGGCAGACGCCCCGCACCACCCGGCAGATCGACATCCAGGACAGCGCAGAGATGATGAGGGCGATGAAAAGCCAGTTGCCGGCCTTTTGCGACACGGTCGACGCCATGACGGCCAGGATGGCGATAAGCGGAATGGTGAGGAAAAGGTCGGTGACCCGGGAGACCACCTGGTCGATCCATCCCCGGAAGAAGCCGGCCATGGCACCCACGATGGTTCCGAATGTGGTGGAGATGAAGGCCACCAGGAGGGCCACCTGGCAGGACTTCTGCGCGCCCCGCAGAACCTGGGCGAACGTGTCATGGCCGATACCGTCGGTTCCCATCGGGTGCTTGAACGATGGTCCCTTGGAATAGTCGGGGGTGAGGTCGGCGTAGTTGTAGTGCCAGATCTTGCCGCCGACCAGAGCCAGCGCCAGCAGGAAGAGAAAGACCAGCAGGCTGCCCACGGCCAGCTTGTGGTGCAGGAAGCGGCGGGTGACGATCTGAGCCTGATTGCGGGCCTTGACGGTGAACTCCCGCTCCGGGCCGGTCGGCGGTCTGGATTCGGGCGGACGGGTCAGCAGCGGCGGCCCAGGCTGCACCGACACCGCCGGAGTCGCCGCCTCGTGAGCTGACTCGAGACCGTCCGCGTCAGCCATAACGGATCCGGGGATCGAGGTAGGCATACAGGATGTCGGCCAGCAGGTTGAACAGGATCACGATGACCGCCGACACCATCAGCCAGGCCAGCGTCATGTTCGTATCGGAATTCGTCACCGCGTCGAGCAACATTCGGCCCATTCCCTGCCACTGGAAGACAATCTCGGTGATGACGGCCCCGCCGAAGACGGCACCGAAGTCGATGGCGATAACGGTGGTGAGCGGGATAAGGGCATTGCGCAGGGCGTGCTTGACGATCACCTTCCACCCCGGCACTCCCTTGGCCCGGGCCAAGCGGACGTAGTCGCTGGAGAGCACGTCGAGCATGGAGGAACGTTGGTAGCGGCTCCACGCCGCGAAGCTGATGAGCGCGAGGGCGATGGTGGGCAGAACCAGATGGCCGGCCTCGTCATAGAGCCGGTGGATGAGCCCGCCGTGCAGGTTGGATGACGAGTCGCCGATCGTATACACGACCGTGCGGCCGATCCACCCGTTGACCTTGATGGCCCCGAAGATCTTCAACAGGGCAGCCAGCCAGAAAATGGGCGTGGAGAGGAAGAGGAAGCCCAAGAAGGTGGTCGCGTAGTCCAAGCCCGTGTACTGGCGGATTGCACTCACCACCCCCACCACCACGGCCAAGACGATGGCGATCACCGTGGCGGCCAGGATCATGCGCAACGTGACGGCCAGCCGCTGCCACAGCATGTGCCCGACGTCCAGGTTGCCGTGGATGGTGTTGCCGAACTTGGCATGGAGGGCATGGCCGAGCCAGATCCGATACCGGGTGACCACCGGCTTGTCCAATAGCAGGAGGTGCCGGCGGGCGGCAATCACTTCCTTCGCCGGGGGTGGATTGCGGCCCCGCAGGTCGCCCAGTGGATCCGATGCATTGGCCACCATGGCAAAGACCAGGAACGACGCAGCGAAGACGACCAGAAGGGACACCAGCAGCCGGCGAACGATGAACCCGATCACTGCTGTCTAAGTATACAAAGCTTGGACCGAGCGGGCCGCGCGGGATGCAGACCGATAAAGACGGGATAAAAGGAGGGCCGGCCCGTGCGGGCCGGCCCTCCGTGAAAAGCTGAGACAGCTGGGGTTAGGCGGCCTTCAGGCCCCAGGTCTCGGCGTTCCAGAACGGACCTTCGTTTGTCGAGTTGTCGTGGACATTCACGAACGTGTTGCGAACGGCGGTGAATGTCGGCTTCTGGAACAGCGGCAGGGTGACCATGTGCTGCCAGCCGATGGTGTCGGCCTGGTTGTAGTCCGCTGCCTGCTTGGTGTGGTCGAGCTCGCCGGCTCCCGCGGTCAGCGCGGCGTCCATGTCGGCGTAGCTGAAGTTGTCGTAGTTCGACCCGCTCCCGGTCGAGTAGATCGGGTTGTTCCCCGACGGGAAAGGCGAGCTGACCCAGGCGAACAGGCCGATGTCAAAGTCGCCCTTCGGCAACCGGGTTCCGAACAGATCGCTGGACTTGTAGTTCACAATCTGAATATCGAATCCGGCGGCCTTGGCGTTGGCCTGGATGACCTGCTCCTCCTGCTCCCTGAGCTTATTGCCCTGGGTGGTGGAGATGCGAAGGGTCAGCTTCTTGCCGCCCTTGGTCAGGGTGCCGTCGGCGCCGGCGGTGAACCCGTCGGCCAGCAGGTTGGCCTTGGCCGTGGCCGGGTCGGCCTTGTCATAGGCACCGCCGCTGGTGTCCTTGTACTCCGGCTGGTTGGTAACGAACATCCGGTTGTTGAGGACGCTGGCCTTGTCGCTGAACTGACCCACCGTCGCGGCCACGAGACCCTTGCGGTCAATCGAGAGAGCCAGCGCCTTGCGCACCACCTCGTCGGAAAGGAAGGCGTTCTTCTGGTTGAAGTCGATGTGCTCGAACGACAGCCCGAAGTTGATCTCGCTGCTTATGTCGGACTGCGTCTTGACCGAGTTGACCTGGTCAAGCTGGGGCTGCGGGTAGATGAAGTCGACTTCCTTGTTCTGCACCGCCGGCACCTGCTGCGTGGAGTCGGTGATGAACTTGTAGACGATCGAATCCAGGTTGGCCGGGGTGCCCCAGTACTTGTCGTTGGGGACAAGCGTGAGGTCTTTGCCGGTGTTGTAGCTCTGGATCTTGAACGGCGCCCCTGAGAGCAGGTTGGCATCGAACTTGTCGAAGCCGTCGTTCCAGCCGACCTTCTTGGCGACGTGGGCCGGCGGCATGATCTGGAACAACGAGCGCCAGTCGGCGAACTGCTGACCCTTCTTGAAGGTGACGGTCACCGTCTTGCCGGTGCTGTCACCAACGATGGTGTCGATGTTCTTGTAGCCCGTGCCGTCGGTGGCGTCATCGATGGGCTTGCCGTTGGTCTTGCAGGCCGGGTCGGTGCAGCTGTCGTTGGTGTGGGCTGGATCCTTCTGCTGCTGCCAGAAGTAGATGAAGTCGTCGGCGTTGATCGGCACCCCGTCACTCCACGTTGCCTTGGGGTTGATGTTCATGACGATCGTCTGCGGATCGGCGTTGGTGACCTGAGGATCCGAGGTCAGCAGATCCTTGTCGTAGTGAACGGTGAAGTCCGGGTGGTAGTGGAACGCGCTGGGCCAGACCCGGTCCATCACGTTGACGACGGAGGTGCCGTTGTCCTTGCTGGTGTTGTCATTGAAGCCGGTCGGTTCCTGGTCGGCCCCATAGTTCAGGGTGCCGCCCTTCTTCACGGTGCTGGCTTTGGTCGTGGTTGGTGGGGCGACCGTGGTGGGCGTCGCCGATGGGGTTTTCTTACTGCTGCCGCACGCGGCAGCGACCAACGACACGGTGACGACCACACCGAGCAGCCAGACGCTCTTTCGTCTGTCTCGCAAGTTCGAGACCTCCTTGTCCCGTATGGGGGTTGTGGTGGATTTCGCCGATGTTGTGGCCGCGCTACTGCAGCCGGATAGCCAGGATGATGGTTGTGAACGAGAAGATGACCGCGGTGGCGACGGTGATGCGATCCAGGTTGCGCTCGACCACTGTCGAGCCCGCGGCCGCTGTACCGACTCCCCCACCGAACATGTCCGATAAACCGCCGCCCCGTCCACTATGCAAGAGGATGAGCACGACAAGCAGCAATGAGACGATGATGTGGATAGCGACCACGAAAATCGTCAGCACCAGACGGACCTGTATTTTCCCTTCTCAGGCTCCCTACCTGACGGCGCGAAACGTAGCACGTCAGGGCTTGCATGCAAGATCATGCCCTCTGTTGGAGACTCAGCGCCCTCCCCGGATCACGGCCGCGAATTCGTCGGGCTCGAGGCTGGCCCCACCCACCAGCGCCCCGTCGATGTCGGGCTGAGCCCGAAGCTCGGCGATGTTGGAGGGCTTGACCGAGCCTCCGTATTGGATCCGCACGGCCGCGGCCGCGTCAGCGCCGGACTGGTTCCGGACGACGGCCCGGATGGTGGAGATGGTGGCCTGGGCGTCGTCAGGCGTGGCGTTTCGACCGGTGCCAATCGCCCAGATGGGCTCATAGGCGACGACCAGTCCGCCGACCACGTCGGCCGGAACCCCCTCCAGGCCCCTCGACACCTGCGCCGCCACCTTGGCCTCGGTGCCACCCGCCTCCCGTTCGGCCAGGGTTTCGCCGACACACAGGATCGGCGTCATCCCCGCGGCCAGAACGGCCCGCACCTTGGCGCTCACCGTCTCGTCCGTCTCGCCGAACAGTTCACGCCGCTCCGAGTGACCGACGATCACGTAGGTGACGTTCAGCTTGGCCAACATGAGCGGGCTGATCTCGCCGGTGAAGGCCCCCTTGCTCTCCCAGTGACAGTTCTGGGCGCCAAGAGCGATCGGGATCCTGTCCGCATCGAGCAAAGTCTGCACGGACCGAAGGGCGGTGAAGGGCGGATGCAAAGACACGTCCACGTGGACGTAATCCTCGGCGTCCAGCCGGAATGCCAGCTTCTGCACGACCTGGATGGCGTCGAGGTGGGTGTGGTGCATCTTCCAGTTGCCGCTAATCAGCGGCCGCCGTGGGTCAGGCACGAAACTCTCCTCGCAGCGCAGCCAAGCCCGGCAGGTCGCCCTGCTCGAGAAACTCGAGCGACGCTCCACCGCCGGTGGAGATGTGGTCGACTTCGCCGGCCAGCCCAAACGCCGCCAGCGCCGACGCACTGTCACCGCCGCCGACCACGGTGAATCCTCGGCACTCGGCGACCGCCTGAGCCACGGTGCGGGTCCCGGCCGCGAAGCGCCGGTCCTCGAATACCCCCATCGGCCCGTTCCAGAACACGGTGCGAGCCTCGGCGATGATCTCGGCGAACTCGGCGGCCGTGCCGGGGCCGATGTCGAGGCCCTTGAAGCCGGGCGGAATATCACGGCCGACCTGCCGGACGACGTCGCCGGGCCCAAGGGCGGTGATGTCCACGGGCACGACGATGCGCCGGCCCGAATCGAGCAGCTTCCGGCAGGCGTCGATCCGGTCGCCCTCGAGCAACGAGTCGCCCACCGAGTGCTGCTCGGCGGCCATGAAGGTGAAGCACATCCCGCCGCCTACGAGCAGCGCGTCCATTTTCTCCAAGAGCGCCTCGATAACGCCGAGCTTGTCGCTCACCTTGGACCCGCCGAGGACGGCGACGAAGGGCCGGGCCGGTCGCTCGAGCAGCCCACTCAGCACCTCCACCTCCCGCGCCAGCAGGCGGCCAGCGGCGGAGGGCAACCGGGCCGGCGGACCGACGATCGACGCATGGGCCCGATGCGCGGCTCCGAAGGCGTCATCCACGTAGAGGTCCTGGCCGGCGACGAGGCGGTCGACGAAGGTGGGATCATTCGCCTCCTCGCCCGGATCGAAGCGCAGGTTCGGCAAAAGGGTCACCTGGCCGGACCGGTGGCCGAGCACCTCGGCCAGGCGGGCTTCGACGGGTGCCAGCGAGTACCGCTCGTCCGGACGGCCCTTGGGCCGGCCCAAGTGGCTGCAGGCCGTGACCTTCGCGCCCCGGTCGAGCAGCCAGTTGAGGGTGGGCAGCGAGGCGCGGATGCGCAGATCGTCGTCGATACGACCGGCGGTGAGCGGCACGTTGAAGTCGGCCCGCACGAGGACGTGCCTGCCGGAAGGGTCGGGAAGGTCTTCGAGGACCGGGAGCTTCACGCTACGACTGGTTGGCCCGACCCACGATCAGGGCCAGATCCACCAGTCGGTTGGAGTAGCCCCACTCGTTGTCGTACCAGCCCAGCACCTTGACCAGACTGCCCAGGGCCATGGTCAGTGGGGCGTCGAAGGTGCACGACGCCGCCGAGCCGACGATGTCGGACGACACGATCGGGTCCTCGTTGTAGACCAGGACCCTGGCCAGCGGACCGCTCGCGGCCGCGGCCCGGAAGGCGGCGTTGATCTCCTCGACGGTGACCTCGTTGTCGAGGATGGCGACGAAGTCGGTGATGCTCCCGTCCTGGACGGGGACGCGGAGGGCCGTGCCATCCAACCGCCCCTTCATGGACTGGAGAACCAGTCCGGTCGCTCGCGCTGCTCCGGTCGACGCCGGCGTGATGTTGACAGCGGCCGCCCGGCCCCGGCGCAGATCCTTGTGCACCAGGTCGAGCAGGTTCTGATCGTTGGTGTAGGCGTGGACCGTGGTCATGAGGCCCTTCTGCACGCCGAAGGCATCGTCGAGGACCTTGACCATGGGCACGAAGCAGTTGGTCGTGCACGACGCGTTCGAGACGATGGTGTGCGCGGCAGGGTCGAACGTGTCGTCATTCACGCCGATCACGAACGTGGCGTCCGCACCGGTCGCCGGTGCCGAGATGACCACCCGGGGGGCGCCGGCCTCAAGATGGGCGGCGGCCTTGTCGCGGTCGGTGAAGATCCCGGTGGACTCCACCACCACGTCGACGCCCAGGTCGGCCCACGGCAGGGCCTTTGGGTCGCGCTCGGAAAGGACCTTGATGCTCTTGCCGTCCACCGTGATGGCCCCGCCCTCGCTGACCGCCACTGTGCCGTCCAGGGTGCCGTGGGTGGAGTCGTACTTCAGCAGGTGGGCGTTGGTGGCCGGCGGGGCCAGGTCGTTCACCGCCACCACATCGACGTCGGCGCCCGACTTCCGAGCCGCCCGGAAGAAGTTCCGCCCAATGCGCCCGAATCCATTGATTCCTACCCGTACCGGCATGGGTTGCTCCTCATCCTCGTCCGCTCGTCCGCTCGTACGCTCTATCTGACCAGTTTGGCAAGGACTTCGGCCAATCTCACCGGGTCGTGGCCGCGGTCGTCCGGCAGGGCYAGCCGGGCGGTCACCAGTTCCGGTCCTCCCGCCTCTGTCCCGGTGACGTCGCCCGCGGCCAGCGCCTCCGGGTCGAGGATCACGGCGTCCACCTCGACTCCGTGGTCCCGCAGGGCGGCCACGTGGGCGGCGGCGTCGTAGCCCGCCGACTCGTGCTCGGGCCTGAGGTTGCACACGTAGACCTTGAGGGCCGGCGTACTCGCCAGCGCCTCGCGGATCGACGGCACCGCCACCACGGCCAGCACGCTGGTGTACAGCGAGCCGGGACCGAGGATGACCTGCTCGGCGTCGGCGAGGGCGCGCAGTACCTCCGGCGGAGGCTCCGCATCGGGAGGGACGAGGCCGAGGCGGTCGATGGGTCCTCCTAGCGCGTGCTGCAGCCGCACCTGGCCCTGCACCTCGGTCCCGCCGACCATCGCCTTGAGGATCACCGGTCCTGTCGTCGCCGGCAGGACCCGCCCGACGGAACGGACCAGCCGGCCCGCCTCCTCCAGTGCGGCCAGAAAGTCGCCGCTGGCATTGGCCAGACCGGCGATCACCAGGTTGCCGAGGGCGTGGCCCTCCAGTTCGCCGGCGTCAAAACGGTGCTCGAAAGCCCGGCACCACAAGGGTTCGTCCCCGAGAGCCACCAGGCACCGCCGCAGGTCGCCCGGCGCCGGGATACCGAAGGCGTCGCGGAGTCGCCCGCTCGAGCCGCCGTCGTCGGCCACGGAGACGACCGCGGTGAGCTGACCGGCGTAGAGCCGGGCGGCCCGCAGCGTCGCGGCCAGGCCGTGACCTCCACCAAGGGCGACCACGCGCGGGCCGGAGGCGCCGGCACCATTCAACGGTTGATGTCCCGGTGGTTCACCGTGGGGTGATAGCCCTGTTCGGCGATGAGGCGGCAGATCTCCTCGGCCAGCGCGACCGAGCGGTGACGGCCGCCGGTGCAGCCCACCGCCACGGTGAGATAGGCCTTGCCCTCCTTCACGAAGGCGGGAACCAGCAACCCCAGCAGGTCGTCCAGCTTGATCAAGAACTCCTTGGTGTCGGGCTGGGCCATCACGTAGTCACGGACCGGCTGGTCCAGACCGGACAGAGGGCGGAGCTCGTCCACCCAGTGCGGGTTGGGCAGGAACCGGCAGTCGAAGACCATGTCCACGTCGCGCGGGATGCCGTGCTTGTACCCAAACGACATCACGCTGATCTGCATGGCTTCCACGGCTTCTTCACTGGCGAACAGTTCGATCAGCCGGTCACGCAACTGGTGGACGTTCAGGTCCGAGGTGTCGAGCACCACGTCGGCCGCGGCCTGGATCGGATCCAGCAGCGCCCGTTCGAGGGCAATCGACTCCACCACGCCCTCGCCGGGCATCGGGTGGCGGCGCCGCGTGCCCTCGAAGCGACGGACCAGCACATCGTCGGAGGCGTCGAGAAACAGGACGCGCACCCGGGCATTGGTCGCCCGCAGCTGGGCGATGGCCTCGGTGAGCTCATCCAGCTGACCACCGGCCCGGCCCACGACGAGGACGACCCGCTCGGTTTGGCTGGTGGCCTGGCCGGGGGCCATGACCAGCTCCGCTACCCGGGTGATGAGCGCGGTCGGCATGTTGTCGATGACGAACCAGCCGAGATCCTCGAAGGTCGCCGCCGCCTGGGAGCGGCCCGCGCCCGATAGTCCGGTGATGATCAGGAACTCAGCCATTGCCACCCGCCATTGTCGCTCACCTGGTTAACCCAACAGTTTTTCCGCTCGCAGGTAGAGCAACCGGGGGATGGTGGCGGCGGCCTCGTACTCCTGCGCTCGAGCCAGGAAGCCAGGCGGGGGGGCCGGCTCCTCCATCCTGGTCACGTAGAGCCCGGAAGCGATCAGGGCGTTGACGTAGCGCGAGAGCGGCCGGTGGATGAACGGGATGAAGACGTCCTTGTCCACCTCTTCCATGCTCGTGTCCTCGACCAGGTAGGGCCCGATACGCCAATACTGCTCTTCGAGGATTTGGTCGTCGATCCAGCCACTGTTCGGGGCCTGCAGCAGGGGATGGTTGAGGAAGAAAAGGAAGCGGCCGCCGGGGCGCAGGACCCGGCCCACCTCGGCGATAGCGGCATCGACCTTGTCGATGTGCTCGAACACGAGGCACGCGACGACCGCGTCGAATGACGAAGAGGGGAAAGGGAGGGAGTCGGCGGAGCTGCGGGTGTAGGCCGGCCCGCCCCGCCGGACCTTGGCCTCGGTCAGTTGCGACCAGGTCGGGTCCACACCGATCACCCGGCTGGCGCCAACCTCGACGGCGAGTCGCGACAGCTGACCTTCGCCACAACCGACGTCCAGCACCGCGGTTGCCCCGGCCAACTCGGCCCCCGCCATCGGCAGGATCTGCTCGGTGTACTCCGCGTCGGCGCCGTCGGTGAAGCCGGCCTGCCACCATGCCGCGTTGCGCTCCCACAAGTCGTCGTCGGTCACGAGGGCCTCAACGGTCGGGGCCGTGGAGCTTGGCGTAGACCGCATTCGCGACGGCCTCGGGGAGCCATGGCAAGGCCCGAAGCGTTTCCGGGGCGGCGGCCCGGATGGCGGCCAAACCCCCCAGCTCTTTCATCAGCCGTTTGCGGCGCGCGGGACCGAGACCGGCAATGTCGTCGAGGACACCCTTGGTCATGCGCTTGCCCCGTAGCTGGCGGTGGTACGAGATGGCGAAGCGGTGGGCTTCGTCCCGGATGCGCTGCAGGAGGTAGAGCGCCTCCGACTGTCTCGGGATACGGACGGGGTCGGCGCGACCAGGGATGTAGACCTCTTCGAACTGCTTGGCGAGGGACGCCACCGGGATCTCGCCCTCGAGACCGAGTTCTTCGACCACCCGCGTGGCCACGGCCAACTGGCCCTTGCCTCCGTCGACCAGGAGCAGCTGCGGAGGGTACGCGAACTTGGGTGGCCTCCGGCCCTCGACCAGCTCTTGGTCCCGCTCGCGGAGCAGGGCGGTGAGGCGCCGCGTGAGGACCTCCTCCATCGCCGCGTAGTCGTCGTTCCCGCCCACCGTTTTCACCTTGAACCGGCGGTAGTCGCTCTTCTTGGGGAGGCCGTCCTCCATAACGACCATGGAGCCGACGTAGTCCGTGCCCTGGATGTGGCTCATGTCGTAACACTCGATGCGCAGTGGCGCTTCCGGAAGATCGAGCGCGTCTTGGAGCGAAGTAAGGGCCCGAGCCCGGCTGTTGTGATCGGCGGCCCGCTTCAGACGATGACGGACGAACTCTTCACCGGCGTTGCGCGTCACGGTCTCCTGCAGCGCTCGTTTGGCACCCCGCTGGGGCACCCGCACCTCCACCCGGCCCGTTCCGCCCGTGGTCGGGTCGACCGCTCGTTCGCGTCGGATGGGCGCCCGGGGGTGGCCGACATCACTACCCGCCGCCCGCTGAACGGCCAGCCAGGTCTCGATGATCTCCTGTCCCTCCGGCCGCTCCCAGACGAGCACCGTCGGCGGTACGCCGAGGGGAGGGTCGGCGTAATGCTGCTGAAGCACATCGGCCGCCAACTGGCCCGAAGCCAGGTCCTCAACCTTGTCGACGACGAAGCCTTTGCGGCCCACCACCCGTCCTTTACGGACGTAGAAGACCTGCACGGCGGCCTCGAGTTCATCCTCGGCCATCCCGAACACGTCGAAGTCCTCGGGTCGCTCGCTCACCATCTGCTGGCGCTCGATGGCCTTGCGCACACTGATCAGGCGATCCCGTACCCGGGCGGCCCGCTCGAATTCGAGACCACCGGCCGCCTCCCGCATGGCCTCCTCCAGGCGACGAATCACCGGTTCGGTCTCGCCATCCAGAAAGTCGCACAGCTCCTGGACCAACTCGAGGTACGGCTCACGGGCGATCTCGGCAACGCAGGGCCCCGAACACTTCTCAATGTGGAAGAGCAGACACGGCCGACCTTGCCGCTCGTGGACATGAAACTTGTTGTCCGAGCAGGTCCGCACGGGGAAGGTCCGCAGCAGTGAGTCCAGGGTCTCCCGGATGGCGTATGCGTGGGCGTACGGCCCGAAGTAACGAGTGCCTCTTTCCTTGGCGCCCCGCCGGACCATGGCCCGCGGCCATTCGTCGCTCATGGTCACGGCCAAGAACGGATAGCTCTTGTCATCCCGCAACCGAATGTTGAACCGGGGCCGGTGCTGTTTGATGAGGGAGTACTCGAGCATGAAGGCCTCGACGTCGTTGCGCACCTGGATCCACTCGACGGTCTCGGCCGCCGCGACCATCTGGGCGGTACGGGGCAGCATGCTGGCCGGACTCTGGAAATAGTTCGACAGGCGGCTGCGCAGCGACTTGGCCTTGCCCACATAGATGACACGGCCATCCCGGTCCTTGAACTGGTAGGACCCGGGCCGGTCGGGGATCGTGCCGGTGGGCGGGCGCTGAAGCACACCTCTACTGTGCCGCAGCGTGAAGGCTAGGTACGCGGTCTGGGCCGGTCGGGCCGCACCGGCTGCGCTGCTGGTGGTGATGGGTTGGCAGCGGCGGTGGACGGCCGAGGACGCCTTCATCGATTTCCGGATCGTCCGCAACCTGCTCGCCGGCCACGGGCCGGTGTTCAACCCCGGACAGCGCGTCGAGGCCTATACCAGCCCCCTCTGGGTCCTCATCCTGGCCATGGGCCATGCCGTCCTCCGCATCCCTGTCGAGTGGCTTGCGGTGCTGTTGGGACTCGGACTGTCGGGCACCGGCGTGGCCCTCGGCGGTCGGGCGGCCACCGAACTGGGGGGCGACCCACGGGCGTTCCCGCTCGGTATGGCCGCCTTCGTGGCCGTGGCCGCGGCGTGGGACTTCGCCACGTCCGGACTCGAGGGCGGTCTGGTGCTGGCGTGGATCGGTCTGTCCTTTTTCCTGCTCGTCCGTCTGCGCCTCGACCCCGGCCGCCGGAGCGCGATCGTGGCCCTGGTGCTCGGGCTGGGTCCCCTCGTCCGCCCCGACCTGTTGGTCTTCTCGGCCGGGTTTCTTCTCGGCCTCGCTGTCCTCACCCCTCGTTCCGAGTGGCTTCGCCTGGCCGGCGCCGCCGCCGCGATGCCGGTCGCTTATCAGGTATTTCGGATGGGGTATTTCGGAGCCCTGGAGCCGAATACGGCGCTGGCCAAGGAAGCGACGGCCGCCTACTGGCACCAGGGCCTGGCCTATCTCGGCGACTTTCAGCGCACCTATGTTCTCTGGATCCCAGTCGCGGCCGCGTTGGTCATCGTCGGCGGTCGGGTGCTCACCCGCCAGCGGGACGGTGACCAGGCCGGGGCCGTGCTCATCGCCCTCCCCGTCCTGTGTGGGGTCCTTCACGGCCTGTACATCGTGCGCGTCGGTGGCGATTTCATGCACGGCCGCATGCTCCTGCCCAGCCTGTTCGCTGTCCTCCTCCCCGTGAAGGTTGGATGGCGGCCCCGAGATCCCCGTCCGGCGATGGCCGTCGCATCTCTCGTGTTGGTCGGCTGGGGGTTGTGGGCTCTCGCCGGCTTGCGTACGACGACGGGGCTGGACCTCAAGACGGGGATCGCCGACGAGCGCCGGATCTGGCTGAGCTATGCCCATTCCCCTCACCCGGTCACGGTGGCCGACTACGGCCGGTCCCGCTTTGCGGTGGACGCTCGCGAGCTCCGCGACATCGCCCGAACACAGCGAGTGGTGCTCGTCGGGCCCGAAGGCGACTCGCTGGCCCTGCCGCCGGTCCCGCTGGCCCCGGCCATCCCGGCGCGCGCTGTAGTCGCCCGGCCCAGCGTCGGCATCATCGGGTACACCACGGGCAGCCAGGTCCGCATCTTCGATCAACTGGGCCTGGCTGATCCCTTTGGCAGCCGTATCCGCCTTCGAGTCCGGGGCCGCCCCGGTCACGAGAAGCTCATCGGCGACGAGTGGATGATCGCCATTAACGGCGACCCGGCGGCGGTGATGCCGCTGGGTGCCCCCTCCGCCGCCCTCGTGTCCGACGCGCGGGCGGCGCTGGCCTGTCCTGCTCTCCAGCAGCTCACCAAGGCGGTGTCGGCCCCCCTGGATTTCGGCCGGTTCGCGTCCAACTTCTGGCATGCCTGGTCCCTCACCAGGCTCCGTTTCGATGCGTCGCCGGCCGTGGCCAGAACGGAGCTCTGCCACGGCGGCGGGGTGGCCGGGGCGGCGGGACGCCGCTGAGGCGGGCGGGACGCCGCTGGCAGCGGGCGGGACGCCGCTGGCAACTTCGGGCCGGCATCGTCGACTTGTGTGCGCCTGGGTACTCGCCCACCGGGTACGCGGACGCGCGCAAGTCCGGCGCACGTGGCCCGTGGCCGGGGTAGGCATTGGTTTTCGAGTCGGCCTACACTGAGCTTCGGCCGGCCTGGTATCCGGCTCCATATCCCCTCGAGACCGACATCCCCGCGGACGGGCGACCAGGCTGTCCCCGCCGGTCATATCGAGGGTCCTAATTGGAGGACCTCCATCTGATGCTACGGCTCCAGATTCCACTTCCCGAGGGGTACACAGCTACGAGTCCCGCCGAGCTGGAGCGACGCATCGGCGCCACCAAGGAACGCCTCGGTTCCCGACTACTCGTGCTCGGCCACCACTATCAGCGCGACGAGGTGATGCGTTGGGCCGATGCCCGGGGCGACTCGTTCGGGCTGTCCCGCATCGCCGCCGCCCGGCGTGATGCCGACTTCATCGTCTTTTGCGGCGTCCACTTCATGGCCGAATCGGCCGATGTCCTCACCGCCGCCCACCAGCAAGTCCTTCTCCCCGACCTCAACGCCGGATGTTCCATGGCCGACATGGCCGATGTCGAGTCGGTGGAGGAAGCCTGGCAGGAGTTGGGGGATATCACCGACATCGATCGGTTGGTCCCGATCACGTACATGAATAGCTCGGCGGCCCTCAAGGCGTTCGTCGGGCGGCATGGCGGAGCGGTGTGCACGTCGTCGAATGCGCGTGCCGTGCTGACCTGGGCGCTAGGACGCGGCGACAAGGTGCTGTTCTTCCCCGACCAGCACCTCGGGCGCAATACCGGGTACCAACTCGGTTTCCAGGCCTCCGACATGCGGGTCTGGGATCCTCGGCAAGACCTGGGTGGGCTGGACGACGTGGACGTCAAGGAGGCGTCGCTGCTCCTGTGGAAGGGTCACTGCTCGGTCCACCAGCGATTCCGGCCCGAGCACGTGGCCGCGTTCCGGTCCGAGTGGCCCAATGGCATCGTCATTGCCCACCCTGAGTGCTCACACGACTTGGTCGAGCTGGCCGACCAGGTGGGCTCGACCGACTTCATCATTCGCGCCGTCGAGGCCGCCTCCCCCGGGTCGACGCTGGCCATCGCCACCGAGATCCATCTGGTCCAGCGGCTGGCGGCCGAGCACCCCGACCGCCGGATCGTGTCTCTTGACCCGCTGATCTGTCCGTGCTCGACCATGTTCAGGATCGATGCCGCCCACCTCTGCTGGGTTCTCGAGGAGCTGAATCAGGGCCGAGTGGTTAACCGCATCACCGTCGATGCCGATATCGCAGAGTGGGCTCGTGTCGCCCTTCAGCGCATGCTCGACATCACCTGAGCCCGCCCTCTGAGGGGCTAGAAAGAAGGCATGGACCTCTCTGGCGCCACCATCCTGTTGACCGGGGGGACCGGCTCGTTCGGTACGGCGTTCGTCGAGCGGATCCTGGGCCGCTGGCCGACCACAGTCGTCCGCGTCTACTCCCGCGATGAGCTGAAGCAATCCGAGATGCGTTCCCGCTTCGGCGAGGCCGAGGTGCGCTACCTCATTGGCGACGTACGCGATCGCGACCGCATGACCCGGGCCGCGCAGGGCTGCGACATTGTCGTGCACGCCGCGGCCATGAAACAGGTCCCCGCCTGTGAGTACAACCCCTTTGAGGCGGTGCGGACCAACGTCCTCGGCGCGCAGCATGTCGTCGACGCCGCCATCGACGCAGGCGTCGAAAAGGTGATTGGCCTATCCACGGACAAGGCGGTTAACCCGGTGAACCTCTACGGCGCCACCAAGCTGTGCGCGGAGAAGATCATCGTCCAGGGCAACGCCTACGCCGCTCAGTCGAAGACCCGTCTCGCCTGCGTCCGGTACGGCAACGTGGTCGGTTCCCGGGGCTCGGTCGTGCCGCTGTTTCGCGACCAGATCAAAAGCGGCCGACTGACCATCACCGACGAGCGCATGACCAGGTTTTGGATCACGCTGCCGCAAGCGGTCGATCTGGTGCTCTACGCCTTGGACCAGATGACCGGCGGGGAGATCTTCATTCCCAAAATTCCCTCGATGCGGGTTGTCGACCTGGCCGAGGCGATGGCCCCCGGCCTGCCCCGCGACGTCATCGGCATTCGCCCCGGAGAGAAGCTCCACGAAGTGCTGCTCACCGCCGATGAGAGCCGGCATGCCATCGAGTCCGGAGATGTGTACGTCGTGCTTCCCGAGCATCCTTGGTGGGTGGCGTCACCCAAATGGATCGACGGGAAGCCGCTCGACGACGGGTTCATCTACTCCAGCGACAGCAATTCCTCGTGGCTCGGCGTTGACGAGCTCCACAAGGTCTTGCCGTGATCCCCTACGGACGCCAATCGGTGAGCGATGACGACATCGACGCCGTCGTCCGCGTGCTCAAAGGCGATTGGCTCACGCAAGGTCCGCACATCGGCGAGTTTGAGGCTTCCATTGCCAAGAGTGTCGAGAGCCGCCACGCGGTCGCCTTTGCCAACGGCACCGCCGCGCTGCACGCGGCGATGGCCGCCGCCGGTATCGGACCGGGCGACATCGTGGCCACGTCGGCACTGACCTTCGTCGCCAGCGCGAATTGCGCCCGGTACGTCGGGGCGACGCCGGTCCTCGTCGATATCGACCCGGCGACGCTCAATCTCGACCCTCGGCAGATTCCGAGCTCGGTTCAAGCGCTGGTCGCCGTGCACTACGCCGGGCTCCCCCTCGACCTGCGCCTGCTTCCCGGCCGGCCGGAGGTGCTCATCGAGGATGCGTGCCATGCCCTCGGAGCCACGACACCGGATGGTCCCGTAGGCAACTGCGCGAACTCCGATATGGCCGTGTTCTCGTTCCATCCCGTCAAGGCGGTCACGACCGGTGAGGGGGGGATGGTCACGACCAATGACGACCGCCTCGCCGCCGGATTGCGCCGGTTCCGTAGTCACGGCACCGTGCCCGCGCCTGGCTCCGGCGGGTGGGCCTACGACGTCGTCGAGCTCGGCTTCAACTACCGCATGACCGACATCCAGGCCGCCCTCGGATCAAGCCAGATGGCCCGGCTGGACAGCTTCATCGCTCGACGGCAGGCTCTCGCCGCCCGATACCGTCGCCTGCTGGCGGAAATGCCGATCGTGCTCCCTCCGGAGCCGCCGCCCGGCTTCACCCACGCCTATCACATCTTCCCCGTTCGCGTGGCCGAGCGATCCCGGATCTACGATGAGCTCCGGGCCGCGGGGATCGGCACGCAGGTGCACTACGTGCCGGTGTATCGCCACTCGCTTTATGCCGACCTCAACGTCTCGGGACGCGACTATCCGGACACCGACAAGGCGTACGAAGGACTCCTGTCGCTCCCGCTCTACCCCGACCTCACCGAAGCCGAGCAGGACTTCGTCATCGAGACGCTCGGGAGGTCGCTGTGAGAAGCCTCGCCGAATCCGAGGCCTGGTGGGCGCGCGCGTCGAAGGTGATACCCCTGGGGACGCAAACGCTGTCGAAGAGTCCGAGCCAGTTCGTTCAGGGCGTATCGCCGATCTACTTGAGTCACGGTCAGGGAGCTCACGTCTGGGACGTTGACGGAAACGAGTACATCGACTACCCGATGGCGCTCGGCCCCGTCATCCTGGGTTACGCCGAACCCGCCGTGGACGAGGCCATACGGGCCCAGCTCGAGCGGGGAATCGTGTTCACCCTGATGCATCCGCTCGAGGTCGAGGTCGCCGAACGCATCGTCGATCTGTGTCCGGGCGTCGAGGCGGTCCGGTTCGGCAAGAGCGGCAGCGACGCGCTCAGCGCCGCCATCCGGGCGTCCCGTGCTCTCACCGGTCGAGATCACGTGCTCGTGGGTGGCTACCACGGCTGGCATGACTGGTACATCGGGACCACGACCCGAAATCGCGGTGTGCCCCAGGCCAGCCGCGATCTGACCACGACATTCGCGTTCAACGATCTGGCCGACCTGGAGAAGAAGCTCAACGAACGCCGCGGTCTGGTGGCGGCGGTCGTGCTCGAGCCATGCGGCGCGGAGATACCCGACGAGGGATTCCTCCAGGATGCGGTCGACCTGGCCCGCGCCCGAGGGGCGGTTTCTGTCTTCGATGAGGTCATCACCGGGTTTCGGCTGGCACCCGGCGGCGCCCGCCAGCGCTACGGGGTGATTCCCGACCTTTCGTGCTACGGCAAGGCGCTCGGCAACGGGATGCCGATCTCGGCCGTGGCCGGGAGCTGGGAGGCCATGCGGCCATTCGAGGAAGTCTTCTTTTCGGGCACGCACGGTGGAGAGGCGCTCTCTTTGGCCGCCGCCGCCGCCGTCCTCGACTGCCTCGCCGACGGCACGGTCCTGGCCGGCATCGCCCGCCTGGGAACCCGCATGCTCGACGGCATCGCCAGCCGGATCAGCGCGCACCAGATCGGCGACCGGGTGCGAGTGGGTGGAGATCCGTCGCGCGCCGTAGTTGGATTCGCGGGCAGCGATCATCTGGTCGCGAAGAGCTGGGTCCAGCAATGCCTGATCGAGAGCGGCGTGCTCTTCAACGGCTCGATGTTCATCTGCGCCCGCCACACCGCCGATGATGTCGATCGGGCGCTGGCCGCCTTCGACGGCGCGTTCGCCGGGCTGGCCGGCGACGCGGACGTGGCCCCACTGTTGAAGGGACCTCCCGTAGCTCCTGTCTTTCGTACGCCATGAGAAGCGTCATCATCGGCCCCCGCGAGGTCGGGCCGGGGCATCCCTGCTACGTGATCGCAGAAGCCGGCTCCAACCACAACCGCGATCTCGACACCGCTCGCCGTCTCATCGACGTAGCCGTAGAGGCAGGCGCGGACGCGGTCAAGTTTCAGACCTACTCCGGCAAGACCTTGTACTCGACTCGTGCCCCTCGCTTTAAGTACTTGGCCGGCGTGACCGACAAGGCTCCTCACGAGCTCCTTGAAGACATCTCACTCCCCCGGGAGTGGCAGCGCCTCCTCGCCGAGCACTGCCGTCAGCAAGGCATCGAGTTTCTGTCTTCGCCCTTCGATCGGCAGGCCGTCGACGAGCTCGACGAACTTGACGTCGCCGCCTTCAAGCTGGCCTCGTTCGAACTGGTGGACCTCCCCTTCATCACCTACATGGCCGGCAAGGGCCGTCCCATCATCATGTCCACCGGCATGGCGACGCTGGCCGAGATCGACGAGGCCCTGGCCGCGGCCAGGGAGGGTGGCGCCGCCAGCATCGCCCTACTGCAATGCGCCTCGTTGTATCCGAGCCCCCCGAAGATCATGAATCTGCGGACCATACCGGCCATGCAGGCCGCCTTTGGTCTGCCGGTCGGTCTGTCGGACCACACCCTGGGCGTGCACATCGCCCCTGCCGCGGTCGCGATGGGCGCCGCGCTGGTGGAGAAACACTTCACGCTTGACCGCTCGAGCACGGGTCCTGACCACCCCTTCGCCATCGAGCCGAGCGAACTCAAGGACCTCGTCGCTCACATCCGAGATGTCGAAGCCGCTCTTGGGGATGGGTTCAAGTCCGGGCCATCTACCGAGGAAGCCAGCGAGATGTATACCAAGGCTCGCCGCTCGGTGGTCTCGGCGGTGCGCATCCCCGCCGGCCAGCGGCTCACGCGGGACATGCTCACCGTGAAACGGCCCGGATTCGGCATCAAGCCAAAGTTCATCGACGCTCTGGTGGGACGAGTGGCCGCCCGAGACATCGAGGAGGACGAGGTCATCACCTGGGACATGGTCTGATGCGGGTGATCGGCCTTTATGACATCGGTCCCGGGGTCGGGATGGGACACTTCCGCCGTCTCCAGGCGCTCGCCGCGGCTCTCGGCAGCGCCGGCTGTGTCGTCGAGATGGCGCTCACCACCGACCGGCTGCCGGCCGCCGGCGACGCCGAGCTCGTCGTGATCGACTCCTACCGGCACCGAGCCGACGATGCGTCCTGGGCGCCAGGGGTCCGGGTCGTGGCCATCGACGACCTGGAGAGGGATCTCGCTGTCGATGTGGTCGTCGATCCGTGCCCGGGTGCGACCCCGCCGGCTCACCACCGGGCGTCGCGGGTCTTGGCTGGCTCGGCATATGTACTGATAGACCCGGCTTTGGCCGCGCTCGCCCTTGCCCCGTTGCGCCCGGCCGTTCACAGCGTGCTCGTAACCACCGGTGGCGCCGACCAGGGTGGTGTCGGCGCCGCTCTGGCGGCCGAAGTGAAACGGCTTGTGCCCGACGCGGGCGTGCGCCTCGTCGTCGGACCGTGGGCGACGGTCGAATGCCCGGCCGGTGTCGAGCTGGTTACCGCCAAGCATGGACTGACGGACGAGTTGGCCGCGGCCGATATCGTCCTGACTGCGGCCGGAGTTACCCTTCTGGAGTCGCTCTGCCTCGGACGGCCAACGGTTGCCGTCGTCACGGCCGCGAATCAACGTCGCGCCGCCGATGGGGTCGCCGCCGCCGGCGCAGCCATCGTCACCTCCGACGCGGACGCAGCCACGGAGGTGGCCAGGTTGGCCAAGGACGGCGAACTCAGAACCACGCTCGGACTGGCCGCTCGCCGCCTGGTGGACGGCAAGGGCGCCGAGCGAACGGCGAGAGAACTTCTTGCCCACCACTGACCGGCGCGTCCTGGTGCTCGGTGCTGGTTCGAGCGGCGCGAGGCACGCTCGGACCCTCGCCACCACGGGTGCACGCGTCGAGCTGGCCGACCCAGACTGGGATCGCGCCGCCGCGGTGGCCAAGTCCGCCGCAGGTGACGAACGGCTAGCCGTCACTGCGGTCGCCTTCGACGTTGACCGGATGGATGGCTACGACGGCATCGTCGTTGCCAGTCCGACCTCCGAACACGCTCGGCAAGCCGAACCGGCGTTAGCCACCGGGGCCAGGGTTCTCGTCGAGAAGCCACTGGCCACGACCGCCGCCGATGCGGAGGGGTTGGTGGCCCGATATCCCGGGCGGCTGATGGTCGGCTTCAATCTCCGTTGCCACGAGCCGATCGCGCGCCTCATGGCATTGGTCCATGGTGGCCGGGTCGGTCGCATCACGGCGGTCCGGGCCTGGTTCGGCAGCTACCTGCCCGACTGGAGGCCGGACACCGACTACCGGCTCTCCTACTCCGCTCGGGCCGAACTCGGTGGCGGCGTGCTCCTCGACGCCGTTCACGAATTGGACCTGCTCGTATGGCTCCTCGGGCCCGAACTTGAAACAGTAGGAGCCGTGGTCGCCCGTCTGGGGGACCTCGACGTTGACGTCGAGGACACGGTCGCCGCCGTACTCCGTCACCGGGATGGCGCAGTAGCCACTCTGGATCTCGACTATCTCGCCCGCAAGTACCGGCGCGGGCTCGAAGTCACGGGAACCGATGCCACCGTCCGCCTGGATTGGGCGCGCCGCGTGCTCGAGATAGAGGATGGCTCCGGGCTCACCACCGAGGCGGCGGACACCGTGGTCGCCGAGTCATATCAGCGCCAGTCCGATGTCTTCCTCGCCTGGCTGGACGATCGGGCGAAGCCCCCGGTGGATGGCCCCACGGCGCTGGCTTCTCTGCGATTGGTCGATGGGATCCGGCGGCTGGCCAAGTGACCGAACCTGCTCTGTGCGTGATTCAGGCCCGGATCGGCTCCAGTCGGTTGCCCGGTAAGGTCCTGGCTGATCTGGGTGGGCGCCCGATGCTGGCCTTCCTCCTCGACCGTTTGCGGCCGGTCGCGTCCGTCCACACGGTCGTGGCCACCAGCGATCTGCCCGCCGATGATCCGGTCGCCGACGTCGCCTCATCGTGTGGCGTGGCCGTGATACGCGGCCCTGAACAAGACGTCTTGGCCAGATACGCCCTGGCCATCGCTGCCTATCCCGCCGAGACCGTCGTCCGGATCACCGGCGACTGTCCGTTGACAGATCCCGCGGTCGTCGACGCAGCGATTCGCCGGCATCACCAGACCAACGCTGACTACACGAGCAACACGCTGGTGCGAACGTTTCCCGACGGTCTGGACGTTGAGGTGATCGCTACCCGAGCCCTGCTGGAGGCGGCCGCGGAGGCGACAGATGCAGTCGAGCGCGAGCACGTCACCCCGTTCGTGTACCGCCGGCCCCGTCGCTATCGCCTCGCCGTGCTCCGCCATCCCGAACTGCTTGGAGACGAGCGCTGGACCGTCGACACGGCCGCCGATCTCGATTTCGTGCGGTCGGTGGTCGACCACTTCGGCGATCGCCGCGACTTTGGCTTGGACGAAGTCGTCGCCATCGTCGGGCGGCGGCACCGCGCTGGTCATCGCGAACTGCGCGTGGCTGACGCAGAAGGTGAACCGGCCGTCCGCGCCTGGGAGGTGCTCGAGGGAGACAGATCCGCCGGCACCGTCCGAATGGAAGTAGATGATGCCGTAGGAACCGTTGTGGTGGATACCGCCGCTCCGATCGAACAGGTAACCGAGTTGCTCATGGGCCAACTGGCCGCCGACTGCCAGGTCCGAGAGGTACGGATCAGTCAGGCCGGCCTTGTGGTGGCCACCGCCGGGTTGGACCCGGCCGGTCACGCACTGCGGTGGCGGTCCCGCGTGACCCTTCGAGCCGCGACCATGGATGACGTTGAGCGACTGTGGCATTGGCGCAACGATGATCTGACCCGACGCAACTCCGTCTCGACCGACGAGGTGCCCTGGGAGGACCACGCCAGGTGGCTGGAGAACGCACTTGGTCGGCTGGATCGGCACCTCTTCATCGCCGAAGAGGACGGGGTACCTGTCGGCCAGGTGAGGCTCGATACTCTCCCTGACGGCTGGGAAGTTTCGATCACCATCGCACCAGAGGCCCGCGGACGCCGCCTGGCTGTCGCCCTTCTGAACGCCGTGGGCACAAACGTGACCGGTGCGCTACATGCCCACGTGAAACCCGACAACAGCTCATCTCTTCGAGCATTCGAGGCGGCCGGCTACGGGGCAACCGGCGACGAGATGAGAGACGGAACTCTTCTCATCCACCTTCTACGAGCCTAGGGTGGCTCGTCGAGCGTCACCTCCTGGTAGTGGGTGTCCAGGCTCTTGTGGAGCAGCGAGTGCGCGACCCGATGGGTCGGATCAGCATCGCCGCTCGGGACCTCCCCGCCGTACTGTCCAATCAACGATACGACCGGGCAGTAGAGCCCTGACGCACAGAATGCGTCCGCATAGTCCTGCTTGAATGTCCAGAGCCCGGCTTGGTGCTTGTACGGAGTCTTGGCGAAGCCAGCGGGCAGGAAGTCGCCGATCGCCAGATGCCCGCCATCAGCCACGAGGCGATCTACCTCGGCGATCGATCGGAGTAGTAAGGATCGACCTACCCAATGGAAGACGAAGCTGACGAGAACCAAGCTGAAGACACCGGCGATCGGGATCTCGTCCATAGTGCCAACCGCAAACTCGACCCGGGGATATCGCTGCCGGCCCTCTTCGACGGCGGCGCGCGACGGAGGATGACCCGTTCGCCGTGGAACTTCGTGGCGGCCTCCTGATGGATCATACGATCAGGCAGTGACAGTCATGGTGGACAGATCGGTGGCGCCAACGGCGTGGCGCAACGCGTTGGCGAGCTCGGGCAGTTGGCGGTAGCCCTTCACGCGTCGGAACTGCTCGGACGCCTCCAGCATGCCCGCCCCAGCCCACCGAAGGCGCATGTCGCCGGGCTGCCAGCGCTTCACGTTGCGGGCGTGAGCCCGGACGATCTCGATCATCGACTCCACCGGGTTCGTGCCCATCACCGTCTTGAGCAGCGAGCCGGTGACGCCCAATCGGGTGACGGTGAGCGTCTCGGTCAGGCCTTCTCGCAGGCTGGCCGCCGCGTCGGGGTTCACCTTGTCGAGCTGGCCGGCGAGCGCTTTGAGGGCGGCTTCGGCCTCCCCGGCGTTGGGGTTGGCCCACGCCGCGCGCAGCTTGCGGCGGACCCACGGACGTTCGGTCTCGGGGAGATGGTCCATGACGTTGCGTTCCTTATGCGTTCGACAACGAGCGATCACGGCGAGGTCGCCGAACACGTCGCGGACCGCTTTGGCCAAGGCTTTGCCGCCGTCGAGGACGAACAGGATCCCCTCGGATGCGTCCAGTCCCCGGTCGCGAAGACCCGTGATCAGGTGGCGCACCACCGTCGCGTTCTCCGTCGAGCCCTCGACCACACCGAGGGGCACCTTGGTCCCATCGGCGGTGACGCCCAGGGCGCCGACCATGGTGTGACCGGCGAAGTCGAACCCGTCGCAGAACACGATCAGCCAGCGCTGGTCGTCCAGCGGTCGGGTGCGGAACTCGGCCAGACGCTCGGCCGTGGCCGCCACGAACCGGCGGCTCACCGAGGACTGTGACGTCGCCGCCGCCACCTGCTCGACGGCCTCGCCGACCGGCTCCAACGCGCTGCGGTAGCGCCGTCCGGACAGCCCGGCCAGCATCGACGCCACCATGTGGTCAGCCAGCAGGTCCACCGACGCGAACGTGTCGTAGGACTCCAGGCGCACCTCATGGTCGGCACCGTCCTCGTCGGCCACGGTGCGCACCCGGGGCCGGCGCACCGGGATCCGCCGCCCGCCCAGGGTGACCTTGCCGTCCTCGCTGCCGTGACGGTTGGCCCTGCGGTTCGGGTCGTGGCGGCTCTTCGGCCCGGCGACCTCGGTCACCTCGGCCTCGACGAGCTCGCCCATCACGTCCAGGCCGATCGCCACCGACGCAGCCAGCAGACCCTCGCGCATCTTCGACGCGAACGCCTCCAACTGGTCGCTCACCTTGCCGGCCAACCGCTCCGACAAGGCCGGGTCGGCCAGGTCGACCAGCCCGATCCCCGACAGCAAGCGCAGGCTGCTCGTCGACGACACCTTCGTGTGTGATGCTTCATTCATTGGTGGTCCTCCGTTCTCTCTTGGATGGTGTGAGAACCCCGAGCGTGCCTCACGGCACGACCGAGGCGGAGGACCGCCACTCAAACTTCTACGACACCTGGGTCAACCTCGCGCGACGGATCGACGGCGACAGCTCGACAGCCCCAGCGCTCGGACAAGGCCGCCACCCGGTGACCGGAGGCAGCCCCGATCTCGATCACCGAATCCGGCCTCAGGTCCGCCATCGCGAGCACCCGGACGAGCGGGTCGGCATCCGGGTCATATGCCGTAGCAGCGGCGCGGTTGCGCTCGAAGTACCGGTCACCCTCGCCGGATGAAAAGGCAGTCGCCTGGGCATCGACCACGGTTGGGAGTCTAGTGACGACGACGACATGGCTCGGGACCGCCGGGAGGCTCCAAGAAGCCACCGCCGCCGAGGATGGCGTCGCACAACCGATCGATGTCGGCGTCGACGCCTGGAGCGAGGTCGCCCAGTTCGGTTGTCGTGATGCGAGCCAACCCAGGCACGTGCTCGACCACGCCGGGCGCCTGGACAGGTACGCGGAAGAAAAACAGGTACGCGTATCGCCGTGCCAGCGTTAGATCGGGGGCGACCGCGTTCGGATCTTCAAGAGCCTTCTCGAGAAGCCGGTCGAAGTCCTCCGGCGACGACGCGTCCAGCGTGAACCCCTTGTCTCTGTAGTGCGTGCGTCCGGCCACAATCACCGGCGTCTGGTGAAGCGCCAACTCCAGACCGGTCGTCGACGTGAAGACAAGCCCCAGGTCGCTTGCCGCCATCAGCGGATACGAGCTCGTCGGATCACCGGCTTCGATGACGCGGACGTTTGCCGGCAACGGCTGGAACCGTCCCCGAACGAACTCGGCCAGAGGTTCACGGGTCTGCTTGCCGGCCAGCTTCGATTCAGCCGGGTGGATTCGGATCACCAACTCATCGCGAGGCCTGCGGACGAACGCCTCGACCGCCGCCACCAACCAGTCGTGAATGCCGGGGAACGCCAACTCCTGACCAAGCACCGCAGAGTCCCACGTCAGATTGGTGAAAAGAGTGACCAACCGGCCTTCCCGTTTCGCGTCGGCCGAACCGTCAAACTTGGCATCGGTCCAGTACCGATCCATCGTCCGCCTGCCCACCATCCGATCCTGCAGGTAGGAATCGAGCTCCTTTTCCTCTTCAGCCGCGAGCGGAACGTCCCGCCATGCCGTCCAGAGGCTGGACACGTCGAGGATGTCACCGTCCCCACGCCGGAAGAGAAGTGTATCGATAATGAAACCTCGCTCGTAGGCGACCACGTCGATCCCTCGTCGGCGACACAACTCCCACGCAATCGACTCGAAGAAGAACAGTCCGTTGAGTAACACCACCGTGTCCGGTCGGGCATCGTCAAGCACCACTTGAAGGCCAGCGAGCACCCGCCGGGCCGAACGAAGAAATCGTCGCGCCGTCATCGGCGCCAAGGGATCGTCGTCGACAACTGACCTCACCAGAAACCACCGCAGCGGGATACTCATGAGCCGGCCGAGCGGGAAGCCGTCATGTTCGACGTTGAGCAGTTCGTTAAGGCTCATCCCGTCCAGCTCGGGCCAGTCTCCCGGGTCCTCGGCGGCCCACGCATCCCTGAGTTCGACCAACGGGAAACCGTGGGAACGCACGGATGTACGGACGTAGCGAGCGCACGAGCGGCACGGGACCGGTGGTCCCTCGTAGGTGTTCACTCGATCGCACAGTTCGAGGCCTCCCCCACATGTCGCAAAGACGACGTCGGCCCCCCGCAAGCGAAGTCCCTGAGCGATCATCGACTCCCACTGCACGTGGGATGCCCAGTCCCTGGGGGTGAGGAAGAGCACCCGCTTGCCACCGTCGACCCGTGAACCAGCGTCGTTAGCCAGGAGACCTCTCGCACGAGCCTGTTCTTGAAGGTGCCTGGCTCGTATCTGCTCCGGAGCCGAACCAATCTGACGTAGCCCCAGGTGGATGCCCTTCAGCGCATATTCGCCCAATCGGTCCCGCGACGGAAGCGGGCTCACTTCCGCCTCTCCGGCCTCGATGTGAATGCACGACCGCTCAGCGCCCGCTCACAACCGACGAGAAAGCCCGCGCCATACGACCAATGGCAGATTTCGAAAGCACCGAACACCCGGTGCGGCGCTACCCCGGGATCGTCCGCGGAGCGCCAGGCTGCGACCGAGCAGGCGATGGCATGGAGGACGGGGATGACGAAGCGAGTCCGGCGGCGGCCCGCTGCTGCCGCGGCGATGCTCGTGAGAACAAGAGCGGCTGGAGCGAGTGGTCGCCAGCTCGGGAGGCTCCGATGCTTCGTCAACGTCGATGCCTTGCCCAGCCCGTAGTTGAAGTACTGGCGGGCCAGCCGGCGCGGCGTATCGCGAGGGAAATACCAGGAGCGGATACTCGGGTCCAGCACGATCCGACCTCCCCGCCGGGTGAGGCGAAAGTTCAGCTCGTGATCCTCGGCCCCCCACTGGAGCCGGTCCTCGTCGAAGCCTCCCAGCGTCGTCAAGGTTTCCCGCCACCAGCACCCGAGGTACACCGTGTCGGCCTCCTCGCGCCTCTCCGAGTAGTGGAACTTTCCGGGGCCGACCCCGAACGGGGACGTGGTAGCCGCGGCCACTGCCCGGCCGAATGAGGTGGAACCAGCTGGCCGCATCGGGCCGCCCACGTTGTCCGCGCCGGTCTCGAGGAGAACATCGACGCAGGCCTTTACATAGTCGCGGGCGTAGACCGTGTGGGCGTCGGCCCGGACAATTACGTCGCCGGTGGCTTCTGCGACGGCTACATTCAATCCCGCCGCCGCCGTCACGCCGCGATTCTCGATGACCCGCACAAGGGACCCTTCCGCCACAGCCAGTTCTTGGGTGCCGTCGTCCGAGCCGCCGTCGGCGACCAGGATCTCGAGGACGTCGCTCCCCTCCTGCGCGACCAACGTGGAGAGACAGTCCCAAATGAAACGCCGCTCGTTCAATACGGGGAGGATGACGGACACGGTCGGCCGCCGGGTGCCTTTCGATGCTGTCTGGATCGTCATGGTGTGGGTGTGGACACCCTAGTCTTCGCTCCGCATGCGACGGTTCATACTGACGCGACTCGGAAAGGAGATGTGACCCTCGTGGAGATCATGGAACACCGAGGTAAGCACCTCGGCCGGCTTACGGCATCCGCCAAGTGGTTTCTCTTTGCCGTGGCCGCCGATGACCGGCGCCGCTCCGTGTACGACCGCCTCATCGCGAAGGCACGTTCCTCCGATGTCGCCAGGCGACGGGACGCAGTCAGGGACCTTCCGCAGCCCTCCGTCAAGATCGACCGCCAGGTGGGGTTTGCGACCTGTGACCCGGCCAGCTTTGGCGGAACTGAAGATGTCGTGGACGAGGTCCAACGCGTGTCCGGCACGATCTTCGGAGACGACGCGTATGCCGAGAAGCCGTATCTGGCAGACGCGTCCCTGGCGGCCGATTTGTCGCCGTCCTCGCCTCTACTGCGCTTTGCCCTCAACGATCAGCTAGTAGCGACCGCGGCCGAATATCTCGACGCTGTCCCCATACTCAGCGGGATCTATGCACTCCGCTCGACGCACGTGCCGGGCCCGCCAACCGGCAGCCAGCTCTTCCATTGCGACTGGGAGGCGGTGCGTCAAGTGAAGGTTTTCGTCCACTGCGGCCCCGTTACAGCCGAGGATGGGCCGCTCACCGCCATCGCCGCCGCCGCGTCTCGACGGGCCAAGAGATACCTACGATACCGGTACGGCGGGGCGGCTTTCCGCGTGCCAGATGAGCGGATGCGGCCTTTGGTCACGGACGACGAGATTCGAGTGTTCACGGGCCCATCCGGAGCGATCACGCTTGTCGACACCAGCAGCTGTTTTCACTACGGCAGCCGCCTCGGCCAAGACTCACGCGAGCGGTTCGTGGTCCAGTTCCAGTACATGCCCTCCTCCGCCTTTGACCTCCTCCTCCGCCACCGGTCACTCCACGGACTCGAGGACGGGAGTGGGAGCCATTCGGACGTCGACCGTCTTGTGCTCGGCGACCCGCCCGCGCCGCCGGCTCGGCGATCGCCGTGAGCACTCCCGCCACCTCCTCCTCGCTCCGCCTGCTGGTGTTGCCACACTGGCGGCCCGAAGTCGACGACATCGTCCGCACCATCCGCGACGCGTTGGCCCATTCAGGGCAACCGCCGCTCAACCTCGAGCGAAGGCACAGCCGGCTCCCATCCAGACGGCTGACGGAGCGGGCCGTGGCGATTCTCGCGAGCGATGCCAAGCGATCCCGCGCGCTGGACAGAGCGCTTCGGAGCGGCGGTCAAACCCACGTTTTCCGGCTCTGGTGGAACGGATCCGACGAGATCCTGGCCTACACCGCCCAGCAGGATGACCACGAAAGGGATGTGCCAGAGACCAGCGTTTGTTTCTTCCCCGAGGTCGCCCCGGAGCTCGTCGGCACGGACGTCGATCTTATTTGCGTTCCCTATGCGTTTGCGGCGCCTGAGCGGCCGCCGCAGCACTACAGAGCGGCGGTGGCGTACACCGGCGAGGTCGATATCTCGGACTCATGCTTCACCGACGCGGGCATCGCTCCAGACCGGACGAAGCGGTATTCCGATCTGGCCTGGGGCCTCGCCGGCCAGGTAACGCAGGGTGACCTCACCCTCGTCGGTGCAGACGAGCTGCTCCGGTCACCATCAGAGAGCCCGGCGGCGCCGTTTCTGACAATGCTGTGGGCTGTCCGCAACCGTGTCCGCTATCTCCTGTTGAAGGACGTTGTCGCCGCGTTTCCCGGCCGGGTGGAGCTCCGTGGCTCCGATTGGCGACGACTCGGCTTCGACGCTCGTCGTACCACCTTCCGGCGGAGAGCTCGTATGTCCGACTACCGGCGCTGCCGGGTTTCGTTGGACCTCGGCTCGAAGAGCACCCACGCCGCCCTCTATCCGCGTACCGCAGACATCATGGCCGTCGCCGGTGGCATCGTGCAGTTCGACTCCGGCGAGCCCCTGGATTGGTCACCCGCTCTCATGGGTCGACGAGTTCGGTCGATCCCTGATCTCCTTGCACTGATTGACAAACTCCTCTCCGCCAGCGAGAGAGACCTGTCGCGCGAGAACCAGCAGCTCCAAGACGACTACGCGCAGATGCGGCTCCGTGCGGGCCGCACACTCGTTCACGAGATCGACAGCCGAACTTGCTAGGACACGAGAGCGGACCAGCCGACAAGACGCACAGGGGTGAGCGATGAAGTACGAGGACGCAATGGCGATGTCGCGCCGGTTCACGTCGAAGTACCGACACTATGGAGCACTGTACGACCTCGTCCTCGAAACCCTCCCCCGCCAGCCCACCGTTGTCGAAGTTGGGATCGCCAACGGCGGGAGTCTGCAGACCTGGCGAACGCTGCTTGGCCCAGCCGCCCGCATCGTCGGGATCGACCTGAACGAAGGTGCCGTCGCCATGCGAGAGGAGGGCTTCGAGGTCATCATCCTCGACACGGGAAGCCGGGCCTCATGGGACAGCCTCCAGCGCTCCTTCCCCAAGACGGTCGACCTCCTCGTCGACGACGGCGGTCATACCAACCGCCAGCAGATCTCAACGTTGCTTCACGGCGTCGAATTGGTCCGTGACGGAGGCTGGATCGTCGTGGAGGACCTTCACGCCTCCTTCATGAAGGACTTCGGTAATCCCAGCCCATACAGCACCGCACGGTTCTTGAATCAGCTGTCGTCCGATCTGCACCGCCTCACTCCACGGTCCCAGGCGCCGCCAAAGCATCCGCACTTGGCCGCGTCGGTCGACTACATGCTTACTGCACCCTCATGGGCGGGCCTCAGAATCCGGCGAGAACGATCGGAGTCTCGAGACGAGGTTACTGGCGGAGTGGACACAAGCCTCATGGACTACGACCACCGCTGGGACTCGTCGATAGGGCGACACGTCGTCCGGCTTCTCCCTCGACGCTTCGTCCGCATGGGACGGAACACCTACATGCAGTTACTTACTGCTCTTGAATCGCGCCGGCTGTTCGGCGAAGACGCCTCCGGCCCCATCCAATCCTCAGAGACCGACGACAAGCGAACCTGAGGGCCAGCGAAGCGATGCCAAAGCTACGGCCTCTCGCGACATCTCGTAGTTCAGCCTCACCACCGGTTCAAGATGCGACGTCGCAGTTGCTTTGCCCACGCCTCCGCCCATCTAGGCGTCACTCGGGCCAGGGATTTAACCACCTGCCGCCGCCGCCCCTCCGCCGCCATTGAATAGAGCCGAATCTGGCTCGTGTCGACCTCACGGAATTCGGCGGGCTTTCGGGCGCGGAGGAAAACCCCGGGTGCCGCGGGATCGCCCACAAGGCTCTCGATCTCCATGTCGCCGAAGATGCGCCGCATGTCACTCAGCTCGTATCGCCAGAAGTCATGTGGGTAGGCGTGGTACGGGTAGCCCTTCGACCGAGTCGTGATGAGCAGAAGTCCCGAAGGCTTGGTGACAGCCTTCAGGTTAGTGATCACGCTTTGCCAGTCCTTCACATGCTCAAGCATCTCCGTCGACACCACGATGTCGAAGGCGTCAGGTCCGAAACGCTCGAGGAGCCGGTCGGCGTCGACGCACTCGTCCACCCCAGGACCAGGTTGAAGATCGACGCCGATGTACGAAACCGGTCCCAGCGGCTCCAACACTGAACGGGGCGACCCGTTGACATTCTGCGAGCCGACCTCGAGGATGCTGCGACCCGTAACCTCATCGGCGGCCAGCACCTCCGCGATAAACGTGAGACCCACGTCGTGGCACATGTGTCTGGACTCCCTGGTTCAGGTTGTGGTGTCGTAACGCACCCGTACAGTGTCGCGCACCGGTCGGCTGGGACAGATTCCCACAACCACTGTCGCTCGTGCGCCATACCTCAACCCTTGGGCCGGCGGGTGTTCGACTGCTGACCAACTAGCCCATCCAGGCGCGCGTGACGACGTGCCGCCGCTCTTCTCGGTCGAGCCCGAAGGCGCCGAAGACGAGTCCGCTCACGAGGCAACTAGCCCCACACACGAGCAGCAATTCCCAGAACTGGTGGAACTGCTCGACCCAATGGAGGGTCAACAACCCCACTATCACCTGCACTGCGGCGCCAGGGATGTTGGGAAGCACGATGCGGCGAAACCAAGCTGACAAGTCGACGTCGAAAGTTGACAACAACAGTTTCACGTAGGGCAACCAAACCAGAGTGCCTCCGATCACGGTGCCCCAGATCACGCCCGAAATCCCCAGTCGGGTGACGAGGACAATCGACAACACAAGATTCACGATCACGGAAATGAGCTGGAGAAAGAACACCCGCCGAACCTGGCCCAATCCGATGAGCATCTGGACGCCGACGTGGTACACCGATCCACAAACAGGGAAGATCAGGAAGAGCCGAGCCGCCCCCGCCATGAATGCGTACCGCGGTCCCACCCATGCGACGATCAACGGTCGTGCGTAGATAAAGGCGGCGAGCGACACCGGAAGAACGAGCGCTATCGCGTACTTCGTACCTCGGAGGAAGAGCTCACGCTGCTTGTCCGTGTCACCGCGCGCCGAATTGTAGGCCGCTGCCGGTAACACCGCCGATGAACCAACCGCGAGCGCGAGGGTCGTGACCGACTGGATCCGGAACGCGACTTCGTAACTGGCGACAGCCGCAGTCGCGAGTGCGATACCGATGATTACCCGATCCATCTGTGTGTAAAGGATGGAGAGGACACGCAGGCCGGCGAGCACCGAGCCGTACGACGACGTCCGCCGTAGAGTGGCCCGCTTGACCAAGCGCGGACGGATGCGCAGACCGGGTTGGCAACGGTGGGCGGCAAAGAAGGAAGCCACGGCCCCGACTGCCGTGATTGCTACCGAGGTAATGGCCAGCGCTTCCACCCCGTGGTGGTCGACAACAACAGCGACGACGAGGATGGCCCAGACGACTCGACCTCCGATGTCGATGGCACGCAGCCACGAGTACCGCTGCGCCCCTTCTATGACGGCAAGCAGTCCGGCCGCTGGGAGGTCGATAGCAACTTCCAGTCCCATGAGGAGGAAGACGACGTGTGCCGGACCTGACAGACGTCCCGTGATATCGAACAGTCGCACGAGGAGAGGTGAGAGGAGTGCGATCAACGCGCCCCCGACGATGCCGGCAATGGCAAAGATGCACGTTGCCGTCGACGCGATCTCGTTGATCGTGTCAACCGATCCAATCGCCCTGGCCTCGGCGATGAACCTGACGGCAGCCTCGGGGAGCCCCAGATCGGCAAGGGCGAGATAGCCGCTGGAGAACGTCAGGCTCAGCGCGAGGAGCCAAATTCCATACTGCTCGGCTCCGAGGCGACGAAGAAGAAATGGCGTCAACAGCAAGGTCACCGCCGCGCCGGTGACGTTGGCCACGCCGTTGAGGAGCGTGTTACGCAAGAGCCGTCCGCTCGTCACCTCAGACGCCGGTCTTGGGGGCACCAACCCGTTGGATCCGTCTTCTTCGTCAGCTCCAGCGGGCTCTATTGGACGCATCGGATCGCCACACCGGAGAAGTCGACCACGTCCTTATCCTGCCCCACCCAACGGTGTCTGGCCGTGATCTGGCCGTGATTTGGCCGTGATCTGTCCCTAACGTCCGCCGAGGCGCATCACGCTGCGCAGCGTCCGACCGATAATCCTGGCGTCCAGGGCCAAGCCTTGATGCCGGAGGTAATAGAACTCATACTGCAGCTTCTCCAGCGCATCGAACTCTGACGACCCGTAGCTGTAGCTCACTTGCGCCCACCCGGTCAGACCTGGCCGCACCAAGTGACGAAGCTGGTAGAAAGGGATCTTGGCCGAGAGCTCGGCGACGTAGTGCGGCTGCTCGGGACGTGGACCAATGCAGGAGAGGTCGCCTCGCAGCACATTCCATACTTGGGGAAGTTCATCGAGGTGGGCGCGCCGCAGCCAAGCGCCGAACGGCGTCACCCGCTCGTCCGCTTCTTCGGTCCAACTGGAGTCTTCGCCCGGCCGCATGGTGCGGAGCTTCACGATCTGGAACTCAACGCCGTTTTTCCCGCACCGAGGTTGCCGGTAGAACAGCGGTCCGCGATTTGCGAGCAGATTGCCGATGAGCACGAAGGGCAGCAGGACGACAAGCACCAGGGTGCCCACCACGGCGCCGCAGACATCGGCAAGACGCTTCATGCGGCCGTACCGGGCTTCGTGCAGCTCGCTGATGTCGAACATGAGCGAGATCCGCTCTAGCTCGGACACAGGCAGCTTCCCGAGCCACTCGTCATAGAACAACGCCAATGTGCGGACTCGCACGGCGCCCGACTCGTGGAGCTCGGCCGCCTGCTCGACGACGCTTTCGTCCGCTTGGCCGGCGCGATCGAGTACCAGCATGCTGGCACCCACCTGTTCCACGAGGCTGACGAGCGGTCGCCGCCCGTCCTCAGTGATGCAGGCTTCGGCGACAGTGACCACCTCGACCAGCGAAGCGCCCCTCTCGGGCGCACGAGCCAGTTCGACGGCCAATGCCGCCGCTTCCTCGGGCCCGATGACCGCCACCACCCGGTCCCGGCTCCGGGCCCGTCGACGGCCATGGGCAGCTATGAAGGCACACAGCGCATATCCGGGCACGAGCAATCCCACCGACCCGAAGAGCACGAAGCGCGGCAGAACCGCGGATCCCATCACCAGCTGGGCGACGGAGATGCCCAGCGTGGCGGCGACCGTGGCGACCAACGCCGCCGCCAATGCCCCCGAAGCATTCCGGACCAGATCGGGCAGCCCCAGGCCGTAGGCGGCGAGGCAGAGCAACAGGATGTAGCCCAGCGACCATTGGAAGCGGAACGAAGAGTGAAAGACGTAGTGACCGATGTACTGGGCGTGCACTCGCCCCAGGCCCAACACCACGGCGGCGGTGCCAAGGTAAAGCCACGCCCTGGCCAGGCGTCTCACTGGGCCCTACCTCTCCAGCAGCGGGGCCAGGAACCGTCCGGTGTGGCTCTCAGGCGTCTTCGCGACCTTCTCGGGGGTGCCTTCGACCACCACGGCTCCCCCGCCGTCGCCGCCTTCGGGGCCCAGATCGATGATCCAGTCTGCCGTCTTGATCACATCCAGATTGTGCTCGATGACCAATATCGTGTTCCCCTGATCGACCAACCGCCCGAGGACGTTGAGCAATTTGCGGATGTCTTCGAAATGAAGGCCGGTCGTCGGCTCGTCAAGGAGGTACATGGTGTGTCCCGTGGATCTCTTCGACAGTTCGCTCGCCAGCTTGACCCGCTGTGCCTCACCACCACTTAGCGTAGGCGCCGGTTGTCCCAATCGCACGTATCCCAGGCCGACGTCGACGATCGTCTGCATGTGGCGGGCGATGACCGGCTGATTGGCAAAGAACTCGAGCGCTTCTTCGCAGGAGAGGTCGAGCACCTCGGCGATGTTCTTGCCCTTGAAGGCGATGTCCAGCGTGTCCCGGTTGTATCGGGCCCCCTTGCACACCTCGCAGGGCACGTAGACGTCAGGAAGGAAGTGCATCTCGATCTTGATGGTTCCGTCGCCGGCGCACTCCTCGCAGCGCCCGCCCTTGACGTTAAAGGAGAACCGGCCCGGCTGATAGCCCCGCACCTTGGCCTCTTGGGTCTGGCTGAACAGCTTGCGGATGTGGTCGAACACACCGGTGTAGGTGGCCGGATTCGATCGCGGGGTCCGCCCGATCGGTGACTGGTCGATGCTGATCACCTTGTCGATCAGCGCCGCCCCCTCGATCTTCTTGTGCCGTCCCGGCACGACCTTTGACCGATAGATCTGTTGCATGAGCGACCGCAGCAGGATGTCGTTGACCAGGGTGGATTTCCCTGATCCGGAGACACCCGTGATCGCCACCAGGCAACCCAACGGGAACTCCACATCGATGGTCTTGAGGTTGTGCTCTCGCGCACCGCGCACGACCAGCCAGTCCCGCCCCGGCTCGCGCCGCATCTGCGGCACTGGGATGGAGCGCGTCCTGGACAGGTACTGACCCGTGAGCGAGCGCTTCGAGGCCAGGAGATCGGCGACTGTCCCGGACACGACCACCTCGCCACCGTGCTCGCCGGCGCCCGGACCGATGTCGACGACATGGTCGGCCACCCGGATGGTGTCCTCATCGTGCTCCACGACGATCACCGTGTTGCCCAGATCGCGGAGGCGGATGAGCGTCTCGATAAGGCGGTGGTTGTCGCGCTGATGCAGGCCGATCGACGGCTCGTCCAGGACGTACAGCACGCCGACCAACCCGCTGCCGATCTGGCTGGCCAAACGGATGCGCTGCGCTTCCCCACCGGCCAGCGTTGCCGCCGAGCGGTTCAAGCTCAAGTAGTCGAGTCCGACGTCAAGCAGGAACTGGACGCGGGCTCGGATCTCCCGCAACACGCGATCCGCGATCAGATGGTCGCGCTCGGTCAGCTCGATGTCGCCCAACGACCGGGCCGCCTTGGCAATCGACAGATCACAGAGATCGAAGATGTTCTTCCCCGCGACGGTCACGGCCAGCGACTCCGGCTTCAGCCGAGCTCCCTGACAGGCCGGACAGGGCACTTCGCTCATGTATCCCTCGATCGTCTCCCGCATGTGGTCCGACTCGGCTTCGGAGTGGCGCCTCTGGAGATACGGGACAACGCCTTCATATCGGGTGTAGTACGACCGGGTGCGGCCATAGCGGTTCCGGTACTGGACATGGACCTGCTTGGTACCGGTGCCCTGCAAGAGAACTTTCTGATCCGACTTCTTGAGCGACCGGAAGGGCTTGGACGTCGAGAACCCGTAGGTCTCGGCGACGGCATCGAGCAGCCGGTGAAAGAACTCCCCGCCCTTGCCACCCGCCCAAGGGGTGAGAGCTCCCTCGGCCACGCTCAGGTCGGGGTCGGGCACGACCAGCTCGGGGTCCACTTCGTACCGCGTGCCCAGCCCTACACAGTGCGGGCAGGCTCCATACGGGGAGTTGAACGAGAAGTTCCGCGGGGCCAGCTCCTCGAATGACAGACCGCAGGTCGGACAGGCCAGGTGCTGGCTGAACGTCAGCACCTCGTCCACGGAGTCGCCGTCCTTGGTCACGAGTTGGACCTCGGCCACGCCCTCGGCCAAGCGCAGTGCCATCTCCAGCGAATCGGTGAGCCTCCGCTCGATACCTTTGCGCTTCACCAGTCGGTCCACGATGACCTCGATGGTGTGCTGCTCGTAGCGAGCCAGCTTGGGCGGATCCGTCAGCTCGCACACTTCACCGTCGATACGGGCCCGGACGAAGCCCTGCCCGGCCAGTTCTTCGATCAGGCCCTCGTACTCGCCCTTGCGGCCGCGGACAACCGGGGCCAGGACCTGGAATCGGGTGCCGTCGGCGAGCTGCAGAACCCTGTCGACGATTTGTTGTGGGGTCTGGCGCTGCACCACCGTGCCATCGTTGGGGCAGTGCGGTATGCCGATTCGTGCGTAAAGGAGGCGGAGATAGTCGTAGACCTCGGTAATGGTGCCGACCGTGGATCGGGGATTGCGAGACGCGGACTTCTGATCGATGGAGATGGCCGGCGAGAGTCCCTCGATGAAGTCCACGTCGGGCTTGTCCATCTGACCCAGGAACTGCCGGGCGTACGCGGACAGCGACTCCACATATCGGCGCTGGCCTTCGGCGTAGATCGTGTCGAAGGCCAGCGACGACTTCCCCGACCCTGACAAACCGGTGAAAACGATCAGCTTGTCGCGCGGCAGATCCACCGAGATGTTCCGCAGATTGTGTTCTCGAGCGCCTCGGACGACAAGCATGTCTGACATCTGAGTCCAGGCTACTAGCGAACGTACGTTTGGAGAAGCACCCCTAAGGACCGACCCATTGGTATCGCCACACCTGCAGCACGAAGCCGTGCAACGGCACCGGCCGCCAAGAGCCCACCTCCCAGCCGACCACTTTGGGTGGGGCACTGTCGAACAGAACGAGATCTACCAGTGCAGCCCCTTCGGCATGTGCAAGAGCCAGGGCACCTGGCGTGTCGGAGACGTTGGGCACGGCCAACCAACGACGATCTCCATAGAACGCTCCACCCTCTCGGCCGAGATGCTGGAGGGTTGTGACCACCACGACGCTGGCTGGGATGCGATCGATGATGCCGATGGCGCGCGCATAGTCGCGCGTCCGCTCGATGTGCCAGACCGCACCCAGGCTGGTCGCTGCCAGCGCGAACACGATGAGCGCGGTGCTGGCGGGTCGGCGCCACCCATCGGTTCGCTCGATGGCGGCCACGCCCACCACCGTGAGCAGAACACCGGTGAGCAGCTCGTACCGGCCCCCCCACTGCGGAACCAGTTGGCCCCGCCATTGGAAGGCCCAGATGAGCGGCAGCGCAACGATGGCGCTCAGGGCGACAACCCGGCCCCGTGTCTCGCCGGCGGAGGCCAGTGTCGGCGCCGGCCCGCTGGTGACACTCCCCACCGTTCCTGGTCGTCGCCTGAACAGTGCGGCGATGCCGACGGCGGCGAGTGGCGCGGCTGGGAACAGGCCGGGGATAAACCCCGCCCCTTGTTCCAGCCGCACGAGATGCAACACACCTGCGCCGCCGATGAGCCCCACCGCGAGCGGCGACATCCTCTTCTCGGCCGACAGCGCCAGGTAGCCGATGCCGATGAGTAACAGCACGAGCGCCAGCCCGATGGCGAGGCGGGACTGGTCGGGAATAAGTCCCACCGTGGTCACGGAGGCGTCTCGCAGTCGGCTCCCGGCTTGCGTGCCGGCCTGGGTGGAGAGGCTGGCGACCCGATTGCTGCCGATCGCAGATCCCCAGACCAGACGCTCGGCGAGCCGTTCGACACCAAGTGGCAGGGCGGCCGCAGTGGCGGCCGCGATCACACGACCGGGGCTCCTCAACCAGCGCCGCCGTTCGTCGGGCACCATCAACGTAGCGAATGCAAATGCGGCACCGTAGACGAGCATCTCGGAGCGCAGGACGGCGGCGCATCCGGCCAATGCGCCGGCCGCCGCCGCGCCAGCGATGCCACCGTCCTCCAAGGCGAGACAGACGGCCAGCAGGGCGAGGCCGACAGCGGCCGAGTGCTCCCAGAAGTCTCCTGCGTAGAACAGCGACGCCCCGAGACCGACGAGCCAGAACGAACCCCATCCGGTCTGCGACCCGAGTCGACGGGCGAGCCGTCCTGCGCCCAGGGCCGCCAGCAGGCTGCCCAGCACCGGCAATACCAGCAGCCCAGCCGGACCGGCCAGTACATAGAAGGGAAGACTGAGTTCGGCAAAGGGCAGGCTGGTGACCTGGATCCAATGGTGGCCTCGCCTGGTGGTGTAGATCAAGGGGTGGTAGGTCGAGGTCGGGTCATGGGCGGCGGCCCAGTAGCCAACCTCGGGGACCAGGGTGTGGTGATCGGCCATCCACCGGACGGTGGCCGCCTTACCACCGGCGTCGGACCCCGACCACGCCCGGACATCGCCGGCGGCGATGATCACGATGTAGAGGGCAGCCAGTAGCGCCAGTCGAAGAAGGACCGGGTGTTTTCGGGGCAATGGTCCAGCCGTCGGGACACGAGCAGATGGCACCGCCCGGGGCAGAGTTAACTGCTCGGTCCGGGACTTCACTGCGGTCCGGCCGCTTCTCGCCACGGGTTCCACCGCATTCTTATCGGCACGACGGCCTATCCATCTTTGTCATTCTCCGAGTGAGAAAGTCTCTCAGGTGGCCGCCACCTGGTAGGTCGTCACCACCAGGTCGCCGGCATCGAACAGGGTGACGCGCCGCGAACCCGTCCGCGTCCAGCCGAGCAGCGGGCCGGGCACCGGCTGACCGCGCTCTTGAACGAGGGCGAAGGAGCCCAATCCGGCCTGCCGAACCACGTCGAGGGCGGCGGGCAGGAACTTTGGGTCGGATAGCGTCAACCAACGGTGGTCGCCGACCAGGCCGGCAAACGCACCGCCCTCCCGCGCCAGGTGAGGCACCTCCGAGACCAGGACGGCCTCCGGCCGTCGCGCCAGGGCGGCCTGGGCATGCGCCATCTGATGGGTGCGGACTGCGAGCCAGACCAGCCCGAAGGCGGTGATGACGATGGCGAAACCGGCCACGACCACGGCCGCCCATCTGGCCGTCGCCCCCAACGCGGCGATGCCAATGACGCCGAGGAGAAAGCCGGAGAGCAGGATGTATCGACCGCCCCACTGGGGGCCGGCTCCCCCCAGGAAGTCCGTTGCCCAGACGACGGGCAAGGTCAGCCCGGCGCAGAGAAGCAAGGGCCGGGCGAGCGGCCGAGTCCACCCGAAGGTCAAGCCCACAACCGTCAGCGGCGCGGCGGCCGTCAGTCCGGAGACGAATCCGAGGCCGTCGCCAATCCGCAGCAGATAGGCGGCGCCGCCGCCGGCTAGGGCCAGCACGGCGAACCGGGCGTCAATGGGGCGCCTGGCTCGACGCATGCCCACGGCCAGCAACACGGCCACGAGCAGCCCACCGATCTCACCGGACGCCGAGAAACTGGGCTCCAGCCCGACCGATGTCAGCGCCGCCTCCTTGAGGCGCACCTTCGCCTCGCCCCCCGAAGCCTGCACCGAGCTCGTGGCCCGGGCCGTCCGCAACGACGTGCCCACCTGCGCCCGATCCAGGACCGCTCCACCCAAGACAGGCACGGCCAATGCGAGGGTCATGACCGCTCCTACCAGCAGCGGTGGCACCACGGATCGGGAGGTGATGAGGAGCCAGAGACACACGACCAGCGTCAGGACGGCGGCGTAGGCCAGGGCCTCGGTGCGCATGGTGGCGGCGGCGCCGAAGCACAGGCCGGCCAGGCCGGCGGCCCGCAGCCGATCGTTGCGGCGCGGTCCGACCCAGGCATCGAAGAGAAAGACGGCACCCCCCGCCATGAACGCCAGCCCGATCGAGTGCTCCCAGATGTCGAGGGCGTAGATGGTGACGGGCGACGCCAGTCCGACCAGCCAGAACGCCGCCCATCCGACCCCGTCGCTGGCGCCAAGGCGGCGAGCCAAGGCGCGTGCCGCCAGAGAGGTGAGCACCGCGCCGGCCATCGAGACGAGCAGCGCACCCCGGTAGCCGGCCAGCAGGTAGAGCGGGAACTCGATGTCGAGGGCGGAGACCGTGGTCACGTTGACCCACTTCCCGCCGGAATGGGTCGTGTAGTACAGCGGATGGAAGAGCCCGGACGGGTCCCATCGAGCCGCCCAATAGCCGAGGTCGGGATTCAGGCTGTGATGCCTGGCCATGGCTCGCAATGTCGCCACCTTGCCGCCGGTGTCCGTGCCGAGATAGCCGGATGGGTGCAAGAAGGCGGAGAGCGCGAGGAAGATGACGAACAGCAAACCGGCTGCCACGACGGGTTGCCGGATCCAACCACGCACGGAGTGGAGCCCCCGCTGGGGACTCAACCGACGGCTCGCAACTCGCGCTTCAGGTCGTTGATCTCGTCGCGGAGTCTGGCAGCGTATTCGAAGCGGAGATCGGCAGCAGCCTCGTGCATCTCCTCTTCCAGGGTACGAATCAATCTGGTCAGCTCATCCTGCGGCAGCTCAGCGAAGTCGCTGCGCTGTCGGTCGTGACGCCGCGACCGGCGGTCGCCGCCGGGCTTGGGCGACCCATCACCGGTCCCCCGCAGCGTGGCCAGGATGTCGGTGACGGCCTTGCGGATGGTCTGGGGATCGATGCCGTGCTCGATGTTGTACGCCTGCTGCACGGCGCGGCGGCGCTGGGTCTCGGAGATGGCGCGCTGCATGGAGTCGGTGACGTGGTCGGCGTACATGATCACCTGGCCATCAACGTTACGGGCGGCCCGACCCATCGTCTGAATCAGGGAGGTCTCGCTGCGCAGGAACCCTTCCTTGTCGGCATCGAGGATGGCCACCAAGGAGACCTCGGGCAGATCGAGACCTTCCCTGAGCAGATTGATGCCGACCAAGACGTCGAATTCGCCGAGACGGAGATCCCGGAGGATCTCGATCCTTTGAATGGTGTCGACGTTGCTGTGCAGGTAACGGACCTTGAGTCCCATCTCCAAGAGGTAGTCGGTGAGATCCTCCGCCATCTTCTTGGTGAGGGTGGTCACCAGGACTCGGTCGCCCTTCTCCACCCGGCCGTTGATCTGCTCAATCAGGTCGTCGATCTGGCCTTTCGTCGGTTTGACGATCGCCTCGGGGTCGACCAGCCCGGTCGGCCGCACGATCTGCTCGACCACCTGGGTGGATTCGCGCACCTCGTAGGCGGCCGGCGTGGCCGAAAGGAAGATGCACTGGTTCACCTGCTTCGAGAACTCGTCGAAACGCAACGGCCGGTTGTCGGCGGCCGACGGCAACCGGAAGCCGAAGTCGACGAGGGTCTCCTTGCGGGAGCGGTCGCCCTCATACTGCCCATGCAGCTGCGGCACCGTCACGTGGGACTCGTCGACGACGAGCAGATAGTCCTTCGGGAAGAAGTCGAGCAGGGTGTTCGGAGGCTCGCCGGCCGAGCGGCCGTCGATGTGGCGGGAGTAGTTCTCGATGCCGTTGCAGAAGCCGACCTCGGTCATCATCTCCAGGTCGTACTGGGTGCGCATGCGCAAGCGCTGGGCTTCGAGCATGCGTCCCTCGGACTCGAAGAACGCCAGTCGCTGCTGAAGCTCGGCCTCGATGCCGCCGATCGCTCGCCGCATGCGCTCCTCGCCGGCCACGTAGTGCGTCGCCGGCCACAGTACGAGCTCGTCCAGGTCGCCGAGGAACTCACCGGTGAGGGTGTCAACCCGGCTGATGCGCTCGATCTCGTCGCCGAACAGTTCGATCCTTACGGCGTGTTCCTCGTAGGCGGGATGGACCTCGATGGTGTCCCCGCGCACCCTGAACTTTCCCCGCACCAGGTTCATGTCGTTCCGCTCGTAGTGCAGGTCGACCATCTTGCGGAGCACCGCCCGCTGATCGACCTCCTCGCCCGGACGCACCATCAGGGTGCGGGCGGAGTACTCCTCCGGGGAGCCCAGGCCGTAGATGCAGGAGACGGAGGCCACCACGATGACGTCGCGCCGGGCCAGGAGGGCGGAGGTGGTGGCGTGGCGGAGACGGTCGATCTCGTCGTTGATCGAGCTGTCCTTCTCGATGTAGGTGTCGCTCGACGGCAGGTACGCCTCGGGCTGGTAATAGTCGTAGTACGACACGAAGTACTCGACCCGGTTGTCGGGGAAGAACTCCTTGAACTCATTGGCCAACTGGGCCGCCAGGCTCTTGTTGGGCGCGATGACAAGCGTGGGCCGCTGAACCCGCTCGATGGTCCAGGCGATGGTCGCCGATTTGCCACTCCCCGTGATGCCCAGGAGGGTCTGGTAGCGGTCGCCGCGATTGACCCCCTCAGCCAACTGGTCGATGGCCCGCGGCTGGTCACCGGCGGGCGAGAAGTCCGACACCACCTTGAACTCGGGCACAAGCCCGATCGTACCGATCCGGTGCGACAACTACGGGGAAAGGGGACGCGATCGGGGATCGGCGCGACTCTTAGGCCGTAGCGGTCCGGATTTCGGCCGCTCGGTGCTGCATCCACGACCAGAGGCGGTTGACCTCGGCGCTGAGCTGGCCCCGGTCGCCCGAGTTGTCAACCACGAAGTCGGCCTTGGCCTTGCGCTCGTCCCGCCCCGCCTGGGCAGCAATACGGGCCCTGGCGTCGGCGTCTCTCATCCCCCGCTGCCCGACGAGCCGCGCCACGGCCACCTCCTCGTCGGCGTCGACCACGATCAGCCCGGCACGCGGCATAGCCCCAGCCAACGTCCCGGATTCGGTCATGAGAGGAACGTCGAGCACCACGATGTCGTCCGTCCTCGCCAATTCCGCCAACCTCTCCGTCATCCTGGCCCCGATGACCGGATGGGTGATGGCGTTGAGGTCGGCGAGGGCAGCCGGATCGGAGAACACCTTGGCCGCCAGCACCGGCCGGTTCAGTGACCCGTCGGCGGCGATCACCTTTGGTCCGAATCGGGCCGCCAGAGGCCCGAGTACGGCCCCGCCCGGGCCGGTCAGCTGCCGGTAGATCCGGTCAGCATCGACGATCGAGGCTCCCCGGTCGGCCAGGAGGGCGGCCACCGTAGATTTTCCCGAGCCGATGCCGCCGGTGAGCCCGAAGACGATCACGGCCGCGGACTGTACCGGGGGTACGTCCCACCGCCGAGACGCGGGCGGAGACGGCCGGGCGTGGGGCAGGGGCCCGCTCCCGGAGGAGACCGCCCCACCGGTGGGATAGGGGCCCCGGTCGGGGCGGCGAAGCCGCAATGTCATTGCCCGAGAATGACGCCATTTTCCGGGACCTCCCAGATATCCTCGATCTGCTCGCTATCTCGGTCGAAGCTGGGCTGGGCTTCGAACAAGCACTCGATGTGGTGTGCACTAACTTCACATCGCAACTCGCCGATGAGTTCTCCCGTAGCCTGAAGGAGATGGAATTGGGTCTCCCCGGCGGGAGCCGCTGCTAAATCTCAAACGACGAACCGAGGTGCCAGAACTATCGAACTTCGTGCTCGCCCTGACACAGGCCGACGTGCTCGGACTACCGATCGCGAGAGTGCTCCACACTCAGGCGACGGAGCTGCGGATCAGGCGGCGTCAGTGGGCGCGGGAAAAGGTCAGCAAGCTGCCGGTCAAGATCCTGTTCCCACTCGTACTTTTCATCTTTCCCGCCATTCTCGCCGCGATCCTGGGGCCGGCCGGCGCCTCGATCATCAAGGGCCTCGGGCGCTAAACGTCCAGGTCAACGAGCTGGCCGCCTTCCGGCCGCTCATTATCGCCGTGCGCTGGGGCACGCTCGGCGTCGCCGTCGCCCTGGCCCAGTCGAGCGGCCATTTCGGCCGTCGCCTCGGGTGGGTTGCCGTGCTGGTGGCCTACGCCCTTTACCGAAGCTTCCGGCCGCTGACCTACAGTCGGCACAGTCCGCGGGCACAGCTTCCGCTCCTGACCGAGGTCATGCTCTTCTGGGTAGCCGTCGTCTTCACCGGCTACTGGCTGTCTCCGTTCTTCTTCTGCCTTGCCACCGCCATCGTCGCCGCCAGCTTCGCGGGCGGAGCCCAACTCGGCCTGACCACAGCCGGGCTGGCGGTCGTCGGGGTGGCCTTGCCGTTCCACCTCCTCGTGCCCACCGCGACGGCCGAGATCACCATCGTGTGGGGCAGCGAACTGCTCCTCATCAGCATGGTGACGGGCTACGCCCGCAGCGTCTTCTATGAGGCGGAGGCGCGCACCTCCCTGGCTCTAGATCGGGTCAGCCGGCTGTCGGAGGCCAACGACCTCCTGGTCGACCTTCACCGGGTGGCCCAGACGCTGCCCGCCTCGCTCGACCTCGGAGAGACCATCACGTCGACCATTCAGCGCTTGAGGGAGCTGTTCGAGCCCGACATGATCGCGATCCTGCTTCGCGAGGAGTCGCCGGCCAGCTGGACGGTGATGGCCAGCGAGGGAACCCGACTTCCGCACAGCTACCCCGAGCATGAGCTGCCGGGTCCGCTGGAGCGGGTCACCCAGCGCGCCGGTGCGCTCCTGGTCGCCGATCTCCCCAACGAGGCGGAGCCCGGTCTGTCTTTCACCTCGCGATGCGGCCTGTATGCCCCCCTCCGGGCACGCGACACCTTGATTGGGCTCCTGGCGGTCGAGCACCGGGAGCCGGGCCGCTTGCGGACGAGGGAAGTCGGTCTCATGGAGGGTCTGGCCGAACAAGCCGCGCTGGCGATCGACAATGCCCGGTGGTTCGGCCGTCTCCGCACTGTCGGGGCCGATGAGGAACGAACCCGCATTGCCCGAGATCTGCATGACCGCGTCGGCCAGTCGCTCGCCTACCTCGCGTTCGAGCTGGACCGGATCACGGCCGGCGCGCAGGACCTGGCGGTGCACCCCGATTTGGTGAAGCTGCGCCGAGATGTTCGCACCGTGGTCAGCGAGGTACGGGACACCCTGTACGACCTGCGCACCGACGTCTCCGAGACCCAGGACATGGTCGCCATCATGGAGGCGTTCCTCCAACGAGTCCGGTCGCGGACCGGGGTCGAGGTGAAGTTCCAATTCAACACTACCCGCCGCTTGCCCCTTCCCCAGGAACGCGAACTCTGGAGGATCGCGCAGGAGGCGGTGACCAATGCCGAGCGTCACGCCAAGTGCACCTGTATCAGCGTCAGCTGGCGATGTGACGAGTCCGGCGCCCTCCTCGAAGTGGCCGACGACGGCCAGGGGTTCCCCGACCGGGCTACATCGAGCCGAGGTTCGTACGGCATCGTGGGCATGAGAGAGCGCGCTGACGCCATCGGCGCTCGGCTTCTCCTCGACTCCAGACCTGGCCGGGGCACGACGTTGCGATGCAGTCTGGGTGGAGGATGAGAGGGCATAGGCTCAGCCAATGACCGTTCGCGTCCTGCTGGCCGACGACCACACGATGCTCAGGGAAAGCCTCCGTCGCTCGCTCGAAGCCAACGGCGTCGGCGTGGCGGGGGAGGCTTCAGACGGCGTCGAGGCGGTCCGCCTCGCCGCCGAGCTGCTCCCCGACGTGGTGTTGATGGATGTGTCGATGCCGGGCCTTGACGGTGTCGAGGCCACGCGAATCATCAAACGGGAGACGCCGTCCGTCCAGGTCGTGATGCTGACCATGCACGCCGATCAGGAGGTCCTGGTCCGCGCGCTTCGCGCCGGAGCGGCCGGATACCTGGTCAAGGACTGCACCACGGATGACGTGGTGCGCACCATTCACCAGGCCGCGTCTGGTGACGCATCGCTCACCCCTGAGGTGGCCGCCGCCATGCTGGCCGAGGCTCATCGTCCGGAGCGACCGGAGCCAGAGGGGAGCGCTCCGCTCGAGATCCAATCCTCCAGCCCGGAGGCAGGGACGGTGCCGGCCCGGCCGGCGGACCCAATCATCAGCAAACGCGAGGAAGAGGTTCTCCAGCTCATCGCCGAAGGCGCCTCCACGACCGAAGTGGCCGAACGCCTCTATATCAGCGTCAAGACGGTGAAAAACCATCTCGCCTCCGTCTACCAGAAGCTGGATTCCCGGGACCGCACCCAGGCGGTCCTCCGTGCCGTGCGGATGGGCATTATCCGTCTGGATTGAGGGTTCTGACCGCGTGAGCGGCATCGACTACACAAATGGGCCGATGAACCTATCGAGGCTCATACAGGTGGTGCCGATACTCCTTATGTGAGCCCCCCGGGGCCGCAGCAAACCCCTAAAAGGAGTAAAGACGTGGACCTCATTACCTACTGGGAGCGCTATTGCGCCCCCTTCCTGCGGGCCCGGTTCAGCAATGACGAGCGTGGCGCCAGCCTCGTGGAGTACGCACTCCTCGTGGCCCTGATCGCCGTCGTCTGCATCGGTGCCGTTTCCGTGCTTGGCACGAGTGCCTCCAACAAGTTCAGTGCCGTTGGCTCGGCAGTCGGCAGCTGATTTTCCCGCATCTGCAACACAAGACAGGTGATCGACGGGCGGACCCCACTGGGGTCCGCCCGTCGGCTTTCTTGGGGACACAGCAAGACAGGACTTAGGAATCGGCTATGGATGACATTCTTTGCGAAACGACGCAGGACCGCCGCAGTGAGCGAGGCGCCAGCCTGGTGGAGTACGCGTTGTTGCTGGCGTTGATCGCCGTGGTGTGCGTTGCCTCGATCACCGCATTCGGCAGAGCGACTGGCGGCAGCTTGTCCCGCAGCGCGAGCCAGGTGATCGGGGCCTGAGAGCCGGCCATCTAGCGTCGCAGCAGTACCACCCACCCGCCGCCGTGAAAGGCTTCCCGCCACCGGCCGGTGGCCTGGAGCAGCGTGACAAAAGGCTGGTGTTCCTGCCAAAGAACGACATCAGCTTTGTATCTATCGAGGACGTCGAGGGCGCCCGACCGGACGAAGAACATCGTCTGGTAATCCTGCGCTACCGAGGTCGGATACATGTCGTAGCGGTCATCAATGAACACACTTGCGTCGGTACCAAATCGGTACTCGAGATAGTTCCCGGCCACATCTGGTTCGATTATCCGATGGGGCTCGGCGCGGAGGCCGGCCTGATCGATCCAGGTGGTCGCCGCCACGGGGAAGCCGTCGAGACTCGTCGCGGGCCGGCTGAGCACGACGGCGATGGCCACTACCGCAACGGCCGCCATGAGGGCGGCAAAAACGGCGTCAAGGTTGATGCCCCGGCCGGGCGCCCCAACCCCGCCCCCTACCCTACCGGCCCCGTCCACCGGCTGACCGGGCGCACCAACCCGGCTTCGTCGCCGAAGCGGGACTCCAACCCCGCCGCGCAGGGCCTGGCCGAGGGCGGGAGCAAAGACAATGGCGGCGGCCGCGAGGTTCCGGGCGGCGAAGAGCCCGGCGGCGAGGAATGCCGCCGACGGGAGCGCATATGTCCAGGAGATGCGGCGGCGCACGAGGATGACGAGGACCGCGGCGATGCCGCACAGAGCGATGAGACCGGGACCGGACTGAAAATTTGGTGATCGCCACTCGATGATCGCCTTGAAGACCGCCTGCTTTTGCTGCACTTTCAGCGGGAACAGCAGCAGCCGAGGACCGAGGGGGTTGACGGCGGACGCGGTCAGTCCGACCAGAAAGGCTCCTAGGCACTTGAGTCGCCGCTTGGAGACGGTACCGAGCCCGTCGAACGCCTCGCCGACGACAGTGAGCACAACCCAGAGCAAGCCGAGCGGAAAAGATCCGTGCGAGTTCACCCACACCCAAACCACCGGGACGAGCCACCACGGACTCACCGAACCCTCGGTGATGGCGATGGTCAGGGCCAGGCAGAGCAGGCCGAAGAGGAGCGGCCGGGGGGCCCAATAACCGGCTCCCGTGAACACGGCCAGGACACCCGCGAAAGCGGTGGTGGCGGCTGTGCCCGTTCGGGCCAGCCAGGCGATCGTGAGGGCCAGGGCGGCGCTGAGCAGGGCCTGCTCGAGCACGACCAGCCTCAGTCCCCCAGCCCGCTGCAAGAGGCCGTACGAGGCCTCGGGAAGCCAGCTCTGCACCACCCACGGGTGGTGCAGAGCGGTGAACGAGTAGGTGTCCCGCCGGGGTATCCCCCTGCCCGCGGCGATGGTCATCCCTGTGCGCAAATGCGTGAGCAGCGAGTTGTCGCCGATCGGCCGGCTTCCGATCAGGAGACCGAATAGCCCGAGGGCCGCGACGTAAAGCTTCTCAGTTCGGTGCTCCAGCACCCACGTAACCTACTTAAAGGTCTTATAGATGTTGATCATCGCCGGTCCGATCACCACGATGAACAGGGCGGGGAAGATGCAGAAGACCATCGGGAGAAGCATCTTCACCGGTGCCTTCATGGCCTTCTCCTGGGCCAGCTGACGACGTTTGACCCGCATGTCGTCGGCCAGTGACCGCAGCACACGGGCAATCGACACGCCGAAGGTGTCCGCCTGCAAGAGGGCCAGCACGAAGGACCGGACCTCGGGAACGTCCGTGCGCTCGTCCAGTCCACGGAGGGCTACGGAACGCTGCGAACCGGCGCGCACTTCGCCGAGCATGCGGCGAAACTCTTCCGACATGGGACCGGGCACCGCCGCGATGGTGCGATCGAGGGCCTGATCGAAACCCAGACCGGCTTCAACGCTGATCGTCAACAGATCGAGGATGTCCGGGAGCTCCTTGCGGACCTGGTGCTGGCGCTCCACGACCTTGCGATTCAGGATGGCATCGGGGCCGAGAACGAGCACCAGGGCCAGGAAGGCGAACGCCATCAGCGGCATCTTCCCGGAGAGAAGCGACTTGGTCAGTGACGTGTTCAGTAACTTGGCCACGAAGATGAGGACGGCCACCAGAGGCACGAGCGCGAAGGTGATGACCCGAATCGCCAAGAACCGGTCGAGCGCATCCTGTCCGGGTCGTCCGGCGATGACCAGTTTTTTGCGCGCCGTTTCGATGTAGCCCTCGGGGGTGAACCGCTTCCCCAGGTCCGTGAGCACGCCGGTGAATGGGGCGACAACCCGCTTGGCTATGGGGTCGAGCAGCTCCCGCTCGCGCTGGTTCTCGACCTGGTAGTCGTTGATCTGGCGAAGCGAGTCCCGGACTGTGGCCCGCTCTTCGACCTGTCCCAACACCGCAATCAAACCAAGACCGATGGCGACGGCGAAACCGGCTGCAACGAATAGGGGACCCATGTCAGACCTCGATCGCGATCGTCTTTTTCATCCACCAGAACCCGAACATGGCCCACACGATGGCTCCCGCCAACATGGCTTGGCCGATGGGATCGTGGAACAGCACGCTCATGTACTTCGGGTTGATCGTGTACATCGCCACTCCCAGACCCAGCGGCAAGAGCCCGAGCACGATGGCGCTGATCTTGCCCTCAGCGGTGAGAGCCCGGATCTCTCCGCGGAGGCGCTCTCGTGACACCATCGTCTCCCCCACCGTCGCCAGCAGCTCGGCCAGGTTGCCGCCCACCTCACGCTGGATGCTTATGGCCATGACGGCCCACGAGAAGTCGTCGCTACCCATCCGGGCGGCGCAGTCGTCAAGGGCCTCTTCGAGGGGCCTTCCCAAGCGAGCCTCGCCCAGTACCCGTCGCAGCTCGTGGCCCATGGGATCCTGCACCTCGGTGGACACGGCCTCGACTCCCTGAAGCATCGAGTAGCCCGCCCGCAGCGTGCCGGAGAGCAGTTGGAGCATGTCAGGCAACTGCGAGGTGAACTTCTTTCGCCGGCTCTTGACCGCGTAGTTGAGCGCACCCATCGGGCCGGCGACGGTCAGGAAGAGCACGAAGGCTCCAATGACAACACCCTTGGCAAACAGAGCGATGAGGCTGAGAGTGACGACTCCGGCGAGGTAGAAGAAGATGGCCTCTGCGGCCCGGAGGGGAAGGTTCGCTTCCTCCAGCTGCCGCTCAACCCGCTCCAGAATTCCTTGGGAGTCGGCCAGCCGGCCGGTGAGGCCTACCGCCCGCTTGATCAGCCCGGTGTCGGCGAAGCTCGGGCGCTTGCCGTCGCTCTCCTCGATCGGCGCGGCTTCGTTGTACGGCCGGATGGCGGCCGAGAGCGTCGACTCTTCTTTCACCGTGAGAGACAGAAGGGCGAAGGCGCCGAGACCGCCGGCCAGTAGGGCCAGGCCTCCGACTGCCCACTTCACCGAGTCACTGTGAAGGAATCCAAGTCCCGACGGCTTCAATACCTGCGGCAGGGACGCACCCTCGCTGACCGTCCCCGGACTCACGGCCTTCGCGGTCGCCGACACTGCACCAACCGACACCTCGAGGTCGATGGTCGGTGTCTTCGCGATTGACGTGTACGTAATCAGGTACTGGTCAGCCAGCGACTGTTGCGCCCGAGCGGCAAGGCCGGCGATGGCGTTGGGATCAGCTGTCGCCAGGAACTGTCCACCTGAACCTTCCGCCAGACCGCGGGGGGCGGTCTCTTCGAAGTCTTTCCCGGTAAGGGCAAGGACAAATACCGCCGCGTGCCGGTCGAGTACAGCCTGGAGCGCCGCGTTCGAGTCCTGCTTGGAGAGGGTATCCCGGCCCCCGGTGACGAGCACGATGTTGTGTTGCAGCTCTGGGTGGGCGTCAAACAGGCCGGCGCTAAATGCGACAGCGTCCCACTCACGTCGGCCCCCGCCGAGGGCGAGCTTGTCGAGAGACGCGGTCAGGGCACTGGAATCAGAAGTGAAGTCGGAGATCTGTGTGTACGTCGTCGCGTACGCCACGATGGCGACCTGGTCAGCCGCCGCCTTGTGTTGGACGAATTGCTTCGCGGCCGCCTTGACCAAAGCGAACCGGTTCTGGTCCTTCATGCCGTCCGAGACGTCGATGGCAAGGACAACTCCCACGGGCGTGGGCGTCTTGTCGATCGGGGTCACGTTAAACGCCTTGGGGTCGACGAAGGCCCCGTTCTCCCGCAGGGTGAACTTGCTCAGGTCCGGGGTTCCACCGACGGCGATGGCCGAGATGGAAACCTTCGGAAACTTCGTGGTGTCAACCTTCCGGATGGACAGGCTGGTTGCGTCGGCGCCCGCCGCTCCTGCCGCCAGTCCCGAAGTGGCGACGGCCAGAACGAAGAGGGCGCCCAGGCCCGCCATCCGCCGACGGAAGGTGGGGCGACGCGGGCTCAACGGTTCCCCACCGCTTTACGTACGAACCCGTCGGAATGGAAGAGATCCGCGCTCAGTTTGATGCCCACGTCCTGCAGCTTCTCCGTGAACTTCGGCCGGATGCCTGTGGCCTTGAGGTGGCCACGGAATCGGCCGGTCTCGTCGACGCCCATGCCAAAGTCGAACAAGAAGATGTCCTGCAGGGTGATGACATCCCCTTCCATCCCCTGGACCTCGGTCACGTGAGTGATGCGACGGGTTCCGTCACGCAGTCGGGTCAGGTGCACGATGAGGTCAAGCGCGGAGGCCATCTGCTCGCGAATGGCCCGAATCGGGAGGTCGAAGCCCGACATGAGGGTCATGGTTTCGATGCGGGCCAGCGTGTCGCGGGGACCATTGGAGTGGATGGTGGTGAGGGACCCGTCGTGGCCGGTGTTCATGGCCTGGAGCATGTCGAGGGCTTCTCCGCCTCGGCACTCGCCAACCACGATGCGATCGGGGCGCATACGGAGTGCGTTTCTGACCAAATCGCGAATGGCGACCTCGCCTTTGCCCTCGATGTTCCGGGGCCGGGCTTCCAGGGCCAGGACATGGTCCTGGTGCATCTGGAGCTCCTTGGCATCCTCGACCGTGACGATGCGCTCGTCGGTCGGAATGAAGCCGGACAGGACGTTGAGCGTGGTCGTCTTGCCGGTGCCCGTTCCGCCGGAGACGATCACGTTGAGGCGGCCGACCACACACGCCTCGAGAAACCGGGCCGTCTGCGGGTTGAGCGTCCCGTAGGAGATGAGATCTTCGACCTGCAGGGCTTCGGCGGCGAACTTTCGGATGGTGAGAAAGGGACCACCGATGGCAAGGGGATGGATGACGGCATTGACGCGGGAGCCGTCGGGCAGCCGAGCGTCAACCATGGGGGTCGCCTCGTCGATGCGCCGCCCGACCTGGCCGACGATCTTGTCGATGATCCGACGAAGGTGCGTCTCGTCCACAAACGTCACGTCAGTCTTCACAAGCTTGCCGGCCCGCTCGAGATAGATGCTCTCGGGTCCGTTGACCATGACCTCGGACACTTCGACGTCCTTGAGGAATCGGTCGATGGGGCCGTAGCCCAGGACGTCGTCCGAGACGTCCTGCAACAACTGCGCCTTGTCCGTAGCGGACAGGGGCGCATTGGCCTTCAACAGGGCGGCCTGCAACTGCTCTTGTACGCGCCGACGCAGCTCATCTTCCGAGAGACGCCGGTCGTAGAGGACAGGGCCGAGCTCTTCGATGAGATGGTGGTGGATCTTCTGGCGGAGCTCGTTGAGCACGGGGTCGCGCCGGCTACCGGCTGGGCCGCTGCCGTTCCCCGTCTGAACCTCCTGTAACCGCTTGTATAGCGACATGATCTCTCCCTAGGCCGAATGCCGGGTCACGAACGTGACGACTTGGCTGCTTCTGTCGTAAACAAGCTGGCCAGCTGCTCAAAGCTCTTAGCGACCTTCGAACGAGGCGCGTCGATGACCGCCGGAACGCCCTTGTTCACAGACTGTGGGACCACGATGTCGCTCGGGACGAGGCAGTCGGCCTTGATGCCCAAGGTCCGCTCAACCTCACCGACGTCCAGGCGAACCTTGGAGTTCGCCCGGTTGAGCACCAGCTTGAGCTTGGTGACGGGAATGTTGAGGAGCCGGAGAGTCTGCAGCCCGAGCTTCACATTCTTGATATTGGGGATGTCCATGCCGGCCACCATCACGATGTGGTCGCTCTCTTCGAGCATGGCCAACACGACCTCGTTGAACTGCGCCGGAGTATCAATGACCACGTAGCTGCAAAAGTCGCGCAGGAGGTGCACCACCCGCGCCAGATTGGCGGCACTGACCTGGTCGGCAAAGGCGGGTTCCAGCGGGGCGCAGAGGACTTTCAGACCGCTTGAATGTTTGACCAGGAGGCTCTGCAGCAGCTGCGTATCGAGGCGGTGGATGTTGCTGACCGCGTCGACGATGGTGTGCTGAGGCGTGAGTTTCAGCATGACGGCCAGGTCGCCGAACTGCAGATCGGCGTCCACTAACACGACGGGCTTGGTGGCACCGCGGGCCAGCACCAAGGCCAGATTCGATGCGACGACGGACTTGCCGGCACCGCCCTTGGTCGAGAACACCGTGATTACGTGGCCACCAGGCCCGGCCGGGACCTCGACGGGGGGAGCAGCAACAGGTGTCCGAACGGCGAAGCTGTCCGACACCCGGCCCACGGCGTCGCGGAGCTGAGCATCGTCACGGTTGGCGACGACGTCCCTGACACCGGCCCGCAGCGCCTGCTGCAAGTTCTCGGTGGAGAGGTTCTCGACGACCAGCACGGTCGCTGCCTGCCGGTACTCCCGGAGGAAGCGCTCCACCCGCGCCAGTCCAACAGAGTCGCCGTAAGAGGGTCCGATGACCACCAGCACCGGTTCACCCGGAGCCAACTGATCTTCGAGGGCCTCGATGGTGGCGAAGGTCGCGCGGGTGGAGGCGCCGAGCTGGTCAGCCAGGTACGCCCGCCGCTCGGGATCTTCGTCCACCACCACCGTGGCGATGTTCTTGGTCATGGGATCGGTGTTCAGCACCCTGCGTCCTTCAACTCGTAGAGGGGGGTCGGCCTGCTCACTTCTTGGCTTCCCTGTCGTACGGGGTGCAGAGCTTGCCGGACGAGCAGGCCGCAACCGGAGCATCGGGCAGGAAGAGATCGTCTTTTCCAACCGCGGGCACCTCGGCCGGCGCATTGTCGGGCGGTACCAAGGTCATGTAGAGCTGGTACTCCGGGTGGGAGGAGACGAAGGCGATCTTGGCGGCGGCCACCGGCGGCACGTCGAAGGTGATCAGGTTGCTGCCGGGGTTGGCGGCGGCCTGGGTCTCGCCCGGTTGCGGCGCCGCTTGGCTGCCGATGAAGAGAATCTGGGCGTTCTGGTACAGGAGGCTGTACTTCGAGTCCGTCGGATTGATGACCATCAGGTCGACCTTGTCGCCGGGGACCAGCAGTCCTGCTACGCCCCGCACACTGTCGATGGTGATGGTGACGGCAACCCGGTTCTTGGTAATGCGCTGCGAGTTGGTGAGCTGCGCCACCCTGGGCTCGACAAACTGGCCGTCGACCAGCACCTGGTTGGCGGACAGCGTGGTCAGCGCCACCTTGCCCTTAATAGTGGCGAGGTCCGTGATGGCCGTGGTAGGCCGGAATTTCTCCTGGATCTTGTCGACCTTGACGAAGTCTCCGGACACCGCTTGGTCACCCGGGGTGGCCTTGGGGATGTCCTTTTTGACGACGTAAACCTTGACCAGCACCGCCTGCTTGTTGGCGCGGTCCTGGACTGTTGAGAGGTAGTTGAACGCGCCAAAGCCGGCTACCGCCGCAATGACCACCGCAGCTACCAGGATGAGGACCCGTCGAGAAGCCACACTTACCTCGCTCGTTAAGACCGTTGTTGGTCCGACGCCAGTGGTGGCGCATGGCTTCTATCGGCACCACGCGGCAATGGCTCAAACCTGACCAGCCGGGAATTTGGAGTTCGAGCGCACAATGAGTCGTTCGGACCAGTTGAATGGGCTCCGGGCCTGCCGATGAGTGCGTATCTACAGGTGGATGCAGCACTCCACGGCGAAGGGCCGCGTCACAGATCGGCCCCAGGAAAGAGAAGATGGACAACGGGAGGGCAGGCACGACCGGCCGAGGCACGCCGTTTCATAGGCCGCGTCCGGGCGTACGCTTCGCGCGTCGTCTCAGCCGAGACCATGTGAGCGAGCGGGGCGCGGCGCTGGTCGAGGCCATGCTTGTCCTGCCGATCCTCATCTTGGTCTGTTTCGGCCTGATCGAGTTCGGCCTGATCTATAAGGACACCCTCAAGATCGCCAGTGCGGCCCGGGCAGGGGCCCGAACTGGGGCGGCAGCTATCAAGACCGACGGCTCGGACGGGGAGACCCCTGACGCCGACTTCCAGATCCTGCAGGCCGTGCAGGCCGCCCTCGGACCGCTGGCCAACGCCAACCACCAGGACACCCAGATCGTCGTCTACAAGGCGTCGGGGGCCGATGGGACGCCGGCCACCTCGGGCTGCGGCGTGGTCGCCGGCACAATCGGTGAGTGCAATGCCTACACGGGATTCGATCTGCTGCAGATGACAACCGCCGACTTCGTTACGCCGTGCACGGGAGCCGTCCATCCGGACACATGCGGACGGTCACAGAGCTGGCCAGCGGCATCCCGCAAGATCCTCTTCACTGACCCGAGCGGGCCGGAGTGGCTCGGTGTCTGGGTGAAAACCCGGCATGACTACACCACGGCCGTCTTCGGGCAGAACCGCACCCTGTCGGACCAGACGGTGCTTCGTCTCGAGCCCCCGGGCGTCAACCCCAACCTCTACGCCACCACACCGACGTCCTTCTCCACCACCACGAACCCGGCCCTCACCGCGGTCCAGGGCACCGTGTGGAACGACGCCAACAAGGACGGCACCTACCAGCCAGGCGTCGAGCCGGTACTGAGCGGTGTCACCTGGAGGCTCACCGATACCACCACGAGCACGACCACGGGCCCCTTTCTCACGTCGGCGAGCGGGACGTATTCAGCGACGACCAACCCGGGCGACACCTATAAGATCGTCTTCACCGCTCCGGGCGGCGACACGTTTACCGTCCAAGGCGTCGGGTCGACCAAATCCAATGTCGACGGGACGGGCACCAGCCCCCCATGGACATCGGTGGCTGGTCAGATTGTGGTCGTCAACGCCGGGCTTGTCGTACCCAACACCGGCTGCACGACCTGTGGCGGCACGGGTTCCCTCTCCGGGTTCGTCTGGAACGACGTCGACAACGACGGCATCAAGCAGGCGGAAGCCATGCTCAAGAGCATCACGGTCACCCTCTACCTGGCGGGCCAAGGATCGGCATTAGCCAGCACGCAGACCGACGTCAACGGAAACTACCGCTTCGGTACCCTCAGCGCAGGTAACTACACCATCATCGTCACCAATCCCGGCGGCGGCGCCTTCTTCGTCGCGGCGGGGGTCGCCGGGTCGACGGCAGCCAACGACTCCGATGTCAACCCATCGGGCCGGTCCGGCACGATCACCGTCGTCAACGGGGCCGACACGTCCGACAACGACGCCGGTATCTATGTGCCGCCGTGCCTGCAGAGCTGCGGCACCGGAAGCACGGCCACCATCTCCGGGGTCGTCTGGAACGACTTGAACTACGACGGCATCAGGGGATCCGAGCCGTTCGTCTCCGGTGAGTCGGTACAGCTCATCAATCCGATCAACGGGCAGCTCATCGCCACCGCTACTACCGACGCGTCCGGCCACTACGCATTCACCGCCCTGGTCGCAGGCCTCAACTACCAGGTACGGGTGCTGCTCGCGACTGGCCAGCCGGGGTTCTCCCCCCAGCACGCCGCGGGGGGCGACACCGCCACCGACTCGGACGTGAACTCGAGCGGGTACACCACCACGAACATCCTGGCCAGGGCCGCCACCGACGTCAGCGGCAACGACGCCGGCATCATCTTCCCCTCCATCTCCGGAGTCGTGTGGATCGACGCCAACAAGGACGGCATCCGCCAGATCAGCGAGGCCAAGATTTCAGGAGTCACGGTGAAACTCTTGAAGCAGTCCGACGGTTTGGCGTGGGGCACGACCACAACTGACGGTAACGGGTTCTACCAGTTCAGCCGCGTGCCGTCGGCGACCTACCAGGTCCAGTTCGTCCTCCCCGCCACCTACACCTTCTCCCCCGCGAACCGGGGAAGCGACCCGACGATCGACTCCGACGCCGACCCGACGACGGGCCAGACGCCCTTCGCGGCGTACACCGTCGGAACCCCTTACACCAACATTGACGCCGGACTCATCCCGCCGGTCGTCCAAACGACCACCACTGTCGCCCCCACCACCACCACCACGATCCCGCCTTCATGATGCGCTTCCTGCGACGACGAGACCAGCGAGGGGCGGTGTTGCCTGAGGCCGCCATCGTGCTCCCTCTGGTATGCCTCTTTGTCTTCGGCATTCTCGAGTACGGGCTCTACTTCCGAGACAGCCTGACGGCGTCGAACATCAGCCGGGATGCCGCTCGAGCGGGCGCCGCCGCCAATGCCGACTACGACGCCGACTACTACATCATCCAGCAGATACTCAACGATGCAAAGGTGCTAAACGGCGGGGTTGCCGCCATCGACTACGTCGTGATCTACAACGCACCGGGGCCGGCCAGCCCCGACCCGAGCGCAACCTGCGCGGCTGGAACCGGCGTCGCCGTATCCGACGGAGTCAACGGCAGCGCCGACACCATCGGCGCCTGCAATGTCTATCGACCGGCGGACCTCAACCAGCCAAAGACCGCCTTCGACGATCCGATCGCGGCCGGCTTCATCGCTCCGCAGAATTGGCCCGGAACCCACCGGAACCAGTACCACGACAACGCCACCCATGCCCGCACAGACGGGACAGCTGGTCCCGACTACATCGGCGTGTATGTCCACCTCACCCATCACTTCATCACCGGCCTATTCGGGAACACGGTCACCGTTACCGATGCCGCCATGCTCAAGATCGAGCGGAGGTTCTAGTGATCGCGTCAAGCCTCATCGACACGCCGGTGATCGACACACCGCTGGCCGAGGACGGCGTAGATCCCGATGAGGCCCCCAAGGAAGGCGGTTTCATCCTGGTCTGGGCGGCCCTCATGTTCTTCGTCTTGATCATCATGGCCGGCTTCGCCGTGGACCTCGGCTCGTGGTATCTCCGCGCCCAGCAAGTGCAGCGGGCTGCGGATGCGGCCGCCCTCAGTGGGGTGACGTTGCTCCCCGGTAGCCCGAACGGCGCCATCACCCAGGCCCAAGTGAGCGCCGGTCGCAACGGCTTCCTGGCCGCTGGCCCCGCCCTTCCTCCGGCCTGCACGGGTAGTCCGCATCCAGCCGTGTGCATGTCGGCCGTCCAGGACACTGATCCGACCGCCGGTGGCGCCACCGGCAACCCGTATCAGCTCGACGTCACGGTGGAGGACAACCATGTGCCCGCCTACTTCACCAGTTTCTTTATCGGGCCGTTGAGCATCAAGCGGACCGCCCACGCCGAGTTCGCTCAGCCCATCCCTCTCGGAAGCCCCGAAAACGTGTTCGGGACGGGGAACATCCCCGGTATCGGGAGGGGCTATTGGGCCGCCATCAATGGCTACTGCGCGGCCAAGGAAGAGGGCGACCGTTACGCCAGCGCCTTCGACGGCAACGTCCAAATCGGAGGCTCACCGGCCGGCCCCATCCACAACTATGTCCTCGGGCAACCCTACGGGTCACCAGGAAGCTGCTCGGCCACCCCGCAGAACCCGTCGCCATCCGCGTCCGCCAATGTCGAACACAGCCCGCCGGCCGTGGTCGGAGCCGGCGTCACGCCAAAGGGCGGCTACATCTTTGACGTCAATGTGGCCGCATCCCCCGTGGGCCTCGATGTCTTCGATCCGTACTACACCGTGAACAGCCTCGGCCAAACCGCATCAGACCGCTCCCCCGATCGCGCCTACTCCACAGACACCAGCGGCAACTACACCTCCAACGTGATCACCAAGTTCACCGTCTATGACCCCAGCAACGTGCCGGTCCCCGGCTGCGCGCCCTCCTATGGAGTGGACAATGCGGCTGCCCACTACAAGCAATGGTTCCGGCTCTGCAATCTGACCAGCACCGGCCTGTATCGAGTCCAGGTCTCCACTCCTGCCGACGCCTCTTCGCTCGGAGCGACAAGCTTCGGTGGCAACAGCTTCGCCCTCGCCGCCGAGCCGACTCCTCAGTCGGCGGCCAATGGCGTCCCGCTTCCCACCCAGACCCTTACGGCCTGCACCACGCTGGTTGGAAGCTCCAGCCCCGTGTACAGCGCCACCTGTCCGCAGATCTACGGCGAGAGCGCCATCTCCGTTCTGGTCGACTCCCAGTCTCCGCAGACGGACGCGGGCAATGCCGGCCGGGTGGCGGCCACCTTCTACCTGGCCCAGATCCAGGCCGCCCAGGCCGGCAAGAACCTCACGCTGGAGTTGTGGGACCCCGGCGATCTCAGCCCCGCCGTCCTGGCCCAAGGGGCCCCCTTTATTCAGGTGCTCGACAACAACGGCAACCCGGTCAACTTCACCTATCAAGTGCCCCCGACCAACGCGGCCAAGGGCATCCCGCCAAGCAACACCCCGATTGGCTGTGACAACGCGGGAAACAACCCAAGCGCAGCCAACACCAAGCCCTGCAACCCGCAGACCCTCAACGGCAAACCTGCCCTTGACGTCTCCGGTACGGTCGGCAAGACGAACAACCGGTACGGCACAGGTATCTACAACGACGACCTGGTGCAGCTCTACGTCACCGTCCCCACCAGCTACTGCCAGACAACGTGCCCCAACGGCGGGTGGTGGCAGATCAAGTACACCTTCCCCGGCGGCGGCACCATCCCGCCCCTGGCCGACCGGACCACCTGGCGCGTGATCGTAAACGGGGATCCCGTCCACCTGCTGCCGTAACGCTCAACCCTCGGCGGCTGCCTCCGGCTTGGCCGGCGCCTCGGCAACAGCGGCGACAGCACCCTCAGGTGGGGCGGCCGCTTCCGGTCCCGCCCCAGCCGCCTCCGGTCCAGCCGCTACGTCGGCCGGCGCCTCATCGCCGCCCGCCGGCGGGTGGGTGAACTGCTCGGCCAGGTCGGCCCAGGCCGCCTGGGCTTCGGTTTCGGGCTCGAATTCGGAGTACTCGGCGCCGATGTAGTTGCCTTGCTCGTCGTAGGCGTGTTCGCCGAAGTGCTCGCGGTACTCGGCCGCGACCTCGCCGCCCTCGGCCGCCTGCTTGATCGACAGGCTGATGCGGCGCCGCTGGAGGTCGATGTCGATGATCTTCACCCACAGCTCCTCGCCGGGCGTGACCACTTGTTCGGGTAGGTCCACGTGGTGGACGGCCATCTCCGAGATGTGCACCAGGCCCTCGATGCCCTCGCCCACCTGGACGAAGCTTCCGAAGGGCACCAACTTGGTCACCCGGCCGTAGACCAGCTCCCCGACGCGGTGGGCGTTGGCGAACTCCTGCCACGGATCCTGTTGCGTCGCCTTGAGCGAAAGGCTGATGCGTTCCCGGTCGAGATCGACGTCGAGGACTCGCACCTCGACCTCGTCGCCCACCTGCACCACCGACGACGGATGATCGACATGCTTCCACGACAGTTCGGAAACGTGGATGAGGCCGTCCATGCCGCCGAGGTCGACGAAGGCCCCGAAGTTCACCACCGAGGAGACCACTCCGCGGCGTACCTCGCCCGGCTTGAGGTTGGCGAGAAACTCGTCGCGCTGCTCCTTTTGCGTCTCCTCCAGCCATGCCCGGCGGGACAGCACCACGTTGTTGCGGTTCTTATCCAACTCGATGATCTTGGCCTCGAGGCTGCGGCCCACATAGGGCTGAAGGTCGCGAACCCGACGCAGCTCGACCAAGGACGCGGGCAGGAAGCCCCGCAACCCGATGTCGAGGATCAGGCCGCCCTTGACCACCTCGATGACCGGTCCGGACACGACGCCGTCCGCTTCCTTGATCTTCTCGATCGTCCCCCATGCCCGCTCGTACTGGGCCCGCTTCTTGGAGAGGACCAACCGGCCCTCCTTGTCCTCCTTCTGGAGTACAAGGGCCTCGATGCGCTCGCCCAGTTGCACGATCTCGTGGGGATCGACGTCATGGCGGATGGAGAGTTCACGGGCGGGTATGACGCCCTCGGACTTGAAGCCGATGTCGAGCAGGACCTCGTCCTTGTCGACCTTGACGACGGTGCCTTGCACGATGTCGCCGTCATCGAACTCGACGATCGTGCCGGCGATGGCGTCCTCGAGGGACATACCGCCAAGGTCATCGGCCACCACCTGCCGGGGGGTGTACTCCCCTTCTTCATCGAAGGTGCCCATTTGGGCATCCGTGGTTGCGGCGGGCAGCGAGGGATCCGACATCGGTGGTTGCCTTCTTTCCGGACAGACTCCCGCCCCTACTTGGGGCCTGCTGGGAGTGGGCGCGAGCGTACTACCGCGCTAGCGGACCGCGATCAGCAGCCACTCCGGATGATCGAGATCAGGAGGCCGGGCGGCGTAGTCACCGGGCGTGACGGACCAGAGGTCGCGCACGGAAAGGCCAGCGCGCTCGGCCAGCAGACGGAGCTCGCGGGGCGTGAAGCAGGAGGTCCACAGATCGAAAACGGCTTCGTCTCCGGACTCCGAGCGCACGGTCGCCAGCTCGTGGTTCACGCCGGTGCCCGGGTCGAAGTCATCCGTCTCTTCCAGGTGGCGTACGACGAAGTAGGCAGAGAAGGCACTGGCGGCGACCAACCCGCCCGGCCCGACGCAGCGCGCCATCTCCGCCAGGACATGGCTGTCGTCTCCCGCGACCAGTCCGAAGCCGCCCTGGCACAGGGTCAACGCCGCATCGAACGACCCGGAAGCGAACGGCAGGCGGCGAGCATCTCCCCTCACGAACTGGCCCCCACCGCCGGCGGCCAGCTCGACGAACCGCCAGCTGACGTCCAGACCGACCACACCTATGCCTCGGGCCGCCAACGCGTGCGCGTGCCGGCCCGGACCGCAGCCCACGTCCAGCACTCGCTGTCCCGCCGAAAGACCGAGCGCACCAACGAGGAAGTCCACCTCCTGCTCGGTGCCCTTGGTGAACGAGTAGCGCAGGTACGCCCGTCCGGCATGGTCGGCGACCGCCTCAAACCAATGGCCGCCGGTTGCGCTCACCCCTTGGCTTCAGCCCAGGTCTTGCCCCAGGACAGGTTCACCTCGAGCGGAACCCGCAGCTGGCACGCGTCGCGCATGGCGTCCAAGGTCAGCGACGCGGCCCGGTCCTCTTCATCGGGCGGAACCTCGAGGATGACCTCGTCATGGACTTGCAGGATGAGCCGGCTGGCCAGGCCCGCCTCTTCGAGGACCCGGTCGAGGGCGACCAGCGAGACCTTGAAGATGTCGGCCGCCAGTCCCTGGATGCCGGCGTTCATGGCCTGGCGCTCCCCCGCCTGGCGGATGCGGTAATTGGAATCGGAGAGTTCCGGGATCTGGCGACGCCGACCGAACAGCGTCTCGGTGTACCCCCGGCTGCGGGCCTCGGCGACGGTGCCGACCATGTACGCCCTGACGCGGGGAAAGGCGGCGAAGTAGGCGTTGAGGATCTGCTCGGCTTCCGGGACCGGGATAGCGAGCCGCTGGGCCAGACCGTACGACTCCATGCCGTAGGCCAAGCCATAGGACACCATCTTCGCCTTCGAGCGCTGGCCGAGGGTCACCTCGGTTGGGTCGACGCTATAGATCCGCGATGCCGTCGCCGTATGGATGTCCTGACCCGATTCGAAGGCCTCGATCAGGCCCGGATCCTCGGCCAGGTGGGCGATCACGCGCAGCTCAATCTGGTTGTAGTCGGCGATCAGGAGCTTGTGTCCCTCCGCCGGGATAAACGCCCGCCGAAACTGGCGTCCCTCCTCCGACCGGATCGGGATGTTGTGCAGGTTGGGCTGGTCGGACGAAAGCCGGCCGGTGCGGGCGACCGTCTGGTTGAAGCTGGCATGGATGCGCCCGTCCGGACCTACTTCGGCCAACAAGCTGTCGCCGTAGGTCGACCTCAGCTTCTCGACCTCGCGGTAGCGCAGCAGAGATTCGATGATCGGGTGCTGCCCAAGCAGTTTCTCTAGCGACTGGGCATCCGTGGAAAACCCGGTCTTGGTCTTCTTCTGGGGCTGCAGGCCGAGCTTGTCGAAAAGGATGGCGCGAAGTTGCTTGGTCGAGTTCACCAGGAAGGGCTCACCGGCCAGCTCCTGTATCTCCCCCTCCAGGCGCCGGACCTCAGCTGTCAAGCCGTCCGTCAGCTTCCGGAGATACTCGGTGTCGACCCGAACGCCGGCCTCCTCCATCCGGGCCAGCACCCGCACCAACGGCCGTTCGATGTCGTCGTAGAGGCGGCGCAGACCGCGCGCATCGAGGGCGGTGGCCAACGCCGGAGCCAGCCGCCGCACCGCCGCCGCCCGACGGCCGGCCTCCTCGGCGATATCCGTGGCCGTGCCAGCCAGATCGAGCTGTCCGGGTGCGGGGCCGTCGGGCGACCGCAACTCGACCCCTGCATAACGGGGCGCGAGGTCCTCGAGCAGATACTCGCTCTCCGCCGGTTCGATGAGATAAGCCGCGATGGCCGTGTCGATGTCGAGGGAGCGGACGTCGATTCCGAGCACGGAGAGGCCGCGCAGCAGCTCCTTGGCGCCGTGGGCCTCAATGGGCGGCCCGCCGCGACCCACGACGGCGCCGACCGCGCCAAGTACGTCGACCGATGCCAACAGGCCTCGGTCCAGCCAGAGCACGTTGTCATCTGCCCGGGCGAACGCCAGGCCCTCAATCGCAGAGCGGCCTTCCCGCCCCGCCCACGCCGCCGCCACTCCCACGGGCTCGCTACCAGTGACCAGCCGATCGAGGGCGCCGACCGCGTCGGGCCCGGTGGTGGGGCGCTCGACGGTGATCTCCAGTGGTTCGGCATCCAGGTCACCCACCTTCGCTTCCAGCCCTGACCCAGGACCCACGGCCTCGAGCAGCCGATCCCACAGGGTGCGGAACTCCAGGAAGTTGAAGAGCCGATGGACCTCGTCGGCATCCCACCCGCCCATCCGGAGATCGTCGACGTCGACATCGAGGGGGACATCCCGCACGAGCGGCGTGGCCAAGGCGTTGCTGCGCGCTTGGGCCTCGTGGGCAGCCAGGTTGTCCCTGAGTTTGGGCGTGTACTTATCGAGGTTGGCGAAGATCCCGTCCAGGTCGCCGTAGTCGTTGATGAGCTTCGCGGCCGTCTTCTCGCCGACTCCCGGAACGCCCGGGAGGTTGTCCGACTTATCGCCTCGCAGGGCCGCGTACTGCGGGTAGTCGACGGGACGCACTCCCGTTCGCTCCTGGATCCCCGCCTCGTCGTAGAGGACGTAATCGGATACGCCCCGGCGGTTGTACAGCACCTTGATGTGCGGGTCCTCCACCAGCTGATAGGCATCACGGTCGCCCGTGACCACGATGACGTCGTCGCCGCGGTCGCGAGCCTCTGTCGCGAGGGTCGCCACGATGTCATCAGCCTCGAAGCCGACCTTCTCCAGCAAGGGGATGGCCAGCACCTCGACCACCTGGCGGACCAGTCCGAGCTGCTGGCGGAGGATGTCGGGCGCCTCCGCCCGCCCCGCTTTGTAGTCCGCCACCATCGCGTGGCGAAACGTGGGTTCGGGCCGGTCGAACGCCACCGCGATGTGATCAGGATGGTGGTCCTTCAACAGATTGATGAGCATGGACGTGAACCCGAACACCGCGTTCGTCACCTGACCAGAGGCGGTGGCCATGTCGGTCGGCAGGGCGAAGAAGGCACGGTAGGCAAGCGAGTTGCCATCGAGAAGCATGAGTTTCGCCACGGCCCGCATGGTAGGCCAGCAGGACTCCATTCACGGGGGTGTCGCGCCCGGCTCCGGGGGGTGTTAGGTCCACCTAAGACACCGCCGGCGACCGAGGTACACTCGACACCATGAACGAAGGTTTCCATCCCCCTCTTGAGGAATACCTGGAAGCCATCCACGAGCTCGAGGAAGAGGGCACTCCCGTCATCCAGGCCCGCCTGGCCGAACGGGTGGGGCACTCCGCGCCGTCCGTGTCGGAGATGATCGGCCGCCTGAAGACCGGCGGCTATGTCACCGTGGAGGGACGGGCGGTGCGGATGACGGCCAAGGGCCGGATCCGAGCCGAGAGCGTCGTGCGCAAGCACAGACTGGCCGAACGCCTGCTCACCGACGTCATCGGACTGCCGTGGCACAAAGCCCATATCGAGGCCTGCCGGTGGGAACACGTGATCTCCGACGAGGTGGAGGACCGCCTCATCGAGCTGCTCCACAATCCGACCACCTGTCCCCACGGCAACCCGATCCCCGGTGCGCGTCCGCCCGCCGACCCGCCGAATGCGCTGCGCGCCCTGGCGGAATCCGAGCCGGGTGACCATATCCGGCTCGAGCGGGTCACCGAGCGCGTCGAGATCGACCTCGACTCGTTGACGTACCTATCGGAGCACGGCTTCATCCCGGGAGCTGACGCCCAAGTGTCCTCACGCTCGCCGGACGGCACCTTCACCCTCGATGTCGGGGGACACGCCGTGGCCGTGAGCGCCGACCTGAGCCAGCAGTTGTACGTCGCCGCCGGCTGAACCGCGGGAGCCAGCGCCGTCAGGCGTCGATCAGGGCAGCTTCCCGTCAATGATGCGTTGGGCGATCTCCCGCATGGTGACCCGTTCCCGCATGGCCGTGCGCTGGATATAGCTGAACGCCTGAGCCTCCTTCATCGACTGATTGTCCATCAGGATGCCCTTGGCGCGATCGACGATCTTGCGGGTGGTGAGCTGATCTTCGAGGGTCTTGTTGTCCTTCATGATGGCCTTGAGCTCCTCGAAGCGGCCGATGGCCACCTCGATGGCGGGGATCAGCTCCCGCTTGTTGAACGGCTTCACCAGGTAGGCCAGCGCACCCGCGTCACGGGCCTCCTCGATGAGATCCCGCTGGCTGTAAGCGGTGAGGATCAACACCGCCGCCAGTTGTTCGCCGGCGATCTCTCTGGCCGCGGCCAGTCCATCCATCCCGGGCATGCGGATGTCGAGAATGGCGAGATCGGGGCTGTGCTCCTTGACGAGGGTGACCGCCTCGTCGCCGCGGCCGGTCTCCCCGACCACCTCATAGCCCTCTTCCTCGAGCATCTCCCTGAGGTCGAGGCGGATGACGGCCTCATCCTCGGCCAGCACGACACGGACAGACACAAGCACTCCTTAGCGGATTGGCGGGGTGTCGACCACGAGGCGGTCGAGCAGGTCGTCCTGGGCGGCGATCAACCGAGCGATCTCGGCGGACAACGCTTGCCGGCTCCGGGACATGGCGTCGGCGTGACGGCGGGCATCCCGCTCGTCCCGGCGGTCGGCCGGCGACTCCGACACGAGGGCACGCACTCGAGCCTCCTCGGCGCTGTCCTCCAGCGCCGACCACTGCTCGTCGAGGACGGCCAGCTCCTCTCGGGCGCGGCGCAGCCGGCTGGAGACCTCGCGCAGCCGTCGCTCCACTTGGGGCATGGATGCAGTCTAGGGGAAAGGGATGAAGCCCAACCCGGGGTTCCGGGTCAGGACTCGCGGCGACACGAAGTCAACCGCGACTCCAGCGGACGATCCACGTGGCCGTGACCGGCGTTTCCGGAGTCGCGATGGCGACACCGATCCCGAGGTTGAAGGCATCGGGTGGCCCGGTCTGAGGCTCCACGCAGATGGCGTGGGATCGTTCATCGAAGAGGACCCAATGATCGCAGCTCGTCTCCATCGTCAGCTCGAGGGCGCCCGGCCAGCGCAGCACGGGCGGCCCGGACAACCCGGTGAAGCAGTCATCCCACGGTCCCGCCGGCGGAGCCACCCGCTCGCCGCTCGGTATTCCTTCACCATCGCGGCGGTACATGCGCGCGCCGGCGAAGTCCATGTCGACGTGTAGCGGGTCGCCCCGGTCGAGCTGCCGGCGCCACCAGGGATGCCAGCCGACGACCACCGGCATGGGTGAGGAGATGGCGTGCACCTCCAGCGTCAGCGTGAGCCGGTTGGGGGCCAGTGCCACCGTGTGCCGGACGCGGCCCGGATACGGCCACGGGGGTCCGAGGGAGACGTCGAGCACGCCGGGCGCGCCTTCGTTCCACGGGACGTCCCACACGGTGCCGTGGATGGCATGGTCACCGAAGTTGACCGGGACGGAGTGCGCCTGACCTCCCCACGTGAACTGGCCGCGGCGTATGCGTCCGACCCAGGGGACCATCGGATAGCAGCCCCATTCGAGCGGGGAGGCGGCCTCCTTCACGAGCAACTCCATGCCGTCGATAGCAAGACCGGCCAGACGGCCACCCGCCTCGGGGCGAACCTCGACGCGCGCCGGGCCGGCCTCGAGCACGGTCACGGGCGGCTCGGGGTAACCACAAGGTGCAGCTGGGCCGCCAAGAACGACAAGGTGTCCACCGACAGGTCGATCGTGCGACCGACCGAGCGGGCGCTGTGGCCCACGTCCGCCTCCCGGCGCAGAAGGACCGGCGGCGCATCGGGATCGGACGTGGTGGCGTGCTGCAGGGCGGCGCACAGCTTCCGGGCGTGCAGCGGGTCGACCCTCGTGTCGTGGTCGAACACCGTGAACAGCACTGCCGGGTAGGCCGTCCCTTCCGTCACGTGGTGGTACGGGGAGTAAGCGAGAAGCCACTCAAGCTCGGTGGGATCGTCGGCTCTCCCGTACTCGTCGTTCCAGGTCTCACCTAAGCCGAACCGCTCGTAGCGGACCATGTCCAACAGAGGGGCGGAGCACACGACAGCGGTGTAGAGCTCAGGCCGCCGGGTGAGGGCGGCGCCGACGAGGAGGCCGCCGTTGCTTCCCCCCGAGATGCCCAACCGGCTCGAATCGGTTACGCCCTCCCGGATCAACCACTCGGCCGCGGCGGCGAAGTCGTCGAACACATTCTGCTTGTGCTCCCGCATGCCGTCTCGGTGCCACTCCTCCCCCTCCTCGCTTCCGCCCCGCAGGTTGGCAATGGCATAGACACCGCCGGCTTCGATCCACGCCAGGATGGAGGACGAGTAGGCAGGGGTCATCGAAATGTTGAACCCTCCGTAGCCGTAGAGGATCGTCGGCCGAGGTTGGTTACCACCATGCTGGGCCAGCACGAACATTCGCACCTCGGTCCCATCCGCCGACAGGAAGGTGACCTGCTCGGACTTCACGGCGGGTGGGGCCACCGCGCCGGGAGGGATGGCCCAGGTTGATGTCCGGGCGGAAGGTACATCCAAATGCAACACCCGATACGGGGTGACATGGTCGGTGTAGCCGATCCACGCGTCCGTTCCGCCATCCGGACGCGAGGTGACGTCCGCGGCGCCGAGACCGGGAAGTTCGACCCGATAACGGGGGGCGCCCGACGCGAGGTCATGCACGACGACCTCACTCACAGCGTGGCGGCTGCGCACGGCCACGACCGCGTCGCCGGCCAGGGCGTAGCCGGCCAGGACGCCTCCCTCCGGGTCCTCGGGGAGAAGATCCTGCCACTGCTCCGGTTCGGGACGGCCCGGATCGGCAACGGCCAGCCTCCCCCGCGGCGCGGCCAGGTCGGTGAGGCAGTAGAGGCGGCCGTCTGGAGCAACGCCCGCTGAGCACTGGGCGTCCCTGCCCACGAACATCGGACGCCATCGCGGCTCCTCCGCCGGGCTGGTCGTCAGGTCAGCGATGTACACGTCGTTCCTCGGCGCGGTACCGAGGTTCACCGCGACCGTGAGCCACCGGCCATCAAGCGAGAGATCGACCCCCAGGTAGGCGGTCTTGTCGATGCCCTCGACCTCACCGAAGACCAGGAGGTCTTCAGTGTCCGGGTTCGTTCCGATGCGGTGGAGCCATACCCGTCGATGGAACGTGTCCTCACCCGCCAGGCGCCGCACGTAGAAGAAGGCGTCGGCTCCCGGAAGCCACGCCAGACTCCCGTACTTGGTCCGGTCGATCGGTCCCTCGACCACCTCGGTGGTCGCCACGTCGAGCACGCGCAGGACGCTCACCTCGTCCCCGCCCTCAGAGAGGTCGTAGGCCAACCGATGGCCCTCGTTGGAAGGGCTCCAGCCGTCGAGGGTGGTGGTGTGGTCTGCGGACAGCGCGCTCGGGTCGATCAGGATCCGCTCGGTGCCCTCTCCGTCGCGGGTCCACAGCACGGCGTGGTCCTCGGTTGGTTCGCGGCGCAGGTAGAAGCTCCGGTCGCCCAGGACCAGCGGAGGTCCGACGAACCCCGGGAGGTTGGCCCACAGACGGGCCCGGAGATGCTCCCGGCCGGCGAGGGCGTCGAGGTAGGTCCGGCACAGCTCGTCCTGGCGTTTCGACCAGTCCTGCGTGTCGGCCGCGTCGGCATCCTCAAGCCATCGGTACGGATCGGCCACATCGTGACCATGGAGACGCTCGACCAGATCGAGGCGGCGGGCAGCCGGATAGTGCATGAGCCCACGCTACGGGTCACGGCCCTACTACGCTCCTGGTGCGCGGGTCGACACCTCGGCGCTGAGTGCTTGCGCACGGCCAGGTACGGGAGGGGCAGTCCAGCTCCGACTGAGATTCCCGGCACCGGTGGGGGTGGTACTACGAGGCACCCCCGGCTGACCACCTTGGCGACCGTTCAGCGGTGTCCCACACTGGGATGGACAGGCGGACGGGGTACATGACGGTGAATCGGAGGGTTCTCCGGGTCGCTCGGTACCGGTTCCGCGCCACATTCCGCAATCGACGGGGTGGCTACCTGGCCCTCGTACTGCTGATCGCGCTTCTGGGCGGGATCGCCATGGGCTCGATTGCCGCCAGCCGGCGCACACAGTCGTCTTATCCCAGATTCCTGGCCAGCACGAACCCTTCGGACCTCACCGTTTCTTTCTACGCCAGCAACGCCGCGGGCGGCCCCGTGGTCAGCGCGTCCAGCGAGATCGCTCACCTGGCCCATGTGAAGCGGGTCGAGGGTTTTGCCGGGCTTACCATCATGCCGTTGGAGCCGACGGGCGCCCCGAATCCCGCCGCGGCCACCAATCTCGCGACCATTGCCAGCGTCGACGGCCTGCTGTTCGACCAGGACCGGGTGACGGTCATCCACGGGCGGATGGCCGATCCCCATCGGATCGACGAAGTGGTGATGACCGCGGACGCGGCCCGGAGGCTCAGACTGCACGTCGGTCAGGACATTCCCCTCGGCGAGTACACCAGCGCGCAGGCGGCCTCGCCGGRGTTCGGCACGCCGAGCGTGCCACCCCATCTCCGTATCGACGCCAGACTCGTGGGGATAATTGTCATCAACACCCAGGTGATCCAGGACGACATCGACCACGTCCTTGCCTTCGCCGTATTTACGCCGGCGCTTTCCAGAAAGCTGGTCGCCGACTTCAACGGGGCGACCTATGGTATCCAGCTCGATCACGGCAGCCGGGACGTCTCGGCCGTACAGGAGGCACTGATCCACCTGCTTCCTTCCGGCTCCGTCTACGATTTCCACGCGACCTCGCGCGTCAAGGCACAGGTGGAGCGGGCGGTCAAGCCAGAGGCCATCGCCCTGGGCGCGTTCGGAGCGATCGCCGCACTCGCCTTGTTGTTTCTCGCCCTCCAGGCTGTCTCTCGCCAGTTGCGATCGGGAGACGACGATGTACACGTACTGCGCGCCTTGGGCGCCGGTCCGTCCGTGACCGTAAGCGACCGCCTACTAGGCGTTCTCGGAGCCGTTGTCATCGGATCGCTGCTCGCCGGCGTGGTCGCCATTGGGCTCTCGCCGCTCGCGCCGTTGGGTCCGGTGCGCGCGGTCTACCCGGGGAAGGGAATCGCCTTCGACTGGACCGTGCTCGGCCTCGGGACACTAGTGCTGATCGGCGGGCTCGGCGCGGTCGCGGGCGGCCTCGCCTACGTCGGGGCGCCCCATCGGGTGGCCCGCCGGTCACGAATGACACCGGTCCGCCCGTCGAGCGTCGTACGGCTGGCGGCTTCTTCGGGCCTACCACCACCTGGCGTCGTCGGTGTGCGCTATGCCCTCGAACCCGGACGGGGCCGCACCGCCGCGCCGGTGCGTTCGGCCTTGCTGGGCACCGCGCTGGCGGTGGTGATGGTCGTAGCCACTCTCACCTTCGGCAGCGGTCTGCGCACTCTCGTGACCCATCCGGCCCTCTACGGGTGGAACTGGGACTACGTGCTCCAACCGAGCAACGAGGTGCCTCCCCAGACCCTCACCCTCCTCGACCACGACCCCGACGTCGCCGCCGCTACGGGAGTCAAGATGGCCAACGCCCAGATCGACGGCCGAACCGTGCCCGTCTTGCTAGGAACCCCCCGGGCCGAGCCATCCCCCCCGATCCTCTCCGGCCATGGCCTGGCCGGCGACGACCAGATCGTCCTTGGCGCCGCCTCTCTGGCTCAGTTGCACAAGCACGTCGGCGACACCGCGATCCTGACGTATGGCACCCCGCAGAGCGCGCCCGCCTATATCCCGCCGACCCGTGTGGTAATTGTGGGCACGGCCACCTTGCCGGCGTTGGGTTTCTCCGCTTTCGTCGCCGATCACACCTCGATGGGCACCGGGGCGTTGGTCTCCGTCGGCGTCGAGCCGGAGACCTTCCGGCAGGCCCAGCTGAACGCGGACCCCATCCTGAACGGCCCAGACCTGGTTTTCGTACGACTCCGTGCCGGTGTCAGCCCCCGCGCCGGCCGGGCCGACATGCAACGGATCATCGATGCGGCTAACCAAGTCCTCGCCGCCGACCCGAACACCGCCGGCGCCAATGTGGCCGTCCTGGGTGTTCAGCGCCCGGCCGAGATTGTCAACTACCGATCAACCGGCGCAACTCCGGTCATCCTTGCCGGCGGGCTGGCAGCCGGCGCCATCGTCGCCCTCGGACTCACGCTCGCCGCTTCGGTCCGTCGCCGACGACGAGACCTGGCGTTGTTGAAGGTCCTCGGCTTTACCAAGCGACAACTGGCCGCCGCCGTCGCCTGGCAGGCCTCGGTCGCCGCCCTCATCGGGATCGCGACGGGCGTGCCACTCGGCATCGCGCTGGGACGTCAACTCTGGATCCTGTTCGCCCGCAACATCAACGCGGTAGCCGATCCCACCGTGCCCATTATCTCGGTGATCCTGGTGGCTCTCGGCGCGCTCGTCTTCGCCAACCTCGTCGCTACCCTTCCCGGACGCAGCGCCGCCCGTACGCCGACCGCCCTCCTCCTCCGGACGGAGTGAGGACAGACTCTCGAGCTAGCTCCCGTCCAGGTGCGGTGGCCATCCCTCCACATGGAAGATGTCGTCCAGCCCGCTGACCTTGACCACGCGGGTCACCTCGCCGCTGGGCGAGCGGAGCCGCAACTGGCGGGCCTCGCTGTCCAGCCGCTTGTGGGCGGCGACGAGGACCGACAGCCCGGTCGAGTCCATGAACGTAACCTCCGCCAGGTCCACGGTCACGGGACCCTGTTTGATGTCGATGGCCGCCATGAGGCTGTTGCGCAGCAGGGACGCGGCGGCCAGGTCAACTTCCCCGGCGATGCAGATGACCGGCCCGGACTCGTCCTCTCTGACCGTGATGGCAAACATCGGACGTGGATCAGCCTCGAGGACCACGTCGATCACCTCCCCGTCTGTGGTGGTCCTGGGTGCTCAAGACACGCACTGTCTAATGCAAGACATACAACTGTCGATCGAACGCCGCAAGGACTGAAGCACACGATTTTGTCTCCCTCCTTCACCGGCAATAATCGCGCTGCGCGAAGGGGTGGCTCTTGATGGTCAGCCCTGGAGGATCTCGCCGGTGTCGGCCGGCAGCACCAGCGAGCTGGTCACGGTCTGAGCGCTGAGGTTGAGGTAGCTCTTGCCCAGCGGGACGGTGACGGAAGATCCCGTGGGATTCACCAGGACGAGCCCTTTGTCGAACTGCCGTTCGTAGTGTCCGTCAGGGAACGAGGTGGCGGCGGCTAGGGGTGAGCCAACCTGGACGTGCTCGTAGGCGGAGTCGGTGAGGATACCGGCCTCGCTGTTGGTGGGCGAGAACTCGTAGCTGTCCGCGCCGCTGGCGCCCAGCAGAAACGTGGCCAGCGAGAAGCGGTGCCATTGGTCGAACTGCGCAAGGGTGCCGCTCCCCCACATTTTCACCTGGACGAATACCGTCTGGCCGTTAGCGGCCGCAGTCGTCAGCATCTGCACGGCCCACTGCCACTTCGCCGTTGTCGGAAAACTCGTGGCGGCGATCCCGGCTTTTCGGATCCAAGACTCGGCGTTGCCCGCGTTCAAGCTGTTGAGCAGTACCGAGGTCGGCGCGATCGGATCGAAGAACGCGGCGGCGTTGCCCAGCCCATTCCCGATGACCGGTTTGGCCGGACCGAGTACCTGTGCGGCGAGCGAAGCGATCGTGCCGGTTTCGCGCATCCAGTCCGTTGCGATGTAGGCCTGACCCGTGCGGGGATTGATCGGAAGCGCCGACAGATACCCCGGGGATGTCGCCCCAGGTCCCATCGAATCAAAGAAGATGCCGTCATAGCCAGCCGACACCAGAGCTTGGGCGTTGGCCACGCGATCCTGCTGCCACCCGGAGTTGCCCGGGTCCATGGCGTAGTTGTTTGTCCCCGAACTCACCCTCTGCCCATTCGCCGAGTGCAGGTAGTACGCCTCCGGGTAGCTGACCCCCAGCCTGGTCTTGTTGAACGTTGCGCTCAGGTAGCCGAGGATCACCAGCGCGGGATTGGCGGCCCGCATCTGGGCGAAATAGGCGTCGAACTGACCTGGGTGAGCGGAGATGATGTCGGCGCTCGTCGCTAGCGCCACTGCCTGTTGACCGACATCCAGCTCCGGGACGGCGGCGACACGCTCATCCAG
>JRHI01000106.1_pt1 | contig 86941 bp, 84 predicted proteins | sample 215371 | NCBI WGS metagenome assembly JRHI01 (sample SAMN02929681, study PRJNA255918) | sediment metagenome | biome: cave system; feature: Ice Cave; material: Sediment; isolation source: sediment from deep within a dark volcanic ice cave with no known source of... ... | reverse complement strand
AACCCGTGAGGATCGCCAACGAAGTTCCACGACGATCCGGACATCCTCGTCTAGTGGACTCATATAGGCTTCCGATAGTTTGACGCGGATGAGCGACCAGGAGGTGACACCGACGGACGAGGTCCAGGGGGGTGCATGTACTCAGGAGCCCGGTCCGCCTTGGACCGACCGGGCTCAGCATTGGGGCGATGATGGCTGGTGGCAGGCGCAAATTGACGCGGCCGTCGTCGGCACCGATCCAGTGATCTGCAATCTTAGGATTACGCTTGTCCACCAGGAGCTGTCGCTGGCGCTGAGCCGGGTCACGGGCGCCGGGAGCGGAGCGAACTTTCACACCTGGGCAGTTTGGGGCTCGAAGACGGCGGGGCGAACCATCCGTCGAGAGGATCTGCTGCTCTTCCCGCGAGCGGAAGTGATCCTTGGGGCGCTGCTGGTTTCGGCCGGTGCGGGCGCACCAAGTCGTGGGAACGTGAGCCGCCGCGTTCTCTTAGCGATCGTGGGCGGCGCGACAGCTGGCGGTTTGCTCAGCTGGGTCGTCCGCGACCTCGTGAACCGAGCAGCGACTCGCATCTTTGGTGGCAACGAGACGGTGCTCGAGGACATCGGCCGCCAGACCGCTCGCTTCCTCGGTGCGCTCTCTTCCTCTCGCGCTGATCACGATGTCAGCCGATTGGAAGATTTCCTGGTTGGGCTCAAGCCCGGTCCTGCGGCTCGCGGCGGCCAGGACTTGCTCCGTGGCGCCTACCGCCATTATTACGACGCTAGTCGCGAGGCCGACCGCGATCGACGTGACGAGCTGATGCTGTGTGCGAACCTGCTCGCGATCCTGCACGAACACGAGCGGCTGGAGCCCTATATCGACGCCTCGGTTCCGCGTCCGCTGCGGCGGTTCGTCACCAAACGCCTTTTGAGTTTCTCGGTCGGCGCGGAGGCGATGAAGGTCAGCGTTGATGTTCCCAGCCGTAGGCCCTCTGCGTTTCCCGAGACGCTAGCGACGATCGAAGAACCTGAGTTGGCCAGCCTGCTTTGCGGTCCGCAGGGATGGGATCGCACGCCCAACACCACTGCCGGGAGCGCCGCCGAGGACTGGACAAAGCTCTCGGACCGAATGAACTTCATCGTCGACCTGTTTCGTAGCCGACAAACCGACCAAAATCTGTTCAAGGCACCGTATTCGCCCGCCCAGCGAGAACAGATCCTTGCCGGCGTGGTGCCCGACGGTCCGCTCTGATCTGGACGTCGAGCGATCACACGCTGCGCCGTCAGCCACTGAGGAGTGCGGCGCTAGCGTCCTCGGGTCGAGCGCGGTCTCGTTCCACGTTGTGGAGGCGGGCAGAAGGCTGACGCTACTGCGCCTCGGGGGCTACGGGTGAGCCGGGCACTTCTGCCGCGCGCACGGCGCCGCCCTGACTAGCGAGCTGAGCCGCTCGCGTACGGCGTATGGAGAGAAGAGTCCATAGGGACACTGCGACGATGATGGTCTCGAGGTAGGGCAGGACTAGATCGAGTCCGACTCCCTCGCCAAAAGAGTCTTTGGCTAGGAAGACCGGCAGGTTCGCCCCCGACATGAGAAAGAAGCCGATGTTCATCAGGACGCCAAGCATGCAGGTGACAATCGTGCCTACCAACAGCCATTCGCGCGTTGAGGAGCGCAGATGCTCCCAACGCCAGAGCCACAGAAGTCCAGTCCCGAAGATCACGACCCCGATCAGGAGCTCGGCCGATTCGATGAGATAGCCGAAAAGTTTGGCGTGAGGAATCATTACCGAATTGAGAAAGCTCTTGTACCAGCTGGCCGCCTGGCCATCGGTCATCCGGATGCTGTTCGCAAGCCCCCCGGGAAAGTCTCCGTTCTTGATCTTGGTTGCTCCCGAGATGATCCACTCCCAGCCGACAAGGAGCTGGACGACTAGCCCGGCGACGGCGGGAAAGATGCGCCCCTTCAGGGTCGGCGGAAGATGCGCGCTGATTGTGGGGGCGAAGCGGCTAAGTACTGTCCCGCCCAATAAACCTTGAAGCGGCTCCTGCGTGACGGGAATTTCCGCGGCCGTCTCGCCCGTAAGTTCGCGGTAGGCCTCGCTCAGCACCGGCTCGGAGGCAACCGGTTCGGGCATCGCGGGTCCGGCTAGCTCCAGCGTCGTGTCGCCGATTTGGATCCGGTCGCCAGTGGTCAGCACGACCGCGTTGCTGACCCGCTTGCCGTTGAGATAGGTCCCACCGCGAGCACCAACGTCGTAGAAGACAAGCTCCCCGGTCGGACCCCGACTGATCCGAGCGTGATGAGCGGCGAGCCGCTGGTCGTTCCCGAGGGTCCCTAGCTCACCCGCCTTCTGACCAAAGTCTTGTTCGCCGGCTAGGGGAATCTGGGTGCCCGCGGCGGGCCCGTCCACCACTTGGAGGCGCTCCCCGCTCACGCGCGCAGTCTAACTTACTGCGACCTGCCTTGGTAGCTTACCGCGACCGGCCTTGGTAGCGCCAAATCCGAGGCCATCCCGTGGCTCGTAGAACTTGAAGTGAATCACCGCGGCTGAGCTAGGTGCCCGGTGGGTCGGGGATGCCGAGTTCGATGTGTTCGGCGTGTCCGATTACTTCGTTGAGGAGCGTTGCGATGTGTTGGTCGTGGAGGGCATAGTGGACGGGACGGGCCGACGGTCAATGACGAGGCCGAGGTAGCGCAGGATGCGGTGTTGCAGGCAGAGGACGGACTGCTCATCAGCACCCGGGCGAGCTCACTCACCGAGCGGGGTAGTTGTGCGAGGAGCGCTGACTGCTCGGCCTTATCGGCGTCAGCAGCGAGACTGCGGAGCGCGTCGCCCAAATGATTGCAACGATCCGCGCGTACGCGCAGCACGCGTGGCGGCAGCAACGATCATGAGCTACACCACAACTCGCTACGTGACTCGGGCGCGACCCTGTTTGGGATGACGTGCAGCAGCCGACGGTACTCCCTCCCTGCTCCTCGACGCCCCTGAGAAACTCTCGCCGGGGACGGCCACTTCTGGCTGGCTCGGAAGCCGCGGCCTCATAGCTGAGACCCTCATCAAGTAGCCGGCTTCGGCTGACCACCGCGGTTCGGGCTGGCCTGCGCAGGTCCGTCCGCATGACGGACGTGTCTGTGCACCCAGCTGCGCGAACCGAAACTTGCGCCAGCGCCATGGGTTGTTCGCTACGGTGACTCACGGTATGACGGATGACCGCCAGCCGCGCGGCGTTCGGACGTCGGGGGAGCGTCGGCTGCGGCGGTATTTGATCGCCGCACTCGCGCTTGTGCTCGCCTGGGTCTGCGTGCCGATGGCCACCGCGGCCTCGGGCGGGGCGGGCTCGGGTCCGGGCCACGCGGCCAAGCACAAGCGCCATCATCGGACCGTCCACGGCGCCGCCCGCGGGGCGCAGGTCAGCCCCTTCGGCGGGCGCGGCATGTGGATCTGGTACGTGTCGCAGTCCAACGGTGGCAACGTCGCGTCGATCATCGCCAGCGCCAAGCGCTACGGAATCAGCACGCTGCTGATCAAGAGCGGCGACGGGTCAGGGACGTGGTCGCAGTTCACGCCGCAGCTGCTCTCCACCCTCCACGCCAACGGCTTTCGGGTGTGTGGCTGGCAATACGTCTATGGCAACAGCCCGGCGGCGGAGGCGCGGGTCGGCGCGGCCGCTGCGCATGCCGGCGCGGACTGTCTGGTCATCGACGCCGAGGGCGAGTACGAGGGCAAGTACGTGCAGGCGCAATCGTACGTGACCACGCTCCGGCAGCTCGTCGGAGCCAGCTTTCCCATCGCTCTGGCCGGCCTCCCGTACGTGGACTACCACCCGGGCTTTCCCTACTCGGTCTTCCTTGGCCCCGGCGGCGCGCAGTACAACGCCCCGCAGATGTACTGGGCCGACATCGGCGTGAGCGTTGATGAAGTGTTCGCCCACACGTACATGTTCAACCGGATCTATCAGCGACCGATCGCTCCGCTCGGGCAGGTCTCCGGCTCTCCCCTCCTGGGTCAGATCCGGCGCTTCCGGCAGCTCTCCCGTGCGTACGGCGCTCCGGGGCTGAGCTGGTGGGCTTGGCAATACGCTTCCGCTGGAGAGTGGCGAGCCCTGTCGCAGCCGGTCGGCACGCTGCCAGGATTCCTCCCCGCCGCGTCCGTCGCGAGCCTGGGCAGGGGAGCCCTCGGTGATGTGGTCGTCTGGGCTCAGGAGCATCTGGTCAGCGCGGGCTTCCCGGTCACGGTCGATGGCTCGTTCGGGCCCGGGACCCGGTCGGCGGTGATGCAGTTCCAGCAAGCCCACTCGCTGCCCCCGATCGGGCTGATCGGGCCGGCCACTTGGCAGGCGCTCCTGCGTTACGCTCCGGTGCGGGTGCACTGGACGCGCACGGGAGCGCACACCGCCGCGGTGTCGCGGGCCGGCGCCGTCGTTGACGTTCCGAAGTCGGCATCGCTTCCGGCGCGAGGCTACGAGATCAGCCGCTCACACGGTCGCGGCTAAGCGGTCTGAAGGCCGTCGAACCCCAAGCAAGCCTGGGCGTCCCGGGTTCGGCCCAAAGACACTCCCGAACTCGGCAAGCAGCCGATCCGGAGCGGGCGGCGTGTGCACGCGCGCGCCCATCGCCTTGCGCTGCGTCCGCGTGCGCGCATAAGCTAACCCGCGCGCCGCAACCGCTTCGGTGCGTCCCATCCGCACGCTTTCGCCACCTCCAGGACACAAGGAGAACCCGCCATGCCTCCCGCCAAGAAGCCGGCAGCGCGTCGAACGAGTCGGCGCTCCAACGACAACTCAGCTCTCGCCCCGGTCACGCGCAAGGAAGTCGAGGCCGCCACGGCGCGCTTCGACAAGGCGCTGGAAGAGGCAACCCAGGCACTGCAAACCATGCGCGCCGACTTCGGCAAGAACGCACGGGCCGCGTACAAGGATGCCGCTGACACGCTCCGCTCGTTGCGCCGTGACGCAAGGTCGACGAGCCGTTCGCTGATCAAGGACATCGAGCAGCTGGCAAGGTCGGTGACCCCGGGGCTCAGCCCGGCGAGCAAGCCGGCGCGGACTGCTGCCACCAAGACCACCTCGCGCGCGCGCGCCACAGGCGCTCGCAGCGCGGGCATGAGCGCGTCGGGCTCCCGCACCGCTCGCAAGCCGGCAGCAGCTACCCGCACCACCGCCCGCAGCACGAGCAAGAGCGCAGCGAAGAGCGCCGGTGCGAAGGCCGCTGGCGCCAGGGTCACCGCCGCCAAGTCGGCTGGCGCGAAGGCGGCTTCGGGTCGCGGTGCAGCCAAGAGCACGCGTGCGAAGGCGAGTAGCACCGCGGCCAAGACCCCCCGCGGTAAGAGCACCTCGGCGCGCAGCTCGTCATCGAAGCGCGGCGGCACCCGTCGCAGCGGGTAGTTCCAGGTTCGGGCGGCCTCAGGCTTTTTGCGCTGAGGGCTCAGACGAACAAGCGCGGATCCGCGGACGCCACCCCTTGGACGCCGAGCGCGCGCAATCGGTCGATCGTGCTGATCACGAATTCAGGACGGTTCCCGCCTCGACCCTCATCGGCTCGTCCGTGTGCAGCTCAACGGCGCCGCGGACGACCACCCCGGCGCCGAACGTTACGTCGCCGTGCACCACCAGGCGCTCGGCCTCCCGCAGCGAAGGCGGGCCGTCGGGAAGCCGCGCCTCGAACTCGTCGAGCAGCTTGTAGAACCGCGGGTCGAGCTCGATGTAGGGCAGCTCGTGACGACGTTCCGCTCGCGGCTCGACGATCATATCCTCGGTCAGGGTGTAGACATCGGAGCGAAGGACGAGCAGGTCGTCGGTCGTCTTCACCGGCACGAAGCGGGTGCGCGGAACGCACAGCAGCTGTGCAGCCTCGAAGCTCCCGATCGCCGCCCCCATCGCACTTTCCAGCTGCAGCACCTCGGTGGACTCCGAGTCACGCGGATCGACCGTCTTGCGGTTGACAATCAGTGGCAGCTCGAGCACACCGTTACCTTCGTCGAGCAGCTCGGCGAGAGCACGCAGGTCGACCCACAGGTTGTTGGTGTTGTAGTGGCGCCAATGACGGAAGTCCCGAAAGGACTCCTCGTCCTCGGGCGGCGTCTGCGCCGTCTCCCGGAGCACGAGCTGCCCGTCGGAGCGCCGCCGGGCGATGTGCCCGCCCTTGCGGTCGGCCTCGGTGCCCTCCACAACCTCCATCAGGAACGGGATCCGCCGCGCGGACACGTGCTGGGCGATCCGCGGATCCAGCGTCGCCCCGAGGTTGTCGGCATTCGAGATCATCGCGTACTTGAACCCCCGCCCCAGCAGCGCCTCGAGCATGCCCGAGCTGCGCAGCGAGCCATAGATGTCGCCGTGTCCAGGGGGGGCCCACTCCAGCGTCGGGGCCTGCGGCCAGCTGACCGGCGAGCGCTCGTTCACCGCGAGCTTGGGGACCATGCTCTGCAGGAAATCGGGCGCGAGCCCTTCGACCCCGAGCTCGTGGTGGGACTCCAGCGCGGCCAGTGAGGCCTCACGCGTCGCCTCGCTGTTCATCAGCAGCAACGGCAGGCCCACCCCATGGCGCTCGCGCAGGGCGACCGTCTGCCCGACGATGATGTCCAGAAACGAGTGATCGTCCTTCGCCTCGATCAGCGACTTCGGCTGCTGCAGGCCCATCGAAGTGGCTAGGCCGCCGTTGAGCTTGATCACCACGAACCCGTCAAGTGCGGTGTCGTCCTCACCGACCTCGAGCCCTCCGAGGGTCGGCACCTCGCCCGCCGGTTCCAGATCGGCGGTCCGGATCATCGGCGAGTGGCCCGCCACCAGGCGCTCGTAGGCACTGCGGAAGCTCCGGATCGCCTCCTCCGACTGCCCGTCGTCGCGCATCTTCTGCTCCGCTGCTGTGAAACCGTCGCCGTTCATCGCCTTGGCCATTCTGGCGCTACCCGAAGCTCGAGGAGCGGCAAGCAGCCATCGCCGGGAGTCCACGAGGTGTGCTGGGCGGACTTTAGTCGGAGCCCGACCATAATCTGTGCCTAACCGCGGACGCCTTTGATCGGAGCTTGACAGAACGGGACCGACCAAAGAGAGTGGACACGATGACCGAGGTGAGGCTCGGAGGCTCCCTGAGTTCGTTGCGCGAGTTCAACCGACTGCGCGTACTCGACGTCGTGCGTGAGCGCGCACCGGTGAGCCGCGCGGACATCGCCCGCGAAACAGGTCTCGCCCGGTCGACCGTATCGAGCCTGGTCGGCGAGCTTCAGCAGACGGGTCTGCTCACCGAGCACGAGACCAACGGGACTACGTCGATTCCGGACCATGCGGTAAGCCGGCATGGCCGGCCGCCGTCGCTGCTGTCGCTCGACCGGAGTGCGGGAAGCGTCCTCGGAATCCATTTCGACCACGGCAAGGTGTGCGTTGCCGTCGCGGACATGTCGCTGTCGATCCTGGCCCAGGCCAAGCAAGAGCTCGACGTGGACCATGACGCGCAGCAGGGTCTCGACGCCGCGGCAGCGTTGGCCAGTGCCGTGTTGACGCGCGCGAATGTGTCGCGTTCGGACGTTGTCGGAGCCGGCGTTGGCATCGCCGGCCCGATCGACCAGGGCAGCGGCGAGATCGGATCGACGATCCTCCCCGGCTGGCTGGGGCTCGACCTGGCACCCGAGCTCGAGCAGCGGCTGGGCCTTCCTGTCCACATCGACAACGACGCCAACCTCGGCGCGCTGGCCGAATATGTCCTGGGCGCCGGTCGCGGCGCCAGCGACATCGCCTACGTGATGCTCTCGTCGGGGATCGGCTGCGGACTGATCTTCGACGGCAGCCTCTACCGTGGGGCGCAGGGTACCGCCGGGGAGATCGGGCACGTGCTGGTCGATGAGAACGGCCCCATGTGCCGCTGCGGGAACCGTGGCTGCCTGGAAACCCTGGTTGGCGCTGGGGCGCTGGTCGAGCTGCTGAGCCGCTCGCACGGACGGGATCTGACCGCTGAGCGCCTGGTCGCTCTTGGTCGCTCAGGTGACCGCGGCGCCGAGCGGGTCCTCGCCGACGCTGGCCGCACCGTGGGCGCAAGCCTGTCGGTGCTGTGCAATCACTTCAACCCAGAGCGGATCATCATCGGTGGCCTGCTGGCCACAGCTGGTGAGCTGCTGCTTGAGCCGCTCCGTCAGGCGGTGCGCCGGTACGCCTTGCACGCCGCCGTCGAGCATTTGACGATTGTGCCCGGCTCATTGGGCGCGCGGGCGGAGCTGTTGGGAACGCTCGTACTCGTTGTCGGACAATCGGACCGCGCGCCGTCCCGGCGGCTGCGAGCAGCGGCGGGGGGGTGACGCCAACGACCGATTGCGCAGCGCACTTGAGATTCAGATAGCTACGCGGAAAAGACACAGAGGAGGAGAGCTTTGTTGAAGCGGAGTAGGAAATGGGCACCGAGCATGCTCGTAGCGGCAGTCGCCGCTCTCGCTGTCGCCGGATGCGGATCGTCCAGCAGCGGCTCCGGCAGCACCGCTGCGAGCGGTAGCAAGGCCAGCGGCGCGGCCAAGCCAGGCGCGGGGCAGATTGCGGTATTGCTGCCGGACACGCAGTCATCGGTTCGCTGGGAGCAGTTCGATCGCAAATATCTCGATCAGGCATTTACTGCAGCCGGCATCTCGCACACCATCGTGAACGCCCAGGGCGACCCGAGCACTCAACGTACTCAGGCCGAGCAGGCGATCACCAACGGGGCAAAGGTGCTTCTCCTGGTCGACCTCGACCCGGGGAGCGGCGCGGCGATCATCTCCCTGGCCCACCAGCACCACGTCAAGGTCATCGACTACGACCGTCTGACCCTCGCGGGTGGAGCCGACTATTACGTTTCGTTCGACAACCAGCGGGTCGGTGAGCTGCAGGGCCAGGGCCTGGTCAAGTGCCTAACCGCGTCAGCGGCCTCCAAGCCGGTGGTGGCGGAGCTGAACGGCTCGCCGACGGACAACAACGCGACTCTGTTCGCGAAGGGCTACAACTCGGTCCTCGCTCCGGAGTACGCGTCGGGCAAGTTCGTCAAGGGTCCGAACCAGTCGGTGCCAAACTGGGACAACCAGCAGGCATTGACCATCTTCGAGCAGATGCTTCAACAGACCGGAAATAAGGTCAATGGTGTGCTGGCCGCGAACGACGGGCTGGCCAACTCGGTGATCTCGGCCGAGACCGCGCGGAAGCTCAAGTACGTGCCGGTCACCGGGCAGGACGCGACGGCCGCGGGGATCCAACACATCCTCGCCGGTCAACAGTGCATGACCGTGTACAAGGCGGTCAAGAAGGAGGCCGCCGCGGCCTCCAAGCTGGCCGTGGCGCTCGTCCATGGCACGACCCCGACCACCAACGGGACTGTGCAGAACGGACCGGGCAAGACGACTCCAGCCGAGCTGGAGACCCCCGTCGCAGTGACGGCGGCAAACATCGAGCAGACAGTGATCAAGGATAAATTCCTGACTCCGTCCCAGGTCTGTGCCGGAACGTATGCGGCGGCTTGCACCAAGTACGGAATCAAGTAGGGACGAAAACAGCGGCGGGGCGCCCGAGGCGCCCCGCCGTATGTCCACGGAGCGAGAGAGCGAGGATCAAGGACAGTGAGCGAACAAAATCTGCTCGAGGCTAGGCAGATCTTCAAGCACTTCGGCGCGGTCAACGCCCTCACCGGGGCCAACCTACGTGCGAAGTCCGGCGAGGTCATGGCGCTGGTCGGTGACAACGGGGCCGGCAAGACCGTGCTCACGAAGTGCATCGCGGGGATCTACACGATCGACAGCGGGCAGATGTTTTGGGAGGGCGAGCCCGTGAGCATCGCGAGCCCGAAGGACTCCGCGCTGCTCGGAATCGAAGTTGTGTACCAGGACCTCGCCCTGGCGGACAACCTCGATGTGGTCGAGAACATGTTCCTCGGGCGCGAGACCCTGTCCAGCCTCAGGCGACTCGACGAGACCAAGATGGAGGCCGAGACGCGCAAGGTGCTCAAGGATCTCTCCGTGACCACGCTGCAGTCGGTGCGCCTGCCCGTGGCGAGCATGTCCGGCGGCCAGCGCCAGTCGATCGCGGTGGCCAAAGCAGTGTTGTGGAATTCCAAACTGGTGGTCCTCGACGAGCCGACTGCCGCGCTCGGCGTGGCCCAGACCCGCCAGGTCCTCGACCTCACGCGACGGCTGGCCGACCAAGGGCTTGCGGTCGTGCTGATCACGCACAACATGAATGACGTGATGGAGGTGGCGGACTACATCACGGTGCTGCGCCTGGGGCAAACGGTCGCCGAGTTCAAGCGCAGCGAGACTTCGCAACGTGAGGTCGTCGAGGCGATCACCGCGGGCGAGCTGCATTTCGTGCCCGGAATGCAGGAAGAGGTGGTGAGATGAGCACTGCGGCTCCCGCGCCGGAGGCTCCGGTGGCCGGCGTATCCGAGTCACGCCCGACTCCGGCCGACATTGTCCGCGAACGGATCAAGACCCTCCGCGAGGGCGAGCTGGGGGCTCTGCCGATCGTCATCGGGATCATCGTGATCGCGATCTATTTCCAGGCCCGCAACTCGCAGTTCCTCACCGCGGGCAACTTCGTGAACCTGCTTGCGCAGATGGCGGCGGTGACGCTCATCGGCATGGGGATCGTCTTCGTGCTGCTGCTCGGAGAGATCGATCTCTCCGTTGGTTACGTCAGCGGCATGGGCGGCGTGGTCGTGGCCCTTCTGCTCGAACCCGGCAAGGGCGTCCCGACCAGCGTGGCGATCGTGCTGGCCCTGGGCACCGGTTGCGTGATCGGGCTCATCCAGGGGTTCTTCGTGGCCAAGCTTAAAGTGCCATCTTTCGTGGTGACGCTGGCCGGCTTGCTGGGCTGGAACGGGGTCGTCCTGTCGATCATCGGCAGCTCGGGGACGATCGTGATTCAGAACAACGTCATCAACGGGATCGCCAACGACTACGTCAGCCACTGGCTCGCTTGGGTCGTGGCCGTCGCCTCCGTCGCGGCGTACGTCTGGCAACAGCTCTCGACGATCTTCCGTCGTCAGCGAGCGGGGCTGCCGAACGATCCGTGGTACCTCGTCATCGGCCGCATGGTGGTGATCGCGGTCATCGCCATCGCCATCGTCGCCGTCGCCAACTCCGATCGTGGTCTCCCGTACGTGACGCTGATCATGCTCGGCGCGTACGTCCTATTCACGTTCGTGACCACGCGAACCCGGTTCGGGCGTCACGTCTACGCGGTCGGAGGCAATGCGGAAGCCGCGCGGCGGGCCGGCATCAACGTCGCGCGAGTGAGGATCGCCGTGTTTGCGATTTGCAGCACGATGGCCGCTCTCGGCGGCATCGTCCTGGCCTCACGGCTCAGCTCGGTGGACACCTCCACCGGTGGCGGCACGATCCTGCTCTACTCGATTGCGGCCGCGGTTATCGGCGGCACGAGCCTATTCGGTGGACGTGGCTCGATTAGGAGCGCTGTCTTGGGCGCGATCGTCATCGCGATGATCGATAACGGCCTCGGGCTCCTCAACGTGAGCGCCGGCACCAAGTACATCGTCACCGGAATCGTGCTACTGGCCGCCGTCACGCTGGACTCGCTCTCACGGCTTGGCCGCGAAGCGACCGGCCGATGATCAGGGAGGGTCACCCATCATGAAAACGAGCCTCGGCATCTGGGCCTTCGGCCCGATGATCACGCGCTTCGTGCCCACGGGTTACCAGCCTGAGCACAGCTATGACCCGGAACCCGTGGCCGACAAGGTCCACCGTGCGGTCGAGGGTCTCGGGGAGTTGATCGACGGCTACGAGTTCCACTATCCGAACGAGCTCTCGCCCGAGAACCTCGACCAGGTGCGCGCTGCGCTCGGCGGGCACGACATCTACTGCATCGCCGGCGGTCTGCATCTCGATCCCCGGTTTGGGCGCGGAGGCCTGGTGAACCCAGACGCTCAGCTCCGTGCGGAGGCTCGCTTGATCCTCCGTGACGCGGCGCAGTTCGCCGGCTCGCTCGGCGCCCACCTGATCGTGTGGCCGGGCGGGGAGGGTTACAACTACCCCTTCCAGACTCCGTACGTGGACTCCTGGAGATGGTTGATCGAGGGACTGGGCGAAGCCGCCGAGGTCTGCGCGGCCAACGGCGTCAAGCTGTTCCTCGAGCACAAGAACTCCGAGCCGGCGATGAAGATCCTGATGCGCAACATAGGCATGTGCCTGCACGTCGTGCACAAGCTTCGCGTGGAGGGGATCGACAACGTCCAGATCAACATGGACTGGCAGCACCTGCTGATGAACGACGAGCACCTGCCGGAGTACGCCGCGCTGCTGCACTCCGAGGGGCTGCTCGGCCATCAGCACGCCAATTCCGGCTGGGGCACCTTCGACGACGACAACATGGTCGGCACCACCGCGTTCATGGAGACGCTGGAGCTCGCGCTCGAGTTACGTCGCTGCGGTTACGGTGTGGCGGGCGAGCGACTCGGGTTCGACCTCTATCCCTACACCGAGGATCAGGTCGGCGCGGTCAAGCGCTCGGTTCTGCAGTGGCGGTTCATCGACTCTGTGGCGGCGAGGATCGACGACGCCGCGCTGCGGGAGGCACAGTCGCGTAAGGACGCGGTCCGCGCATACGAGCTCGTGTACGCCGCACTCGGTGCGTGAGCGGGGCGCTGACCGGAAGCGATGCCGGCACCTCCGGCGTCAAACGGGTGGCGATCGACACCGGCGGGGCGCTCCTGGCCCGTGTGGCCGTCGATCAGGGCGCGGCGTTGGCGCAGCGCAGCGTGGGCTGCGGTGAGGCTGGCGTCAGTCCTCCCAGTCCAGCGAGCGTTCGACCGCCTTCTGCCAGCGAGCGTATTCCGCCTCGCGCGTCCCCTCGTCCATCTGCGGCTCCCACCGCTTGTCCTCGCTCCACCGCTCGCGCAGCTCATCCTGATCGGCCCAGAAACCGACCGCCAGACCCGCAGCGTAAGCAGCACCGAGAGCGGTGGTCTCGGTCACTGCCGGCCGGATCACCGGTAGCCCGAGCACGTCGGCCTGGAACTGCATCAGCAGCTCATTGGCCGTCATCCCGCCGTCGACCCGCAGATCGGTGAACGGGACGTCGGCGACGTCGTTGGCGGCATCGACGACCTCCCGGCTCTGCCACGCGGTGGCCTCCAGGGCGGCGCGGGCGATGTGTCCCTGGTTGGCGTAGGCGGTGAGCCCGACGATCACACCTCTGGCATCAGGACGCCAGCGCGGGGCGAACAGCCCGGAGAACGCCGGGACGAAGTAGACGCCGCCGTTGTCGTCGACGGTCCGCGCCAGTTCCTCGACCGCCCGTGCGTCGGGGATGATCTTCAGTCGGTCGCGCAGCCACTGGATCAACGCGCCCGTTACCGCGATCGAGCCCTCGAGCACGTAGACCGCCGGCGCATCACCGAGTTTGTAACCAGGGCTGGTCAGGAGCTTCTCGGTGTGGACGATTTCCTCTCCCGTGTTGACGAGCAGAAAGGAGCCCGTGCCGTAGGTGTTCTTGGCGCTGCCGGGGTCAAAGCAGGTCTGCCCGAACAGCGCCGCCTGCTGGTCACCGAGGATCCCGGCGACGGGGACGCCGCCGACCGCTGTCCCCCTGGCCTCACCGTAGGTCTCCGAGGATGAGCGGATCTCGGGCAGCATCGACCGTGGGATCCCCATCAGCTCGAGGCTGGGCTCGTTCCAATCGAGCGTCTGGAGGTTCATCAGCATCGTCCGGCTGGCGTTGGTCACATCGGTAGCGTGGACGCCTCCGTTGGTGCCGCCCGTCAGGTTCCATAGCACCCACGTGTCCATGTTGCCGAAGGCCAGCTCGCCGTTGTCCGCGCGCTCCTGAGCGCCCTCGACGTTGTCGAGCAGCCAGCGGATCTTCGGGCCCGAAAAGTAGGTGGACAGCGGCAGGCCGACGGCTTCACGCAGGCGATCCGGTCCCTCGTCGCCCGACAGCTCGCGGACCAGCGCACCGGTGCGGGTGTCCTGCCAGACGATCGCGTTGTAGATCGGCTCGCCCGTCTCGCGATCCCACACCACCGTCGTCTCGCGTTGGTTGGTGATGCCAAGCGCCTCGATATCGCCCGCCTCGGCCGGCGAGGCGGCCAACGCGCCGCCGATCACTTCCCGGGTCCGGGTCCAGATCTGCTCGGCGTCGTGCTCGACCCAGCCCGCCCTGGGGTTGATCTGCTCGTGCTCGCGCTGATCGATGTGGACGATCTTCCCGTCGCGGTCGAAGAGGATGAAGCGGGAGCTGGTGGTGCCCTGATCGATCGCTCCGATGTACTTCGCCATGTCAGCTCCTATGTTGCGGTTCGTCGAGCCCCAGCTCAGGATCGACATAGGCCACCCGCCCCTCGGCCACCGTCGCCGCCACGAGCGGCACCCCGGGTCGGTAGACAAGGTGCGCATAGCTCGGGGCGCCCAGCACGACGGCATCTGCCCGCGCGCCGCCCCGCAGAACGCCCACGTCATCCCGGCGCAGCGCTCGCGCCCCGCCGGCACTCGCCGCCCACAGCGCCTCGTCGATCGTCATCCGCATCTCTCGCACCGCGAGCGCGATACAGAAGGACATCGAGGTCGTGTAGCTCGAGCCCGGGTTGCAGTTGGTGGCCAGGGCGACGGTGGCGCCGGCGTCGAGCAGCCGGCGGCCGTCGGCGTATGCCTCCCGGGTGGAGAAGTCAGTCGCGGGCAGCAGGGTCGCCACCGTTTCCGAGCCAGCCAAAGCGTCAACATCTGCTGCCGAGAGATAAGTGCAGTGGTCAGCCGAGGCGGCTCCCGCCGCGACCGCGAGCTGAACCCCCGGTCCGGCCTCCAGCTGGTTGGCGTGAACGCGTAGGCCGAGCCCCACCCCGCGGCCGGCTTCCAGCACCGCGCGCGACTGGTCGGCGTCGAACGCCCCTCGTTCGCAGAACACGTCGATCCAGCGCGCCTGGAGCGCGCAGGCCTCGAGCATCGGCCCGCACACCAGGGCGACGTAGTCGTCCGGGCGACCGGCGTATTCCTCGGGGACGAGATGCGCCCCCAGGAAGGTGACGTCATCGGTTAGCTCAGCCGCGACTGAACAGAGCCGTTGCTCGCCTGCCACATCGAGCGCGTAGCCGGACTTGATCTCCAGGTGCGTGATCCCCGCTCGCAGTGCCTCGCGACGGCGAGCCATAGCCAGCCGGGCCAGCTCGGCCGCCGTCGCGTCCCGGGTCGCCCGCACCGAGACCTGGATCCCGCCGGCGCCGTAGCGTGCGCCGGCCATCCGCGCCACGAACTCCTCGGCGCGATCGCCGGCGAACACCAGGTGCGTATGGCTGTCCACAAAGCCTGGAATCACGCACCGACCCGCGGCGTCGAGCCGCTCATCGGCCGCCGCACCCGCCCGCTCGATGGCGGCGATGCGTCCGTCGACACACACGACCGAGACATCGCTCATCAAACCCAGTGGCCCGTGGCCCAACGCCGCATCGCAGGTCACCAGCAGCCCGATGTTGTCGATCACCAGCGAGCTCACGGCAGCAGTGCTGAGAGTGCGTGAGCGAGCTCGCGAGCAACGTCCAGCGACACGTGAAGCCCGTCGCGAACGACGAACCGGCCGCCGACGATCACGTCGCGGACGTCCGCCGCAGCCCCGGCAAACACAACCGCATCGACCAGCTCAGCATCACCGATCCCGGCCAGCCGCACCCCGTCACGTCTCACCGCGACGAAGTCCGCTAGCGCGCCCGCGCGGATCATCCCGCCGTCCGGCCAACCCACGCTCGCGTACCCCCCGGCCGTCGCGGCGAACAGCAGCTCGTCGCCACCGTGGCCTCCCCGGACGCCGGAAGCCAGGCGTTCGTCGAGCTCGACGGCCCGCGCCTCCTCGAATGGCTCGATCACCGCATTGGAGTCGCTGCCGAGCGCGAGCATGGCGCCTGCGTCGCGCAGCCGCCGAGCGGGACCGATCCCGTCGGCGAGATCCCGTTCGGTAGTCGGGCACAGACAGCTGAACGCTGCCGCGCCCCCCAACAGCGCCAGGTCCCGATCGGACACGTGGGTGGCGTGCACGGCGGTGAAGCGAGAGGAGATCGCCCCGGCCTCTGACAGCAGGGCCATTGGCGTCATCCCGTACGCCTGTTGGCAGGCGTCGTTTTCCGCCGGTTGCTCGGACACGTGCGCGTGCAGGGGCGACGAGCGGGCGGCCGCCCACGACGCAACGGCGGCGGCGGCGCTCGGGTCGACCGCCCGGACGCTGTGGATGGCGGCTCCGACTCGTGCGTGAAGCCCGTCCCGAAGCGCATCGACGCGCCCAGCCCACTGCTCCACGTCGCCGTCGCAAAAACGCCGTTGGACTCGGTCGGGCTCGACTCCGATGCCCCCGTGGAGGTAGCAGGCGTCCAGCAGCGTGATGCGAATCCCGGCCTCTCGCGCCGCCTCGAGCACGGCCTCCCCGACTGCATTCGGATCCGCGTAGCGCCGGCCATGCGGACCGTGATGCAGGTAATGGAACTCACCCACCACGGTCACCCCCGCCAGCGCCATCTCCGCAAACGTGGCGCGCGCCAAGACCCGCATCCCGTCCGGATCGAGCTCGGAGGCGAGCGCGTACATCTGCTCACGCCAGGTCCAGAACGATCCCCGCGCGCGGTGCGTGCGCCCACGCAGCGCGCGCTGGAAGGCGTGCGAGTGGGCGTTCGCCAGCCCCGGGATCACGAGGCCCGACAGACGCTCGGCCCCGGGCGGTGCCACAGCCACGCCCGTCTGCACCGACGAGATCGTCTCGCTCTTCACCTCTAGTACGACACCGGCTTCGGGTTCCGGGCCCCCCAGCCACGCCGACTCGCACCAGAACGTGCTCACGCCACGGCGTCCGCGGCCCACGGCCCCACGCGCTCCAGGAACGCCTGTTTGTGGTGGCGCTCGAATTGCTCCCAGGTACTGAAGCTGCGGGGATCGTGAACGCGATCGAGGAACAGCACACCGTCGAGATGATCGACCTCGTGCTGGAAGGTGCCAGCCGTGAGGCCCTCCGCCACCAGCTCGTTCGGGGAACCGAACCGATCGACGAACCGCACCCGCACCGAGACAAATCGCTCGAGATCCCCGCGGAGGTCCGGTACCGACAGGCAGCCTTCGTTGATCAGCAGCGTCTCGTCAGTGAGCGGTTCGATCACCGGGTTGACGATCACGGTCAGCGGGATCGGAGGCTTGTACGGATACCGGGGGTTGTGGTCGACCTCCGCGACAGCAATCCGCTTCAGCGAGGAGACTTGGTTCGCGGCCAGCCCCGCGCCGCCCGCCGCCCGCATCGTCGCGACCATGTCGTCGATCAGGCGCTGAGTCTCGCCGGAACGCAGGTCCTCAGGCGACACTTCGACGGCCGGCGTTCGCAGGACAGGGTCGCCCACACGGGCCACTGGCCGGACGGTCACGATCCCTCGCGCATCGGGATCCGCACACCGCGCTGCTCCGCTACCTCGACGGCGCGCGGGTAGCCCGCGTCGGCGTGGCGCATGACTCCCGTCCCGGGGTCCGCCGTGAGCACTCGGTCGAGCTTGTCCGCCGCGAGCCCGGTACCGTCGGCGACGCAGACCATGCCGGCGTGGATCGAGCGCCCAATGCCGACGCCCCCGCCGTGGTGAATCGAGACCCAACTCGCGCCCGAGGCAGTGTTGACGAGCGCGTTGAGCAGCGGCCAGTCGGCGATCGCGTCGGACTCGTCCATCATCCCCTCGGTCTCCCGGTACGGCGAGGCGACCGAGCCGGAGTCGAGGTGGTCGCGTCCGATCACGATCGGCGCGCGCAGCTCGCCCGATCTCACCATCTCGTTGAAACGCAGGCCGAGCTGGCGGCGCTCGCCATAGCCGAGCCAGCAGATGCGCGCGGGGAGGCCCTGAAAGGCGACCCGCTCGGAGGCATGAGCGATCCATCTCGCCAGCGCCTCGTCCTCGGGGAACTCCTCCAGCACCGCACGGTCGGTGGCGGCGATATCCGCGGGATCGCCGGACAGCGCGACCCAGCGAAACGGTCCGCGGCCCTCGCAGAACAGCGGCCGCACATAGGCGGGGACGAAGCCGGGGTACGCATTCGCGCGCTCGAAGCCTCCGAGCAGCGCCTCCGCGCGCAGGCTGTTGCCGTAGTCGAAGACTTCGCTGCCGGCGTCGAGAAACCCGACCATAGCGGCGCAGTGAGCAGCCATCGATGCGCGTGAGCGCCGCACGTACTCCTCGGGATCGGCGGCGCGGAGGGCGGTGGCCTCAGGCAGCGACATGCGCCCCGGGACGTAGCCGTTCAGCGGATCGTGGGCGCTCGTCTGGTCGGTCACGATCTCGGCCTCGAGGCCCCTGGACAGGAGTGCGGGAAGCAGATCGGAAGCGTTGCCCTCCAGAGCGACGCTCAGCGCGCGGCCCGCTGCCTTGGCTGCCCCACAGCGCGCCACGGCGTCATCCATCGAGTCGGCGATCTCGTCCAGGTAGCGTGTCGCCAGCCGCCGCTCGATCCGCTCCGGGTCGATTTCCAGGCACAGCACGACGCCGCCGTTCATCGTCACTGCCAGCGGCTGCGCGCCACCCATCCCGCCGAGGCCCGCGGTGACGGTCAGCGTGCCCGCCAGCGACCCTCCGTGGCGGCGCCGGGCGATCTCAGCGAAGCACTCGTAGGTTCCCTGCAGGATCCCCTGGCTGCCGATATAGATCCAGGAGCCGGCGGTCATCTGTCCGTACATCGTCAACCCGAGCGATTCCAGTCGCCGGAACTCGTCCCAGTTGGCCCAGTCGGGCACGAGATTCGAGTTGGCGATCAGGACCCGGGGTGCCCACTCGTGGGTCCTGAACACGCCGACGGGCTTGCCTGACTGCACCAGCAGCGTCTCGTCATGGCCCAGCGATTGCAGCGTGCGGACGATCGCGTGATAGGCGTCCCACGAGCGGGCGGCCCGGCCCGTGCCGCCGTAGACCACCAGCTCGTCCGGGTTCTCCGCCACCTCCGGGTCGAGGTTGTTCATCAGCATCCGCATCGCCGCCTCCTGAGGCCAGCCTCGGCAGGAAAGCGCTGACCCGCGCGGGGCGCGGACGCTCATCGGAGGGCTCCCACTGAGGACTGGACGGCGCTCAGCAGCGTCCCCGACGCCACCAAGGCCTCGGCCGCCGCCAGATCGGGAGACAGATGGGCATCCGGTCCGGGCCCGGCGATCCGCTCTCGAACCGAGCGCAGGGCGGCGGCCGTCCCCGGCCCAGGGTGCAGCGGTGCACGCAGATCCAACGCTCGCGCAGCGCAGGTGAGCTCGACGGCAAGGATCCGCCCGAGGTTCCCGATCGTGGTCCGAAGTTTGCGCGCTGCGCCCCATCCCATCGAGACGTGATCCTCCTGCATCGCGCTGGTCGGCAGCGAATCGACGCTGGCCGGTGCGGCCAGACGCCGGTTCTCGGCCACCATCGCAGCCTGCGCATAGTGGGCCAGCATCATCCCTGAATTGACGCCGGCATCCTCGGCCAGAAACGGCGGCAGCCCATGCGAGCGCGTCGCGTCGAGCAGCCGGTCCGTCCGTCGCTCGCAGATCGCTCCGACCTGGGCGACGGCGATGGCAAGAAAGTCGCACACGAGCCCGATCGGCGCTCCATGGAAGTTGCCGCAGGATTCCACTCGCCCGTCGGAGAGCACCATCGGATTGTCGATCGCGGCATGCAGCTCGCCGGCCGCCACCCGCCGGGCGTGCTCGAGCGTGTCCCGCGCGGCCCCGGTTACCTGCGGTGCGCAGCGCAGCGAGTAGGCATCCTGGACCCGCGGATCGCCGTGACGGTGGCTGGCCACGATCTCGGAGCCGGCCAGGAGCGCACACAGATTCTCGGCGCTCGCGGCCTGACCGGGCTGCGGGCGCAGAGCGACGAGGTCGGCGGCGAACGCGCGGTCGGTGCCGAGCAGCGCTTCCACCGACATCGCCGCCGTCACATCGGCGACGCGCAGCAGCTGGATCACGTCCTCGCAGGCCAGAACGAGCATGCCGAGCATCCCGTCGGTGCCGTTGATCAGCGCCAGGCCTTCTTTGGCAATCAGGGTCACGGGGGCGATCCCGGCGGCGCCGAGCGCTTGCTCGGCCGGGCGCTGCGTGCCGGACGCATCAAGCACCTCCCCCTCTCCGATCAGGGCCAGCGCACAATGCGCAAGCGGGGCCAGATCGCCGCTGGCCCCGAGCGAGCCGTACTCGGGGACGGTCGGGGTGATGCCGGCGTTGAGCAGAGCGATCAGCGTCTCGGCCACCACCGGCCGCGCTCCGGAGCATCCCATGGCGAGCGTCCGGGCGCGGAGCAGCATCATCGCTCGAACGACCTCGGCTTCGACCGGGCCGCCCATCCCGGCGGCGTGCGAGCGGATCAGCGCCCGCTGAAGCTCCTCGCGGCGGCCGGCCGGAATCCGCACCGCGGCCAGCGAACCGAAGCCGGTGGAAACGCCGTAAACCGGCTCCTCGGATTCCACCAACGCGGCCACCACTCCGGCCGAGCGCTCCATCGCCGCCCTGGCCTCCGCGCCCAGCACTACCGACGCCGCCGACCGCGCCACCGCCACGACCTGCTCAGCCGCCAGCCCGGTGCTGGACAGCTCCACCGCTTGGTTCGGGGTGTGGTCGTGTGCGGCGAAGTTCATCACCGCGCATCACGATACGCGACCCACCGGCTCAGGCGAGGACGTGGGCGCCCGGTCCCGGCCGGACCTCGAGCGCATCCTCAGGTACCGGCGCGCCCGGTGGCAACAGTCCGAGCACGTTGCCGCCGAAGCCGCCGCCCATGATCCTGGCGCCGATCGCGCCCCCGTCCAGCAGCAGCCGGACGGCCGACTCGACGGCGGGCGTCGAGACCCCATAGTCGTCGCGCAGAGACGCGTGCGAAGCGTTCAGGAGCCCGCCCAACGCGTCCATGTCACGCTCGGCCAGGGCAGACACGGCCGCTTCGACGCGCTCGTTCTCGGTGATCACGTGGGTGGCGCGCTGCGCCAGTGGCGAGGGCAGCGTCCGAGCCATTGCAAGGGTGCCCTCGCGCAGACTCTCGATTCGCAGACGCTGGCACGCGCGGGCACATTCAGCGCGGCGCTCGTTGTACCCCGAGCTGGCGTTCGCGTGCCGCTCACCGGAGTCCAGGGTGACGAGGCGGTGACTTCCGAGCGCGAGCGGCACCGGTGTCACGTTCAGTGTTTGGAAGTCGATCTTGATGGCCCGCTCAGGCTGGCCATACAGTGAGGCGAGCTGATCCAGCAGCCCGGTCTGCGCGCCCGCCCAGTCGTTCTCGACCCTCGAGCAGATCCGGGCGAGCTCGGTCCGATCGAACTCCTCGCCGTCCGAGATCGCCACCAGAGCGAGCGCAAGAGCGACTTCGAGCGCTGCCGATGACGACAGGCCGCCCCCTTGGGCAACGGTCCCGGTGATCTCGATCCGTACGCCCGGCAGCCTCACGCCCGCCCGCTGCAGCTCGGCCACCGCTCCGCGCACGAACGCCCGCCAACCGGTTGCCGGCGGCGGCGCGTCAAGCGGGAACTCGTCTCGTTCACCGAGATCAGAGGCCATAGCCTGCACCCCCGCAACCTCGATCCGGCAGACGTTCACGGTCACGCCCTCGCGGATCGCGAACGCCAGCGCCAGACCACGGTTGTAGTCGGTGTGCTCTCCGATCAGGTTGACGCGCCCGGGGGCGAACGCCGCGACATGGCGGGGCAAGGTTCTCTAGTGTCCTTCCACGTGTCGGTCAAGTGGGGAATCCTGTCCACCGCGAAGATCAACCGCGCGTTCCTGACCGGCGCTCGTCAGTCGCCTGAGGTTCACGTGCTGGCGGTGGCGAGCCGCGATTCCGACGCGGCGAAGCGTTACGCAGAGGAGCATCAGATAGATCGATCCTACGGCGGCTACGCAGCAATGCTCGCCGATCCCGAGATCGACGCCGTCTACATCTCGCTTCCCAACGGGCTTCACATCGAGTGGACGATGCGCGCCCTGCAAGCCGGCAAGCACGTGTTGTGCGAAAAGCCACTCAGCCGGCACGCAGCCGAGGTGGAGGACGCGTTCGCGTTGGCGCAGCGCGAGGGCCGGTGGCTGATGGAGGCGTTCATGTACCGCCATAACCCGCAGACTCAGCGTCTGCAGCAGCTGGTGACCGACGGCGCGGTCGGCCGCCTGCGGATGATCGTGGCCACGTTCAGCTTCAACAGCCCCGGCTCCGGCGACGTTCGTCTGGCCAAGGACCTCGACGGAGGCGCGCTGATGGACGTGGGCTGCTATTGCGTCAACGCAGCGCGGATGCTGGCGGGAGAACCATCGCGGGTCAGTGGCGAGCAGGCGCTGGGGGGCGACGGCGTCGATGTCACGTTCGCGGCCACGATGCGCTTCGCCGACGACGTCCTGGCTCACTTCGACGCCGGCTTGGCCCTGGCGCCGCGTAGCGAACTCGAAGTCGTGGGCGAGGACGGGGTGCTGTTGCTCGCCGATCCCTGGCACTGCCGTTCGGCGGTGATCGAGCTCCGCACCGGCCGCGGCGTCGAGCGGATTGAGCTCGATCCGGTCGACTCCTACCGGCTCGAGGCCGAGGACTTCTCCCGCGCCATCGCCGACGGTTCGCCTCCGCTGCTGGGGCGCACGGACGCGGTCGGCCAGGCGACGGCGATCGAGGCCCTGTACGCGTCCGCGGACAACGGCCGGACGGTCACGGTGGGATGAGTGCCGCGGTGCGGATCGCCGGAGGACGTCCCCGGGCGCCCGAGGCGAGACTGCGCCTTCGCCGATGCGCCGCGCGGGCGCTGATCACCCGGCCTGGGTCAGGGCAGCGGTAGGGCGACTCGGAACGCCGTGATCAAAAACCCGAGAAAGCACGCCGTCCCGACCAGGTGCGCCCAGGACGCATCGGCCACGTTGGTGAAGCCGAGCCCGGCGACGAACAATGCGCCGGCGACCCGGACCAGCAAGGCTGGATGCGCTGGCGCCTCGGCGGACGGGGGGCCGGCGGGAGTGGCGTCCCCCCCGCCCGGATCGTGGCCGAGCCGGCCGCCGAGGGCGAGCCTGAACAAGGTGCCCAGCGAGGGCAGCAGGAGCGCCCCGCCGGCCACGATCGCGACGACGACTGCGACCAACGTGTCGTGCGGTGCCGCCGCCTGCCTGACCGTCAGTCCCGGTAGCAGCCGTGGGCTCTGAGCGAGCGCCCATCCGGCGATGATCGCCGCGACCGCCGCGGCGGCGGTGTACCGGGCCGGTTCATAGCGGCGCGTCCAGACCAACCCGAGCGTGACAACGCCTGCGAGTACGGACACGATCAGAGCCGGGAGCCCGTTGCCGGACACGAGCCCTCGGTACAACGGATGGGCGTCCCCGTGGAGAACGGCGAATCCGCCCAGCGCCACCGCGCCGGCCACCGCCCCGGCCCCGAGCGCCCGGGTTCGGAAGCGCTCCGCCAGTTCGTGCTCGCCGTCGCGGGTCGCGTCGCCGCTCAGGAACACCGCGGCGATGTAGATCCCGGTCACCACGGCCAGCGCTCCGATCAAGATCGACGTCGGGTTGATCCAGCTGGAGATCGGTCCGCCCCGGGCGTTGCCGACCGGAACGCGTCCTGAGGCAATTCCGCCGACGGCCGCGCCCAGCGCGAATGGCGCCAACACCGATGAGACACCGAACACGGTATCGATCACCCGCTGCTGGCGTGGCTCGTTGGCACCGGTTCGCAGTGCGTAGGCCGCCCCTCGGAGGATGATCCCGAGCGCCGCGAGCAACAGCGCGACCGACAGCGTCGAGGCGAGCGATCCGAACGCCTTTGGGTAGGCGGTCCAGACAACGGTCAACACGAAGATCAGCCAGACGTGGTTGGCCTCCCAGACCGGGCCCATCGAATCGTGAGCGCGCTGGCGCAGCGCGTCGGCCGCTGGCCCGCTTCCTGCGGTGAGCTGCCAGAAACCGGCCCCGAAATCGGCGCCGGCGAGCACGCCGTAGAGCGCCAGCCCGATCAGCGCGAACACCAGTGGAAGCACGTAGAGCATGCTTCAGGCTCCGTGGGTCCCCGGATGCGTGCTCTCGGCGGAGTGCAGCGGCGCGGCGGCCAACCGTCGCAGGATCCACACGACGCCGACAGCGACAGCCGCGTAGACGAGCGCGAGCGTGGCGTAACCGACCGGGATTCCCCCGGCCCCGGTCACCGCCTGATCGGTGCGCATCGTGCCGTAGACCACCCACGGCTGCCGCCCCACTTCGGTGGTCACCCATCCGGCGATCAGGGCGAGCAGCGACAGCGGACCGGCCAGGGCCAGCGCCCGGTAGAACCACACCGACTCCGGCAGGCAGCGCCGGCGCCAGCGCACGAACAGCCAGGTCAAACCGAGCAGCGCCAGCAGCGTGCCGATCCCCACCATGGTCTGAAAGGCGATCCGCACGACGTTGACTGGGGGGCGATCGGCGGCCGGGACGGCATCGAGGCCCTGAACCCGCGCGTTCGGATCGTGATAGGCCAGCAGCGAGAGGAGCTTCGGGATCCGCAGGCCGTACTGCACCCGGCCATTCGAGTACCAACCACCGAAGTGCTCCGGAGCGCCGCGCACCGTGTGGCCGAGTCCCTCGAGCGCAGCCAGCTTCGTCGGTTGGTAGCGGGCCACGTCGCGGGCAGCCCAATCGCCCACCAGCACCTGTATCGGCGCCGCCAGCGCTGCGATCGTCAACGGCACCGCCAGCGCGGTGCGCTCGTACCGGCCCCAGCGTCCCCGCAGGCGACCGATCGCGTAAGCGCCGGCGACCAGGAAGCCGGTCACGATGTAGCCGGCCAGGTACATGTGCACCAGCTCGTGCCACAGGTACGGGTTGCCGAACAAGGCCGAGACGGGAGCGACGTGGCTCACGTGCCCGGCCGTCAGGGCGAACCCGCTCGGGTGGTTCATCCAGGCATTGACGGAGATCACCATCAGCGATCCGGTGAGCCCCGTGATCACGATCGGAACGCCGGAGAGCATGTGCATGCGCGGGGACAGCCGGTTCCACCCGTACACGTAGATCCCGATGAAGATCGCCTCCATGAAGAACGAGAACCCTTCGACCGCGAACCCCAATCCGAACACCGATCCGAACGTGGCGGTGAAGTTCGGCCACAGCAGGCCCATCTCGAACGAGAGCACGGTTCCGGTGATGACCCCCACCGCGAACAGGGCCACCATCACCCGGGTCCAGCGCCTGGCGATCGTCCCGTAGACCTCGTCGCCCGTTCGCCGGTAGATCCACTCGACGAACAGCACCATGGCGGGAAAGGCGATGCCGAAGCAGACCAGCGGGATGTGCACAGCGAAGGACAGCGCCTGCATCTGGCGCGCCTGCACCAGATAGTGCTGATGCACCGGCCCGAGCGCGCTCTCCAGCGAGGTCACGAGCGCACAAGCTACTCCTCGCCGGGGCGCGCCCGGAAATCGGCGGCAGCTCAGCCGCGCGCGAGCTCGGCCCAAACTTCGTGGTCATCTGAGCGCTGCGAGCTCCACCGCCTCGCCAGCTGCTCCACGACCCGCAGGCCCATCCCTCCGAACGCGTCATCGTCCTCTCGCAGGCGGGCGGCTCCGCCGGAGTGGCCGGGGTCCCGAACCGAGATCAGGAACCTGTCGCGGTCGAGCTCGATACGCACATCGAGCAGCTCCCGCTCGTTACAGCCGGAGTGCACGACCGCATTGGTTACGAGCTCGCTGGCCACCAACATCGCGTCGCCGATCACCCAACCGACGTCGAGCTCCCGGATCGCCTCGCGAACGGCGGAGGGAGCCTGGCTGTCACATGGCAGCTCAAATCGCAGGTCGGATGTATTTCCCGGCATCTCCTGGGGCTACCCGGAGACGCCTGGCGTCACCCCCTTTTCCGGGGTTTCCGCAACCGCGGCCCGCGCGGCGTCGAGCTCGCGCCGCGCGGTCCGGTCGCTGACCAGGCTGACGAGGCTGATCAGCCGCTCACGCCGGTTGCGGGCGAGAATCGTCCACAGCCACCGAGCGACGGCCTCATACCGGTTGCCCCAGCCCACCAGGTAGGCGAGGTGGACCACCCCCCAGATCAGGAACGCGGGAAAGCCCCCGACACGGATCCGCCCGAAGATATCGGCCACCGCCTGGCTGCGCCCGATCACCGCCATCATCCCCAGATCTCGGTACTTGAACGGCTTCGGCGGCTTGCGTCCTGCCAGGCGCGCCCTGACAACCTCGGCCGCGTACTCGCCCTCCTGAATGGCCGGCTGCGCAGTCCCGGGGACGTCCGCGAGGGTGATCATGTCGCCGACGGCGAACACCTCTGGGTGCCCGCTGAGCGTCAGGTCCGCTCCCACGTGCAGTCGTCCGGCCCGATCGATCTGCGCGGTGCTGCGCTCGGCCAACATCTGAGCCAGTTCGGAGGCCTTCACACCCGCCGCCCAGATCACTGTGCGCGCCTCGATCCGCCGAGCCGAGGCGCCCGATCCGAGAACTACGCCGCCGGCGTCGATCTCGGTGACCGGGGCGTCGAGTTCCACGTCGACGCCGAGCCTCTCCAGATCCTTCTTGGCGCGTTCACGTAAGCCGTCCGGGAACGGAGACAGGACGGTGGGCACCGCATCGAGCAGGACCACCTGCGCGCTCGCCGTGTCGATGTGGCGGTACTCACCGTGGAGAACGCGAGTGGCGAGCAGCGCGATCTGCCCCGCCAGCTCGACTCCGGTCGGGCCCGCGCCGACGATCGCGAAGGTCAGCCAGGCCCGACGCGCGGCAAGCTCGGATTGCTGCTCGGCCAGCTCGAACGCGGCCAGGATCCGGCTGCGGAGGCGGTTGGCGTCGTCCAGTGTCTTCATCCCCGGAGCGATGGTTGCCCAGTCGTCGTGGCCGAAGTAGGAGTGTGTCGCCCCGGCCGCCACGATCAGCGTGTCGTAGGGCACCTCGATCGCCTCGATCGCCCGCGCCCTCACCAACCGATGCTCAAGATCGATGTCCTCGACCTCGGCCAGCAGCACCCGCACGTTGGGCTGGCCGCGGAACAAGCTGCGCAGCGCCGGCGCGATCTGGCCGGCTGACAGAACGCCCGTTGCGACCTGATAGAGCAACGGCTGGAACAGGTGGTGGTTCGTGCGATCGATCAGCGTGACGTCGGCGTCGGCATGCTCGAGCCCCTTCGCCGCGCGCACCCCGGCGAAGCCGCCGCCCACGATCACCACCCGATGGCGAGGCACTGTGGCGATTTCCCGGGCCATGACGCGAAGATTACGGGGCTGCGTGGCACGGGTAGCGAGGCGGTGTGCCACAGCGCAAGGCAGCGATCGTCACGGGCGCCGCGAGCGGGATCGGACGCGCGGTCGCCGCGAGGCTGGTGGCGGACGAGATCGATGTGTTGTCGGTCGACCTGCGGCCGGACACCGAAGGACCGGGCGTCTCCCACGAGGCTGACCTGAGCCAACCGGACGCCAACGCTGCGGTCGTGGCGCAAGCGCGAGAGCGGTTTGGCCGGCTCGACGTGGTCGTCCCCTGTGCCGGGACCCAGCACGTCGCGGCGGTCGAAGAGTTCCCGGCCGAACGCTGGGACATGATGATCGCGCTGATGCTGACCAGCCCGTTTCTGCTCGCCAAGCACGCCTGGCCGGCGCTGCGTGAGAGTGGCGCCGGGCGCTTCATCGCGATCGCGTCGGTGCACGGCCTCGTTGCGTCTCCGTATAAGGCCGCCTATGTCGCCGCCAAGCACGGCGTGCTCGGTCTGGTCAAGACGCTGGCCCTCGAGGGCGCGACGGACGGCATCACGGCGACCGCGGTGTGTCCTGGATACGTGCGCACGCCGCTCGTCGAGCACCAGATCGCCGACCAGGCCGCAGCCCACGGGATGGCCGAGGCCGACGTGCTCGAGCAGGTGATCCTGGCGCCCCACGCGGTGAAGGAGCTGATCGAGCCCTCCGAGGTGGCCGAGGTCGTCGCGTTCCTGGCCGGGCCGGCCGGCCGGTCGTTCACCGGGGTACCGGTGACCATGGACCGGGGCTGGACGGCACGGTAGCCAGGCGCGCGATACTGCGGAATGTGAGCTATGTGCCGCCGGCTCGTCATCTGCTGCGCGCCCGGGACCTCGCCGACCTCCGGTACGCGGAGACGCTCGGAGTAGCCGATCTGGCGCGCGCGGCCGGGCCTCGCGCGCGCACTTCAGTCGGGAGTTCAGGCGCGCATTCGGCGAGCCGCCGCACTCCTACCTGCTCACGCGTCGGCTGGAGAGGGCGGCCGCGCCACTGCGCGGTACCGACCGTTCAGTGGCGGATATCTGTTTCACGGTCGGTCTTCAGAGCGTCGGCTCGTTTACTTACGCGCGCCCGCAACACCGCACGTTTCGAGCAGACAGGAGCTCAAGGGCCGCGGCGTCGAGTTCACCGAGACGCCCGAGGAGAGGCCTTACGGATCGACTCCGGGTTTCGCGACCCGTCGGGCAACAGCCTGCGGCTGACGCAGGTGCGCGAGCTCGCGTCGGCCTGAGCGTGGCCCCCACCTGAGCAATGAGTAACGTGCGTTCCGGCACCCTAAGATGCCGGAACCCTTGACGCTCACCGATCACGCATCGTCAGAATCAGCCATCAGCCTCCGAGGTGTGGTCAAGCGCTTCGGGTCGATCACCGCCGTCGACGGCCTTGACCTGGAGGTTCCCTACGGGACCTGCGTCGGCCTCCTCGGCCCCAACGGCGCCGGCAAGTCCACCACGATGAAGGCGCTGACCGCGCAGGTGATCGCCGACGAAGGCGAGCTCACGGTGCTCGGTTACCGGCTGCCTGAAGATTCCAAGCAGGCCCGGGCCCAGATGGGCGTCGTCCCCCAGCTGGACAATCTCGACGCTGCGTTGACGGCCGAGCAGAACCTGCGCGTGTTCGCGCACCTGTACCGGGTGCCGGCGCTCGAGCGCCGGCCGGCGATCGAGCGTGTCCTGCGCACCGTCAACCTGCTCGACCGCGCTGACTCGACCGTCGAGCAGCTCAGCGGCGGGATGCGTCGCAGATTGCTGATCGCTCGCGCGCTGCTGCACCGGCCCCGGCTGCTGTTGCTGGACGAGCCCACGGTCGGTTTGGATCCTCAGGTCCGGCAGGAGCTGTGGGCGCTGATCGATCTGCTGCGTTCCGAGGGCGTCTCGATTCTGATGAGCACCCACTACATCGAGGAGGCCGAGCGACTGTGCGACTCGGTCACGATCGTCTCGCACGGGAAGGTCGTCGCCGTCGGGGCGCCGGCTGAGCTCGTGCGCGTGCACGCCGGCGCTCACGCCACCGAGGTCTACGGCTCTCCGGCGAGGCTGGCCGAGGTCGAGTCCGAGGCGCGCTCGCGCGGCTGGCAGACGCGCCGCACCGGGACGTCGGTGGCGCTGCTGGGAGGCAACGGCGCGAACGGGTTCGACGGCGAGCGCCGCACCACGAACCTGGAGGACGTGTTCGTGCTGCTGACCGGCGAGGAGATCGAATGAGCGGAGTCAGCAGGCGCCCTCTGGGACGGCTCGAGCGAGCGGCGCTGCAGGGCGTCATGGTCCGCGAGGTCGTGAACTTCTCCTCGTTCTGGCGCTCGTCGACCTTCTCCTCGACCGTGGATCCGACGATCTACCTGCTGGCCTTCGGGTTCGGATTCGGCTCGCTGGTCAGCAAGGTCGCCGGATACAACTACATCGATTTCGTCGGCACCGGGATCGTCGCCACCACCGTCCTGTTCTCGGGCGCGTTTCCGGCGATGTACTCGACGTTCATCAAGTACTCGTTCCAGCACACCTACGACGCGATCCTGGCCGCGCCGGTCGACACCGAGGAGCTCGTCACCGGAGAGGCCCTGTGGGTCTCACTGCGCACCGGCGTCTACGGATGCGTGCCGATGCTGGTGGCGATGGTCTTCGGACTCCAGCCCAGTTGGGGCATGTTGCTCGTGCCCCTGATCGCCGCGCTGGCGGGTTACGGATGGGCGTGCTTCGGGATCTTCGTCGCGGCCAAGGCGGCCAAGATCGAGAGCTTCTCCTACTGGCAGAGCGGCCTGCTGACCCCGATGTTCCTGGTCGCGGGCACATTCTTCCCGCTCACCTCGCTGCCCCAATGGGCGCAGGTGGCTGGTAACTTCAATCCCCTGTTCCACTGCGTGCAGCTTGTGCGCCACGTGGTGTTCGGCCGGGAGAGCTTCGCCGACGTAGGGCATCTGGCGTTTCTGATCGTGTTCGCGCTCATCTCATGGCGGCTGGCGATCCGCTTCATGGAGCGCAGGCTGATTTTGTGAGCCGCCCGCTCGCCCGCCTTCACAACGCCGCGGCCACGGCAGCGACGAACGTGTCGACATCCTCCTCGGTCGTGTCCCACGAGCACATCCAACGCGCCTCGTTGCGGCGCTGATCCCAGATGTAGAACGCGAACTGCTCCTGCAGCGCCGCGATCGCACCCCGCGCCAGCACCGCGAACACCGCGTTGCTCTGCACCGGGTGGGTGATCTCCAGACCGGGGAGCCCGTGTACCGCGTCGGCCAGCCGCGCGGCCATGGCGTTGGCGTGCTCAGCGCTGCGTCGCCACAACTCGTCGGTCAAGAGCGCCTCGAACTGTGCCGCGAGAAATCGCATCTTCGATGCCAGCTGCAACGACTGCTTGCGCAGGTAGTCAAAGCCGACCGCCAGCTCCGGATCGAGGACCACGACGGCCTCCGCTCCGAGCAGGCCATTCTTGGTTCCTCCGAACGAGAGAATGTCGACGCCGGCATCCGTGGTCAGGGCGCGCAACGGAACCTTCAGGGCGGCGGCCGCATTACTCAGCCGCGCCCCGTCCATGTGCAACACCAGCTCGTGCCCGTGGGCCAGCGACGAGAGCGCCGAGATCTCCGCGCAGCTGTAGACGGTGCCCAACTCGGTGCATTGCGAGATCGACACGACGCGAGGCTGGACGGCATGTTCGTCCCCGATTCGCGCGATCGCGCCCTCGACCAGCCCCGGGGTGAGCTTCCCGTGCTCCGCCGGGACGCTCAGCAGCTTCACGCCGGCGATCGACTCGGGAGCGCCTGCCTCGTCGACGTTCAAATGCGCCGACTGCGCGCAGATCGCCGCGTGCCACGGACGGCACGCGGTGCGCAGGGACAGCACGTTGGCCGCGCTGCCGTTGAACACCAGATACGCCCGTGCCGCCGCCCCGAACTGCTCCGCGAACAGCGTCTCGACGCGCTGGGTGAGGGGGTCACGCCCGTATCCCGGCGCATGGCCGACGTTGGCCCTGCCGATCGCGGCCAGAACCTCGGGATGGATGCTGGCCGCGTTGTCGGAGCCGAATCCGCGCTCAATCACGCGGCGAGCTTAGCCTTCAGTGCCGAATAGAAGATCGACAGCGGAAACTCCTCCTCCAGGACAAGATCGACGTACGAGCGCGGATCCTCCACTTCGGCGAAGTCCCGCGCGTCCGCAGCCCAGCGTGACCCAATCGCGGGCGCGACGTTGGCAGCCACGAGATCATGGGCGGCCGCCCAGTGCGCGAGCTTGGAGCGATCGATCCCACGGCGATAGAGCTCATCGACCTCGGCGTACAGAGCGCTCACACCGTTGCCGATCCGGTCCCAGTCGATCGTCAGCTGGTTGTCGGTCCAGTGCAGGAACTTGCGTCGATGCAGATAGGCGAACAGCAGCTGGCCGCCGAGCCCGTCGTAGTTGCGCACCCGAGTGCCGGTGATCGGGAAGCGGAGCAGGCGGTCCAGCAGGATCGCGTACTGGACGTGCCGCGCAAACGCAACGCCATCGCGTTCGAGCTCGAGCGCTTGCGTGAAGGCGGTGAGATCACAACGCAGCTCCTCGAGCGCGTACATCCAGTACGGCGCCCGCTGGCGGATCATGAACGGATCGAAGGGCAGCTCGCCGTGGGAGTGGGCGCGGTCGTGAATCAGATCCCAGAGGATGTACGCCTGCTGACACACGGGCGGGCTCTGAAGCAGGGCGGCCGCGTCGGGCGGGAGATTGAGCGACAGCAGGTCGGCCGCCACGCCGGCGACTCGGCGAAGCCGTCCCGCTTCCCGGTCGCAGAAGATCGCGCCGAAGTTGTTCACCGGCTGACCGGACACCGAGACGGTCTCCGGGAACAGCACGGCGCACTCGCTGTCATAACCCCGGGTGCCGCTGAGCAGCTCGACCGGGACGAACTTCCGGTTCTCGTAGCGCGTGCCCTCGAGCGCCGCGATCCAATCGGGCCACGGCACGCGGATCCACAGGGCCTCGAAGCAGGTGTMGCGTGAGCCGTTCTGCTTATACATGGGAAAGAACACGAGGTGCTCGAGTCCGTCGACCCGATGCTGCTCGGGGCGGAACACCTTTAGCGACTGGGTGAAGTCCGGCTTGCCGAACCCGCCATCGATCCACGCTTGGAGCTCTGCGCGGACGCGTCGCAGGTACTCGGCCTGATGGGGGAACCGCGGCGCCAGCCGGCCGATCGCCTCGATGATCGCCGCTCCGTGTCGCCCTGCGGCGTCAGGGTCGCCGGACAGGGAGCCGTCGGGGCCCTGCAGCAGGGCTAGCTCGTCGGTGTGCTGGCGTAGCTGCGCCCACGCGGGCTCATCGCGGCTGCTGGCCGAACGTCGGTGATCGTCGCCCCGGACCGGGGCCGCCCAGTAGATGAGGTTCAGCCACAGAGCGCGGTGGTCGAGCTGATCGATGCAGTCATCTCCGAACAGATCGGAGTCGCCCGCGACGACCACCCGGCCGGCGCCGTGCTCGGTGGTCGCGATCAGCGCCGCACCTGGAGCCGACGCGCTCGCGTGGGTGCGGGCCACCACCCGCGCGCCGTTGCCGGCGGAGATCGTCGTCGAGCGGTACAGGCAGGCCTCGGTCACGTGGGCGAGCACGTCGCCTCCGCGCCCGCGCGCGCCCTCGGTCAGCTCGGCGAGCACCCAGCTCGGAGCACCGGCGTGGTGCTCGTAATCCTGGACGGTCTCGTTGTCGAGGTGGAGCCCGAATCGCGCCAACAGCTCGTTCAGGTTGCTGCCGTACTTCTCCTGCTCGGTCTCGCCGAGCACGATCAGGCCGCCGCCGTGATCCACGAAGGCCTCGATCGCGTCGAGCTCAGCGCCGCTCAGACGTGGCGAGCCCGTGCCCGTGGTGCGCTCCCATGCCGGCTCCGACGGATGCGCGATCACCAGCACGTCGCAGCCCTCGAGCGTTGTGGCCCGCAGCGGCTCCTGGACGTTGACCTTCACGACAAAGTCGCGCTCGGCCAGCGCTGACGCGGCGCGCGCGTAGGACGAGTCATCTGGATGGGCCGGCTGCATCCTCGCCGCCAGCTCCGGCCGAATCGTCCACGCCTCGCTGTGAGCTTCGTCGAACAGGACGCGGGCGAGCTTGACGGCGGACACCTACCCAGCCTATCTCGGGCATCGGCGGCTGTCGATGCCGAAATAGATGTAATCTGCGCAAGAGATCACCGCGTGGACGCTTCTGACCGCAAGATTCTTGCGCTGCTGGTCGAAGATGGCCGGCGCACCTATGACGACATCGCGGGGCATGTCGCCCTGTCTTCACCCGCGGTCAAGCGGCGAGTCGACCGCCTCCGCGCGCGCGGCGCCCTGCGGGGCTTCACGGCAGTGATCGATCACGCAGCGCTCGGCGACCAGACCGAGGCCCTGATCGAGCTGTTCTTCGCACCTGGGACGCTGCTGGACACGGTGGCTCAGACCCTCCGCGGACATCCGGAGGTCGTTGAGGCGTGGAGCGTCACCGGCGAGGCCGACGCGATCGCCCGGGTCCGCACGCAGGACAACGCCGACCTCGAGCGATTGATCATGGAACTGCAGCGCGACGGCATGGTTCAGCGCACGCGCTCGCAGGTCGTGCTCTCCGCGCTGGTCACCCAGCCCGCTGGCGCGGACTAGACCGAGCCGCGCAACCTTGCCACAACTATGTCAAGGTTCGCTAGAGTGCCCGGTCATGCGTGACCTGCTCGCCGCCCTTCGCGAACGTGTCGTCGTCTATGACGGCGGCATGGGTGCGACGCTCGAGCAGTTCGATCTGAGCCTCGAGAACGACTACGGCCTTCCGGGACGCTGTCACGAGGTGCTGGTGCTCAACCGCCCGGATGTGATCGAGGGTGTGCACAGCTCGATGCTCGAGGCGGGCGCCGAGGTCCTGGAGACCGACACCTTCCAGGCCTCGCGCCTGAAGCTCTCCGAATGGGGCCTCGACCAGCACACCGAGGAGATCAACGTCAAAGCCGCCCAGATCGCCCGCAGGGCCGCGGGCGATACGCGTTTCGTCGCCGGCTCGATCGGCCCCACCGGCTACCTGCCGGCCAGCGACGACCCCACCCTCGGGCAGATCACCTTCAAGCAGCTTCTGACGGTCTTCACCGAGCAGGCCCAGGGGCTGGTCAGGGGCGGCGTCGACCTGATCATCATCGAAACGGCCCAGGACATCCTGGAGGTCAAGGCGGCGATCTTCGGCGCGCGTGAAGCATTCAAGCTCGAGGACCGCGTCCTTCCGATCCAGTGCAGCGTTTCGCTGCTGCCCAACGGCGGCAAGATGCTGTTGGGCACCGACATCAGCGCGGTGCTGGCCACGCTTGAGGCGTTGGAGGTCGACATCATCGGGCTGAATTGCTCGACTGGCCCCGAGGACATGCGCGACGCGATTCGCTTCCTGGGCGAGACAAGTTCGGTGCCGGTCCACTGCATCCCCAACGCCGGACTCCCGCTCCAGGGGCCGGGCGGCGAGACGATCTTTCCTGAGGAGCCCGAGCCGCTGGCGCGTGTGCTCGGTGAGTTCGTCGACCGCTACGGCGTCGGGATCGTCGGTGGCTGCTGCGGCACGACGCCGGCGCACATCGAAGCGATCGCCGCGCGAGTCCGCGGAAGCGTCCCCGGCGAGCGCCCAGCTCCCCGCCCGCCCCACCTGAGCAGCATGATCGCGGCCACCGCGTTGGTCCAGGACCCGCGCCCCACACTGGTCGGCGAGCGCGTCAATTCTCAGGGTTCACGCAAGGCCAAGGAGATGCTCCTGGCCGACGACTACGACGGCCTGGTGACGGTGGCGGAGGATCAGGTCACCGGCGGCGCCCACGTGCTCGACCTGTGCGTGGCACTGACCGAGCGCCAGGATGAGGACGAACAGATGCGGCAGGTCGCCAAGCGCGTCTCACTGACCCAGCCTTCACCGATCCAGGTCGACTCGACCGAGCCCGAGGTGATCGATCTCGCCCTCCAGCAGATTCCCGGGCGAGCGATCGTCAACTCGATCAACCTCGAGGCGGGACGGGCCAAGCTCGACCGGGTCGTTCCCATCGCCAAGGCCCACGGCGCCGCGCTGATCGCGCTGACCATCGACGAAGTCGGGATGGCGAAGACGGCTGAGCGCAAGCTCGAGATCGCCCAGCGCCTGAAGCAGCTCTGCTGTGATGAGCACGGACTCGATCCGGAGCTGCTGATCTTCGACTGTCTGACCTTCACGCTGACCACCGGCGATGACGAATGGAAGCCCTCGGCGGTGGCGACCATCGACGGGATCCGCCTGATCAAGCAGGAGATCCCGGGCGTCAAGACCTCTCTCGGCGTCTCCAACGTCTCGTTCGGCGTCGGGCTTCCGGCCCGCAGCGCGCTCAACAGCGTGTTCCTGCACCACTGCGTAGAGGCGGGGCTCGACCTCGCGATGGTCAACCCGAACCACATCACTCCCTACTCCGAGATCCCCCCCGAGGAGCGCGAGCTCGCCGACGACCTGGTGTTCAACCGCCGCGAGGACGCGCTCGAGCGCTTCATCGCCCACTTTGAGTCCAAGGGTCCCGAGGAGGCGCAGGAGAAGGCCGATCCCACCGCCGGCATGGAGCCCGAGGAAGCGCTGCACTACCACATCCTGCGCCGCAAGAAGGAGGGCGTCGAGGAGTGGATCGACCGCTGCAACGAGAAGATCGGCGCGGTGCCCACGCTCAATACGGTGCTGCTGCCGGCGATGAAGGAGGTCGGCGACAAGTTCGGCGCCGGCGAGCTGATCCTCCCGTTTGTGCTCCAGTCAGCCGAGGTGATGAAGCGCGCCGTTGCGCAGCTTGAGAAGTACCTGGACAAGATCGAGGGCTACACCAAGGGGACGGTGGTGATCGCCACGGTGTTCGGGGACGTTCACGACATCGGCAAGTCGCTGGTCAACACGATCCTCACCAACAACGGCTACACCGTGGTCGACCTGGGTAAGCAGGTCCCGATCTCCACCATCCTCGACGCGGCCGTCGAGCACCAGGCGACGGCGATCGGACTCAGTGCGCTCCTGGTTTCCACCTCCAAGCAGATGCCGGCGTGCATCCAGGAGCTCCACCAGCGCGGGCTCGCATTCCCCGTGCTGATCGGCGGCGCCGCGATCAACCGGAACTTCGGCCTGCGGGTCCTCTATCCGGGCGGTCCCGAATCCGACCAGGTCTACGAGCCCGGCGTCTTCTACTGCAAGGATGCCTTCGAGGGACTGGCCAAGATGGACCAGCTGATCGACGACGAAGCCCGCGAGGCGCTGCTCGCCAAGACACGCGACGCCGCCCAGAAGCTGCGTGATGCCCCGGCCGCACCGGTCGAGCACTCACCCCCCACCACCGACGCCTCCGTGCGTAGCCCGGCGGCCACCGACCACCCGGTCCCCGAGCCGCCGTTCTGGGGCGCGCGGGAGATCGACGTGCCGATGGACGAGGTCTATCACCACCTCGACACGCACGTGCTATTCAAGCTCCACTGGGGCGGCCGCGGGGTCAAGGGCGAGGAGTGGGCGAAGCTCCTGCGCGAGGACTTCCAGCCCCGGCTCGAACGGATGTGGCGGGATCAGACCTACTTGCACCCGCAGGCCGTCCTCGGCTACTTCCCCTGCAACTCCGAGGGCAACGAGCTGATCATCTGGGATCCCGAGGCGCCCGGCGAGCGTGAGCTCGAACGGCTGGTGTTTCCCCGCCAGCCCCGCCACGACCGTATTTGCCTGGCCGACTTCTACCGGCCGCTGGACTCCGACGGGGTCGACGTGGTGGCCCTGCAGGCGGTGACGGCGGGACCAGAGGTCACCGAGCTGATGGCCAAGCTCGAGGCTGAGGGCGAGTTCGCCGAGCAGCTGTTCACACACGGGCTCGGAGTCCAGAGCGCTGAGGGCATGGCCGAGTGGCTTCATTCCCGGGTGCGCTCGGAGTTGGGGATCGCGCCAACCCAGGGTCGTCGCTACTCCTGGGGCTATCCGGCCTGCCCGGAGCAGTCTGAGCACGAGAAGGTCTTCCGGCTGCTTGGCGCTGCGTCGATTGGACTGCGGCTGTCCGGAGGCTTTGCCGTCGAGCCCGAACAGTCGACGCTGGCGATCATCGCCCACCACCCCCAAGCGGTGTACTTCGGGATGAAGTCGGGGACGCTACCCAAGACCGCCAAGCAGGCGGCCGACGAGCTGATCGCCGGTACCGGCAAGGACCCGGCCAAGCTCGGCGAGCTTCCCGACGAGGACCCGGCCGACGAGGTGCTGGCCGGCGAAGCCTCGGCCGACGGCGCCGACAGTGCCGTCGAGCCAGCGCTGACCGAAGCATAGGCTCGACCCGGTCGCGAGCCGTCGGCACAGATCGGGGACGGCGCGGTCAGTGGCCGGGCAATGTCCTCCAGAGCCTGGCCCTCGGCCCTGATCCCGTCGATCAACTCCACGACCCCGCCGATGATCATCATCACGGCACCGATGATGAACCCGAGCGCAGCCTGCGAGAAGTCGCCGGCGTCAGCCTTCGGCTTTGACCGCGTCGCCGCTGCGCCGCGGATGCGCCTTGCGGGCCGGTAGCTTCACAGGCGCGGCGTGCATGGCACGAAGGCGGACCTCGCGCCAGGACATGCCCTCCTTGAGCAGGGCCGGGACGCCCATCAGGATGGCCGTCGAGACCTCGACCGCCTGGAGGATCACGCCGTAGGCGACCCCGGCCGGGATGCCGACGTGCCAGCCGGTGTGCAGCACGGCAACGCAGGCGGCTTGGAAGACTCCCAGGTTGGCCGGCGTAGCCGGGAGCACCGCGGTGATATTGACGGCGAACAGCACGGCCGCGGCCGCGGCGATGCCGGCCTGGTGGCTCAGCCCCAGGGCGACGAGCAGGATGTAGCAGGAGAGCCACTGCAGCGCCCAAGCCGAGAGCTGGGCGACGGTGGCGATCACGCCGAGCTTCGGGCGGCGGAACACGATCAGTCCGACACGAACCCGGGTCAGGGCGCGGCGGGCCCTGGCCAGCCCGGCGTAGGCACGAGCAAAGCGGGAGTCAGCCCCGCGGCGGCGGCCGGTGCCCGCGTGCAGGACCGCCGGTGCGATCAGGACGATCATCAGCAGTGCGGCCGGGGCGATCGCGGCTATCAGCAGCGCGTCCTGATGACCGTTGAAGAAGTCCACCGACGAGAACATCACCGTGCCCAGGACGATCAGGGCGACGATGTTGAGCAGCGTCTGCGAGACGACCGTGCCGAGCACGATCGGCAGGTGTTCGCGGGGGCGGCCGGTCCGCCGCGCGACGACGAGCGCTCGCGAGGGCTCACCGAGCCGCGCCGGCAACGTAGAGGACATCAGCACGCCGATGAACGTTCCCTGCATTGCATCGACAAAGCTCACGCCGGCCCGCGGCAAGGCGGCCCGGAGGATCGCGTGCCAGGAGACCGCGCGCAGGAACATCGAGCTGCACATCACCCCGAGTCCCAGCAGGACCAGGGCCGGGCTTGAGTTGATCAGCGCGGCGGCGATGTTGCCCACGCCGATCTTCTGAAGCGCCAGCAACGCCAGCACGATGCCGCCGAGCGACACGGCGGCCAGCGCCACGCGGCGCACGAGGGCCAGCACCGGATTCTTCGTCGACGGCAGCCGCGGCTCGAGGCTCTGGAGCCGACGCGCGGGGACGTGGGGCTTCAAGTCAGCCGAACGGGCGCCGATCCTGACCGCCGCGGTGTTCAGCGCGCCCTGTGGCGCGGGGGTGGCGATCGCGTCCTGGTATGCGTGCATCACGTCGGCCGCTACCCGCGGCCAGGCGAACCGCGCCACGTCGAGCGCGGCGGCGCGGGCCATCTGCATCCGGCGCAGCGGCTCGTCATAGAGGTCACGCAGCGCCTCCGCCAGCGCTTGCGCGTCACCGACGGGGATCAGCACGCCGTCGACCCCGTTCCGCACGACGTCGCGATAACCGGCGATGTCGGAGGCGATCACCGGTGTGCCGGCCGCGAAGGCCTCCGTCAGGACCATGCCAAAGCTCTCGCCGCCCAGCGAGGGGGCGCACAGAACGTCGGCCTCCCCGAGTACGCGCTGCTTCTCGGCCTCGTCGACCTTGCCCAGCACCGTGACGCCCCGTGGGTCGAGCATCAGCGGCGCGAGTTCCGCCGGCGTCGGCCCGATGATCGTGAGCTCGGTGGGGATGTGCTCACGAAGCGCCTCGAACGCCCGCAGCAACATCGGCAGACCCTTGCGCTCGACCGCTTGACCGACGAAGGCGATTCGTAGCCCGCCGGCCGCGGGGCGGGCGGCGGCGAGCGCCGCACGCTCGCCATCGACGCGGACTCCATTGGGAATCACCCGGTAATGACCTCCGAACCAGCGCCGTCCCGTCCACGCCGCCGCCTCGGAGACCGCGATCCGCACCTGCAAGCGATTCAGCACCCGCCGGGCCCCGATCACGATGGCGATGCCGTTGGGCAGGCGCTTGTTCGAGTAGGAGTGGAACGTGCCGACCATCGGCAGACGCGTCGAGTCCGAGGCCACCCAGCCGGTCAGCGGTGCCACCGGCTCGTGGACGTGCACGACGTCGTAGGCGCCGGTGCGCAACTCGTGGTGCATGGYGGAGATCCCGTAGGGCGTGATCGACAGATTCGAGACGGCCCCGTTGGCCTTGAAGCCGATCGTCCGGCCCAGCGACACGAGGTATTCCGGCACCTGGACCGGCTGGGGACGGGCGCCCCGATGCAGAACCGCGGAAAAGCGGTCGGGCGGGTCGAAGGGCGCGAGCACCCGGACGTGATGTCCCTCTTCGAGGAAGCGCTCGGCCAGCGCTTCGATGTGCCTGGTGACGCCCCCCGGATACGTCCACGAATACGGCGACACCAGGGCGATGCGCATGGTCTTGATGGTAGAGCCTAACCGCCCCAGCGACAGAGTTTCGTTCGCCTATCATGGGACGCCATGCCAGTCCGGCATTTCGTCAAATACACCTTTTTAAAGGTCGATCCGGCGTGGCGGCGCCTCGACGAGGATCGTCGCGCCGCAGACAAGCGCGAATTCATCGCCGCGTGCGAGGATTTCGCCGATGGCCACCTGTTGCGGGCGTTCTCGCTGGTGGGTACGCGCGGCGACTGTGAGGTCATGCTGCTGGCCCAGGCCCAGAATCTCGAGCGGATCCACGAGTTTCATGTGGTTCTGGCCCAGAGCGGGCTGATGAAGTGGTGCACGGCCCCGTACTCGTTCCTGGCCATGACGAAGCCGTCCGAGTACTCGGACGAATCGCGCCTCGAGGTCCGCGCCGCACACGCCAAGTACCTGTTCGTCTATCCGTTCGTCAAGACCCGGGCCTGGTACGCATTGCCGGGCGACGAGCGCTGGCGGATCATGCAAGAGCACATCCGCCTCGGACGCGAATACCCGACCGTCGACCTCAATACCAGCTATTCGTTCGGGCTCGATGATCAGGAGTTCGTGGTGGCGTTCGAAACTGACAACCCCGCCGACTTCCTGGATCTCGTGCAGCGGCTGCGGACCACCGAGTCGAGCGCGTACACCCTCCGTGACACGCCGACGTTCACCTGCATCTCCTGCTCGGTGGAACGGGCGCTCGGAGCCCTCGACGGCGCGTCGCTGACTGTCACCTCCGAGCTATGACGAGCGACCCGGCGAAGCTCGCGATGGACTTCGACGAGGTCCGGGACATCACGGTGATCGGTGCGGGCCCGGTCGGTCTGAGCACGGCGTTCTGGGCCGGCATGCGCGAGGCCGACTCCCGGATCATCGATTCGCTGCCGGAACTGGGCGGTCAGCTGACCACCTTGTATCCAGAGAAGTGGATCTTCGACGTGCCGGGGCATCCGAAGATACTGGCCAAGGATCTGGTCGAGAGCCTCCGGGTCCAGTCGCTCGAGCAATTCGACATCCCTGTGCACCTGAACACCACGGCGGAGTCGATCTCCTGGGAGGGCACCGGCGAGGATCGGGTCGTCGTGCTGAACACCGATCGCGGCGAGCTGCGCTCACGCACCGTGATCATCGCCGGGGGGCACGGTGCATTCGAGCCAAAGAAGTTGCCCGGTTATGACCTGACCCCCTGGGAGGGCCGCGGCGCCCACTATCTCGTCGGCGAGAAGTCTGTGTTCAAAAACAAGCGGGTGATGATCGTCGGCGGCGGCGACTCCGCGGTCGACTGGGTGGTCAACCTGCTCGACACGGCCAGCGAGATCACGCTCGTCCATCGTCGCGAGGGCTTCCGCGCCCACGAGCTCACGGTGGGACAGGTGATGGAGGCAGCCGAGCGAGGCGACGTAGCCCTGCACGTGCCGTTTCAGATCCGCGAGGTCCGCGGCGATGGCGGGATCGAACGGGTGCGGCTGTTTCACTCCGAGGACGAGGCCCACGAGATCGAGATCGAGGTCGACGCGATCCTCTTGCAGCTCGGGTTCAAGACCGCCCTCGGACCGCTGAAGGATTGGGGCTTCGAGGTGATCAAGGGAGCGATTGCCGTCGATCCGGTGATGAAGACCTCGCTGGAGCGCGTCTGGGCCTGCGGCGACATCACCACCTTCGACGGAAAGCTGAAGCTGATCGCCACCGGCTTTGCCGAGTCCGCGATCTCGGTCGCCCAGGCGGTGCATGAGATCCGCCCGGAGGTCAAGATTCAGCCGAAGTACTCGACCAACACAGGCGTGCCGGGGGCCGTTGCCGGCCAGCCGTAAGCCCGCGCCCAGGGCTGAGGGGGCGGGGAAGGCCGAGCGCGAGGCGGCGGCCGTCGCGCATCTGCGAGCTGCAGATCCGATCCTGCGATCGGTGATCGATTCAGTGGGGGTCGACAACCTCGGCGATCGCCGCGCCGGCCGGCCCGAGGACCATTACGGCGCTCTGGTCCGCTCGATCGTCGGTCAGCAACTTTCGACCAAGGCGGCCCGGGCGATCTTCGGCCGGTTGGTCGAGCGTTTCGGCGGCCGCACTCCGACGCCGGCCGAGGTGCTGGCTGACGACCCCGCGGAGCTGCGCGCGGCGGCCGGTCTGTCGCACGCCAAGGTCTCGTTCCTGCGCTCGCTGGCCGAGCACGTGATCGACCGTTCGCTTGATCTGGAGGCTTTGAACGAGCTGCCGGATGATCAGGTGATAGCGGAGCTGGTCGCCGTCAAGGGCATCGGGGTCTGGAGCTCTCACATGTTCCTGATGTTCCACCTGGGGCGTCCAGACGTGCTGGCGGTCGGCGACCTCGGCATCCGCCGAGGAATGATGATGCGCTACGGCCTGCCCGCGATGCCGGCGCCGGCCGAGATGGAGGCGATCGCCGAGCCGTGGCGCCCCTATCGGACCCTCGCGTGCATGTTTCTGTGGCGCTCGCTGGATGCGGTGCCGGCGTAGCCCTCCGGGTCCGCTCGAGGCGTGAGCGGCCCGCCCCGCTCTCGGCGTGAGTGGCCCGTCCCGCTCGCGGCGTAACCGCTCGGGACCCAGCGCACTCGTGGCGCAGACGGTGGCGAAATCGCATCGAAGGGGAGGTTCGGCGTTGGACCCGAGGCCGCCGTCGGGTGCGCTGGCGGCGGCGGTCGGGCACGGCCACGAGCTAGCTCCGGCTAGGGGGCCGAAGAAAGCACCAAATCGCCAGACCCCCCGGGCGGTTTGGCGAAAAGTTCGCGCTGAGCGCGAGGAAGGAACCAAATCGCGAGGGACACGCGGCGGTTTGGTGCGCAACTCGTGGCCCCGGCGGCCCCAGTTCGGCCCCGCGCCCCGGCGGCACCGGTTTCGGCCCCGCGCCCCGGCGGCCCCGGTTCGGCCCCGCACACCCACGTCGGCGCGCACGACGACCCGCCCGGGCACACCACCCGGCGCGCCGCGGAGCTAACCCGCCCGCGTCAGACCGCTGAGACCGCTTCCTCTTCCGCGACGCGGAAGGAGGAGCCGCATCCACACGCGGCGATCACGTTGGGGTTTTCAACCTTGAAGCCGGCACCCTGAAGGCCGTCCACGAAGTCGATGATCGAACCTTTCACGTACGGCAGACTCGGGTTGTCCACCAGCAGGCGGATGCCCTTGTCCTCGAAGACGGTGTCCCCGTCCCGCATCTCGTCGAACGCGAGCGCGTACTGAAAGCCCGAGCAACCTCCGCCGCGAACTCCGACCCGCAATCCGGCGGTATCCGCCACCGTCGCCTGCGAAGCCAGGAACTCACGCACCTTCTCGGCACCCTTGTCAGAAAGAGTGATCATTGCTTCATTCAGTATAGCGCTGCCCGGACGCTACGCTTGAGGGGTGACCGCTACCCCTGAGGAGCTCAAGGATCGGATCGAAGCCGGCATCCCCGGCGCCCGAGCCGAGGTTACCGGAGACGGACACCACTTCAACGCCGTCGTATCGGCCCCCGCGTTCGAGGGCCTCAGCCGGATTGCCCAGCACCGGCTGGTCTACGACGTGTTCGGTTCCGAGGTCGGCGACCGGATCCATGCTCTCTCCATCCAGACGAAGGCTTCACAAACGGAGACGATTTCATGACCGACGAGTCCCCCAACCCCATGCGTGATGCGATCCAAGGCGCGATTGCCGAAAACCACGTGATTCTGTTCATGAAGGGTACGCCCGATGCACCCGCGTGCGGCTTCTCCGCCCGTACGGTCGCCGTGCTGCAATCCCTGAACACCCCATTTGCGGCGGTCGACATCCTTCCGGACCCGCGCATCCGCCAAGAACTCGCGACGCTGTCAAATTGGCCGACGATCCCGCAGCTGTTCATCGAGGGCGAACTGGTCGGCGGCTGCGACATCGTGATGGAGATGTACCAGTCCGGCGAGCTTCAGCAGGCGCTCGGCGTGGAGGCGGAGGAAGCCCCGGAGGAGCCGGCCAGCGCGGCCGCACCCACCCAAGGCCCACCGATCTCGATCGAGAATCGGCTCTAGCTACTGGCCGAGTCGGAGCTTCCTGAGCGGTCTCGGGAGCTTAACCAGGGTCGCCTCACGGGGCGCCCCTGGTGTGGCCCTGTCTCTCGTTGGCTTCACGCGGCTCGAGCGTCAAATTCGCGCAGACCTCCGGTACATCATCCATCGACGCCCGTGGGCGCATCGCCGCCACCATCATCCGGCTGCTCCCTTTGCCGGCGGTACTCGAGGTGCTCGACGATCCGGCGGGAGTCGCAGATCGCCTCGCCCTCGAGCACCAGCAGGGGAACCCGTCGCTGGCCCGAGAGTGCCTCCACCTCGGGACGCCGGGAGCGCCGTTGCGGTACCACCACCTCCTCATAGGGAACCCCCGCGGTGCGCAGCGCACGCGCCACCTTGCCGCACGGGCAGAGCCAGTCCGTCGGTGTGCTGCAGCGGTAGAGCGTGGCCATCGCGTCAGACGATAGGCGTCGTCTTCGGTTAGCGCCCTAACGGTGGCAAGCGGCGTGCCGCCGCGCCGGCGAGTCTGAAGCGCGGACTGCAGCGCCCCGACCGGAGCCAGGCCCTCCGTGTCGGCCGGGCGGTAGAACGCGATCGTCTCCTCCACGCAGTCCTCGTGGGGCGACGGGCTCCAGCTCAACTCACGCTTGGCCTTGCGGTTCGCGAACGCCCAGATCGGCGAACAGCCGCCGCCAGGTGAAGTTCAGGATCGCCGGCCCCCAACACGTAGGCGGGATTAACGATGACCACGGGCAGCCCGCGCGGGACGAGTCCGATCGCGGTGAGCTCAGCGGCGTGCTTGGAGTCGATAGGGAAGTCGATAGCGGCCGGCGTCCCAAACGCTTCGCTCATCGGCAGCTTCCCCTTCGCGGGCCGGCCCGACCGCAACCGCCGACGAGGTGTAAACGACCATGAAACACCCGCTCGATTCCCGCATGGACCGGCGCATCGAGCGACGGTCACGAATGTCTGCACGCAAGCACTCCACCGCCAAGCCGTTCAACGCGTCATCCCGCGAACCGTCGCGCAGCGTTACACGCACATCGTTCCCGCGCTGCACGACCAGCCGTACTACGTGGGGGAGCCGATGAAGCCGGCCGCGCCGGTGACGAGGGTCCGAGCCATGTGTCGCGAAGGTCCGGGGCCGTGTATTGCCGCGGTCGGTGCCGCTGCTAGGGTGGCGCGGCCATGGGCGTTGCCATCGTCACCGACAGCTGTCACTACTTGACCCGGGAGCTCGTCGCCGCCAACGAGATCCACCAGGTCAGTCTGTACGTGCACTGGGATGACGAGACCAAGCGAGAAAGCGAGGTCGTCGATCTCGATGCCTACTACGAGCGTCTGCGCACCGCTGCGGACCTTCCGACGACGTCGCAGCCGTCGATCGGCGATTTCCTCGAGGTCTACGAGCCGATCCTCGAGGCCGGCGACGACATCGTCTCGATCCATCTCGCCGGCGGGATGTCCGGCACCGTCCGCTCGGCCGAGCAGGCCAGAGAACGGCTTGGGGCACGCGCCGAACGCGTCCACGTGATCGACTCTGCCTCCGCATGCGGGGGACAAGGACTGGTCGTGCTCGCCGCCGCGGCGGCCGCGCGAGCGGGGGCCGACGCGACCGCGGTGGCCGAGCGCACGCAGCGGGCGCGGGCTCAGCTGAAACTGTGGTTCGCCATCGACACGCTCGAGTACCTGCGCCGAGGCGGACGAATTGCCGGCGCGCAGGCCTGGCTCGGTTCGGCTCTGAAGATCAAGCCGATTCTCACCGTGGAATCGGAGATCACCCCGGTCGAGCGTGTGCGGACCTCACGCCGAGCGTTCGAGCGGATGGTCGAACTGCTGCGCACGTGCAAGGAGTCGGGCGCCGACGCGTGGATGATTCAGCACATTCAGGCTCCAAAAGAAGCTGGTGATCTGGTCGCTCGCGGCGTCGAGATCTTCGGCTGCGACCCAGTGATGGTCTCGGAGATCGGCCCGGTGATCGGCACACACGTCGGGCCGGGGCTGCTCGGGGCCGGGGGGATTCCAAGCTCTTTGCTCTAGCCGGGAGGCTCGGAGCTTCTGACGCTCGCCCGGATCGGATCAGAGTGTGGGGCTCGCGCGTGGTCGTGTCGCTTGCCCTGTGCCGGGCCGCAGCGCTAGGCGCGGTTGCGCCGGCGGCGCCCGAAGGTGAGCGCGCCCAACGCAGCGATGCCGCCGCCGAGCACGAACCCGGCCACGCCGGCCCCGATCGTCAACTGCTGCTGGTGCCCGCGCAGCTGCGCACGCCAGTCGGTCATCCGCACGACCTCAAACCGCAGCTTCTCCAGTGAGCTTCCGAGCTCCTGCCGGTTCTGCTCGATCGAGGCCCGGATCTCGTCGGGCGTGCGGGTCGCCATCAACGCGCCGCTCCCGGCTTGGCGCTGACCGTCTCCCGGATCTTCTTCGCCTCGTCGATCGCCATCTTGGGAGTCGGGGGGCCAACCTTGAGCTTGCGCCAGGCGAACATGAACGCTCCGCCGGTGAGCAGCAGCAGGATCACGAAGGTGATCAGGAATCCGAGCCACAGGCTCGAGAGGAGCGAGTTCAGTCCCCAGGCCAGCGTTCCGAGGCCCATGATCACGCCAAATATTCCGAACACCGCGCCCGCCGCCACCGCGGCCGCGCCTCGGGCCAGGCTCGCCACCTTGTCGGTCACCTCTGCCTTGGCGAGCTCGATCTCCTCCCGCACGAGCACACTGACTCGCTCAGAGACCTCGGTCACCGCCGTGGCGAAATTATCGGGTGGGCGCTCAGCGGGCAAGGCGCTTGAGGATCAGGGCGAGGACGAAACCACCGGCCAGCGCAGCGCCGATTTGGATCTCCGGGCGATCGGCCGCGTTCTCCGGACGATCCGACTCGCTGACCAAGGCGGTGGCCGCTGGCCGGGGTGGCAGAACCGTTGGGGTTGGCGACGGGGGCGCTCCGAGCGCGGCGGAAGCGGGTTGGGCCACCGTGCCCGGCTCGTCGACCGGAGCCAGCTCGGCCAGCGGCGCCGGCTCGTCGGCGTGCGGCTCGCCTGCTGGAGTTTCCGGGCGCTCGGTCACTCGGGGGGTTCTTCCCCGAAGACACGCTTCCATATCAGCGCGGCGGCGCGAGTCGTCGCCACGCTCGAAAGCGCGCCAAATCCGGCGAGCAGGCTCGACCACATGAGTCGCTTGACCAGAGGGCTCTCCGTCATCGGTGGGAATTCAATCAGACTCGGCGGCCTGAACTGCGGCAGCATCCCCGAGCTACTTCTCCGCGCCGCGGCAGATCGTCTCCACGATCAGGGTCTTGGCGCGCTCGAGTTCATCGTCGCTGACGGGAAGGCTGTCGAAGATCCAACCGGTCAGGATCTGCTCGATCGAGCCGTAGAACGCGAGCGCGACGAACTCGGGGGTGATCTCGCTGCGGAACGCCCCGTCCTTCTGAGCCTGGGCCACGATCGCGGCGATCTGGCGGTAGGCGTCACGGATCTTGGCCAGGTGCGTCCGTCCGAACGTGTTCGCGGCCCGGGTCACCTCGACGATGATCACCTTCATCAGCTCAGGATCGCGGCGGTAGGAGTCGATGATGAACGAGGCGATCGCGTACAGCTTCTCGCGACCCGTGCGTCGCGAGGCGTCAGCCTCGGCGATCGCCGCAAGCATCACGTCCCACCGCTCGAGGAACAGCGTGTCGAGGATCTCCTCCTTGGAGGAGAAGTAGTGATAGACGAGCCCGTAGGCGACGCCCGCCTCATCGGCGATGTCCGACACCCGGCAGGTGTGAAAGCCCTGGCGGGCGAACACACGGACCGCGGCGTCGAGGATCACCCGCCGCTTGTCGACCGTGGTCACCATCACCTGCCCCCCACGCCGATGTCCTGCGCTCGCCGCGCGAGCGAGGGCAGCTTCCGCCTGATCTCTCGGAGCCGATCAAAATCGAGCTCCGCGACGATCGCCGCCTCGGTGTCCGGAGCACTGGCCAGCACGAGCCCCCAGGGATCGACGATCATCGATCGCCCGCCGCACCGGTCCCCGGGCGGATGCGCGCCGATCTGGTTCGGCGCCACCACGAAGCACTGATTCTCGATCGCCCGGGCGCGCAGCAGAATCTCCCAATGATCGCGGGTGGTTGCGAGGGTGAAGGCGGCCGGCACCGAGATCACCTCGGCGCCCCGGATGGCGAGCGCCCCGTAGAGCTCGGGGAAACGGATGTCGTAACAGATGCTCATCCCCAACGAAACCACGCCCCCAAGCTCCGACAGCACGATCTCCTCCCCCGCTCGCTCGTGCTCGGATTCGGCGTACCGCACGCCGTCGATCTCGACGTCGAACATATGGATCTTGCGGTAGACAGCGCGGATCTCGCCGTCGGGACCGACGTGCACGCTCGTATTCGAGAACTTCGCCTCGTCGGGGCGGCGCTCGACGATTGACCCCGCGACGAGGTCGACCTGCAACTCGCGAGCCACGCTGCGGGCCCAGGCTATGCAGCGCCCGTCTAGGCCCTCGGCACCGTCAGCCATCTGCTCGGGGGTGCCGAGCACGCTCCATTTCTCCGGGAGCACGATCAGCTCTGCGCCGTGCCTCGCCGCCTCGCGCACGAGCCGATCGGCCACGGCGAGGTTGTGATCGCTGTCCTCGGTCGAGTTGAGCTGAACTGCGCCAGCACGCACTGAGCGTTGGCCCTCCACTTTGATTGACCAGTCAGTCAGGGATCCCGAAGGTGAAGCATACACGCGCCCCCAGGCATACGATCACCCAATCCGCCGATGAGCACGCCGCCCCTCAACGTAGCCGATCCATGCAGCGCGCTCCCGTACCGGGGGACGTTCGGATCCGCGCGGCCCGCCGCGCTGCAGTCGCTGGCGCTGCCTCCGCGGCCGATGCCCGCCCGTCAGGGCTCTCGCCCTCTGAAGAGCTGGCGATATGTCGGCGTCTACGGACCGGAGCTGATGCTGTGCATCGCTGCGGTCAGAATCGGCCCGGCCCGTCAGTGCTTCTGGGCCGTGTGGGATCGCGCTCGCCGCCGGCTGTACGAGCGCACCCGGCTCGGGCGTGGTGGCGTCGAGCTGAGCCACGGCCGGGCGCGGGTCACCGACGAGCACGTTGAGATCAACCTCGCGCTGGAGGAGACCGGCGGAGTGGAGACGGTGTGCGCGAGTGGCGCCAGCTACGCCTGGACCCGGAAGCAGGGTGGCGTCGCGGCCACCGGCACGGTGGTGATCGATGGCAGCCGACAGGCGCTGAACGCTCACGCCGTGATCGACGACACCGCCGGATACTACGAGCGCCACACGCGCTGGCACTGGTCGGCGGGGGTGGGCACCGCCGCGGACGGGCGGCCGGTGGCGTGGAACCTCGTCGAGGGGGTCAACGACCCGGAGGCGCGCAGTGAGCGCACCGTCTGGATCGACGGCCAGCCGCGGGAAGCACCAACTTCCCGCTTCGCCGCCGATCTCAGCGGCGTCGATCGGCTCCGGTTCGAAGCCGAGGCCACGCGCGAGCGCAAGGAGAACCTAGGGCTGATCCGGAGCGAGTACCGCCAGCCGTTTGGCGCGTTCTCCGGCGAGCTACCGGGGGGCGTCCGGCTCGCCCAGGGCTACGGGGTGATGGAGTCTCACGACGTCCGCTGGTGAGCGCGGCGCAGCGCGGCGAGCAGCAGCTTTGAGTGCATCGCCCCGATCAGATCGCGTAGCGGCTCGGCCCCGCTCGAGATGATCTCGAGCGCGCGTTCGACCTCGACCTCGCCAGCCAGACGGTCGAGCAGGACCCGGACCTCCTCTTCCACCAGCGGCTCGAGCGCCTCGCGGTAGCGCAGCGTGTCGTAGACGGTGAAGCCGATCGACGCCTCGTAGCCACCGGCGCGGAAGCGAGATATCGCCTCGATGATCGCCACGTCATCGGCGTCGTAGCCACGTGAGCTGGGCGTCAGCACACTGAGCTCCTCGAGCCGGCGCAGCACGTTCTGGGGCATGTCGTACCTCTCGCGCACCCGTGCCCGAGAGACGCGGCCCGTCTCCCCGGCCTCGATCGCCCGCTCGAGGATCCGGTCCTCGAGCTCGATCATCCGCGCGGCCCGAGCCGGGTCCTCGGCCATCACCTCGCGGATCACGCGCAGGGGCATGAATCGCTCTTCCTGCAGGCGTTTGATCAGCTGGATCGCCCCCACGTACTCCGGCGGGTAGTAGGCCATGTTCCGCGAGGTCCTGACGACCACCGCTTCGGAGCCGAGCAGACCCTCACGCAGATAGTGCTTGATCGTTCCGGCGCTGACCCCGGAGCGCTCGGCCAGCTCGGACATCTTGAGCATCCCGGCGGCGGCGCTCATCCGGTGAGGAAGGAGCCCTGTACGGCTCCGGCCGGCCCCGCGACCGCCCCGGAGTCACGCAGGGATGCGATTTCCTCCGGCGCGTAGCCGGCCGCGCGGAGAATCTGCTCCGTGTGCTCGCCGAGGGCCGGACCACCCGCTCGCGCCGGATCGGCCGGCGTACGGCTCAGCTTCACCGGCGCCCCGAGCAACCTCACGGGCTGCTCGGCACCGGGCTGATCGACCTCCACCACCATCTCTCGCGCGCGCACCAGCTCCGAGTCGAGCACCTCATCGAGCTCGAGCACCGGCTCGAGGCAGCAGTCGTGCGCAGAGGCGAACCGCCGCCAGTCCTCACGCGTCCGCGCGGCGAACACCTCGCTCACCGACCGGTGGGCCTCGGATCCGGGCGGATCGAAGGCGTGGTCGAGCAGGTCCTCGCGCCCCACCCCCTCGCACCAGGCCCGCCAGAACTTCGGCTCCAGCGCGCCCAGCGTGACAAAGCCGTCGGCGCACCGGTACGGGCGATAGCACGTGAGCGAGCCGGCCAGTTGCAGCTCGCCGCGGCTCGGCGCGCGGCCGGCGGCAAACGTCTCGGCGGCCACCAGCGCCAGCCACGACAGTGAGCCGTCGAACATCGAGCAGTCGACGAGTTGACCCTCGCCCGATCGCTCGCGTTCGCGCAGGGCGACGAGGATCCCGATCGCGCCCATCAGCGCACCGCCACCGATGTCGGCGATCTGTCCGGAGGCCTGCATCGGCGGCCCGTCGGCGTCGCCGGTCAGTCCCAGCAGCCCGTTCAGTCCCAGGTAGTTCATGTCGTGACCGGAGCGGTCGCGGTTGGGTCCGTCCTGCCCGTAGCCGGTGATGGCGCAGTAGACGAGACGTGGATTGACCTCCCGCAGCTGGTCGTAGCCGACGCCGAGACGGTCGAGCACGCCGGGTCGGAACGACTCGAGCAGCACATCCGCGTCGCCGGCCAGTCGCAGCAGCACCTGTTTGCCGCGCTCGTTTTTCAGATCGATGCGGATCGAGCGCTTGCACCGGTTGAGGGCCAGAAACAACGCCCCCCGGGCCGTCTCCTCGGCGCCTTCGTAGTACGGCGGCGACCAGCGGACATAGTCACCCATACCGGTGTCCTCGACCTTGATCACGTCGGCCCCGAAGTCCGCCAGCATCATCGAGCAGAAGCCGCCGGGGAGCAGCCGGCTGAGGTCGAGGACGGTCAGCCCCTCGAGCGGCAAGCTCATACCGCGGCACCCTCGCGCGGCTGGATGCCGAGCATCGCGCGTGCCTGCTCGACGCTCGCCGGCGTCCGGCCGAGATCCTCGGTCAGCTGACGGGCCTTGGCGATCAGCTCCCCGTTCGAGCGCGCCATGGCTCCATCCGGAAGGTAGAAGTTGTCCTCGAGCCCGACGCGGATCGAGCCCCCGAGCGTCAACGCCGCAGCGACTAGCATCCACTGGCTGCGGCCGATGCCGATCACGCCCCAGTGATGATCGCCGGCCGGCAGGTTGTCGGCCATCGCCGCCAGGTTGCGCGCGCTCGGCGGCACCCCGCCGACCACGCCCATCACGAAGTCGGCGTGCAGCGGTGCAGCGAGCAGCCCCATGTCGACGAGCGGCTCCAGTGAGCCCACGTGCCCGAGGTCGAAGCACTCGTGCTCGGGCTTGATCTGCAACCGGCGCATCGCCTCGAGGAGCTCGATGATCTCGTCGAACGGGTTGGCGAAGACGAACTTGAACACGAAGTCCTTGCGCTTGCGCGAGTACTTGGCGTAGTTCATCGAGCCCATGTTCAGTGCGGCGACCTCGGGCCGGCAAGCCTCCAGGTAGGCGACGCGCTTGGCCACCGCTACCCCGACCGTCCCCGTGGAGAAGTTGATGATCGCGGCGTCGCCGATCTCGCTGACGATCGCGTCCTTGATGGCCTGGAAGTCCTCGATCTCGTAGCTCGGGGAGCCGTCGGGCTTGCGCGCGTGAATGTGGATGTGGACGCCGCCCTCGTCGACGATCCGGCGTGCCTCGGCGGCGTACTCCTCCGGCGTGTAAGGGATCGCGGGGCACTGCTGGCGATTGGCTATCGACCCCGAGATCGAGCAGGTGATGACGACGGGATGGTCGAGGCTCGCAGCACTCATACCGGGACGACCCCCGAGCGCTTCCACGGCCGTTCGACCCGCTTGCCGGCCGCCATCTCGAGTCCCCGGCAGATCGTCGCCCGGGTCTCCCGCGGATCGATCACGTCATCGATCATGGCGTTGCCGGCGGCGACGTACACATCGATGATCTTGCGGAAGTCGGCGATCAGCTCCTGGCGCTTTGCCTCCGGGTCGTTCGCCGCCTCGACCTGCTTGCGGAAGATGATCTCGACCGCACCCTCGGCGCCCATCACGCTGATCTCGGCCGACGGCCAGGCGACGATCAGGTCCGGCTCGTAGGCGCGTCCGTTCATCACGTAGTAACCGGCGCCGTAGGCCTTGCGCAAGATCACGGTGATCTTGGGGACGGTCGCGTTGGCCGTGGCGTAGAGCATCTTTGCGCCGTGACGGATGATCCCCGCTTGCTCGACCTTGCTGCCGACCATGAACCCGGGCACGTCCATCAGATAGACGAGCGGGATCCCATATGCGTTGCACAGGTTGATGAACCGCGCTGCCTTGTCGGCCGAGTCGTTGTCGAGGATCCCGCCGAGGTGCTTGGGCTGGTTGGCCACGATTCCGGCCGGGCGCCCGCCGAAGCGCGCCAGGCAGGTGATGATCGTCTTGGCGAACTGTGGCTTGAGGTCGAAGTAGGCGCCGTCGTCGACGATCCGGCGGATCACCTCGTACATGTCGTACGGCTTTCGGTTGGACTCGGGCAGGACGTCGAGCAACTCCTCGTCAGCCCGCTCGATCGGGTCCGCGCTGTCTCGCACCGGCGCCGGCTCCTCGCAGTTCTGGGGGAAGTAGCTCAGGTACTCCTTGATCCTCTCGATGCATTCGGGGTCGTCGGCCACTTCCAGATCACCGACCCCGGACTTGCGACAGTGCACACGGGAGCCGCCGAGCTCCTCCTGGGTCACGTCCTCCCCGACCGCGGCGCGGACCAGGTGCGGGCCGGCCAGGGCCATTGAGCCGCGCCCCTTGACCATCGGCACGAAATCGGCCAGGCCCGGGATGTAGGCCGTCCCCGCGGCGCACGGCCCCATCAGCGCGGCGACCTGCGGGATCACGCCGCTCATCACCACCTCCTCCCGGAACAGGTGGCCGCTGCCGGCAAACAGCGAGCCAACGGCCTCCTGGATCCGCGCACCGGCCGAGTCGAGCAACCACACCAGGGGGATCCGCTTGGTCAACGCAAGCTCGCGCAGTCGCGTGACCTTGAGCTCGCCGGTCATGCCCATCGAGCCGGCCATCACGGTGAAGTCGTAGGCGGCGACCGCGACGAGTCTGCGGTTGACCTTGCCGTACCCGGTCACCACCCCGTCCGCCGGGGCGTCCTTGCCGTCCATCGCTCGCTGAGAGAAGTGCGGACGACCGTGAAGCCCTAGCTCAACAAAGGTCCCCGGGTCGATCAGCAGGTCCAGCCGCTCGCGCGCGGTCAGCTTTTCCCGTGCGTGCTGCACCTCGATCTTCTCCGCACCGCCGCCGAGCCGGATGCTGGCCCGCCGGGCCTGGAGATCCTCGGCCAGCGGTGCGAGCAGGCTCGAAAGTGGGGCGTCGGGGGTCGGGAGAGCGTCGGTGGCCAAAATGCAGCGGCTCGGACAAAGCAAGAAGTGAGACGTACTACTTCTCACTCTGGCATGGGCCCATGGCGCCGTCAAGCGGCCGAGGCGGGAGGCGGCTCGCAGCCGCCAGACCAGCGTACGTGCCGGACGTCCTTAGCGGCCCTTCCACTCCGGGGCGCGCTTCTCGAAGAACGCGCGGACGCCCTCCTGGATGTCCTCGGTGGAGAATGCGATCGTCAGCTGGGCGCGCAGGAAGTCCATCGCGTCGAGGAACGGCATGTCGAGCTGGCGGAACATCGCATCCTTGCCGAGTTTCATCATCACTGGGGACTTTCCGGCCAGCTCTTCTGCCCACTCGCGGACCGCCTCGTCGAACTCGTCCGCTGCGACGACGCGGTTGACGATCCCGATCCGCTCCGCCTCCGCCGCAGACATCTGCTCGCCCAGCAGCAGCATCTCGTTGACTTTCTTGCGCGGGACGTTCCGGTATATCAGCGCCATGATCATGAACGGGAACAGGCCGACGTTGATCTCGGGCGTACCGAACCGCGCGGCCTCCTTGGCGATCACGAGATCGCAGGCCAGGGCCACGCCCAGGGCCCCGGCGAGCACGTGCCCGTTGGCCGCGCAGATCGACGGTTTGCCCAGCTCAGCCAGCAGCTCGAACAGGCGCGGGAAGCGTTCCGTGCCGAAGTGCTTGTGGACGAGCGGGACCTCGGCGGCGAATCCGCCGAGGTTGCCGCCGCTGGAGAACACCTTCTCGTGGGTAGAGGTGAGGACCACGCAGCGCACGGCCTCGTCGTCGCGGGCCGACTCCAGGGCGGCGATGAGCTCGCCGAGCAGCTCGTCCGAAAGCGCGTTGCGGGTTTTAGGTTGATCGAGTGCAATTGTCAGGACGCCAGCCGGCGAGACGTCGTAGCGCAGGGTCGCGTAGGGCATGGGCGCAAGCCTACGGATACCAGGTCGGACATGCCGCTGAAGTGAGAAGTAGGAAGTCCTACTGTTTACTTTTGGGCAGGCGTTCGCTAGCTTCGCCCTCGCCCGAACAGGAGAGATCACTCAGATGTCCACCGCCGACGTCCTCAAGCCCGACTTCGCCACCTCACGCAAGCACTTCATCTTCAACGAGGAGCACGACCAGCTGCGCGACTCGATTCGCCGGTTCGTGATCAAGGAGCTCCAGCCCCACGCTGACGAATGGGAGGAGACGACCTTCCCGGACTGGGTGTTCGCCCGTATGGGCGAGCTCGGATTCCTGGGGCTCGACAAGCCCGAGCAGTACGGCGGCCAGGGCGGGGACTACTACTCGAGCCTGGTGCTGGCCGAGGAGATCGTGCATGCGCACTCCGGCGGCCTGGCGATGGGCCTCGCGGTGCAGACCGACATGGCGATGCCCCCGATCCTCGCGTTCGGGACCGAGGAGCAGAAGCAGCAGTGGGCCGCTCCGGCGATCAAGGGCGAGAAGATCCTCTGCCTCGGGATCACCGAACCGGACGCCGGATCCGATGTCGCCGGGATAAAGACCCGAGCCGTGCGTGACGAGGGCAGCGGCGAGTACGTGATCAACGGGTCGAAGACTTACATCACCAACGGCCACCGTGCCCATGTGATCGTGCTGGTGACCAAGACCGAACCGGACGCCGGGTATGACGGCTTCACGCTGTTCCTGGTCCCGATGGACGCGCCGGGGGTGATCCGCGAGAAGCGCCTGCAGAAGCTCGGGATGCACGCGTCCGACACCGCGCTGCTCGCCTTCCAGAACGTCCGCGTGCCCGAATCGGCGGTGCTCGGGCAGGTCGGCAAGGGCTTTTACCACATCATGTGGGAACTGCAGGGCGAACGGCTGATCGGGGCCGCCGGCTGCGTCGCCGGGGCTCAGCACGTGTTCGACCGCACGCTGCAGTACGCAAAGGAGCGCACCGCCTTCGGACGCTCGATCGGGCACTTCCAGGTGATCCGGCACAAGTTCGCCGAGATGGCAACCAAGATCGAAACCGCGCGGCAGCTCGTGTACACGACCGCCTGGCGCTTCCAGAACGGCGAGTATCCGGTGCGCGAGATCTCGATGGCGAAGCTGCACGCCGCCCGCATCGCGGTCGAGGTCGCTGATGAGTGCATCCAGATCCACGGCGGCGCCGGCTACATGAAGGAGTACGGGATCGAACGCGTCTGGCGGGACTTGCGGCTGAACCGGATCGGCGCCGGGACCGACGAGATCATGCTCGACGTGATCGGGCGCTCGTTCGGGCTGTGACGCCCGGCGTCGGTTAGGAGAGCTGAGGAGATCCGATGGCCGAGGTCAGAGTCACCCCGACCGAGAACGGCCCGTACAAGGTCGAGGGCCCGGTCGAGCTGATCGATCACCACGGTCGCCCGATCGCAGTCCCCCCCGGCCGGGCGATCTTCCTGTGTCGCTGCGGCGGCTCCACCAACAAACCGTTCTGCGATGGCACGCATTCGAAGATCGGCTTCCAAGGCGCGATCAGCGCGGTGCAGGACTCCGAGGAGAACTCCTGAGCGCGCTGTCTGAGAAAGCTGGCCTCGCGGCCAGCAACGCGCGCCGCCCGATCCCGCCCTTCACCTCCGAGCACGAGGAGTTCAGAGGGGCGGTTCGGCGGTTCGTTGAAGCCGAGCTGCGACCGCACGCTCAGGAGTGGGAGGACGCCAGATGGTTTCCCAACCAGGTGTTCGTGCGCCTCGCGGAGCTCGGCTACATCGGACTCAAGTTCTCCAAAGCCTACGGTGGTGACGAGGACCCGGTGGCCGACGCCGTGTTCGTCGAGGAGCTCGCGAGGTGCGGGTCGGGCGGGCTCGCCGCTGGAATCGGCGCCCATGCCGGCATCGCGCTTCCCCCGGTGTGGAAGTTCGGAACCGAGGAGCAGAAGCAGCGCTATCTCATGCCGGGCATCCGCGGCGAGAAAATCGGTGCGCTGGCTATCACCGAACCCGATGCCGGCTCCGATGTGGCGTCGATCCGCACCCTGGCGCGGAAGGTCGACGGCGGCTACGTGGTCAACGGCGCCAAGACCTTCATCACCGGAGGCGTCCGCGCCGACTTCCTCGTAACGGCCGTCAAGACCAAAGCCGAGGGAGGGCACCGCGGTTTGTCATTTCTGATTGTCGACCGCGGCGACGGCGTGCGATCGACGGCGCTCGAGAAGCTGGGCTGGCACGCATCCGACACGGCCGAGATCAGCTTCGACGACGTCTTCGTTCCCGACGAGAACCTGCTCGGGCAGGAAGACATGGGCTTCTATCTGATCATGGCCAACTTCCAATGGGAGCGGCTGCTGATGGCGCTCGGCGCAGTCGGCGGAATGCAAGTTGCGTTCGAGAAGACGCTCCGCTTCGCGCTTGACCGCCGCGCCTTTGGACGTCCCATCGGCAAGCATCAGGCTATCCGGCACAAGCTCGCCGAGATTGCACTCTCGATCGAGGCCGGCCGCGCCGTGACCTACGCCGCGCTGCGGCGCTACGTGGCCGGGGAGGATGCGGTGCGAGAGGTCACCATCGCCAAGCTGGCGACCCAGCGAACGGCGTTCGAGGTCATGGACGAATGCCTCCAGATCCACGGCGGAGCGGGCTATATGGAGGAGTATGAGATCGAGCGTTCCGCCCGGGACGCGCGGCTCGGGCCGATCGGCGGCGGAACCGACGAGATCATGAAGGAGATCCTCGGCCGCTCGCTCGGGCTCTGACGCACCAACACCCGAGCAGCAAATCTCGATATCGTCGGCGCCGATAGGGCTGACACGTCTCGTTATAACGACGAGATCAGGGGAGTGATCGGCCGCGATCGGGAGGTCGTGTAGATGAGGTTGACCGTCACCGCCAGCACCGGCGCTCAGACTGTCGTCTGGCAGCAGGGAGGAACGTATTTCGCTCGCCCGACGAACGAACCCTCCGAGCCGCAGGTCTGCCTGGCCGTCGATCTGTTCGAGGTCATCGCCGAGCTGGCGAGCCTCGATCTGGAGGACCGCGAGCAGGCCGCCGAGGCTCTCGCGCTGGCCGAGGACGCCCAGCGCCGCTCACGCCCGCGTGAGGTTCGCCCCTCGGACCACGACGTGCCGGTCGGCGCTGGCGAGTCGATCACCGCTGACAATCAGGGCCACGGAAGCTGAGGAACCGCTGCGATGGCCGAATCCGCCCGCGGGCAACTGCTGATCGCCGGTCCGGCGCTGCTTGACCCCAACTTTTGGCGGACGGTCGTGCTGGTGATCGAACACAGCGAGGACGGCGCCTTGGGGTTGGTGCTGAACCGGCCCTCGGAAACCCTGGCCGGCGAAGCCATCTCTGAGCTCGGGCATACCGTCGACCCCGACGCACCGCTTCTAATCGGCGGCCCGGTGCAACCGTCCGCGGTGATCGTGCTCGCGGAGTTCGAGGATGCCTCCGACTCAGCGCTGATCGCGTTCGGCGAGATCGGCGTGCTGCGCGCGGATGCAGCGCTTGAGAATCTCGGCGCCGGGGTCCGCAAGGGCCGGGCGTTTGTCGGTCATGCAGGGTGGGGACCCGGCCAGCTTGACTCGGAGCTCGAACGTGGGGACTGGATCAGCGAACCGGCGCGCGCGGAGGACGCGTTCTCGGCTGAGCCGTCGGCGCTTTGGGCCGAGGTGCTGATGCGCAAGGGAGGCAGCTATGCGCTGATTGCGAGAATGCCGGCGGACCCATCGGTGAACTGATCGCATCGGCACCGGCGTTAGGCTTTGCCAATGAGGGTCGTCAAGCCCGGTCCGGATCGCGAGGTTCCGCGCGGTGTGGTTGGTGGTGCGGAGATATCGCAGGCGAGCGCAGGCGCCAGCGGCATCTACATGGGCGTCTTCCGGGTACCAGCCGGCGCGCGCTCCCGTGCGCACTATCACGAGCACTGCGAGAGCGCGGTTTACATGCTCTCCGGTGACCTGCGGGTGAAGTGGGGCGATCGCCTGGAGCAAGAGCTCGTGCTCGAGCCGGGTGATCTGGTCTACGTCCCGCCGAGGGAGACGCACGTGCTGCAGAACGCCTCCGCCACCGAGCCGGCGGAATACGTCGTGGCCCGCAACTCGGCGCACGAGGACGCAGTCGTGGTCCCGTGGGCCGTGCAGGCCAGTCGCCCGCCCGAGCCCGCATGAGCACGCATGGCGAGGCGCAGCTCGCCCGTGGGGACGGCCTCAGCATCTTCTGGCCGACTTGATTGCCCCCGCGCCGTCCCGGGCCGTTGGTGGTGATCGCCCACGGTGCCGGCGGGCACGGCGGTCGCTACGCCCATGTCGCGGCGCGTGGACGCACCCGGTGCCGACGTCTTCCGGCTTGAGACTCAGCTGTCCACGGCGCCGAGCTGTACCCGGCAGCCGCTGAAGTAGTCACCGGCGGGCGAGAGCAGAAACGCCACCACGGTGGCGATCTGGCCTTCATCGGTGCCCGCCCCAGGCGTGATCGCTGCGGTCGTGACGGCGTACCGAGCCCACTCGACGGACAACGTCCGAGCCAGGTTCTCGACCGCCGCCCGCAGCGCGGAGGCATGGGCACCCGCCCGTGGGCGCGGCCCGACCAGCACGATCTTGCCACCACCGCCCTCGGGGATCAGCGCCCCTGCGGCCACGGCCCGGATCGCCGTCCAGGTCCGGTCCAGGGCCGAGTCGAGGCGCTCAGCTTCGCGCGCTTCGAGCTCGCCGATCGAGGCCACCAGGGCCTGCACCGGGGAGACCGAGCGAACCCACGCCTGAGCCTGGTCGTCATCCAGCTCGCCCGGCGGGAGCTCCCTGACCGCGGCGCCGAGCGAGATCAGCGAGGAGCGAACGTCAGGCCCCAGGTCGCCGGCCAACACCACCGTGCGTCCGCTCAACAGCTCCGTTCGCAGCACGGGCATCGGTCAGCTTCGCGACCGGGATACGACGCTTGCCGCGCCCCGGTGCCCGGCCCGCTCGAGCTCGCCGTGCAGCTCGCGGATGGCGGCGAAGATGCGATCCGCCGCGTGCTGCTGCTGTTCGCGAGTGGCGTCCGCCTGCTGGGAGAACCGAAACGGCTCGCCGAACACGATGCTGACCTTGGGAAAGCCCAGCCGCTTCCAGTTGCGTACCTGGTGGGAGCCGAGGATCGCCACGGGGACCACCGGCGCGCCCGACTCGAGGGCCAGCCGGCCGATCCCCGGCCGGGCGGTGTCGGCGAGGCGCCCCGTGCGCGAGCGGCCGCCCTCGCAATACATGACCACCGCTCCGCCGCGTCCGAGAATCTGGAAAGCGCTGGCGAACGCCTCTTGGTCGTTGTGTCCCCGTCTCACGGGAAACACGCCGCCGTGGCTGAAGATCCAGGCCCCAACCCCCTTGAACATCTGCGACTTGCCCATGAACTGGACGCGGCGCCTGAGAAACACGCCGGTGAAGAAGTGATCCATGAACGAGGCATGATTGGGCGCGAGGATCACCGGACCGTTGGGAACGTTCTCGGTCCCGTGTGCCCGCGCGCGATAGGAGACCAGCGCATGCAGCATGGTGACGACGCGGACCACCTCGTAGACCGGCTCCGGCTCGCGATTGCGGACACGCTCGTGGAACGCGTCGAAGCTCTCCTTTGGACGCGGGTCCTTGTAGACCTGGGGCTTGAGCTCAACGTCGGTCATCTACCCACAGCCTGGAGCCTATCCGTCGTTTCCGACCTGCGGCTCGCCGCCCGCCGCACAACTGCCGATCGCCCCCCCGAAGCCGAGCGAGATCAACACCTGTCTCTGGCCGGCCGGGACGCTGACCCGGGCTCCTGTGGATGGACTCGCTGACCCCCGCCATCGCCCGCACTCCCCGGCGCCAGCGCCTGGGTACCCGGGGCGGAACCCGCCCACGCCCAATCGGCCGTGGATCCCTCAGATGCCGCCGCGGGCGGCGACAAACGCTGCGAGCACGAGCACGAGCACGAGCAGCACCGGCGGGAGCTCATGGCGCCACGGCGCTCGCGCGACTCGGCGCCGAGCGAGCTGACGTCGCGAGCACGAGCTTATGAAGACGCTGTTCTCGTCCACTTGTGTCTCCTCACCGCGCCAATGCAATCCGCAGGCCGGGACCCAGTCAACCGGAGCGCTCGGATGGAACCCGGAAACTGGGCGATTACGTGCCAAGATCCACGGCGATGGAGTTCGAGGCGATCGCCGCAGTGCTAAAGGGCATTCCTTTCATGCCCCCCGGGCTGGGACGCCGCGTCTACGACCACATCCGGACCACCCGCCCTGACCAGGCGCTCGAGCTCGGTACCGCTCACGGAGTCTCCGCCGCGTACATCGCCGCCGCCTTGGAGGCCAACAGCCGGGGGCATCTCACGACCGTCGACCATGGGGGCGCTGCCTACGATCCCTCCCCCGAGCAGGTTCTCGGCATCGCCGGTCTCGCGCACCGGGTGACGATCGTGCGCGAGCACAGCTCCTACAATTGGTTTCTCAAGCAGCAGATCGAACAGGCGAGCGACAGCGCCGGAAATTGTCAGCCACGGTTTGACTTCTGCTACCTCGACGGGTCCAAGAACTGGAACGTCGACGGACTGGCCGTCGTGCTGATCGAGAAGCTGTTGGCGCCCGAGGGGTGGCTGCTGATGGACGATCTCGAGTGGACGTACGAGCGCAATCCGTGGATCGCTCCCAGCGGCGACGGGCATCCCCTCGGGCCGTCCTCGGACAGTGAGCTGACCGAACCCCACCTGCGGGCGGTGTTCGAGCTGATCGTCAAGCAGCACCCCGCGTTTACTCGGTTCATCCAGGAGGACGCCTGGTACGGGTGGGCGCAGAAACGGCCCGGTGCACCCCGGCGGTACGAGGTTGCCAGCACGCGTCCGCTCGGAGCGCTGGTCGCGAACGAGCTCCGCCGGCGCCGCTGGCGAGCGCAGCGCGGCTGACGCCGGCCTGCTTGACAGGCGTGGGAGGCTTCGACCGTGCGGAGGGCACTGAGGATCTGCGGACTTCTCGCCCTGTTGGCGACGCCGGCGCTGGCCCTGGCCTCGGGCTCCGGCAAGCAGGTTTGGGTCACCAACTGCAGTCGGGAGCAGTACAAGCCGAGCATGATCGTGATCGCGTGCGGCGACGCGGGAACGTTCGTGAAGAACCTCAAGTGGACCGCTTGGAGCCCAACCGGAGCCACCGGAACCGGAACCGAGTACGTGAACAAGTGCTCGCCCAACTGTGCCGCCGGCCACTACAAGAAGACCGAGGCGACGGTGACGCTGTCCAAGCCGATCGGCTGTAGCAAGCAGAAGCACCGAGTGTTCGACCGACTGAAAATGAAGTTCCGGGGGGTCAGCGGCCCGCACAGCACCGAGACCGACTCGCTCGGCTGTCCGCTCAAGTAGCCACCCCGGCACCTCGTGGCACTATGCTGCCGCCGGATTCACTAGCTCAGGAGGCTCAAGTTGTCTGACGTCGAGGCCCACATCACGGGCACCGTGTGGAAGATCGAGGTCGAGGTCGGCGACACGGTGCAGGAGGGCGACACGGTCGTGATTCTCGAGTCGATGAAGATGGAGATGCCGGTCGAAGCGGAGGACCCGGGAAAGGTCAAGGAGATCCGCTGCGAGGAGGGTCAGTCGGTTTCAGAGGGCGACACGCTCGTTGTCCTCGAGTAGTCCCGGCCAGCCCGCCGGGCGTCTGCTCGTCGACGAGCCCGCACCAGGTGTGGCTCGCCTGACGATCTCCAATCCCGGCAAGCGCGGTGCCCTGGACCACGCGATCCTCGACGGCTTCGCCGCGACGATGCCACAGCTGGACGCCCGCTGCGTGATCGTCACCGGCGAGGGCAGCATCTTCTCCGCCGGCTACGACATCGGCGATCTTCCGGACTCCGTGTTCGCCGACGAGGCCGAGAAGCTCGTCGCGCACCCGTTCGCGGCGGCGATCGATGCGATCGAGGCCTACCCGTACCCGACGCTGGCGGCCCTCAACGGCCACACCATCGGCGGCGGCCTCGAGCTGGCGCTGTCCTGCGACCTGCGCATCGCCGCCGCGCCGATCCGTCTCGGCATGCCCCCGGCCAAGCTGGGGCTCGTCTACTCGCATACGGGCATCCGCAAGTTCATCGACACGATCGGCGCCGCCCGCACTCGGGAGCTGTTCCTGCTGGGTCGGAGGATCGACGCTCCGACCGCGTGCTCGTGGGCCCTGGTCAACTCGGTGCTGGAGCCGGATCAGCTCGCAGCCCAGGCCCTCGAGATGGCGCACGAGCTGGCCGAAAACGCTCCGCTGGCACAGCTCGGCAACAAGCGTGTGATCCGCGCGGTGCTGGACGGCCGGGGGGCGCTGGAGCCTCATGTCGAGGGCGAGCTGATCGCCCTTCGCCAGGAGTGCTTCTCCTCCGAAGACTTCCGTGAGGGCGTCCACGCCTTCGCCGAGAAGCGCCCGCCGCAATGGAAGGGCCGCTAGCTTCGGCGTAGCCGTCCGGTCCGCCCCGTAATTTGCGCGGCGATGCCGCCGCTGATCACGCCAGAGGAGGCTCGCCGCCTGGGCGAGCTTGAGGACCACGCCGAGATCGAGGCGGTGGTCGAGCGAGCGTGGACAGTGCGGCTGGAGCGCTTCTCCGACGCGACCGACATGTGCTCGCTGGTTAACGCCAAATCCGGCGGCTGCGCAGAGGACTGTGGCTTCTGCGCACAATCGAAATACGCCGAGGCCGACACGCCGATGCACGCGATGATGGAGCCCGAGCAGATCCTCGAGCACGCGCGGGCGGCGGAGGCCGCGGGAGCGCACCGGTTCTGCATGGTCACCCAGGGCCAGGGTTTGTCCAAGCGCGACTTCGAGAAGGTGATCAGGGGTGCGCGGCTGGTGGCCGAGCACACGAACCTGAAGCGCTGTGTCTCGATCGGCCACATGTCGGCAGACCGCGCCAAGGCGCTCAAGCAGGCCGGCATCCAGCGCGTCCATCACAACGTCGAGACGGCGCAGTCCTACTACCCGGAGGTGTCGAGCACCGTCCGCTACGAGGGGCGCCTGCGCACCATCGATGCGGTGCGTGAGGCCGGGCTCGAAACCTGTGTCGGGGGAATCTTGAATCTCGGCGAGACCCGCGAGCAAAGGGTGGAGATGGCCTTCCAGCTGGCGGAGATCAATCCCACCAGCGTCCCGATCAACCTCCTCAATCCGCGTCCGGGTACCAAGTTCGGCGACCGAGAGCTGATGGATCCGTGGGAGGTGGTCAAGTGGATCGCGATCTTCCGGCTGATCCTGCCCGAGGCCCTTTTCCGCCTCTGTGGGGGCCGGGTCGAGAACCTCGGTGAGCTTCAGGCCACCGCGGTCAAGGCGGGACTGAACGGCGTGATGATGGGCAACTTCCTCACCACGCTCGGCAACACGCCTGAGGAGGATCGCTCGATGTTCGAGGAGCTCGGCTTGAACGTGGCGCGTCAGGCCGACAACGGGGCCAACCCGCGGCCGGACAACCGTGCTGGGTGGCTGCACGGGGAGACCCCCGACGTGACCCCTGACGTGATCGGCTCTGCACTCGCCGAGGCGGCTGCAATGACGCCGGCGAACCAGCTCAACATCCGCCTCTGGGATCCCTCGTCGCAGCTGCGCTTCCAGCCCAAGCGGCAAGTCCCACCCCGGCCCGACGGGGCGCCGAACGCGGGCCGCGACATCGCGGCATGATCGAACTCGAGGCACGGCTGCAGGAGCTCAGGGAGCTCGGCCTGCACCGCTGCACTCGACTGATCAGCGGCCCCCAGGGCCCGCGGGTGCTGGTGGACGGAAAGCCCGCCCTGTTGCTGTGTTCAAACAACTACCTGGGTCTGGCCGATCACCCCGCCGTGCGAGAAGCCGCAGCGCAGGCGGCGCTGCGTTGGGGCGCGGGCGCCGGCGCGTCGCGGCTGGTATCGGGGACGATGACGCCTCACCACTGCCTCGAGGAGCGCCTCGCCGCGTTTAAAGGACGAGAGGCCGCGGTCCTGTTCGGCTCGGGATATCTCGCCAACCTCGGCGTGGTGGCAGCGCTGGCCCGTCCCGGCGAGGTCGTCTTCTCGGACGCGCTCAACCACGCCTCGATCATCGACGGCTGCCGACTGTCCCGGGCGGAGGTCTTCGTCTATGAGCACTGCGATACCGAGCACCTGCGCTGGGGGCTCGAGCGGGCTGAGGGCCGCGGAGCCCTGATCGTCACCGACGGCGTGTTCTCGATGGACGGGGACGTCGCGCCCCTGGCAGAGATCGTCGAGCTGGCCGCTCGCCACGGTGTGCGCGTCGCGGTCGATGAAGCGCACGGCACCGGCGCGCTCGGACCCGGTGGGCGGGGAGCGGTCGCCGAGGCCGGCGTCGCGGACCAGGTGGATGTGGTGCTGGGCACGCTGGGCAAGGCGCTCGGCTCCTACGGGGCGTTCGTCGCCTGCGATCGTCTCATGGCCGGGTACCTGGTCAACGCCGCCCGTACCTTCATCTTCTCGACTGCACTGCCCCCTCCGGCGGTCGCCGCCGCCCAGGCAGCGCTGGGGCTGCTCGAGCAGCGCCCACAGATGGTGCAGCGCCTGTCGGCCAACGCGGCGCTCCTGCGCGACGAGCTCGTCCAGCAGGGCTTCGACCTCGGCACGTCCCGCACCCAGATCGTGCCCTTGGTCGTCGGCGACGCGGCGCTGGCGGTGAAGATCTGTGAGCACGCGCTGGCGCAGGGGGTGTTCGCGCAGGCGATCAGGCCGCCGACGGTGCCGGTCGACACCTCGCGCCTGAGACTGGCCGTGATGGCCTCCCACCGTGAGGAAGATCTCCGCACAGCGGCGCGAGTCATCGGTGAGGCCGCGCGGTCGGCCGGCGTCAGGCCGGGCCCCAGGCTCGGAGCGCGAGCGCCCGTCGAGTCCGGCCCGTGTCCGGCGGTGGGCGGTCTCGAGGCCCGGGCGGCTTGACCGCGACACGCTCGTGCGTGGCCTGTTTGTAACCGGCACCGACACCGGCGTCGGCAAGACGGTGCTCGCGGGGGCAATCGTCGCGGCGTTGGTCGCCCGGGGCCATCCCGTCCGGGCGCTCAAACCGCTGATCACCGGTCTGGATGACCCCCGCGATGAGGACTGGCCCCCCGATCACGAACTGCTCGCCCGCGCCGCGGGCTGCCCCCCCGAGCAGGTGGCGCTGCTGCGCTACGGGCCGGCGATGGGCCCACACCTGGCGGCGGAGCTGGCCGGCGAGCCGATTCGGCCGGCGGAGCTCCGAGCGAGAATTTTGAGCTCGGTGAGCGCCGAGCAGACCCTGATCGTCGAGGGCGTCGGCGGCCTGCTGGTGCCCCTGGCCGACGACTACGACGTGCGTCGGCTGGCCGTCGAACTCGGGTTGCCGCTGGTCGTCGCCGCCCGGCCTGGGCTCGGCACGATCAACCACACGTTGCTGACCGTGGGCGCAGCCCGCGAGGCTGGCCTGGAGATTGCCGGAGTCGTGCTCACCCCCTGGCCGCAGACCCCGACCGAGATCGAGCGTTCCAACCGCCGGACCATCGAACGGCTTGGCAAAGTCGTGGTCTCGACGCTGCCGCTGCTGGCGCGAGGGGAGCCGAGTCTCCTGCGCGCGGCCGGGCAGCAGCTACCGCTCAACGCCTGGCTCGACTGATCGTTCGCTACTTTCACGCCATGCCCCGGCTGCGGCTTGCGCTCTGCCTCCTGGTCAGCTTCCTGCTCGCGCCGGCGTCGAGCGCGCAGGCCGGCGACTACGCCAAGGTGCTTCAGGTCTACCAGCAGCACGGAACGATCCCCCCGTGCCGGTTCACCACCTCGCAGCTCTCGGGCGCCCTGAAGGGCCTCAATCTGTACGGCGCCCAGTACTTCGCCGACTTCACGACCGCGATTCAGAATGCGCTCTCGGCCCGCGCGGGTGGGTCTTGCCTGGCGCACCCTGCCGCCACGGTCGCAGCGCCCGGAGGACGTGCGGCAACCTCGAGCCTGAGGCTCCCGCCGGGAACCGTGACTGCACCCACCCAGGCCGGGATCCCCGCGCCGATCGTCCTGCTGGCCGGACTGGGGGGGGCTTTGGCGCTGATCTCGGTGTTCACGGGCCTCGCTCGCCGCCGTGGCTCCGAGCCGACGTTCCTGCCCTGGTGGCGCCATCTGTGGCAGGAGAGCGGCTACCGCACCGGCGGGGTGTGGGCCGAGTTCGTCGACTGGCTGCGCTCTGCCTGAAGCGCCTCCGAGCCGTTGCGCCCCCGAAGCTGCCCTCGTCGCCGCTAGCCGCTGCGCACCCCGACGGAACTGCTGTGAAGGACCTGTCCGGTGGGCGAGGTCCACTCGAGTCGGACGGCTCCGGACCCGGGCAGCTGCACCTGTGCGGTGAGGAACCCGCTCGGGTCCGACGTGGTCACCGTGGTCAGCGTGCGGTAGCGCCCGCTGACCGCTCGCCATTGGATCAGTGCCCGCTGGCGACTGGCGTTCGGCGCCGGACGGAGCATGCCCCAGACGAGCAGCGGGGCCCCGCCCGAAGTCGAGGGGTGCGGAACGAAGATCGGCAGCCGGTAGCCGTTCAGGGCGGGCTTGCGCGCGCCGTGCTGGAACAGAAGCCCGGTCTGGAACGTCGACCAGTACCCGGGCGAGCCCGGAGGGTAGGCCGAATTGGGGGCTGAGTCGTAGAGCAGGAATTGCGCCAGCGAACGCACCCGGGGGTCCTTCCAGGCCAGGTACTGCGCCTCGTCGAGGTAGAACGACTGGCGGCCGAGCGGGATGCCGCGGAAAGGATTCGGCGGATTGCTCTCGTACCCATATTCGGTCAGATAGATCGGCAGCTTCCGCGCGACGCCATAGGTGGTGAATGTGCGGTCCAGCGCACCTTCCAGGCGGGACAGGTCGGCCAGCGGCGCAAAGTTGGAATCGCTCATGTGGACATTCGGCGCCAGAAAGAACGAATACGGATGGTGAGCGAAGCCGGTCGCGTCGAACAGCCCGGGATGAGCGCGGACGAACGCCTGGGTGTCGCCTCCGTCCGGGCAATGCAGCAGCGCCGCGGCGGTGCCTCGCAGCGGTCCGAACGAGCTGCCGACGCAGTACAGCGCTCGGATGAACGGGATCGGCGGGATCGGGTCGCCGTCCCGCGTCCTCTCGCTGCCCTCGGGCGCGAGCTCGCCGATCAGGATCGTGTCACTGGCCGGCGAGTGACCAGTGCGACGGAGCGCGCTGAATGCGGCATCGACGTACAGCCGGTACAGCCGCGGCGAGTTCATCACGCGTTGACCCGCTGCCGTGCGCCACTGTGGGTACAGCCAGCCAGGCTGATTGACCTCGTTCCAGATCGTCCAGTAGCTCACGCGTGGCAAGCGCCCCGACCCCGATCTCGGACCCGGCGCGTACGAGCCGCTGTAGCGTCGGCCGAGCGCACGCACGAACGCCCCGAAGGCCTGCGGAGCGGGGCGATAGTGGTTGGCGGCCTTGAGGTTCGGTGCCGGGCTGCTCATCGCCCACAGCGGCCCCGGCGCGGTGACGTTGAAGGCAACTTCGATCCCGCGCGCGCGGGCCAGCGCAACGATTCGGTCATACGGCCTCCAGGCCGCGGCCGGATAGGCGGCGGGATCCGCAGCGTTGAAATGCGCCGGACGCACCCGCGATGCGGGGGCGGGTGCGATCGCGCCCCACAGAATCGTCAGCCGGACGCGGTCGACGCCAAGGCCCCGCAACGTGTCCAAGGTCCGGATCACGGTCGGGGTAGGCGAGTACAGGAGGTGGTCGTCGTCCTGGAAGATCGACTCGACCAGGCCGCGCGAGGGCTGTGAGGGGGACGAAAGCACGACCACCCCGATCACTGCCGTGAGGACCAGCGCCAGCAAGCCGCCCAAGCGGGTCACGCGGGAGCGCGGGAGGACGAGCCGGGACCGTCGGGGCACGAGCAGAGGCTGTCAGAGACGCCGTTTGCCGGTCACGGTTCCGACCGCAGGCCGAGATAGCTTGGCGCCCATGCGCACGAGCGACGACCTGGTGGCGGCCGACCGCCGCCACCTGTGGCATCCGTTCACCCAGCAGCGCGGCTGGGACGAGGAAGCGCCGATCATGATCGACTACGCGGAGGGCACGACCCTCAACGACACCGACGGCAACGCGTACATCGACGGCGTCTCCTCGCTGTGGTGCAACGTCCATGGTCACCGGCACCCGGCGATCGATGCCGCGGTGAGGGCCCAGCTCGACCGAGTTGCCCACTCGACCATGCTCGGCCTCTCCCACCAGCCCGCGATCGAGCTGGCGGAGGCGCTGCTGGCCATCGCGCCGCCCGGGCTGACCCGCGTTTTCTATTCCGACAGCGGATCGACCGCGGTCGAGATCGCGCTGAAGATGGCGTTTCAGTGGTGGGCACAGCGCGGCGAGCCGCAGCGGACCGGCTTCATCTGCCTGCAGAACGGCTACCACGGCGACACGCTCGGGGCAGTCTCCGTCGGGGGGATCGACCTGTTTCATTCGCTCTACCGACCGCTTCTGTTCGATGCCTGGCAGGCGCGCGTCGGCGACGGCGACCACATGGCGGAGCTGCTCAGCCGCCATCGAGACAAGGTCGCTGCGGTGATCGTCGAGCCGCTCGTCCAAGGCGCCGCCGGGATGCTGTTGGCGCCCGATGGGTATCTGCGCCAAGTCAGAGAGTTGTGCGACGCCCACGGGGTGTTGCTGATCTGCGACGAAGTGGCAACCGGGTTTGGACGGACCGGCCGGATGTTCGCCTGCGAGCACGAACAAGTGGCGCCTGATCTGCTGGCGCTGGGGAAAGGATTGACCGGTGGTTACCTCCCCCTCGCTGCCACGCTCGCCACGGAGCGCATCTACGACGGCTTCCTCGGGTCCTTCGAGGACTATCGGACCTTTTTTCACGGCCACACCTACACCGGCAACCCGCTCGGCTGCGCGGCGGGGGTGGCCACGCTGCAAACGTTCGAGCGTGAGCGCACCTTGGAGCTGCTCGCGCCCAAGATCGAGTTGCTGACCTGCCTGCTCGGTCAACTGGTTGCGCCGCTGTCCGCAGTGGCGGAGGTTCGTCAGCGCGGATTTATGGTGGGGATCGAGTTGACCGAGGCACCACCGCGGGAGCGCAAGGGCCACCAGGTCGCCCTTGCCGCCAGACGGCGAGGCGCGATCATCCGCCCGCTTGGGGACGTGATCGTGCTGATGCCAGCGCTCTCGATCTCCGAAGCGGATCTGCGAGCGCTCGTGAGCATCACCGCGGCCTCGATCGCCGAGGTGAGCGCGCGAGCTCTAGCGGCGGCGGCTTAGGGCTCGTCGAACCCTGAGCGGGCCGCCAGCTCCCGGGCCCGCCCCCCGAGCTATTCCTCGTACGGAGTGAAGTCTCGCTTGCGAGCGCCGCAGACCGGACAGAACCAAGTCTCCGGAATGTCCTCAAAACGAGTCCCCGGGGGAATCCCGCCGTCGGGGTCGCCATCATCGGGATCAAAGATGAACCCGCAGGATTCGCACATCCACTTCACCAAGCGCAAGCCTAGCGATGCCGCTCACGGTAGGGTCGGCAGATGGACATCGATCGGCCCGCCCCAGGCGAGGAGCTGAACGTCGGGGAGGAGACGATCCCGCGCCCGGCGGCGACCGTGATCCTCCTCAGAGGCGACGCGCGGGGGCTGGAGCTGCTGCTCGTCCGGCGCAACCCGGAGGCCCGGTTCATGGGCGGAGCATGGGTGTTTCCCGGGGGCGCCGTAGACCGCGATGAGGGTGAGGGCCAGGGGGCCCTCCGGGCGGCCGCGGTCCGCGAGGTCCACGAAGAAGCCGGGATCCGGCTTCCGGCGGTCCCTGAGCTGGTGCCCTTCTCTCGCTGGATCACCCCCGCTCAGGTGAAGATCCGCTTCGACACGTGGTTCTACCTGGCGAAGGCTCCTCCCGGAGCGACGCCCGCGGTCGACGGCGGCGAGATCGTCGATGCCGGCTGGTACGAGCCGCGACAGGCGCTCGAGGGCCATCGAACCGGTGAGCTGTTCATGGTGTTTCCGACGATCAAGCACCTCGAACAGCTCGCGGCGTTCTCGTCGGCCGACGCGCTGCTCGCCCACGCGCGCGGGCGCGAGGTCAGGCCGGTCGAGCCCCGGGTCGTCATGTCCGGCGAGACCGCGCGGATCCTGCTTCCGGGCGAGACCGGATACGAAATTGATCAGAGAACGGAGGTATAGATGCCGGCGGTGCGATCCTCGGGCACGGCGCGTAACCCACCGACGGGCCGCAAGCTGACGGTCGCGCTGACCGGGCCGACCGGCGACATCGGACGCTCACTCCTGCGCGCCCTGGAGCGGAGCCGCGAGGTCGGAAAGATCGTGGCGATGGCTCGCCGCCCGTTCGACCCCGCCGCCCAGGGGCTAGGCAAGACCGAGTACCGCCAGGGCGACGTGCTCGACCGGGATGCGGTCGATCGGCTCCTCGCCGGAGCCGATGTCGTCGTGCATCTCGCGTTCCTGATCATGGGCCGGCTCGAGCAAACCCAGCGCGTCAACCTGGAGGGTACGCGCAACGTGTTCGAAGCGGCGGTGGGCGCCAAGGCGAAGCGGCTGGTCTATGCGTCGTCGGTGGCCGCCTACGGGTTTCACGCCGACAACCCGCCGGAGCTCACGGAGGATCTCGAGCCTCGCGGCACCGAGCGCCATTACTACTCGGCTCAGAAAGCCGCGCTGGAGGGCGTGCTGGAGGAGATCCTGCGGCCGGCCAAGACCAAGGCGTATGTGTTTCGGCCCTGCATCGTGGCGGGCCCGGACGCGCTGTTGCTGCTCCAGAACATTCCCTACATCCAGCTCTCCGCGCGAATGCCGGCCGCGGTCTTGCGCGCGCTCGAGTGGATGCCGATGCTGAAGCCAGTCCTCCCGGATCCGGGCGTGCGGTTCCAGCTCGTCCACCACGACGACGTGGCCTCGGCAATGCGTGCGGCGGTGCTCGGCCGAGGCGCTGCCGGGGTCTACAACCTCGCGGGGTCAGGCTCGATCACGATGTCTGACGTCGCCGACACACTCGGCTGGTACAGCGTGCCGCTGCCCGATCTCGCGCTCGACGCGACGGCCGAGGTCGTGGCCAGGCTGCCGTTCGTGCCCTCCGAAGCCCAGTGGATCGAGAGCTTCCGCACCCCGGTGCTGATGGACACGAGCAAAGCCCGCCGCGAACTGCGCTGGCGTCCGCGTCATGATGCGCGTGAGACGCTGCAGGCGATGGTGGATGCGGCCCGATCGGAGCGGCTAATTCGCTGAGCGGGGCGGCTGAGCTCGGCTCAGCCGCCCCCGTAGGTGACGATCAGGTCCGTGATCACGCCCACGAGGAAGCCGCCGGTCAGCATCAACAGGCCCAGCTCCCGATACCCGTAGCGCCGCATGCCGTTCCAGACCTCGCCGATGACATAGAGAATCGCCCCGCCGGCCACCGCGTAAAAGGCCAGCTCGAGGGGGGTGCTGGTCACTGCGTAGCCGACCATCGAGCCGAGGAACGTCGGCCCGCCCCCGATCAGCCCCGCCAGGCCGAGCCAGCGCCAGGAAGGGGTCACGTCGCCGAGCGGACCGATGATGCCGAACCCCTCGGTCGCGTTGTGCAGCGCGAACCCGATGATCAGCACGGTGGCAAGACTGATTGCACCGGCCCGTGCGGAAACGCCGATGGCCAAGCCTTCGGCGAAATTGTGGACCCCGATCGCGCCGGCGATCGTCAAACCGGTCCGCAGCGCCCGCCGGCGGGCGGCCTCGACCTCGGCAGCCGCCGCATCCATCACGTCGCTGGTAAGCGCGGCCGCGCCGGCACCGCCGGCGATCGGCGACTGGGTGCTCAGCGGACGCATCCGGCGCTCCACCATCGCTAGCCCCGCGCTCCCGGCCGCGAACCCAGTCGCCAGCATCGTGACCATCCAGACCAGGTGCCAGACCGATGCGTGATGGTGCTTGACCGCGTCGAGCCCAGTGTTGAGGATCGTGCTGGCGTGCGAGAGCACGTCAACGAAGATGAAGGCCAGGACGCCGACCGCAAACATGGCGAGCGCGACGCGGGCGCGACGGCCCATCAAGCGCATGCGCCCGACCGGCAGTCCGATGTAGATGGTGAAGCCGGCGAGGGCCCCGAGGGCGACTGTCTGGGCGAAGGACACGAAGAGTTGTCTACTTACAAACGATTAGGGCACCCTAAGGTGCCGCGCCGTCAGCCTATCAGGGATGTCCTACCCGGCAACTCGGAGATGTCACCTCGATTACGGGCATGGGATCTACGTGGATGAGTTGAGATTTGGCAGCCCCAGGCTTTGCAGCCAGTTGTTGACCGTCACGTTGAGCTGCGTGAAGTCTCCCGTCCAGATCAGCACGCCCATCCCAATCAGCACCACACCACCCGTCCCGATCACCAGCGGGTAATGACGCTTGACGACCGTCAAAGCGGACGTAACAGTCCCGAATGCCAGCCCGGTGACGATGAACGGGATCCCCAGCCCGGCGCAGTAGACAGCCAGCAGCAGGGCTCCATGCACCGCCGAGTTGGAGGTCCCGGCCGCGGTCACGATCGCGCCGAGCGTCGGCCCCGTGCAGGGAGTCCAGGCCAGCGCAAACGCCGCGCCGGTGAGCACCGGGCCGCCGCGGCCTGCCCGTTGCATCAGTCGATCCACATGCCACTCGCGGGCGAGGCGAGGGACGAATGGCGAGAGCACGAACAGGACGCCCATGGCCACAATCAGTCCTCCGCTGACCTTCTGTGCCGTCGGCCCGGTCAGCACGCCGTGCAGGGCCTGCTGCCCGAGCAGTCCGAGCGCGATGAAGATCACGGAGAAGCTCGCGACGAAGGCGAGGCTGGGGCCGAGCACCCGCCGCGGCCGGATCTCCGACGGCGTCACCCCGGCCACGGCGGAGATATAGCCGGGGACCAGCGGCAGCACGCACGGCGAGAGGAACGAGACCAGCCCGGCGCCGAACGCGACCGGAATTGCAATGCCGGAGGCAGGGTCCATCGCGGGAAATGGAGGTTACTCGCGTCCCGGTAGCAGGGCGATGCCCTGACCGCCACCGACGCACAGCGTGACGAGACCGAGCCACGTTACCCAGGGAGACTCCGAATCTCCAGGACGTTCCGCACCGCGGGCACCGGACCGATCCCCATGATCTCCCGACTGGCGCCGCAGCTGGCGTACGCCGGCGATGGGACTCCAAGCGCGAACTCGTCCTGCCGCTCTCGGGAGAATCGAATTGCGCTCGGCCAGGTTCTCAGCGGTGACGCCCATCAGGATCGAATGAAACGATCGGTCAGCGCGCCCATCTCGGCATCCAACACGGCCCCCGGAGAGCTGGACTCCGAAGCGTAGAAGCGCCCGCGCGAGGATGCTCCCCGCTGTCCTAGGCGGCGGTGGTAGCTTTATCGGCGAGCGATGGCAACGACCGCGAGCAGCCTCCAGAACTACGTCAACGGGGGATACGTCGACTCAGCCGACGGCGAGACCGAGCCGGTCCTCAACCCCGCCACGGGAGAAGTCATCGCCCACGCGCCACTGTCGAGCCCGGCCGACGTCGACCGCGCGGTCGAGGCGGCCAAGGGTGCCTTCGCCGGCTGGTCCACCGCCACCCCCGGGGAGCGCGCCCGAGCCATGCTGAAGCTGGCCGATGCGATCGAGGAGCACGCGGATGAGATCGCGGAGCTCGAATCCGACAACGCCGGAAAGCCGATCCAAGCGTTCAAGGACGACGAGATTCCCTTCATGGTCGACAACCTCCGCTTCTTCGCGGGCGCCGCCCGGTGCCTGGAGGGACGCGCCGCAGGGGAATACGTGAGTGGCTACACCTCGATCATCCGACGTGAGGCGATCGGCGTGATCGGCCAGATCGCGCCCTGGAACTATCCGCTGATGATGGCGGTGTGGAAGATCGGTCCCGCGCTGGCGGCCGGGAACACCGTAGTGCTGAAACCGGCTGAGACAACCCCGCTGACGGCCCTGAAGTTGGCCGAGCTGGCGGGCGAGATATTCCCTCCCGGGGTGCTCAATGTGATCACCGGGCACGGAGATCCCGCCGGCCGCGCGCTCGTTACCCACCCTGACGTCGACATGGTTTCGCTGACCGGTTCGGTTGACACCGGCAAGTGGATCGCCAAGAACGCCGCTGACACCCTCAAGCGGGTTCACCTCGAGCTCGGCGGCAAGGCGCCGGTGGTGGTATTCGATGACGTCGACCTCGAGACCGCGCTCGAGACGATCGCCGGGACCGGCTACTACAACGCCGGGCAGGACTGCACCGCCGCGACGCGGGTGCTGGCTGGTCCAAAGATCCACGACGACGTCGTCAGCGGACTGGTTGAGCAGGCGCGGGGTCTCGTGCTCGGCGATACCCGGTCCGCCGAGACGACGCTCGGCCCGCTGAACAGCGCCCGCCAGCGCGAGCGCGTCGAGGGCTTCCTGCAGCGGCGTCCCGACCATGTCGAGCTCGCCACCGGCGGAACCGAGCCCGATCGCCCTGGCTTCTTCTTGGAGCCCGCGGTCCTCGCCGGGTTGCGGCAGGACGACGAGATGATCCAGCGAGAGATCTTTGGTCCGGTCATCACGGTGCAGCAGTTCTCCGATGAGACCGAGGCGATTCGGTGGGCGAACGGGACGCCATACGGGCTCGCCGCGTCGGTCTGGACGCGAGATGTCGGTCGCGCTCTGCGCGTCTCGAACGCCCTGCGGTTCGGCTGCGTCTGGGTCAACGACCACATCCCGCTGGCCTCTGAGATGCCGCACGGCGGCTTCAAGCAATCCGGCTACGGCAAGGACCTGAGCATGTACGCCCTCGAGGACTACACCGAGGTCAAGCACGTGATGGTCTCGTTAGCCTGAGCTCAGCAGAAACCTTTCCGGTAGCGCTCCCGTTAGAGTGCCGCAGAGGGTTACAGTGGAAGCCTCCGCTCTTCACGCACCGGTGGGATTGGCCCGCAGCAGGCCTTCACTCGGGACACCCCTGCTTCGCCTGCGCTCCGACGAGCAACTCCTGGCGTTGTTTCGTGACGGTAACGACGAGGCCTTCCGTGTCATCCACGATCGCTATCGCCAGCGGCTGTTCGCCTACACCCGGCAGATGTTGCATGGTTCACGCCAGGATGCCGAGGACGCCCTGCAAGACGTGTTCGTGCGAGCGTATTCCGGGCTGCGGGCCAACGACCGCAGTCTGGCGCTGCGCGCCTGGCTCTATCGCGTCGCGCACAACCGCTGCATCGACGAACTCAGACGACCGATACCGCAGGCGCGGGAGCTGTTCGAGCTCGGACGGGCCCCGATTCACGATCCGATCGCCGAGGCCGAGCAGCGTGAGTCGCTGCGCCGGCTGATTGAGGACGTACGCCGCCTGCCCGAGCAGCAGCGCTCGGCGCTGCTGATGCGTGCGCTCAGCGGCATGACCTATGCGGAGCTGGCAGCAGCCCTCGGTGTATCGATACCGGCGGTCAAGTCCCTACTCGTGCGAGCGCGGGTCGGCCTGGCTCAGTCGATGCAGGCCCGGGACACTGCCTGCTCGGAGATCCACGAGGAGTTGGTCCTCGCCCATGACCGCGGCGTGCGCCCCAACGGGACCGCCCGGCGGCACCTGCGGGACTGCGCGTCGTGCCGCCAGTTCCGTGGTGATGTGCGGGGTGTGAGCCGACAGTTTGCCGCCCTCGCGCCTGCCCTCGGCCCGGTGAGCCTGCTCGCCAACCTGCTCGGAGTGGGCGGAGGGACCGGCGGGGGTGCAGCCGCGGGTGGGGGTGCAGCAGCGACCGGTGCCGGAGGCGTGGCCGCGGCGAGCGGCCTGCTGGCGGGCGGGGCCGGTCATATCGCGACTCTGCTCGCTGCCGCCGCCGTAACGGCCGGGGGAGCCATCGAGTTTCAGCACATCGCCGCGCCGCTGGGCAAGCACCAGGCCCCCCACGCGGTGATCGCAGCTCAGCCGAGCCAGGCCACCGGCCCTCTGACGGTGGGCGCTCGCTCCGTGTTCGCCCCGGCGCTGACCACATACGGCGCGGAGCCCGACACCTCCGCGGCGGCTTCGGGCGGCCCGGCTGCGGTACAGCACGCGAGCTCCAACGCCACGCGGAGCAGCAGCCCACCCCTCCCTGCCCCGTCTTCGGGGGGCGCCGGCGCGACGAGTCCCGGAGCAAACCCCAGCGGCGGCGCAAGCTTGAGCACCCAGACCGGCGTTGCTTCGGCCGACATCACATGGTTGATTGGCATGCCGTCCGGCCCGCTCCCAACCCCAGCCGGGGTTGGTGCCGGCGACTCCGCGTCATCCACCGGCGTGAGCGTCCCCGCCTCCGGCGGCGGTCCCAGCGGCACGGTGGGCACCGCCGTGGGGAGTCCGGCGAGTCCCGCCGGAGCCGGCGCCAGCCCGGGTGGGACCGCCGCCAACCCAAGCGGGTCAGCCACCGCCGGCACGATCCCGTCCGACCCGGGTGCCGCGAGCACGCCTGGCGCGTCCCGACCGGTTCATCCAGCTACCGATTTCCACCGATCAACCACCACCTCGAGAAGCTAGACCACGAGGAGGTGCTGCTCCGCCGCGGCGCACGCGCGGGGCTTTACACCTGCGTGGCGGTGCACTCGACGGTTCGCGGTCCCGCGCTCGGCGGTTGTCGGATGTGGGAATACGAGGACGCGCGAGCGGCGTTGCGCGACGCGCTGCGACTGTCGCGCGCGATGACCTACAAGGCCGCGGTGGCCGACCTGCCGCTGGGCGGCGGGAAGGGCGTGATCATGGTGCCGGCGGGGATCCGAATGTCGGCTGCGCGTCGCCATGGCGCGCTGTTGGACTTCGCTGAGACCGTCGAAGCGCTCGCGGGGCGCTACATCACCGCGGAGGACGTCGGCACCTCGAGTCGCGACATGGCCGCGATCGCCGTGGGCACCACTCACGTGGCAGGGCTGGCCCGCAATCGCGGCGGCTCGGGGGACCCAAGCCCGTTCACGGCCCTTGGGGTCGAGGCGGCGATCCGCGCATGCTGCGAACGAATCTTCGCCACCGGGTCCCTGCGCAGACGGACGCTCGGCGTGATCGGCCTGGGTCACGTCGGCTCACGCGTCGCGCGACGCTGCGCACGGGCGGGAGCCAGGCTGGTGCTCGCCGATGTCGACAACCGAAAGCGTGAGTTGGCCGAGCAGCTGGGGGCACGCTGGATGGCCCCTGACCGCGCTCTGGAGGCCGCGGTCGACGTAATCGTGCCGTGCGCGCTGGGCGGGGTGCTCAACGAGGAGACAGTGCCTCGCTTGCGCTGCCAGATCGTCGCTGGAGCGGCCAACAATCAATTGGCCGAGGATCGTGTGGCCGACGTGTTGGCGGCACGCGGCATTCTGTGGGCACCTGACTTCGTCGTCAACGCCGGCGGCCTGATCAATATCGCGCAGGAGCCGGGGGGCTACAACCTGGCGGGCGCACGCCGCCGCGTGCGGGGGATCGGCGATACCCTGCGAGAGATCTTCGACGATGCGGACGCGGCCCGGGCAACGCCGCTGACCGCAGCCATGGAACTCGCGCGCCGGCGTCTCACCACCAGGGCTTAGGCCGCTCGACTCCATCGGGCAGCCGTCCGTCATCAGCGAGCTTGTCGAGGTGAGCCGCCAGCGTGATCGCCGCAGCCGGGCGCAATGGCACCGGTGCGTCCTCCCAGACGTCGTCGAGCAGCTCCGAAACGGTGCGCTTTCCTGCCTGCAGGGCCGCCACCAGCCGACGCTCGCGTTCGAGCCGGTGGGCGATGTATTCGTCAAGCTTCGCCTCCACGTCAGCGACCACCGGGCCGTGGCCGGGAGCCAACGCCCTCAGGTCGTGGCTGCGCAGGCGCTCGAGCCCCCGCAGGTATCCGGCCAGCGCGCCGGGATCGGGAAAGATGAACACGCTTCCCTCGCCGAGCACCGCATCGCCGCTCAACGCCACGTCACCGCAGATGAAGGCGAAGTGGTCGGGCGCATGTCCCGGGGTCGAAACCGCCGTGAGCGGGCCGACGCGCGAGTTCTCAAGCAGCTTCACTTCCGCCATCCCGCGGGCAGCGGCGAGCTCCGCATCAGGAAACCGTGTCCGGATCGCCGGGAGGGCCGCGGAATGATCCGGGTGATCGTGGGTCAGAGCGATCCCGCCGAGCCCTCCACGCCGTCCGATCTCCTCGGTCACTGCCTGCACGTGCTCCTCAAGCGCGGGGCCCGGATCGACCAACCAGGTCGGATTCCGTCCCACGAGCCACGAGTTCGTGCCGGTGAGCGTAAACAGCCCTGGGTTCGCGGCGCGAATTCCGACGACGTCAGCGCCCGGCAGCTCCAATCGCGTCATCGCCGGAGGATGACAGCCCGCAGTGTTCTCCTTGAGCGCGCTGTGGGGCTTGCTAGCCTCTTCGATCGCCATGGCTGAGCCGACCCCTCCCGACGCGATGATGCCGACTCGTCTGGAAATCAACCCCGGCAGCGGCGCCGAGGCCACCGTCTTCACGCTGTCCGGCGAGCTCGACATTGCTTCGGCGCCGGCACTCGAGCGGGCGTTGGACGAGTTCGGCAGCGCGGCCGCGCGCCGGTTGGTGATCGACCTCACCGATGTGACATTCATGGACAGCACCGGTTTGCGGGCGTTGCTGGTCGCCCTCCAGCGAACCCGGGAGGGCGACCAGGAGCTGTGGCTCCGCCCCGGCCCGCGCCAGGTCCAGCGGGTGTTCGAGCTGAGCGGCACGCTCGAGCGGTTCAGCTTTCAGAAGCCGCCGGACGCTTGAGGCCCAGCACGGCCGTTTGCTGCCCGCCCGCCCAGGGCAGGCACTCTGGTGCGTGGAGGTGATGCAGGCGCAAACCGTTCACCTGGAGCTGGAAAGCCGGCCTGAGAGCGTCTCGATGGTGCGAGCGATGCTGGCCGGAGCCGCCGAGCTGCTCGAACTCGGTCCGGAACTCCTGGCCGACCTGAAGACAGCCGTCAGCGAAGCCTGCAACAACGTGGTGACGCACGCCTACGGCGAGGCTTCCGGTCCCATGGTCGTCGACTTCGTGGCCGCATCGGACGCGGTGGAAGTCACGGTTCGCGACGACGGGGAAGGGATCCGCGATTCAACGGCGGCCGAGAACCACGTCGGCATCGGCATACCGGTGATCAATGCGCTGGCAGCCCGCGCGGAGTTCCTCACCTCGCCGGCCCATGGCACTGAGGTGCGGATGCTGTTCGCCCACCACCGCAGCGATATCGCCGGCCTTCGGGGAACCCAGCGGGAGGAAGTGGCGAAGCCGCCCGTGCTCGTCGAGGGCCAGGTCGTCCTGAGCGTCGCGCCGGTTCAGCTGCTGGCCGGACACCTCGGCCGGATCGCCGGCGCCGTCGCCGCCCAGGCGTATCTCTCGGTGGATCGCTACTCCGACCTCTACCTGATCACCGACGGCATCGCCTCACACGCCGTCGCATTTGCCAGCAGCGGCGCTATCAGCGTCGGCCTGTCGGCCGGCATCCGACGCTTGGATCTGCGCGTAGGCCCCTTCCCTCCCGGCACCGGGTCCCGGCTTCAGGCCGTCGACCCCCCGGGACCGTCGTCGCTGCACACGTTGCTGGTCGATCAGGTCTCGGTGGAGTCCCGTGACGGCATCGAGACCGTGATGTTCACGGTGATCGACCCGCACGCGCACGATCCGGCCCCGAGGTGAGTCCGCGGGTCCGCGCCTCTGCAGCCCGCGACGGCCACCGCGGAGAAACGGCGAAGATTTCGGGCCGCACGGAATTGAACCGTGGACCTCATCGACCCGAATAACGTGCAAACATCGAGCGTCGAGAGCGGGTCCCAGGGAGGACCTCTGGATCCCTCGGCGTTTTGTTGCCAGAGAACCTGATCGGCCATCGAGGTTCTGCATCACTGGGCGGAAGTAGGAGTCCGTCACGTCTCACGTCGCGCGTTCGATCACAAATGCGCCGTCAGGCTTATGGCCCCAGAATCGGTAGGCAACCCGTTGGCGATCCGCGAACGAGTCCAATCTCCGGCCGTCCGGCGCCGACACCGCTCAGCAAGCCAGTGCGGAAGCCGGTCCGGCGGTCACCATCGGCGATGCGTGCTCCTGCAACGCCACCTTCTTGCGCCAGCCCGGGACGAGTCTGACGAAGGACCGATAGCCGAGTTCAGAGCGCCAGCTCGCGCCCGACGCCGGCCTCGCGGGCTCCGGCGAGAACGAGTGCTGCCGCTGCTGCGTCCTGGACGGCGACCCCGACGGACTTGTAGAGGGTGATCTGCTCGGCGGTAGTGCGGCCAGGCCTGGTGCCGAGCACGAGTTCGCCGAGCTCGGCGTGGACGTGCTCGGGCGTGATCAGACCGTCTCGGATCGGTTGCGCGAGGTCGTTGCTGCCAGCGGGTACCGGAGCGAGCACGGCGCGGCGCGACTCGACGCAGACCAGCGCGTCGACGATCGTCTGATCGTCCAGCTCGCGACCGGCCGGGTTGTAGCCGACCGAGGTCACGTGCGAGCCGGGCGCAAGCCACTCTCTGCGCACGACCGGCTCAAGGGCATGGGTGGTCGCGCATACCATGTCTGCGTCCGCGAGTGCTTCGCGGTAAGAAGCCGTCGCGTGGACGGGAAGCCCGAGCTCGTTCGCGAGCTCGGTCGCGAGCGCGTCCGCCTTCCGGGCGTCGCGGCCGGCGACCCGAACTTCGGTGATCGGGCGTACGCGAACGACCGCTCGGGCGTGCGAACGAGCCTGCACACCTGTGCCGAGAACCGCGAGCACTGACGCGTCCTCGCGCGCCAACAGCCTAACCGACAAGGCCGAGCACGCGCCGGTACGCACCGCCGTGATCTCGGTGCCGTCGAGCAGCGCAACCGGCGAGCCCGTCTCAGGGTCGAATACCGCGATTACCGCCTGATGGGTGGGGATTGCGCTGCCGGCATTGCGCGGGAACAGGCTCACAAGCTTGCTCACCAGCGCCCCGAGCGACGGAACATAACCCGGCATCGCGCCGAGGAACGCGTCACGCTCTGGCACCAGCGCGGCGATCCGGTCGGGTACCGACGCCCGCCCCGCACTCAGATCCGCCATCGCTTGTCCGAGAGCGTCGATCAGCGCATCGAGATCCAAGAGTTCCCGGACCTCCGCGCGCGTGAGGAAGAGCATCACCGGATCCTATGCGGAGTTCCAAGACGGTGCCGGGCCCTGACGCCCTGCAGAACGGCTCCGGATGCCGCGCGTACGGGAGTTCACCGGCCCTGGATTTCCGGCGAGGGAGCCATCTCCGACTCGCGTGTGCATCACGGCAGACGGTGATGGATGCGCTCTGTGCGCCATCCCGAGACGCAAAAAAGATCGCCGGCCCCTCGCCTCATACCTAAACACCATGCCCTGATCCGCAGGCTCTCTCCGCCCGACAAATCCCTGCAATGACCCACAAACAAAATCGGGGCGCACGGATTTGAACCGTGGACCTCACCGACCCGAACGGTGCGCGCTACCAGGCTGCGCCACGCCCCGATGAACAAGGGAAGTATCCCACAGCCGCCAGTCGGCGGCCGGCCGGCCGCGACGAATTGTGCCGAGATGCGCCAGAGTCATGGCGACCCATGGCCGCCCTGCGGGAGATCATCGCCGACCTGGACCAACTGCTCGAACCCGAGCGGTTCGACGACTACTGCCCGAACGGCCTGCAGGTCGCCGGGCGCGCCGAGGTTGACGTGCTCGTGACCGGCGTCTCAGCTCACCTCGAGCTCTTCGACGCGGCGCTCTCCGCCGGCGCCGACCTCGTACTCACCCACCACGGCATCCTCTGGGCTGGGGACGACAGGCGAATCACCGGCCGCCTGGCGCGCCGGCTGCGCCTGCTGCTGGGTGCTGAGGTCAGCCTCGCCGCTTACCACCTCCCGCTCGACGCCCACCCCAGTTGCGGCAACAACGCCCTGATCGCCGAGGGCCTCGGCGGCGTCGGGCGCGCGCCGTTCGCCGTTCACCGCGGGCAGGCGATCGGCTCGCAAGCCGGCTTTGGCGATCAGGGCATCCCGGCCGCGGAGCTGGTCCGCAGGGTTGCGGCCCTCACCGGCCGCACGCCGCTCGTGTTCGCCGACGGACCTCCGATCGTCCGCACGGTCGGCATCGTTTCCGGCGCCGGCGCTGGCCACCTCGGCGAGGCGATTGCCGCCGGTCTGGACGCGTTCATCACCGGTGAGCCTGCTGAGCGGGTGATGTCCGAAGCCCGCGAGTCGGGCATCCACTTCATCGCCGCCGGCCACCACGCCACCGAGACGTTCGGCGTACGGGCGCTCGGCGAGCGCCTGGCAGATCGCTTCGGCGTCGAGCACGTGTTCATCGACGTGCCGAACCCGATCTAAGGACGCTTCTGGCCGTCTGATGCGCGGGTTGCTTGTGCCCGTCCGCCCGACGCGGTATACCTGCAGAGGTCGAAATACTAGGAGGCCGCACCGATGCCGAATCACCTGACGCCCACCGAGCTTGCGCGCGAAGCCGGACTCGAGCGCCGCGAAGTGATCTCCAAGTGCATGGAGATGGGTGTGCCCATCTTTCAGGGCCGTATCGACAAGTATCTGTTTCTCGGCAGCCTGAGCAAGATCCGCGAATCAGCCCAGCCGGTCGAGGCGACGGGCTAGCTCAGGCCAGCCGCAGACCGAACGACGGATTCCGGTCGCAGCCGGCCGGAATCCGTCTAGCAAACAAAGGCGGGAGAGGCCGCGACTCGAGACCCCGGTCGCCGGTCTTGACCACGGTCGCGGAACCAGCCTATCCGCCCCCGCTCTGGCGCAGGAGCGCGGAGGTCGTCTGCTCGAGGATCTTCCGCCAGGCCCGCGTCTTCTCCGGCTCGGCGTCGAAATGCTCGATCACCTTGCGCACCCGTGCCGGGGAGAGCTCGATCCCATGGCGTCCGCAGATCTCCTGCAGCGAGTCGTAGTCGCCGGCCAACTTGTAGGTGACCGACTGGAAGCCGTGGCGGGCGATCGCGACGCGGGAGGCGAAGTTCATGATCGAGGTCTCGAACATCAACTGGTCGTTGGGCTCCGGCTCGATCAGGATGATGTCCACACCGGGGTAGGACTCCTCCCACCGGCGCGCCATCTCGTGCAATCGCTGATGCGCGAGCATCTTGAACGCCTGGTAGCCGATCTGCGGAAAGCCCATGTCGGAGACCCGGCGTGGCCGCGGGCCGCGCAGGGTGGCGACCGAGCGGCTGAAGTCGTTGACGAAGGGAACGAGCGGATTGACGACCACGATGAGCTTGGCGCCACGTTCGACGGCGATGTCGAGGTTCGTCGTCGAGACGATGCCGCCGTCGATCAACTCGCGCCCCTTGACGGTCACCGGCGAGTACACGACAGGCAGGGCCGCGGATGCGCGGACAGCCCGCGAGATCGGCACGTCAGCCCAATCGTCGGCGCCGAAGACGACCCGCTCGCACGTATCGAGATCGGTCGCCGCGATGTAAAGCTCGTGGGCAAGCTCGCGAAAGTCGTCGCTGCGCCCCGGGGCGCCGAGCACCTCGCTCAGGTACGACTCCATGCCGCCGCCCGAGTAGAAGCCCGAAGGCAACCCCTCGGCCAGTCCGAGCACGACGTCCATCAGCGAGATCTGACCGAGCTGGCCGCCGAGCCGTTTGACCAGGAGCGCGGCCCGCAGCGGCAGCAACGCGCCCTTGCGGGCGTACTCGAGCAGATCCATCCGCAGCAGGGTGCCGATGTCGATGTCGCGGATCGAGGTCTGTGACTGGCTGATCACGGCGCGCATCATCTCGTCCGGCGTGATGCCGTTCGCCGCGAGCGACGCGATGAACGAGCCGGCCGAGGTGCCGACGTAGACGTCGAAATCGTTGATCGTCGTGTTCACCGAGAGCAGATCGATCGCCTGCAGGGCTCCGATCTCGTACACGCTGCCGGTCAACCCGCCGCCGCCGAGGACGAGCGCGGTCTTCGACGGGCGCCTGCGGCCGCCGTGCCGGCGACCCGACCGGGCCTCGACCCGCTGCTCTGCCTGCTGCTCCAGCTTGACTACCTTGCCCATCGCCCCATTCTACGGGCGGCGATCCTAGGCCAGGCACGCGGCGGTTGCCCCAGCGCGTGCGGCGCTGCCTGCGCAGCCTCCCTATCCTCGGCCTGAGCTTGTCCCGCACGCGCCGCACGCTGATCGCTGCCMCCCTCCTCGCGCTCGCGAGTGGCGATCCCGGCCCGGCTCACGCCTCGCCGGCCGCAGGACCCGCCGCGCACCCGCTCAGCGCGGCCGGCCTCGGCCATCTCCAGGCCGTTCTTGGTACCGAGATGCGGCGCGCCGGACCGCGCTCGGGTGCGCTCGTGGTCGACCTGGCAACCGGACGCGAGCTCTTCACATTGCGCGCGGACGTCCCGCGAATCCCGGCCTCGGTCGAGAAGCTCTACACGACGGCTACCGCGCTCGCTCGCTTCGGACCCGACACCCGACTGCAGACGACGATCACCGGCGTCGGATCGCCAGACCCGACCGGCGTTTGGCACGGCGATCTGTACCTCATGGGCGGGGGTGACCCGACATTCGGCCGCGTGGCGGGATCGGCTCGGCAGACGAGTGCGACCAACCTCGCCGCCGCCCTGTTCGCCGCGACGGGGATCAGCCGGGTCGACGGCTCGGTGATCGGCGACGAGTCGATCTTCGACGGACTCCGCGGAGACCCGGCGAGCGGCTACCAACCCGACCCGGATCTCAACGGCCGGCTCAGCGGGCTTGCCTACGACCGCGGCGCGCTCGGCGGCCTCGACTCGCCGGCCGCGTTCGCCGCTTCGCAGCTGGCCTCGGCGATACGCACCGCCGCGGTCGACGTCACCGGCCGCTCAGGGGCGGGAGTCGCTCCGCCGGGCACCCATGTGCTGGCGAGCCTCGCATCACCGCCATTGAGCGAGCTCGTCGCATTGACCGATCTTCGCTCGGACAACTTCTTCGCCGAGATGCTGCTCAAGGACCTCGGCGCCCATTTCGGCGGCGGCGGGTCGACCGTCGCCGGGGTCACTGTCGTGCGCGCCTGGCTGGCCGGCCTTGGGATCCGCCCGCACCTCATCGACGGCTCAGGCCTCTCGCCCGAGAACCGGACGAGTCCCCGCCAGGTGGTCGATCTGCTGCGGGCATTACGCCCCGACGGCGGCGGCCCGCTGGCGGCGATCGGCTCCTCGCTGCTCGCGGCGCTGCCGGTCGCCGGTCGCAGCGGCACGCTGATCCGGCGGATGCATCGAACGCCGGCCGCCGGGCGCTGCGCCGCGAAGACGGGCACGCTGGTCGGGGTCTCGGCGCTCGCCGGCCTCTGCGACGGACGGTTTGCGTTTGCGTTCCTGATGAACTCGATCAGCGACGACAAGGCCCACGCGCTGCAGGACAGCATGACTGTGGCGCTGGCAGCCAGCGCCTGACGCGATGTCACACCGCGCGCGCTTGTGCCTCGCCGTCCGTCGGCCGGGCGAGCAGGTCGAGCAGCCCCGCCTCGTCGAGCACGGCGACCCCTAGACGCTCAGCCTTGGCGAGCTTCGTCCCGGCGCTCTCGCCGGCCACGAGAAAGTCGGTCTTCTTCGAGACCGCGCTCGTTACCCGACCGCCGGCGGCCAGGATCCGCTCGGTCGCCTGCTCGCGCGAGAGCGACGGGAGCGTGCCGGTCAGGACCAGGGTGAGCCCAGCGAGCGGCCCCTCCCCCGCCCGCCGCCCCTCCTCTGCGAAGACGAGACCGGCCACCCTGAGGCGGCCGATCTGGCTGCGCATCCCCGGATCGGCGAGTGCTCCGGCGATCGCCTCGGCCATCTTTTGCCCGATTCCCGGCGTCCGGGCGATCGCCTCGGGGGCGGCCGCCAGCAGCGCCTCGATATCGCGGAACTCACGCGCAAGGTTCTGCCCGGTCACGGCCCCGACCTCGGCGATCCCCAACCCGAAGAGCACGCGTCCGAACGACCGCTCGCGTGAGGCGTCGATCGCGGCGATCAGGTTGGCGGCCGAGGTCGCCGCGAACCCGTCCAGCTCGATCAGCTGATCGGCGCGCAGGTCGTAGAGGTCGGCCGCCGTGGTCAGCAGTCCGCGCGCCTGGAGCGCCGCGACCTGCTTCTCGCCGAGGCCGTCGATGTCCATGGCCCCGCGTGAGACGAAGTGGCGCAGGAGCTGCCATTGGCGGCCGGCGCAGTCCGGATTCGGGCACCTCGTGAACACGCCGTCCGCCGGCTTGACGGTCGGGGTGTCGCAGACCGGGCAGCGTGCGGGCGCGGCCGGCGGGTCTGCCCG